>Ga0210406_10000047_pt1 | contig 183451 bp, 185 predicted proteins | sample IncBWC30MmetaG_FD_155454 | JGI IMG/M metagenome (GOLD analysis project Ga0210406, IMG submission 155454) | Forest soil microbial communities from Barre Woods Harvard Forest LTER site, Petersham, Massachusetts, United States - Inc-BW-C-30-M | ecosystem: Environmental > Terrestrial > Soil >... | reverse complement strand
TTTGTAAATCACTTACAATTTCATCTCTAATATTAAGTAGTTCGTCATTATATCCCTCTTCAAGACCCTTATCCATACCAATAAGATACTCAATGTTTTTGTTAACGAAGCTTATTATATTGTCTGAACTTGTGTAATTATCAAGTTTTATATTAAATCCACTTTCAGACTTAATTCTGGCATATTTACCTTGGAATGCTTCTATGAACATATCAATACGTTCCTCGATTGAGTCATGTATTTTATCAAGGGCTTTATGTTCAGCAAAACTGGTGGTTTGCCAGTGCCAAATCTTTAATTGATTTTCCAATGTTAATAATTCTACAATCATAGTTTTGTGGTGTCTTGCTGTGTCTTTAATCTTACCTTGTTTGTATTGGGACACAAAAGAGTATAAATTGACCAGTTTTCATTCATATTTTATTTTTAATCGGTTGAATATTGGGTATTTTATTATCATAATTAGAAATACTTATTCCAATTTTAGGAGAAACAGCGATTTCTGAAATCTCGGGATTATATTGTTTCCATGACCCAAGATGTCCATATTTTAAATGACAATCTTTACCTAATTTTTCACATAATGTAATAAGATTACCTTCATTCAATTCCAACGTAGGATTGAAATGAAAGGGAATTTTATGATGGACTTGAAGTTCATCAATTCCTCCACAGATTCTACACCAACCTTCTTTTTCCAAATGATGTTTTCTAACGGTTGACCATCCACCACTTCTTGGTACTCCCAAATCAAAAAACGTCTTTGTTACAAATGACAATAAATTTTTCATATTATATAATAAATATAATATAAAAACCTCAAATCACAAATTGATCATCAGTTTACTACCATTTGCTCCACTATATCGGATTCGAGTGATCGGTACTTTTATATTAAGATCACTCCTCACAGTCTTAAATGTATTGGGTTTTACATATGCTATGGTTGAATGTGGATGATATGTTGGATATTTATCTTCATTTGGAAATTTATCACAACGTTCTCTTAATTTAGTTAAAACTTCGGTCTTTTCTACATCAAATTTCACCACATTAAATTCTTCGTTTTTGAATAAACTTATTGATTTTAAGGTTATTTCAAACGGTGACATCCCTTCAAGTATCTGTGCTATATCTTTTTTGGTTAGATCGGGTTTAAATCCATATTTCAATGTACAATGAAAATCCTCTTCATAACCATAACTTGGATCATTGGGATCGGTGAAAAGAATATCAGGAGACACAATCTTTTTAGCAAAATCAACGAAAACTTGCTTAAATTGGGCTGGTGGATATGCCATAAGACATCCAAATTCTCGTGGCGCATTATTTTCTAATAATATCTTATTCATATTATGGATTAGATATACCGTTCCAACTCATGGATACAGCAGAAGCGGATAATTGTAATTGATAGTAATTCCCCTGTACACTATCATACAATGTTACGTAGGTCTGATGACCATTTGGCGGAACAACTGAAGCCGATATAACGTATAGCTTCTCATTACCCAAACTACCGCTAATAGCCAGTGTATACCAATTGTTATTAACAGTGTCTTGTAACAATACCGCATCCAAACTACTTGTGGTTGGGGTGGAACCAATAGCGGTTATACCATACGTTTCATTTGTTCCTGAAGAAGTGGCATACAATTGATAATATTTGCCTGTATTAGCATCCAAGAATGTAGGATTAAAAACGCCATTAGAAGATGCAATATATCCTGCATTTGGAAAATCCCAATCTGGCACGGTTATTCTATATTTTTTCTTGGTTTTAGGGTCTATTTTATACAGATACATACAAGTATGTCACAATCACCTTATAAATAGTATAACAATTGCCTTAAAATGTTATTATATTAATAATACTAAAAGGATAATATATGTCACAATTGCCTTAAAGTATTAGAGTCATTGTTACCACATCCATTTCATGATGTTGGAATCATTTGGAGGTCACAATTACCTTAAAGTATTAGAGTCATTGTTACTGTGCCATCACCGAAAATAAGAATGAGGAACAGGTAGTCACAATTACCTTAAAGTATTAGAGTCATTGTTACTAAGTTGATACCAACTGATGAATATAAACCATCTTGGTCACAATTACCTTAAAGTATTAGAATCATTGTTACTATTTGTTGTTGTTATTGCTTAATCTCGTTGTGAGTCACAATTACCTTAAAGTATTAGAGTCATTGTTACGCGGCTAGAATGAATGAGACTCGTAAGAGGTACTTAGTCACAATTACCTTAAAGTATTAGAGTCATTGTTACAGCCTTCACACAACTCGTTTATAATAAAGTTCGTCAACCTGACTTTACGAGCACTCCACTTTTTTGAGTGGGGCAGTTGTTTCCACAGATAATAATACTTTCGTAAAATGTTCTGTAACAGATTTTTCTGGGATGCGAGCATCTTCGATTGTCTGATTGCTCACTTGAGCACTCGTAAACGGTATTGACATCGGCCCAAAATCTTGCGAATTTTTGGTTTCCATAGCACGGGCATTTTGTCTCTTACGAGACAGCTTCGTTGCGCTACGGACTTTTGATGGTTTCCCATCACTAACTGTTTGTGCTACAGTCGTTAAAGTCTTATTTTTAATATTTATTGCGGCATTTACATCACGATCATGGTTTGAACCACATTCTGAACATGTCCAATTTCTAATATTTAAATCTTTTTCACCACTAGGTCCCGTCAATTTATTACAATTAGAACAAGTGACTGTGGTATATTTCTCTGATATATTATCATAGATATGTTTTGGTGTCAATGATAATTTGGCTTTATCTTTTAATATATTCTTGAATCCTGATATAGCATGTTCTCTTATCTTTAAATTATTTACTCTTTTGATTTTTCCTTCTCCTTTAATGAATGTGTGAATTTTGGCATCACCCACCCCAATGATATCATATTGATTTAACAATTGGATAGCCGTGTTATGGTAATAATTGGTTTTTGCATCCACAAAATATTTTCTAATAGAAGTCATTTTTATAATAGTTTCTAACATTCCTTTTGTTCTATTATATATACGTTTTCCTCGTTTCCATGTCCCATTTTCATTAAAACAATCTGGATTATTAATTCTAGTTTGTCTATCCAATTTTCTACTTAATTTCTTTAAACGACGTTCCTGTGCATTATGTGAATATAAACCTACTGGTGTAATCTTTTTTCCGTCTGAAGTAGTCAATGCGGTTTTCAACCCCGGATCAATACCTACAGTTTTTCCAGTTTTTGTAAATTTACGTTGAAACACCGATTCATCGGCTTCTATAAAACAACATATATACCATCGAGATTGACTATCTTTTGTGAGAGCAATTTGATTTATTTTTGAGTTTATGGGAAATTCTCGGTGTTTTATAACTTCTACTTTTTCCAAACACGCTGATCCACACCATGATAAATCTACATATTTTGCTATATCACATTTTCCATTATGAATTTGTTTTTGGATAGCCGATATCTGGTATCTCTTTTTCTTTCTAGGAGATTTACATACCCCACTATCCCAATTACTTAAAAAGTCAATCCATTTTGCTTGAATGCCAGTCCATACAGATTTTTGATTTCCAGATATTAACGCATTACGTTTGGAATTTATTTTTTCCATAGCATATTTACCTGCCAATTTTCTATTTGATTTACGTATTGCTCTACTCCCAATTGGTAGTCCTTTTTTTGCTTTTTTTCTTTTGAATATTACAATGTCTTCTTTTGCTTTTTCTTCCACAAATATGTTCAACGCATCTTTTTTGGATATTTGCTTTTCTTTAGCTATAGCATTCACAAAAGTCACCCTTTGACCAATTAAATTTTTGGATTTTATTAAAGTCTTATATTCATTTTCAATATTAGAACGCCTTCCATTATCCATTTCGCGCAATGCAAAGTTCGTTTGATGAACCAAGGAATTCCAAAGAAAACGAGAAACTTTGCCACATTTTTCCAATTGTTCCTTCTGTGAAGGAGTAGGATTTAGAGCGTATTTATAAATTCTGGTTTTTTTCATCTCAATGACATTATATTACCATAATATAATTTAAATGTCAATAATTTAATTAAGTATAATATGATTTATATAAACTCTCACCATCTTTTGTCTTACCAGTCCATGAAATAGGACATTTATACTTGTTTTCTATATATTTCAACATATTGGTGGCAATACCCTGTCGGCGATATGCTTCATCAACTTTAATCATTATAATGAGTATTTCATCATTGTACTTATTATAATCAAAGTCAATATGACCGACTATTTTACCATCAACATAGGCTTCTACGGTTTTATAAAATGATAAGTCCTTTTCTCTAATATCCAACATATATCATATAAATATACATTAGATTTAAAGAGTAGTCAATAATTCATTCATTTTGATTTTACCTTCCTCGATTACCCTCAGACGTTTAGCTTCCAAATATTGACGATTTGCTTCAACCTTGGATTGGATGCGTTCTTCCAACATAGCCGTTGCTTTAACGCGTAATCCATTATGATAGTATGTACGCTTATTCCTGTGAATTTCATCACTTAATTTATCATACTGAGCCTTCCATGAAGCACGATACTCCAGATACTCTTGTTTATTTGTGAATTTGATGTTCATATGTTTATTTTAGTTTTAGTTCCCGTATGGCATTTTACCAGACAGGTTTCACTCTTTTTATAAAAGTTGAAAGCGTTTAGTAATATGTCTGACTTGTTCTTTTGTAGCGGGGCCAATACCTAATGCTGTAATGGTTGGTTCTCCATTAAAGAAGTTAGAACAACCCGAATCGGTAACACGGAAATACGGAATTCCAGCCTCTTTACATTCATATTCAGCACGTAGCAATTGATCGAGATTTTTGACTTTGAGACAGACCTTTGTGCCGGGAGATTGGGGGAAATCGCAATGATATTCCTTTTGAATTTCAGGAGAAGCTTGTAAGAATGAACCGAGATAACCGTGACCAGCTTGGCTGGCGATCTTTCCAGATTCCATGCCTAAATCCATACGGACTAAAGCATAAAGACGAAGTGTAGTGTCCTACGTGAAAGTGGTGCTCTGAGTGGGGATCGAACCCACGACACATTTTTTTAGAGAAAACTGTTCTGCCGCTGAACTACCAGAGCATTTATCATTAATAACCTAACTATTTGTATTCATATATATAAATATATCAGAAATTAAGAAAAAGTCAAGGGTTTTTTATTATAAAAGAGAAGCATTTCTCACAAAGTTCTTTTTTCGGTGGTTCTGGTCTGTCCATAATGCTTCCAATCCTGTAATGATCAACGGTTTGTATTAAATCTTGTCCACAATCAGTTTTACCATCATTGCCTTGAATATGCCACTGAGTATCAGGTAATTGGAATATATTCATGAATGGCATATTATAAGTATTCTTTCATCAATTCAGGATTGTTATAAATATTACCAACAATTTCCACTTCATTATATTGTAGAAATTCCAATGGTGCTCTATTACCAAATAAGAAACATCCTTGGTGAAATCTGACTTCGACATAGAAATTATCTCTACGAAATGAACATTTTAAAATATCACCTTCATATATGAGAGCACCGTTTTTATCGGCAAGACCAGAAAATTCCATAACTGTGTAATACAGAGGATAAGAAATGAAATCACTCCAATTTGGATGTGTTTCAGCATCATATGTCATTCCACTGGTTGCTGCGCCAATACGATTATCCCATGCTCTAAATTTGATTGCTCTTTTCATATTGTTCTATATCTATACAATCTGGAATGTCCTTCTTTCCCCTCATCATACCCCATCGTATAATGATATTTTATTAGACGAGTTGTCAGTGTTTTTATATTCGGCATACAATCCAATCTAAATGTCCAACCAACATCAATGAGAGTCCACCAGTCATCCAATTTCTTTTCATTATCTGGTTCAAATCCCATTTTCTTTAATGCCAATATGTTTTCTTTAGTAACTTTCATGATCTCTTAAATAATTTAGTTGTCCATACCATAGATTTGATTATCCAACTTATGTCCACATTTTTCAGAAACTTTAATCTAAAATGCATTAAATAAATCATAACCTTGGTCACAAATGTCGTTTTAAAATTCTTATCAACCATTTTCACTTCATTTGGGGTTGATCCTCTATTGTAGACATGTGGTGATATGTTCACGTATTTGTTAGCCAAATGATGGACACATAATTTTTCTATTCCATCCACAGGCAATACTTTCACAAAATCACAACTGTAATATATATCGGATGCCGTTGCTTCCAATATTCCAGCAGGATGATGAAACACTTTCTCAAAGTAATGCTTATGATTATCCACCAAATGCTTCATCATTTCTTTGGTAATAATATGACAGGATTGATGGACATTATTTGGTGATATATATGCTTTTCCATTTATAATATGATGTTCGGCCACTCCCTTTAAATTGCGATGAATTGAGTGTGTTGGGTGTTGATCGAATAGATATTTATAGTCATCATTGGGGAGCAATTCATATCGCATGAATCCACACACATAGGGAAATTTCAATTCATTCTGTGTTTCCACGAATTTATTAAAATTCTCCTTGGTGATTAACACATCGTCTTCGGAAAAAATGTAATAATCGTAATCATTTCTATTATCCCAAAATATGGCTTTAAATTCATGTTCAAACCAAACACCTAAATCTCGTGGACGATAATGTTTGATTATATTTAATTTTGAGTACTCCGATAAGTCACCACTTGTATATGAGCATAGAGCATAATCATCTGGCATCAATATATGAATGGTTAAATCATATTCAGTGAATTCCATATAAGCATTTAAACATTTCTTAAGATGTTCAAATGATGACCAATGATAATTTATCAATGTGACTAATACTTTCTTCATCAATTTCCTTTCAATAGTTTAGACGGAGCATATTCTGAACCAATCAAGTATTGTGTGGGATCAATTAAGTCATTCCAATCACTTTTGTTTTCACCAACTTCTTCAAATGCTCTTGTTATACCGTGCTTATACATTTCAATATGAAGCATTGATAGGCTGTGACCAGCAATATCAGGACGTTCCTTTCCCTCTTTTAATACTCTTTTAACTCGTCCAATATATTGGCCTTGTTTAACATTTTCTCCTATCTTAAGGAATTGACTTGGGGTGATTTCACCATAGCATACCACTCCCGATGCTCCTTCGATTAACATACATTTCGTATCTTCCCACCACGGAGTTTCTTGTTTTGTCCCAGTAAAATCCTCAATACCAACAATTTCACCAGATTCAACGGCATATACTTTTTGTTTATCTATTGTATATAAATCCACACCAGTATGAATGTGTTTGGTTCTCTTGAAAAGGAACGAACCTTGATGACCTTTGATCGGAATACCACTGGCGTTTGGTTTAAATCCATTCACGTTAAAATCAGCCAATGGAAACTTCCATCTTAATTTATCGTCCAAGACATCTCCTATTTTATCAATTTCGGCTAATGCTCCAATGCCTTCAGTGTTACATGCCAACGTTTTAGACTGAGGTTCAATAATTGTTACTCCCCATGAACACAATTTGTCAATGTGTTCTTTTGTTATAGGATGATTCCACATATTTGTGTTCATGGCAGGGACTACAATTAATGGTCTATTGAAATCCCATGCTCTAGCAACCGATGTTAACAAATTATCAGATAATCCATTGGCCAACTTTGCCAGTGTATTAGCGGAACAAGGTGCGATAACCAATGCCGATGCTGAATCTCTTAATTCAATATGGAGAATCGGATCATTCATCTCCCAAAAACCATCATACGTACCAAATGGTCGTCCCCAGTTCCACTCATGTTCTTCTGTATGAACGTTTTTAACTGTATTTCTTAGAACATGTTCATTGATGAAGTGTCTGGATTTTTCGGTAAGAATTACTTCAACATCACCAAGGGTTTGTAATTCCTTTATAAGTTTCAGATAAAGGACACTTGCCACACTACCAGTTAAACCAAGTAGAATTTTTCGTTTCATTTCTCAACTCTCTTTATTTAATTTCTATATTTTTAGTCTTGGCCAACGCAATAACTTTTTGTTGCCATGTAGCGTGTAGCATATTAAAATCAAATGAATCTTCTTCACCCAAAAACAATTCCTCAAAATTATCTTCATATTTTTCACGCTGAGTCGGTGTTAGGTATTCCTCTGCCTTCCAACAAATGTATAATAAATCATTATCTACAATCTCTCGCGTATTACAACCATCTGGTTCAACAGTCCAGAATGAATATGGAGGTATATAAAAATCTTCCATTGGATCATCAAATCCATCCGTCCAATTTTCTACTGCCCAAAAGACATTTTGTTTTGATACTTTTGATAAGGCGAGTTTAAGTTGAATATCAGTATAGTTCATAATAGTTCATAATAGTAAAGAGTGTGACACAACCATTTTGGCCAAAAAATTTTGATCTGTTGGATCAGTGTCATAATTAACCACACCGTTTTTAGACACCAATTTGATTTTATGATTATTATCCTTAATGTCTTGTAAATCATTGGCTACTACCATATCCAAATTGTTTTCAGTGAGACTCCGATTTGCCGCCGCCAATAATTCATGTGGTTTACTGTCCACAAGCATCTTAAATCCAACAAGTTTAGCTGATGGTTTGGCCCAATCTCTCATGTGATTGATGACCTTCGGTAATTGTGTTAACTTGATGGTGAATAGATCATTACTACGAATTTTACCATCAAAATAGTTCTCCACACCATAATCACTCACAGCGGCAGCAAGAAGAATTAAATCGGGTTGTTCAACACCAATTAGAAATTTAAGCATTTCACTATAATGTTCGTATGTAGTATATTCATGTTCTGAATATCTTTCCATAAGTTTTACCGTTTCATTATACCACGAAGAAAATTGACCAACATCGTATCCCCTTGTCAAGTCAATGTTTATACTAACAGGAGATTTTGAGTATTTTGCTTTAATAAAGACAACTTCATGACCTAATTTAAGAAATTCCTTAGCGATTTTACTCCCAAATGTTCCACTTGACATGTTGGTGATGTCCCGAACTCGATCAATCCTGATCTTCGTCCCACCCGATGTAATTAATACTTTCATGATGAAGAAAGTATATCATACTTTTTTTAAAATGTCAACCGTTTTAATTAAATCTTCGACTGAAAACGAACCACAATATCATACAAACATAAAAACCTGTATCCACCATGAATTTAACAGTATCTATCGTACTTTTTATAAACTTATTCATTATGTTTTATATTGTGGATTATTGGCAATTCCTTTGGCAAGTTTTAACGCCTGATCCTTAGTAATGTTTGGATTTTCATACCATTTATCTGTTACAACAGATAGAATTTTCTTGAACACAGGGCCGGGTTTTATGCCCATTTTCAATAAATCATCACCATTGATAGGTAACGATGGTTTGGAAACGGTGACGTTCAACGCATCTAAACGTTTCTTTACATTATCCACTTGATGTGGCATTGAGGATGCTTCCGCGTGAGCAATATTATCGGCGTGAATAACATTCAATACGTTTTCCAAATGTTCACCCATTTCAATTTTAAATTTACGTAGAGTTTTGTCGCTTAATTTAACAGCGTCGTCACCACCATGTTTTAAACGCATGTGACTCTCAACACCTTTTTTAACGGCATTGATCATTTCAATTGGATATTTAAGGCGTCTCATGACTTCCTCGGCCATCTTAGCGCCTTCAAATTCATGACCGTAAAAATGAACCCCCGTTGGTGTAACACTTCTAGTGACAGTTTTTCCGATATCATGCAATAATCCCATTAAACGTTGCATTAGGACAGGTTGGGTCTTACTTAGAACTTCGAGACTGTGCTGAAATACTGTATGAACATGATGTTGATTCTGTGTCATCTTATAAGACTCTTTGAATTCTGGTATGACATAGTCCAGTACCCCTGTGACTTTCAATAATTTGATGGCCCTCTGGGGGGAGCCTGTCAATAACATCTTATCTAATTCATCACGAATACGCTCAAAACTAATGTTCTTTAATTGGGGAGCATTACGTTTCATTGCTCTTAACATGAACATTGGTAAGTCCCAGTCATATTTAATGGCAAATCTAGCTGCTCTTAAAATACGAAGTGGGTCTTCGGTGAATATGATATCAGGATTCAATGGAGTTTGTACCATTCCTTTCTTGATGTCTTCTCGGCCTTTACCAGTTAAATCAAGTATCTCACCTGTGGTTAAATCTTTTAATAAACTGTTGACTGTAAAATCACGCCTGTTGACATCATCAGCTAAATCACCAGCACTTACAGCGGGTTTTCTGCTTCCTCCTGAATATTCTTCCTTGCGAGTCATTACAGCCTCGATATCTATATCGCTCAAATCTACACCATTATGAGTAATCCCCTGAAGTGTGAATTTAGATGTTCCATATGTAGGAAACATCACCGGATTAGAAAACGGTTTTAATAGTCTAGTTAATTCACTTAAAATTTTCTCGTCCTTTGCTTTTAGTGCTACCCAATTGGTTTTTACAAACTCTATAAGAACATCTGCGTCACCCCCTTTGTAGTTACCCATTGTTTTAGTAGCCCAAATAGCAAATTCCAGACCAGATGTGACACCACCTGTTACAACCACATCTAAATCTTTGGGATCACGACCCAGTTCCATATCACGAACGGCACCACCAGCTAAATATACCCTACCTTTGAATGGGCCAGATTGCACCAGCTTCATTAAGTAATCAAGTGCTGCCTGTTCTTTAACACCTTCGTTTATTAATTCTTTCAATTTAATCATATTATTCTCTCGGCGCAGGTAGCATGTATGCAAAATCACTGCCCATCATTTTAGGATCAACTACTGACACTTTTTTTATTATGTTTGGATTGAATACTACCAACCAAACTTCATCCCCACTCTTGTTTTCCAATAAAGCATCAGCTCCCTTACTCACAAAATAATTAGATATGGCTATACCAGCATTTCCCGCACCAGCTTCATAATTGACAATCAGATTGTTCAATATATTTAATGATAACGTGTCAATCTTCATGACATGGGAATTCTTTACACGATCAATATAAGATTTCAAATCATTACTTATATCTTCTTTATATTTTAATCTAGGGGCAGTGCGGACAAAATCCAGAACGTCCTTTAATGGAACATGGACATCGTTGATATCTTTAAAATTCTTATCAATATCTACTAAATGAACCACTCGTGATCCTTGGGCATATTTCCTAGCGGTATTATAACTATTTGTTAAATAAATACCCACACCAGATTCATATCTGCCTTGAGCACTACCTATCAATTCAGTGGGGATTCTAGACCAACGTTTTCCACCATGATACATCTGAAATGTACCACTATCTGTATCTTCAAGTAATCCCTGTAGTTTAATCATACTGTTACTTTGGCATCATTCCATTTGGTTTTATCCACTCCCCATTCCTTGACTTGTTTCTTTATTTCTTCATCGTTTTTTAAAACGGTGACAAAACAATCAACCCAATCTTTTTTACTACCATACTCATTCGGTATTTTATGAACGGCTTTGGCTTTCTTATTCAAGTCTTTCAAAAACTTATCAGCCATCTTCTTCACATTATTTGTGTCAGCATCCGAATGATGTTGACCACTATCACTACCATATAATGTTGGGTGTATCCATATTCTCGTGTAACTTTCTCGTAAATTACCACCAAAATTAATAGTCACTCCACTATATCCAAACTCCCAATCATTGGCTCCAGCATTGATTATGTAATTGTCCTCTTCTATAATCTTATCAAAATTCTCAGGTTGATGAAATTTGCTTTTTTCATCGGTCACACTAACATACTCAACCAATAATTGTCTTAGACGTATCATATCTTATTATATGTCTTTTCAAATTCTTTCTTAGCAATTCTGTAATATCCCTTACCACCTTTTTCTTTGACCAAATAATCTCCATCTTTTAGAATCATATCTTCTCCCCAAGATGCCTTAAACTTTATAGACTCTCCACGGTAATTGGCCACTAACCTATCAGATTGTTCTGGACTTACATCTTCTCCCACATTCCCGTCATAATTCTTTTCAAAGTTATCAGGTTTTAACACATACAGTTCACCAGTTACACCACTAACTATAACATCACCTTTTTTAGCAGTATTTTCTGTCTCTTTACCATCAGATGTATTCGTCACTACCTTCTGTTCTTCTTTGGCTGTAGTATAAGACAATTCAGGCATCTTATTCACATCAGCATCTTTAATATATTTATATATCAATTTCTTTTTGGAAACAGGCACAAATTCTAATTTATCTGCGATGTCGGAAATGTTTACAGTTTTCACTTCTGTCAATAAATCGGTTAGTTTAATCATATTTTATCTTCTATAAAAACTTCCAAGTGATCCATTACTGATGTGTAAGGGTGTCTAGCCGATGGTATCTGTGTTTTAGCAATCTCTCGTTTGAATGCATTAATGAAAGTGATCATATCAGTTTTCACCCAACCACCACGTCTATTTACTATAGTCCATTCAGGACAATATCCTTCCAAATGATGCCATATCTCACCACCATATTTAAATTTTTTACGATTGGTGTTATTATACAATACGTATATTGCTTTCTCTTTTTCCCAATCATTTTTTTCATCATCCCATGGTTTGTTGTCCACTGTTCGACTGAAAGACCAATTCTTTTCTTTATTAGCTAATTTCTCGTAATCTGGATGATCACTATTTACCACATTGCCATTTTTATCCCTTACATATGAAATTCTATTTCGTTGTCCTTTTCCGCGTTCTTTTGGGTCGTGGTAACCACCTAATAAAAACTGTTCAATATAAGGCCATACAAAAGCATAAATACCTTTACGTGCTGGAGGAGAATGCATTGTTGGATTTTCTTTACTGTTATACCCTCTTTGTTTAGTAGCAGAAAGACCACCATATGTCACAAAGGTCAACTCTTTGGCACTGTGAACATCATACTTACTCTCATTAACAATGTCTTTCAATTTAATCACACTTTTAAAAATTCCTTGGTCTTATTATATAGTTCATCTTCTGGCACGTTATCCAAATCTTGCCCAAACGTGTCAAACCAAAACTTTTTAACTTTTCCGATCATAGGCCCCGGTTTTATATCAGGAAAATGTTGCATTAACCATTCTCCACCATATTTGGATTTTGCTATAGTTTCCGATTCAATTTTCTGTTCATCAGCTAACAACGTTTGATATTTTTCTGGAAACAATGTTTTTAAGAAATGATCGAAATCATCAATTTCTCTATGTTTATTTGACATAATTAAGTGTTGTCTAATAAAATCAGCACTGGGGCGACCGAATCTAACCCGCTTACGATCCGAATGATTAAACCCCTGTCCAACATAATCATCACTATCAAATAATGGACTGGCACTAATAAATTTAACGATATCATCGGGATTACTAATAGCATCATAGGTATTCAACACTTTCTCATAACCTAAAATCTTCAATCCGTCTCTGAGATTTTTAGTGATCAATATCTTGTGATGTCTTCCACTCTTATCAACATATACTTTAAAAAATCCCTCAATACTATAAGAATAGCCAAGCCGTCTTGCTAAAACTCCTAATATACCAGAAAAATCATTGAATGATAAGTATTCAAACTGTGGTTCATAATCGTCACCAGATGCCACTAAGAAATCAATATGAACATCTTTGTTAACCTTATCGCTGTGATATAGAACACTGTGTATATTCCCATTCTTACTATACTGTATTGCTCCAGATAGCTGATTTTTCAAATCAAGATTGGCTCCTTCTTTTGGTTCGACAACAATATCGATATCTCCATGATCCTGTTTGCTTTTTAAAGCGCGACTTAATTGCATCTTATTGAATAAATTACCGATTTTATCTTTAACTTCATCAAAAATAGCATTCATTTCGGATGTAGTAACTCTGGTTGCTAAATCACCAAATAATTTACCACCTTCCTTGATGAAGGTTTTTGCTATGGGTGCTAATTTGATCATATTAATTATCGCTTGGTATATTTAAAATAATTACTTTCATCTTACGAGTGTCCTGATTCTCGCCTATGTAATACATGATTCTATATTCATTAGAACCAAGATCGGCTACATTAAAAATTTCCAATGCGTTTTCTGCTTTACAAAATTCTAAGGCTTTCTCCAATAAAAAACTGGAAGTATTCTCTTTTACATTTCTAGGCACAATAATCATAACAATCCATTCTATAAATATAATAATTAATTAGTATTATCACGTAAAAACAGTTTTAAAGCTTCATCCAATGATGTTGCTTTATACCGTCCATCAATAGTGCAAAATGCACCTATTCCATCAAAATAACGAATTTCGGGAAGAACAATGCCGAGATTTTTCTTGTTTTTAAGAAAAACCTCTAATTGATTTATGATATTCATTTTAAGAGTATATCATAAACAATATAAAATGTCAATCATAAAGAAATATTGTTACTTTTTTGTTACTTTAATGACATTACTTACTATATATTGATATGGGAAGAAATTTAAAATATAAAACGCCAGAAGAAAAACGATTAGCAAATAACGCAAAAAGAATGCGATATTACGAAAAAAATAAAGAATTTGAAAAAAAAGAATCATTGAGAAGATATTATGAAACAAAATGAAACATACACACAAATTCAATTGACACAAAAAAGATGGAAAGGCATATCAAAAATAGGTGGTATATATAAAATAATAAATAAAACCAACAATAAATATTACATTGGAAGTAGTATTGATATTCTTGGGTGTTCCAAGTCTTGTGGTAGATTAAAAAATCATGTAAGTGATTTAAAAAACAATAGACATGCGAATCCACATCTTCAAAATGCATTTAATTCTTATGGAATTGATGATTTTTATTTTGTTATAATAGAAAAATTTGATGGAAATGATATTGGGAAATTATTATTACTAGAACAAAAATATCTAAACCTAGCAGAAAAAGATAAATCTTATAATATTAACTTTAATGCAATCTGTCCCCCAATTAACAAAGGAATTAAACACTATTTATATAACAAACATTTATCAAATGAAACTAAAAATAAAATAAGAAACTCAATTCCGATATTAAAAGGAAAGCAAAACCCATGGTTTGGGTGTAAACATTCTTTGGTAACTCGAAAGATTTTAAGCATCAAACATACTGGTAAAAAATTAAGTGAAATTCATAAAAATAATATTAAATTGAGTGCCCCTCGTGGAAAAAATCACAAAAGACACAATTCAAAAATATATCGTTTCAAAAATATAACAAATGGCACAATTTTTAATGGAACTCTATTGGAATTTAGACAAATATATGAAATTAATAATGTTTATCCATTGATAAATGGGAAATATAAATATGTTTCAGATAAATTAGGAAATAGATGGATACATCAGTGAATCAGTAAAAATGTAGTTTTTACATCTTTACGACTTGCTGATACATCTCCATCTCCCGGTTTAACAATTACCGACCATTCAGGTTTGGTATTAACATCTTGATCATAAGGGATTTTCAACATCTGATCATAGGAAATGATACTTTCTTCTGGAACTGAGTACTTTAAGGACATTTTCCTTTTTAATGTCTGCAAATCCTCTTCATTATTAAATTGCCATTTACCAGCAGCGTCTTTATGGAGAAGACCTTGGAATAGTTGCTTTGGAACAACAATAGATTGTTTACTATCAGGATTGATTTGTCCTTCTTCTGGTGCCGATGCACCTTTGGAGAAGTTGAACACGAAGTTCTTTGGTTTATCAGCACCACTTACCATTCCCACTCGTTTCGTATAAGCATAGTGAATAACATTAGGTGTTGCCTTAGCAATGTCAAACGCCATTTGAAGATACTTCTCTGACATAAAATCACCACTATCATGCCAACGCAATACTACTTTGATTCCCTTTTTAGCTTTAGTAGTGATGGCTTTGTTCAATTCCGCCATCAATTTCGCTTTAAATCCAAGATAATCATTCAATAGAAAATTCACCATTCTAGTTTGAAACAAAGATGATGCTTTCCATTGGATGTAGCCACCTTTTTTTGCATAACAATAGGTTTTACATGCTCCAGCGCCGGGACAAGTATTAACAATCTTAAATTGATTAGTTGATTCATCCACGATCAAGCCACGCAATGCTGGTAAACTAATATCGTAAAAGATAAATTCAGCACCACCACTTTTTTGCATTTTGGTGTTCTGTTTTAATAAGTTTTCTGGTCTAATCTTGATCAATGCTTTTAATTTATCCTGATCAATGACTTTACCGTTATCATCCACAATATTACTACGATGAATGTATGGATACTTGAATTTGTCGGTCTTGTCTGTTTTTTTATTGGCTATTCTCTGTAAATAAGCATCCATCTCTTCTGGAGGCAAATCTGTGGTTGGCGCACCAAGAAGTGGTTCATCTGCTTCATTTATACCATCTTTGGCAAAATCGTCGAGAGATTCAAAGTCACCACTACTAAAACCGGGTGGCAGACTTATTTCATTTAAACATTCGGTGATTAACGTCTTAAGTTGAATTAGATTCATATTATGTATTGGCGATGGTCATATTCAAAACGTTTACATCAACGGCTTCAATATTTAATTTAGTAAGTCTTCCTGATTCATCAGCAAAAGTCATTGTGATAAAACCTTCATTGTCTGTTTCTAGTCTGACTAATTTATGTGGGTTTCTATAATCAATCAATTTCTGTTGTAATTCACCCTGAGTGACTTCTTGGATGACTTCTTTTATTAATCCCAATAATTCAGTTTTTTTCATTAAATTCCTTTTTTAAATCTCAAAGCCAATGCTTTTCTAGCTGGTGTACACGTTGACTTAGTCATAGGTGAACAATATCCTGCATGTTTTGGATTCGTAGCTTTCTGAATCCATTTCTTCTTTTTACCACCTTCATGTAAAGAATCCATTGCCGCTTTTTGAATTAAATCAGGATGTTCATTACCTAACCATTCCAATTCATCATCGGTCAATGATCTGTACCATTTACCATTATTTAAAACAGCATCCCTTGTTAAATGGGATGGATCACACTCGATTGTGGCGGAAATTGGGTACGCATCCACGAAATCTGGGTAATCCCCTCTGTTAACATTATCAACTTCAATATCATGAATTTTATTAATATCAAGTAGAGGACTTCCCCCTTCACTATTTTCATCAACAATCTCCGAGATTGCTTCCCTGATTAATTGTTTCAATTCATTTTTGTTCATATAAATATAAATATACGCATATAAATGATTATTCCATTAAATTTTCACTGATTTTTCTTGACATTCATGAAAGAATATAATAATATATCACAAGTATCAAAAACACATGACAATATTGCCATCAAAAGATTTAACGGGGGAAGATTTGCGAGATAGATACTTTGTTTGTTATTTACCAACAGAAATTGTCATTCCTTGCCGATATACTGGAAATATGGATTATTGTCTGAGACAGGCATTTGCATATAGATTGCCATATAAGAGATTTCCAGTAAAACGCATCGAAGGAAAAGATGCCAATGGACATGGATACAAATGGAATTATCAACAAATTGCCATGGAATGTTACGAGAATTATGGTAGTGATGGCCATATTGATTACACTTTACAACCTTATTTTATGATATTCTACGAGGATGAAATAAAACATCAGAATATTGATTTCAAAACATATTCAGAATTAACAAATACCGCGTATAATTTATACCGAGAAATCCGAGATTCCAAAGGAAGCCAATTAACGTTCAATTCACTAAACTGGGTATATAATCATATTTATGGTTAATTATAAGCGTCTTTTCTTAAAACTTGCCAGAAAATACAAAGCCAAGGTTAAATTCGATAAAAAACATAACAACGAGTCATGTTTAGTACGAGATTGGAATGGATGTGAATTAGTAAGCACGATTCATCTAAAAGACATCAAAACTGCTGGAGATTTTGCTGGAGCACTACACGAACTTGCCCACAGCGTTTATGAAAGTGAACATTTTTTGGACAGAATAGGCAATAAATATGAATACGGATACGGAAAAAACATATGCTCAAAATTCATATTAAAACTTGAATTTAATGCGTGGAAACATGCCACATACTTGTATGATAATTGGTCTGAACCCATGAATTCGGAATTTCTCAAATCAATTAAGACTTACATTATCGCATGGGAATTTCATTGGAAAACTAAACTTGACCCAAAATTTATGTCCAGAATAACCAATTTAGATAATAATTCATTTAAACTTTGACTTTTTATAAAATATATCATATAATATCAGCATGAAACCGGAAAATATAATCTTACTGCGGCACGGGCAAAGTGAAGGAAATGTGGATAAATTCATTTATTCCAAGAAACCTGATTATGCCTTGAATCTCACCGAGATAGGCAAGGAACAAGCTAGAAATGCTGGCAAAACCCTGTTCACCGATGTTGGATTTTCTGATGATTTTGCGGTATATTATTCGCCGTTTTTCCGAACCATCCAAACGTTTAATGGATTGGCGTCGGTTCCCCATGAGAGGAATATAAAATTTGACAAACGATGGGTTAGGGAAGAACCTCGTATTCGTGAACAGGAATGGCATGGTAAACTTCCTGTTGATGGATATAATCAGAAAATGGAAGACGAACGTGATACCTATGGTCACTTCTATTATCGTTTTGCTGGTGGAGAGAGTTGTGCTGATGTTTATGACCGAGTCAGTGATTTCATGGATACATTACACCGAGATTTTGAAAAAGAAACATATCCAAGAAACTGTTTGATTGTAACACATGGAATGACAATGCGATTGTTTATAATGCGATGGTTTCACAATACGGTGGAAGAATTTGAGACTTGGGGCAATCCCGATAATTGCCAAATGGTTGTTTTACATAAAAATGTCCGCGATAAATATACTTTACGAGAGGGATTTCAATATCACAAGACGCAACATCCTTATCAGTATAAGATTAACCAAGATGTGTTATTTTAACATTGACTTTACCATATAATTTGATAATATATCAATATGAGCAAGATTAAAGTTGAAATCATTGAATCCGAGCGAGGTTGGGGACAGAAAGTTGACGATGTCCGCAATTTTGACACATTATCAGAAGCACAAAAGTTTGTGGATGAATACAATTCAAAGAATAATGAACCTGAAGTACCAGACTGGTACATGTACGCAAAGATTGTCTGATTATGGGATCATTTAACGTAACTTGTTGTATAACAAAGACTCCCATTCTTGTCAAAGAAGAATGTATTCTGTTAGTTTTGAATAAACCAAAAGATAATGATGATATTTTTACCTGCGGTGAAATGTCCACATTCATCATAGAATCATATATTAAAGATGTTTATAAAGGAAAGTATGATGATTATGGCAGACTTTTGGGAAATGTACATCCCGATGTAACAAACAATGATGAATTCGTGGGATTATTTATCAGTAACGTAGCATGGGAATATGGAAAGAAATTGATTGACAATCCAAGTTATAAAGGCCGAATTAAATACGTTTCAGATAGATATCTGTTGCGAGAGAATATCAAGTCACTTCAGAAATCCCTCATAAAACTAAACGAGGATGATAGTGAAAAAGCACAAATATCCTCAATTGCCGATGGTGTGAAAGGTATTGTTGGGGAATCTCGTTTACATATTGAAGATACAAAAGTATTGGTGTGTTTAGACAGTTTTTGTAAAATGAATAACATGAATATGTTTGATCCTAGTTTTGAAAACTGGTATGGCACACAGTCATTGAATATAAAAGAAAAAGAAGAATGGAACGTTTTGAGAACAAAAAGAATTGAAATTCTGAAACAGAAAGATAAAGAGTGGGAAAATGAATAAATTATTAAAATTTAAACAGACAGATGATTGTAAACACTATTTCATTAGTGACTTGCATCATTTTCATAATCCTCCATGGACAATTCCATTATGGAAAGCTAGGGGATATGATAGTCATATTGACATGAATGATGATCAAGTACTACAGATTAATTCAATGGTTAGACCCGATGATGTTTTGTGGCATCTTGGGGATATCACATTAAATTGCACGGAAACACAATTCGAGGAATTTTTATCCAAGATAAAATGTCAAAACATTTATTCACTTTTCGGTAATCATAACAATCCAAGTTGGGCAATTTATCAAAGAGAAGTTAGGAAAATAATCGATAGGGATGTGGAAATTTACCCCTTGCGATACAAAAATTTTGTATTTCATGGCAACTATCAAGAAATATTGATTGATGGTCAATATATGGTATTACAGCATTATGCGCTAACTGTGTGGAATTATATGAAGGATGGAGCATATATGATTCATGGACATAGTCATGGAAATTTACCCCAATCATTACCAAACGAATCATCCAAAGGGAAAATTTTAGACGTTTCATGGGATATATTTCTAAAACCTGTATCATTTAATCAAATTAATGAAATAATGAAAAAGAAAAATATTATCACTGTTGACCATCATCATAATTAGAAATTATTTTTATAAATTTTTCATATTTTCTTCACAAAGTATATAACGGGTTACTGGGTCGCAAATGATCATGTTAAATAAGGAAATTATATTAACTTCTCCTATTATAAAGGATGAATATACGGACATTGTTGGAAAAATGTTTGATGTCCCGATATCCAATAAAAGCACCGTTATTATCAAGAACAATATTGTATTACCGACTGAATGGAATATCGGTTTGATATATGGCAATAGTGGTGCGGGTAAATCCACATTATTAAAGGAATTTGGTAAAATACGTACACATAAATGGGATAATACCATTCCCATGATTAGTAATTTTAAAGAATGTACTCCACATGAAGCCAGTGAAATTCTATGTAGTGTTGGATTTGGAACTGTTCCAGCATGGATTAGACCATACAAGGCGTTAAGTAATGGTGAACAATTTAGAGCAAATCTTGCCAAGAGTTTAATTGGTAAAGATAAAATTATATTAATTGATGAATTTACAAGCGTTGTTGACAGGAATGTTGCCAAGTCCGCAGCCAACAGTGTTCAGAAATATATAAGAAAACATAACAAAAAAATTATATTGGCCTCGTGCCATAGTGACATCATTGAGTGGTTAGTACCTGATTGGACATATAATCCAATTGAGGGTGAAACTCGATATTTCACGGAAAGGAGTCTTCGGCATCCTAATATCGAACTCGAAGTATTCCGTTCTAAATATGAAGCATGGGACTTGTTTAAATCACATCACTATCTGAGTGCTGGTTTAAATAAGAGTGCCAAGTGTTATCTGGCAACATGGGAAGGAATTCCAATTGCTTTTACCGCAATTTTATCATTTCCTCACCCAATAGTGAAAAAAGCTTGGAGAGAAAGCCGAACCGTTGTACTCCCCGATTACCAAGGTCTTGGAATCGGAGTTAAATTGAGTAATTACATGGGAAGTATATTTAAAGCACATGGATGTCGTTTCTTTAGTAAAACTGCTCACCCCGCCATGATTTCTAGTCGTATAAGACATCCAGAACTATGGATACAAACGAGACATTCAAGAAAAGCCAGAAATGATCATCCCAGTGATAAAAGTAGTGGCTGGCTGGTATCTGAACGACTTTGTCATGCTTTTGAATATGTGGGACCCCCTGCATCGAAGGAAGAAGCTAAATTGTTTTTATAATAACTTTACAATTACTGATATATAGTGTATATTATAAAGATGAATGTATGGGAGGTCAATAATTATGAAAATTAAATGTAATCTATGTAAAAATGAGCTGACTGAAAAAGGTGCATTAGTTATTACCCCACCATTACCTGATAATACTGGTATGGATTTGGTGTACAAAATTCACATTTGTATAGATTGCTGGAATGATATGTGGAAATATATGACTAAATGTCATCTTTTAACTAACGTACCGGAAATAACTCCTTGTGAAGATACACGCTATTAAGATGAATAAGCCATCATTACCAGTTAACGAAGCACAATTAAAAGGTGTGTGCCGAATTTGCCAAGAACCACATAGTGCTACGAATGGTAACCCATTTATTCTTAATTATGGTAAAGAATTCGCACATGAAAACTGTTTGGTGGAAGAAGCAAAAGCTAATGATGGGGAAAAAATAGACTGGTGTGGATTAAGAGATGATCCCTCATTTATACAATGTTGTTGTAATTGCATTTACCATTTACCAGTTCATCATCACTGTTGCACTCTACCTAAACCAGACCCATTGCCAGAAGGAAGATGTGTTTGTGGTGTTAGAAAAGGATGGGCATGTGTTTGTCTTGCTATGGCTGATGATCCAAAAAAACCATTAGATGGTATTCATGTTTATGATAATTGGCCTGAACATTCATGTGGTTGTGAATGTTATGATCCAATAGATCAAAAGAAACACGATGATGCCGTTGAGCAATCAAGATTAAACAATAGAGAACAATTAAGAGAAACTTTAAGGTAATTTTATGGAAACCACAATTTTAATTATCATAGTAGTCTGTATAGTGTTATTTTTTATATATGGAACGTGCCGGCGCAAGGTGTATTTTTGCCCTTGTTGCAGACACTATTATGATGGTTTAGGAAATGTTGAATCATTGACACTGGATGTCAATGATTTTGAGGGTGAAAAACTTTGTGATTTTTGTAAAAAGTATAGGATGCCATATTAATTATGAAATTACGAGATAAATATGGATGGCCCGTTGAAACCATTACAACAAGACCAGTATTCAATCTATTAAGATTGATTATTCACACATCCGTATTGAAAACGTGGAAATATAGAAAACAGACTGATGCTCAACCAAAAAGACCGCATCAGGAATGTGAATGTAATTATAATGACCTTTTTTAAAAATTATGAGTGATGCATGTATAATATTGATTATCTACCTTATAGGAATTCCAATCACATTTGGAATTGTTATGGTAGGAGCTTCTGGTGATAATGTCACACCATTTAAGTGGTGGCAACCATTATTATTGTGTATATTCTGGCCAATATTGATTCTAATTATATTCGGAGCAATATTAGTAAGTGTATGAATGACATAGATGTATTGGGATGGGCTGAATTAGTATTCTTATATCTAATTGGTATACCGTTTACATATTGGATTACTTTATATAGTGGATGGGGTAAAACTCCAGAAGTTCCCTATACGAAATGGCAACCGTTAATAATATCATTAGTATGGCCATTAAAGGCTCTATGTTTCATGATTGAGCTACTTCCATATGATTAGAAAAATTTTAAATTGGTTTATGACTCCACCAAATGAAAATGATTTATTTGGAGTGAATGTTCGTACAACCATCCAAGCAATAATGAAGGCATTTAAACATGAGTGATAAAATATTATTTACGGATATTGACGGGGTTTTAAACAATAAAACATTATGGCATCAAACCTTTAATAATGGTGAAGGTATTGAGAATCCCGCTAACTATCTATCACCAAAAATGATAGATATTCTTAATAGAATAATAGAGTCTACCGATTGCGATGTGGTTATTTCATCCTCGTGGAGAACGGAATATTCACTGAATAATTTGAAGAAATATATGGTTGACAAGGGTTTTTTATATCCCAATAAAATTATTGATGTTACACCGAATATTAGTGCCACCAAAAGAGAATATGAAGTCTCTGTTTGGTTATTAAGAAAAACATTAAAAGCTTATGCTATTTTAGATGATGTATGTTATGGGTTTGAAGAAGTTCATCCTAATCAATTTATTAGAACGGATTCGGTATTTGGATTGACTGATGCCGACGCTGACAAAGTAATTAAAATTTTAAATATATGAGTGAAAATCAATTAATATTATTAGTGGGCATCAGTGGCGCTGGAAAATCTACGTTTGCCGATAAATATCTGGCTGAACATCCTGATGTTAAATATTTGAGCAGTGATAAAATTCGCGGCATTCTTGGTACATCCGAAGATGACCAAACTGTCACACCACAAGTGTTTGGTTTAATTAAGAGAAATCTTGATGAATATTTGAAGGCTGGTAAGAGTGTAATGATAGATGCTACCAGTTTAAATGCAAAAGAACGTAAAGATTATTTAATTGCGGCCAGTAAGTACAATGTTGACGCCATTGCTTATGTATTCGAACGAACTCGTGATCAATTAATTAAGAATCAAGAGAAACGCAAAGCAAATGGTGGTAGACGAGTTCCTGATGAAATTTTAGATCGTATGCTCAATAAATATAAAAGACCCACACATAGTGAAGGGTTCAAGGAAATATTATTTGTTTAAAACCCAACCTTTGGTGGATTTGTATACACCATATATAAGTTTCGATATCGCATCTTTATCCAAATTATATTTAATTCTTAGTTCATATCTAGTACACAATTCTTGTGTATTTAATTTTTTATTATAAAAGTCATATTTTTTATTGTCAAATAGAGGGTGATTTTTTCCAGCTATTTTATGATTACCATAATTAGGATTATTCACCCCCGTATATTTTATCGATCTTTTGTTTTTAAATTCTTCCGTATGAAATTTTCCTGTTCTATTTTTACTAATTAGTTTTTTAGTTTTTTTGGAAAGTGGTTTTCCTAAGTTGTGATTGTGCAACCTCATTTTTATCTTAGTTTCCTCTTTATGTTTTTTTCTTGACCAATTCGGTGGAATTTGTGCCATAGGGCATATATTATAAACCAATTCTTCATGTTTAAATGCCATATCTAAATATCTCTGCTCTTCTGTCAACAACGATTTAATATTTGGATTTACCAATTTCAAAATAACACAAACAAAGGATTTTCTCCCATATTTATTGTAAGCATTTTGTAATTTCAAATTAGCATGTTTATACATCTTTAATTCAGACATATGTCGATCCCACCGACGTTTAATATTTTTAGATGATCCAATGTAATATTTATTATTTAATTTATTCACTATTGCGTAAATTCCACTTATTTTCCCAATATTTTCGCAGCGATTCTTTATTAAGTCTATTTTTGTGACGTGTATAATATCGTTTTGCTCGCAAACGTTGTGCGACAAGCAATTCTTCTCTGGTTCGGTTAAGTTTTTTTCTTCCCATATATTTATATCATTTCCCATATTAATAAATAGTATGTCATAGAATAAAACGTCATAAAAAAATAAAAATCTTGACATTATATATATTTATATTATAATTATATCATATGAATGAACAGCAGAGGAAAATAATGGTATGATGTTACTTCCAGAAAATACACCACGGGTCACATTTACATACAATGGACAAGAACATCATGGATATATTTATTTAAGGGAGGATACCGAAGATAAAATTTATATTTCCGAAGGAAGAAACGTTGGTAGTGCTCAGATGTGGATAGTATCAAAAAATGACATTAAAGAACAATTATGAATGATAATGTGACACACGCTCCTCCATACAGAATATTAGTAGAGGATTGTCTTAATAGATTACTAAAATCAGATAAACCTAAAATAATTGCAGGAAGTTTTAAATCAAAAGAACAACTTACCGATGAAATGGTAAAACATTTTAGTTCTAATCCAGAATATCTATGGCAGTTATATCCACATGATAAAAATGATGAATATAAAGGTATGCATATGGGTGTATTATTGGACGAGAGTTTAAATTACGTTCATATAGTGTTTGCAACCAATGAAATGATGAATTATTTATTAAATTTAAAATATGAAAAATAAATCACCACAAAATGGCAAAGGAAGCAAACGTCGTCCTGAAAATTTCAAAAATGTTCAATTGCGTTGGGATAAAATCAATTGGGGAACTCGTCGTAAGACAATATCCAAACCTAAATGTGACTGCCACAACCACTTCCATCGAGTATGCGATATTTGCCAAGGACCAACTGGCAAAGATAAATCTTGACTATTTATAATCTTCTGATATAATCAGTGAATGGAAATTAATAGCAACAACAAGACAATATTGGTGTTTTCTGATCCACATCAGAACATTGATTACGTTGAGCATATTCTCAATAGAGAGAATTATGATCAAGTGGTGTGTCTCGGTGATTGGTTCGACAGTTTTTCTCGAAATTCACCATGGGATGTGGAAGCAACATGTAATTTTTTAAAGAAATTGACATTTAAAGATAACTTTATTACCTTATTCGGTAATCATGACATTCATTATCTATTTGATAATACCACAACTATTTGTACGGGATATACAGAGGACAAGAATACTCTTATTATGGATTGTTTAGGTAATTTTTTACCAGCAATCAGAGACAAATTCAAATGGTATATTTGGATCGATGATTGGTTTTGTTCCCATGCTGGAATAAACACATATCATTTCCCTCCATTAATCAATCCGATTAAATCAGAGATTAGCAAATGGTTGGATGAACAGATCATTCAAGCTGAATTGCATCTTTGTAACGGTGGTCGTCACTGGTTATATGGATGTGGTGGTGCTCGTGGTGGAAGATATAAGGTTGGTGGAATCGTGTGGCAAGATTTTAAACACGAATTTGAACCAATTGATGGATTAAAACAGATTGTTGGTCATACATCAGGTGACAGAGTCATTGGGCATCATGCTGATGGTAATCTTGATTTGACAACTTGTGATAATTTGAATATCGACTGCCATTTAGGTCAATATCTTTTAATTAAAAATGGAAAATTGATCATTAAAGATTTAAAAGATTTGTAATCGCAAATAATTAACGGTTTAATCAATGAGTTGCATATTTATTGATGACCGTTAATTATTTTTATGATACACTGGAAACCAAAACTAGCGGACGACGACGATTCAAACGATAAACAACAAATAATCACTCTCTCAACAGATGGATTATTGAACAACGCAACCCCTGTAGGAAACCGAATCTATTTATATGACGATATTGACCGTTCGTTGGTTTTATCCATATCAAAGCAAATTGATGAAGTAACCAGACAGTTAAAGTTATTGCAATTAATATATAATATGACAGAACCTCCCCCAATTGAATTGCATATCAGTTGTGATGGTGGTGAAGTCAGTCCCGCTTTAGCTTTGGTTGATAAAATCAAAACCAATCCAATTCCAGTTTACACATTCTGTGAAGGAGCAGTCGCCAGTGCCGCAACTTTAGTATCGGTTGTCGGTAAAAAACGTTTCATCACCAAAAACTCCAACATCTTGGTTCATCAAGTCAGTGGTGGTGCCATTGGAAAACTCGAAGAAATCAAAGATGCCACCGAAAATTTGGATTTGTTCATGACTGTGCTAAAAAGGGTGTATTTGGAACATACCAAGTTTAAATCAAAGCAATTAAACGATTTACTCAAGCACGATTTGTTTTTAACGGCAGATCAAGCACTTGAATTTGGTGTTGTTGACGTAATAAATTAAATCTTTCGGTTTTTGTATAAAAGTCGTCATATACGTATTATATATGACGAAGAGTGGTTATTTATACATAATCCAGAATCCTGCTTGGGAAAACTGGCTTAAAATTGGGATTACTGATAATTTGGAGAAAAGATTACAAACATATCAGACAAGCAGTCCTTATCGTGATTATAAACTAATCTACTCGTTGTATCATCCTGAATACAAGGAAGCTGAGAAGAAAATCAAGGAATCCATGCGCCCTTTTGCCAAAAACACCAAAAATGAGTGGTTTGAAGTCGATTTTGGGGTGGCAAGGGTCAGACTTGAAGAACAACTTGAAGAATATACGCAAAAATAAGTTGACTTTTTATATATCCATGGTATTATATATTCAATATGAGTAACATAATTAATAAACCTATAAGCTTGTGCCTTAACAAGAACTGGCAAGCTGTGAACGTGAGAACCATTGGTGCGGCATTGACCGACCTTTGCTCCAGTGAGTCAATGGGAGACGACTCCTGTTTCGCATTGGACATTGATTATGAACTCAATGCTGATGGAACTCCTGATTTTAATAACGCAAAGTCAATCAGACCAGTTGCTTGGAAGGAATGGTGTGAATTGCCAGTGCGTGAATGGGATTTTGAGATTCACAGTCCAAAAATGATCGTTCGTGCTCCAACCGTAACAGTTGCCGTCAACTACGTAAAGATGCCCGTTAAATTGTTTCGCAAGAAGCCAAATAAAGAAGGTATCTGGTTGAGAGACAAGGGTGTATGTCAATACACTGGTAAGAAACTTGACAGAAACAGTGCTTCTGTTGACCACGTCTTACCACGAAGCAAGTTCAAGGGTGATCCAGATCAATGGACGAACATGGTGCTTTGCGATAAGGAAGTTAACTTTAAAAAGGGTAACAAACTTAACCACGAAATTGGTTTGAAATTGCTAAGACAGCCAACCGTTCCAAGACCAATGTTTGCGTTTGAAACGATAACGGAAGCTAAAGACCCATCTTGGATGCCGTTCTTAGTCAATTATAAATAAAGTATCTATAATCAAGCCCCCGTATATTAAATTATACGGGGATTTTTTATGGATATAATTCAAATACATTAGGTTTGACTGGTTTGACCAATCCACCCTCTAATTCATAATCAAAATTGCATAACAATTTTATATGTTCCTTAAATGGTATTCTATTTGGCTTCCATCCAAGTATTTTCTGAGCCTTTGTTGAATCTGCTATCAATCTGACCACTTCATTTGGTCTTTTTAAGGATTCATCAAATTTAACGTAATCCTGCCATTTTAAATTAAAATGACCAAAGGCTTCCTGTAAATATTCTTCTCCCCAATGAGTTTCTCCATTTCCAATGACAAAATTATCAGGTTTATTTAATTGTAACATCTTCCACATTATCTCGCATCCGAATTCAGACCAATGTTCGTCTCTAGCCCAATGAACATGCCCCAATTTTAATTCCGATTGAAGTCCTAATGATATTCTGGCTGCTGCGTTGGTTATCTTACGAATTACGAAGTCTTTTCCTCGGTATATATTACTGTGATTAAATAATATACCATAACAACAAAATAATCCAGAATCTAGACTATCTCTGTAAAAATTAACCCATCTACATCCCAATGCTTTACCAATCGCATACGGACTTCTAGGATTCCATTGATCGGATTCACTATATGATCCCTCTCTAATACCTCCGACTAACTCACTAGTTGCTGCAAAATATGTTCGAGTTTTTGGACTTAATTGTGTAAGAACATCGAGAAAGTAATAAACACTCTGTCCATTAGTCTGAATTGATAATTCTTTGTTTTTAAATGATTCACCAACATGACTATTAGCCGCCAATAAATATAATTCATCAATTCTACTATGATCTTTTAAAATAGACTTTATACTTTCTTTAACACTGTTATTACAAGCTATATCACACACTTGTAAATGGAGTTCAGATTTTGGATATTTAATCAAGTCATTTGAGAATATTTCTTTAATTTTAGATTCATCGAAGTAAGTATTTCGGCGGTATGTTAATATTACCTTGTAATTCTTGCTTAATAGAAAATGGGCCAATGTTTTGGCATCCATTCCATTTGCTCCAGTTATGACAGCAATATTATTACTCATTTTGAGTCACCTTCGTTGGTATCATCATCGTCATCATCTTCATCATCAGTTGGTTCTTCAGGTTTTTCATTACTGGCAGTTAAGTCATTATGAAAGTTCTTGAAATCATCTTGTGATATCTCAAGGAAACTCAGTATCACATATATTGTAAAGCAAACGTCATTTTTTGTCAACTTATTATGTAAAGCTTCCCTATTGAACTGTGATGCCAATGTATATAATTCCGCTAATCTTTCTTTGTTTGTTTTATACACTAATGGTTTAGACTTATCGGGTATTAGGGATGGTGGAGTAGGTTTTACTGTATTTTTAGCAACTGTTGGTCTTGCTAAACTATTGTTAACGATAATGCCGGGAATATCATTGTTTAACAATGATTCTGTGATCTCCTTCTCAATTGCCTCACGCATCTTATTATTAAAGTCGATTTTGTTCTTGGCTATAGGTTTAATCTGCTCCATTAGATTTTTTATATTATCAGAATTCGGCTTCTTGGCTATACTGAGAGATTTCAATATACCATGTTTCAATAATAGATGTTCAAGCTTTTTAGTCATTTAAAATATATATTTGACTGAGTGGCAATTGAATTAATTTAATGTCTGGCAGGGAGAATCTTTGCGGAACCTTGAAGTGTATCAGGATCAAATCGCTTCGCTCCTATCCTTATATAAGCCGTCCCTGACGTAAATGAACAATTATAACACAAAATACGCAAGTTTTCCAAACTATGATTTTTGTTGTTACCATCATCAAAGTTTAATAACAGTGGTATCTTACCGTCTGTGATTCGTCTTTCTTTAAAACCGCATTGCTCACAGCATGACTCTTTTTTACCACTTCTTATCAATTTATCCTTCAATCTATGGATAGGGAAGTCTGGGAATTTATTGGCTAATATATCATCGATTGGATATTTACCAAGGTATGGATCAGTTAAAAATCCTTTTGGTTTGTATCCCTTTGGCCATGGATATTGAATTAAGGTATGAACACCATATAATTTTGCGTACTTTTTATATGTTTGGTATGTGACTCCTAATTTACGGGCACATTCGTGACCAGATACTGATACCTTTTGAATATCCAATATCTCGTCCTTGGTTATAGGTTTAGCTTGTTTACCACGTTTGCCTCTGATCTGTAATTTAGCCGCTTTCTTTTCCAAATGTTGTATTGTTACCCCATTTTGTTTTAATAAATCAATTTCCTGAGCAACCTCTTGGGCAACATCTCTTCCAATATCATTTAAAGTTTTAACCTCATTAACATCTTTTTTTAAAGATTCGTTTTCAGTTTTAACTTTATCTAATTCGGTTTGGAAACTGTTTACTTTTTCAAGTAACTGCTGTAACAAGATATCATCCATGATTAATTAAATTTGCTTTTTATAGGTTCTTCCGCCAAATCCACATTCATTTCTTTTAAAAATCTAACACGTAAGTTTTCAGCCTTCTCGTGAAAACCTGCATTGATGATTAATTTATAAGTGTTATATGTTCCGAATTTCAGTCTTGCTGGTAATTTATCCTCTGTTATTTCTTCACAGAATAGAAATCCCGGCAATCCATCATCACCTGCACCGACTAATCTTTCGATTACTCTAGTACATGCCTCTAAACCATAGTCAGTGAATACGTCGGAATCGATCTCCACTTCGTGTTTTTCGTTATCCAATAATACCACTACTTTTTTCATTGTTTTGTAAGTCTCCATCATTTAATGTATCCAAATTTTCCAACTTTAATTTAACTTTCTCACATACCTCTTCTTCGATGGTATTGCCGACAAAAACTATCTTTTGTACGGATTTTGATTTACCACTATCTCTCCATACACGTCCTGTGGCCTGACGCATTAATACCGCACTATAACATGGTGATATCAACGCCAATCTAGGATATGTACCATTTATGTCATGCAAGCTTAATCCTGCACCCCCTGATTGGATATTAACTATAATCAATCTTTGTTTATCGGCTTGGAAATCATCTATGTTCTTTTGTCTCTCTTCATCTGTATTACTACCCTTGATAACGCAATTGGTATCAAATCTCTCACACAGTGCCTTGATGCTATCTTCAAAATTTAGAAACACTACAATACTCATGTTTGACTCTAACGCTTCTTCTATCAGTTCAACGAATATCGGTATTTTTAACAGTTCAACTTTCTGTCTTGCTCTAATTATAGCCGTGAGTCTATTTATACTATCTTTACTTTCCTTTTTTATCTTTCTATTGAGGATAGCCAGTTCTTTTGCCATTTCCGCATAAATCTGATTAATTTTAGCGGTGGATTCTTCTTCTATTGTAAAACACTCAGCATTCAAATCAGTTTCTGGAAAATTTGGTATAGTATCTCTTGTGAGACGTACTCCTCTATTAACAAATATATCTTTATGAAGTTTTTTTAGAACATCCTTATTACCATTGAACTCTAATCCATAGCGACCTTTGCTACAACCATGTTCATACAACCAGCCATAATAATCTTTACTATTCTTAAATAGATTAAGGGCCATGCCTACCGTCTTTAATTCCAAAGGATTGGTTGCATTGGTGGCACTACAGAATAACATTTTATATCCCTGTTTTAATGCGGATACACATGTCTCACTATTTTTTGTTTTGGCATTCTTAAGTTTTTGACTTTCATCCCAAACAATCAACGTATTCTTTGGTATCTTCCATATAAACTCTTTACGTCTAGTGTCTCTACGTTTAACATAACTAGCTATGTCACTTTCAGTCTTACCCAATCTTAATGACTCATAATTAATGACTCCGACTAATTTATGATTCATTTTAAAGTGATTCTTAATTACACGCTTCCAACTTTCCATAACTGCTTTAGGACATACTACCAATATATCCATATTCAGTTCTCTAGCAACACCACATGCTGTATAAGTTTTTCCGACACCCAAATCTGATCCATCAATGGATGCACCCCAATGATTTATAGCTGAGCATATTTTACTAACAGCGTCAACCTGCCATGGACGTAATCCACTGGAGTCTTTAACCACAACTGGTGTTAATTGAAAATTATCCACACTGGACTGATGTTTTTGTGTGGATGTGAGAGATTCTTTAGTTTTTGACGTTTGAACTAGATACCAATCTTGGTCTTTTTTCGTTACACTGTAACCTTTCTGTTTGATTAGAAAGCTTTTAGATTTCCAATAAGCAAAAAACGCACCCCTAACGTTTACAGGAATTAAACACTCTCTTTTCCATGAAGATTTGCCATTTTCTTCTGTAAACAGATACGGTTCTTGCCAAATTAATTGGAATCCCGCTATCATATCAATTAGTCACCCATTTCAACTTTGTACTTAGAATAGTGATTCGCATCACAGATATTACATCTAAGTAATTGTCCATCTTTAACTAATCCAATATTAACTGTTTCCGACATAGCCTCAATGAATGTTCTTCCAGAAGATTCATCGGATGGATGACCTAGATCAACTCGGTTCTGCATAAATGCTGAACGACTCATTCCACTAGTGGATTTACATAAATCTCCCAATCTTTGGGCGACTTCATTTATTGTATTTAATAATACAGGTTTGGTTCCTAACTTGTTGTGTTGTATATAATATTTCATAACTTAGTCTAAAGTATACAGTATAAATTGGTGATTTTCAAGTTTTTATATGATATTACTTTAACCTATAAGTAGTATTCCTATAGTGTTTTAACTTACGAGGACATTATTATAATTATCTATGTAGATAAAACAAATGCTTTCTCAATCCACATGATTCACAATATGCATTAGGAAAACGTCGAAGCCATTCTTTTCTATATTCGGAATTAGGTGGTTTACAAATATCTTCTGGTGCCACCGATACTCCTCGATATGCACACGAAACTGGTGATGGCCTTGGTGTAAATAATAAAAATAATCCTTTTATGAACTGATAGATTATTTTCATATTATCTTTGAGTCTCTTGGGCGTAAGATATGAACGCATTAGCATTGTCTTGCATTCTATCTTTTATCTGTTGAAAGTCACCACTCTTAAAATTCTTATTATTCAAATATGCTGATGCCACTTTGTCCCATTGTCCACGATTAATAAGGTTTATTACATTAGGTTCCATGTCGCCTCTGTAAAACGCATTGACCAATGCATTTCTTATATATTCGGGAAACTTATCAAAATTTGGAATATCCGATCTTATTATTTCTTCCTTTCTAGCTATATCTTTTCTTAATAGTCTGATAGCATCAACATCCGATAATCCTTTGCTGAAATTCTCATGTGGTTGGATTTTATGTCCATACGCTATGGTGTCACTACCACCCTCAACACTTTTGTGTGGATACCATCTCTGTTTTTCTTTATTATATCCACTATTAGGATTTTCCTTGTTATTCTCATAATGTTTAATCAAAGTAATGATATTCTTGTGTTTATGATAGACAGGGGGTCTATGTACATGAGTTGTTACAGTAGATTTAGCATGAATTGGCCCAGTCAATGGTTTAGGATCATGTGTTGTGTTGGGAGTAATTGCTGACAATCCAGCAATACCTAATCCTGCCAATGCACCTTTCCAATTTTCTTTTAACATACCGTGTGATTTTAAATATGCTACCACAACATGCCATGCAGTCTTATCTTGCTTTTTAGCAAACAATGAATCAACTTTAGAACGACTATCTGGATCAGCGATTCCATAGAACCTCATTAATTCGGCAATACCGAGGTTTCCTTTATAAATTGTTTCTTTTGTTACAATTTTTTTAAGGACTTCCTTGATTCTCTGTTTTTTCTCCGGATTCATTATCAAAGTTCTGGTTCAGTGACATCGATATCCAATTTCTGATTTACAATATCAGGAACACTGATAGCTGGATTATCACTCTTTACTTCGGAGCTACCACCCAAGAATTTACCTAAGTCAACAACCTTATCCTTATCCAATACCGCATTTCTATTAATACTTGGATTGAAATTAGGTACATCTTTGTTTGGAGTTATATCATTGGTGAAATTGGTACAATCAACATCATCTGTATATTGGATTTTAGCAGGATTCTGCAATGCTGATACATCGCCTTCTTTTAAATAGCTATAAAAATCGGTATATTCCATATTATATAAATATACCAATATATCGATTAAAACGTATTATTTTTGATCAGATTGCCCATGCAAGTTGTTCTATTTATTATAACCTTGTCTAATTTACCCAAGATTATGTTATTTGAACATCCTGTTGATTCGTCCTTATCGATATGTGATATGAACGCACCAAGTTTATTATTCTTCATTGCTATATTCAAAAATACATTATTGTTACTGTTCCTCATGAAAATACCAGTCTGGTTGTTATTAATATCAACATTTGAGAACATATTATCATTAAAATGATTATCCAATGATATTCCTGCCGCACCATTATTGGTTAAGCATAAATTCTTAAATGTACTATTTGTTGTCTCGTAACATGCTATACCATCATACTCATTATTATAAGAAGTCAAATGATCTATAGATAAAGTATCACAGTCCAATGTGGAAACTAATCCTCCTGATTTACAATTGCTTATTGTGACATTTTCTATATTTACATGATTGGCGTTTTGTATAAGGATGCCATCATTGTTTATAACACCTTTTTTGGTATATTTGTAAAATTCTCTGGATTGATTGCTTTTATTACCATCAATTGTGATGTCTTTTATGAGAATATTGGTGACAGGCTTACCACGAATGTTACCTATTATAATGGCTGGACAATTAGCATTGTCTTTTATTCGTATGGTGGTTTTGTTTCCAATTATGGAGAAATTGCTGTGAGTTATTATTAACGGAGAGGAGATTTCTATTATACCGCTAGGGAGATCCATTCCACTAAGTGGATTTGATATACTCCCCAAACAAAGCATTAATGTTAAGAATTTCTTCATAATGAAGAGTTACTTCATCTACCCACACTGCTTATATTCTAAAGTGACTTTTATATTTCATGTGATTCTCTTTTAAATAATCAAGATCACCTTTACTTTTGCTGGAAACATTTAAACTATCATTCGTCTCAATCTCCTCATATTCAGCCAATGGCTTTTCTGTATTAGAAAATTTTATCGTCCATTTACCCTTCATATTGCTACGAACAGTTTCATCCGATTTACCATTCCCCAATACTTTCCAATTGGCTTTCTGTTTTAAAATTTCTTTTAATTTATAAGTCGTTGGCCATTTTTTGGACTTATACAATTCCCACCACAAAAATCCTTGTCTTTCACTGATTCCACTATTTTTTATATAAGGGAGAATTAAATCGTTCCAATAATACTGTAATTTGGTATCATCTAGAGAATCCAAAAATTTCTTAAATGCAGTATATTGCTCTACCTTATTCATATCAATTTCTTATCACGTGATGCATATTTCTTATCATACAAATCACGCATAATTTTGATGATTGCGATTTCTTGTGGAGTTTTACCCTTCAATGATTCGTCCAATTTGTCATCAATGTTAAGAAATTTCAATTTGCTATAAAATTTTGGGTCTTTCTGTAAATTTTTAATGACTAATGCTTTTGCCACATCGGGTCTTTTAAATACCATGTCTCTTAATTCAGCATCTATACCTGCTATGATTTCATCAGGAGTTACTTTGAACTTGATAGCATTAATACCTTTCTTCTCATCAGGAATGACATCCGTGGAACGCATTGCTACATTTGGCTTGGTATTAGACACACTTGGGATACCAGTATTAACGTTGGTCTGGGAACCCGCTACACTTGGTGCGTAAGTTGCATCAGAAGCTGGTTGTGGCAATTCTGGATTTTTTTCATCAGTATCTTCTACGTTTTTGTATCCTTCGGGGCCAGCATCTTGAAAACCTTTAGTATCAAAAGAATCGGGGTCTTGACTAACATCTGGCGAGGAAAATGTGGAAACTCCGGGATTTACCACTCCTCCACCAACCGTCATAGGTAATCCGAGCATCATTCTATCTCCCAAATCACCATTTTCTCTGATTAATTTCTCCATTAAAGGTTTTCTCATATTATATAAATATGAAGAAGTTAATAGATAATAGCATTTTATTACCTGATATCAGCTATTTCTAACATAAACAATTCCTTGTTAGCGAAATTGACAAAATCATCATAATTAGTGAAGCATTCTTCATAGGTCTTATACGTTAATTGTTTTATGAACTTATTCTTAAATGTATCGTCAATGATATCACCACAATCGATATGGATTTCTTTAAGTTTATTATACAATATTGTATTTTGCTCCGCTACCGTGATATTTTCGACGTTCCATTCCTCATACGCCATGAATACATGCGGTACATTCTTTGTTATTCTCTTGTAAATCTTGGTTTTATTATATATCTCTTCCCTGAACTTTAAAAACTCCTCAGAATTCCATTGTATCTTGGATACTGGATACTTATCAGATTCTGTGGAGCAACACCACTTGTTTGTTATTTCAGCATTTTTATAGCTGATCCATTGTTCCAACACATTGCGTCTATATGATATAACAACATAATCAAGTGTCCTATAAACTTTGTCATCGATATTAACATGAGGATAACCCAATTTAAAGGCAAACATTTTATCCTGCGGTAAGAATGTTTTTACTATGGTAAGAAAACGCGTTCTATCCTTCAATAACTCAGCGGCAAGTATGTTTAGACTTTCAAAACAGAAATTCTTAGGAATACTGTAATATGGTTTCAATTTTTCATACAATTCTTTGTCGATAAAGCAAGTATCACTATTAAACATTTCTCCATCTAATGAATATATATTTTTAAAATTATTAAGATGATATGCTATCCAATGACTACCGCTTCTTGGTAAAAACAACACACCTATATTCTTTATCTTGTTTACTTCCTTTTCTAACACTATTTCCGGAAGATAACATTGAATAGTATTCATTTCAAATGTTTTAAGTGATCCATTTGATTCCGTACGCATTCTTAATATTCTTATACCCAATTCCCTTATATCATTTGATTTATCTTCATTCTTGGCAGGGATATAAACGTTTTTCAATCTACCGATAATAGGATATAGTCCATGTGGTTCAAAACGTATTGTATTCTCGCCCGAAACAATGTTATATTCCTTCTTTGAGATATCAGTCTCCAATGTTAAAACATTAGCTATGGGGGAAATAAAATCGACTTCTATATTAGCAATTCCATCGGTAATATAAAATTTAAACTCATTACCCGTCCATTTCCAATGAGTTTTCCCGAATGACTCCAATTGAAAGAATCCATATCCAGTGGTTATTTCTGTAGAGTCAATTTCGGGGTTTCTTTCAATCCAAGTCTTTGATTCCCAACCACTGAACTTAGTGTTCCTACCATGACCATATTCAAACGATGCTTGACTGACAAGAAATGATGTGGATATATAATATTTTATATGCGGTAAAATCTTCCGCATGAAAGCTACATCAAGTGCCATATTTAATGGATATAAAGCTTCTTTTAGAATTTTGGCTGTAGGTTTTTTAATCATGTAGGCATGATTAGATAGCATGAACTTAAATGGGTGGGTTAATTCAAGTGATTTCATTTTACCAACATATTCATTGATATTGATGACATCAACTACTTTGGCCCATTGTAACCAACCCAAATATGCCATTTCCCAATCACTTGGTAAGTTATCATAGAACTTTTCAAATTTATTTAAAAAATCCTCACAAAAAATAGCATCATCTTCCAAAATCAAGAATTCTTCATCGGGAAGTAAATCTATGGATGCTAATGTACAATAATGCGATAAAGCACAGCCAAACTCACCTATTTTCAATCCACATGGATTATCCGCCATTTTTAGGCGGATTCCGTCCACGGCGTCTATAAAAGTGATATCTATGCCCAATTTTTTGGTTTGAGTTGTTATGAACTCTCGCCGTTTGATATCGTCCTTCAATGATATACAAATTGTCCTCGGAAACTTCTTCATGGTATCTTATCATTTAGTGTTCACTCTTGCCCCATCGATAAATCTATTATCATCTTTTAATTCAGGAGTTGAGTATTTGTTTATTATGTTTCGCAATGCCTCTGGATAATCATTGATCGTTTTAAAGAAAATACCATCATTGTTTCCCAATAATGGAATTAATGAGAATCCAACACCGATACTCTTACACCATTCAGCATAATCAGGTGCAAGCATGATTTGATCGGGGTGACCAACAAAATTGACAGATATCGGATATCCTAGAACTTTTAATAAATGAACTCTGCTTTTAAATTGATCCAACCTAAAATTCTTATCAGATGGATGCAAACTACAATTTATGATACCGAAAGACGATGGAGGAGCAACTGCCACAATTTTCTTGTAAACATCTGCGGTAATATTGCTCGTTAAAGCAATAGTAAAGTTTTGCTCCTTGAAAAACTTAAATAAGTGCTCAATACCATCATAGAACAATGGTTCACCACCATTGGTGTGCCATATTCCTCCCCCAATCTCATTAGTTGTAAAAAATCTCTTAAATGCATCAATCCATGTTTGATAAGGAAACGTATCACATGCATCTGGAATATTCGGATAAACTTTCTTGGTAGGTAATACACAATACACACAAGAATAATTACATTTCCATGTGGGCGCAAAAAGAATAGATGCTGGATTCTTTATACCTTTATATGGGTCAGGATTTACTACATCTTGACTATCAATTAGTTTATCATCCTCATATACTTGTTTCTTAGACCAATGCCTATCACAAATCTGATAACACTTTTGAACGGGACATCTATTCCATTCTTCTGTTCTTAGTTTAATGTCTTCAGTTATTATATTTCCAAGAAATGCATTTGGGTGGTAGATGAGAGAATTACACGTATATACTCTGCCCTCACTACCAATACTGAACCACCGTTTACCACCATCACAATATAATCCATTTTTCATAATTTTTATTTCGTAGAATGCCAAACATGATGTAAAGCTGAAAAGTTATGTCCTATTTTCACACCAAATTCCGTTGAGGTCAGGGTGAAACTATCCATATACTTAACATTATTAAATCCAACGTTCTTTAACATTATTTCTCCCGCTGATTTAGACAACCACCACAACGATTCATTCGCGGAATTAACATCTTTCTCTATTGCCGATTTTTGCCTACCTAAATATCTTTCGGTTCTTATTACGGGATCAACCGAATCGATTCCACCAGAACATAATATGAATAATCCATTAGGCTTCAAAGCTTTATTTATGATCTTCAGTAATTCCATTGGATAAATTACATGCATCAATAATGATCCACAAAATACAATATCAAATGTATCAATTGAATCAATACTGAATACATCTGCTTCCACTATATCCATTTCCAATTTAGTCTGATTCTTCACCATATTAGTAACAGAAGTATTAATATCAATGGCAACTACATTGGCACCTCTCTCGGCAAAATATTTTGAAAAGAATCCGGAGGCACATCCCACATCTAATACTTTTTTCCCCTTAAGTAATTCATCATTGGGGAAATGATAATATTGCAAGAGAGGTTCATGATCATAAATACCTTGTATATTTAAATCCTTAAATGTGTGATAATAAAACATTATTTTATATGACTTTTCATTAATTCTCCAGCCGTATCCAAATTCGGATATGCCCAAACTGTGTCATTACTATAATTAGTGGAAAAACTCTCCATGTCTTTAATATAATCCATCTTAAAATCTACCAACCCTTTATAGGTTTTACCAAGGAAATCCATATGACCACCATACCCCGTAACAATTATTGGTTTTCTGTAATTGAACGCATCAAATATAGGTATACCAAACCCTTCAGATTTAGTTAGACTAACATAACAGTCGCCTAAACTATGTAAGGCCAAAATATCTCGTTCACTAGCGTTGTCAATCAAGTAATGAATCTCAGGAAGATCGGTATAATCTTTCACGAGGTCACTTATCTTATCCAAGCAGTATTTTTTGTTATTCGGTGTATAATTCTTATAGTGAGTTTTAATCAACAGTCTGACTTTGTCATTTTTAGTAAATGTCTTACAAAACACTTTAATGATATCATCTATACCCTTTCTATTATTAAATTCTCCTATAGTATAGAATGTGTATACCCCTTCTACTGATGTTATGGGTTGTCCATTGATATTAATCAATTGAATGTTCTTCTTTTCAATTAATGGCTTCTGTAAGAATACATGAGGCACCACGCTTATAGGTATTGTGACTCCAGACTCTTTAAACACATGATAATTGTAACTTGATGGACACCACACTTCATTAACATTGTCATTAATGTACTCCGTCCATTTTGGTGGCAACTTGCTGGTTTCCCATGCGGCATAACCAAATATTTTCTTGTTTTTGTTGATATTGCTATACTGATGATTCAAAGACTCCCATAAATCAGGAGTGGTATGATATATGAATGTGTCATACTCAGCATAATTCTTATTTATGGTCGATTCAGCAATTAAGTTATATGGACAATCCTTACTTAACTCAGTTTCATCAAATCTCAAAGGAACCCATTTGATATCGTAATTATTGATGAAATATCTATATACATATCCCTTGGCAGCAGTGGCATATCCAGATGTTCCATATTGTCCTATATACATGATGGTGTCTCTATCATTTTTTAGTGCAATTCTAGATACATTATAACTATAATTATCAACATCAACGAAAAATTCTTCTTCGCTTTCCGTTGTCAAATCTCTAATAGGTATTAATACATCTTTGTGATTGTCACTGTCAATAACGATAGCATATATTTTAAATCCTAAAACACGCACGTCCCTAGACTGCTTATCTAATTTAGACGGACAGAAACTATCATCGGTTGAGAATGTGACAGATTTTTTTCCATTAATGTCAATTTTGACATCTATGTATTCCGCTGTCTCTGTGAAGATATAAGACTTGTACAATATACCATCAACTAGTATATTCAATATACGTTTATTAAAAGCATCTACCCCGTTATACAACCGCACCTTCAAGAATGTATAATTTGTACTATTTGTTATGTATATAGTAGAACTATTGTTAGTCCACCTATATTGCAGTCCATTATCCGAATTTGTTTCTAATGATTCCCAATATTTGGATAATATGAAGTCTTTTTTATAATCTTGGCTCATAGTTATTTCAATTCTTCTATAATCTTTGCTATACACGCAGCGAACGTTATTTCCTTGTTAACTACCAAATTGCTTTGATACATATATTCAGCTATTATTAATATAACAATAGCTGGATTCTTCGGGGCATATTCTCCCACTTTATCATATAAACATTGATATAGCTCTTCATAGCATCTAACATTATTATCAGCTATGAGTTGTCTAATCTCCATAAAGGCACACTTCTTAATCAACTCTATGATTTTGTTTTTTAAATCGGATACAACATTATCTTTCTTGTATATAGTCAATACTTTGTTTACTGTGCTCTGTTGTGCAAAATTAAGCATCTTTCTAATATCTGGATAGTAAGTGTTAACTATATAACCCAAATCTTCTGGCACGAACTTGATAGTTTCCTTTTCTAGAATATTTTTGATGTGTACAGCGATTTCTTTCTTACTTGGGGGTATAATTTCAAATACTTGGCATCGAGATAGGATCGGTGATGTAATTTTTTCAAGATAGTTACATGTAAAGATGAATCTGGTGGTGGCACTGAACGTTTCGATGATATTACGCAATGCTCCCTGTGCTTGCGGCGTTAAGAAATCACTTTCGTCTAAAATGATAACTTTAAGATCACTGAATCCTATAGTAGATGCAAACGACTTAACTTTAAGTCTAATATCATCCACGCTGTTGGTGTCCGATGCATTAATATATAAATGATCACATTTTATATTTGATACTATCAATTTAGCCGCTGAAGTCTTACCTGTTCCGGGAGAACTGCCGTGTAACATCAAATGTGGTAATTGACCCGTCTCCAAAATGCGTTTCAATTCATTTTTAAACTGATCATTACCAATATAATCTTCAATTTTTGTTGGGCGATATTTTTCGGCCAATATAAAATGTTCTTTCTCTGGTACTGTTTCAAATTCGATAAAATCGTTCATACGAATAGTTTACGTTATAAAAAGATAAAAGTCAATACTAAATAAAAACCCCGTATGAACAGCATACGGGGAATGTTGAATATTTTGTAGGTTTTGCTTTTTCTCCAGTTAGTCAACATTTTTAATTTCCACCAAATAATAACTTGATGTAAAATTATCCTTGGTAAATGATATGAACGCTAATCCATCATCACTAACCTTCAATACAGCATCATCGCAATCATTATTACTGTTAAATATTTCTTTTAAGTATTTAGCACTAAAACTGATAGGTTTAGCCACCGTATTTAGTCCGACCTTCGTGATAACATCCAATGTTATTCGATTTCTGTTAAGTTTGCTATGTCCAATCACCAATTCTAATTTATTCTTCTTATTCATCAATAACGTGAAGTTATCGATATCACTCAAAGCATTTTTAGCTCTAATGAACTTGGTAATAAACGATTCTTTAAAATCAATCTCAAGATTGAACTGTGGGATTTTTTTAATGTTTGGAGCGGAGGGAATAACATCCAAATCCGCCGTTACATATTGGATTTCGGTAGAATCGTCATAGAAAACCAACGACGTTACTTTATTATTGGTGGCATTAATATTTGGTCTAATATTAATTTCATCACCCAACACACTTACCATCTGTTTTAGCTGTGTTGTGTTATATACACCAAATAATATGGAGTTTGTCGCTGTAAAGTCAGACAATGCTACATTTATTAATACCGATTTGTCATCGGTAATCGCTGATGTCTTTAATGTCTTACCAACATCATCAACAACCATTTTTACACTTTCAACGTTTCCACCGAGAGTGTATTTTTTGATAAATGTGTCTAACAACACTTTATTCATATTACCTAATGGTCTTACCGTCAGTCGGGTGACCATTTACTTCATTACGAATCCATGCATTCAATGCGGCGTTGGCTCTAACAGCAAATTCAGCACTGACACGAGTTAGTTGGGGTTTATTTGCTTCCGTGGCATATTTTAATGCCAACTTCTTTACTGCACTACGATTTATTAAGTTTGTTTCCATATTTTAGTTTCCTTAGTTTATAACTGTCTAATACTCAATTAGTATAACACACTTTATATGATTGTCTAGTTATTATATACTAAAATTCTGTCTTTTCTTAAATTGCTCCATTAATTCCTGCCGTTTAAGCTTTCTTACTCTGCTTGACATAACTTCTCTTTGTCCATCAAGATTGCGTGTTTTTCTCTCAACCTTATCGAACTGCCCACAATGTCCAATACGTTGCTTAAACCCCAATCCTTCCATTTCCTCTCGACATATGGGACAAAGTGGTGTATGTAAACCTCCCCTAGCAGTCTTGTTATGTTTTCTACAAATGTATGTTCCTTTTCTCATATTTTAAAATTCAAAAAACTCACTAGCTTTGGCTTCCACCAAGGATGGCATTTGCCAACCCAATATTCTATAAAAATCCTCTATCTTATTCTCTAATACAGACGTATACATCCTGTTTTTATCACAATATTCATTGATTATGTCCATTATCTCTTTTGGATCGGTTCCATCGTTTTTAAAAGCCAACGCATCAATTCCATATGGATTATCAGCCAAATATACATACTTAATTTTCTGTCCTGAGTAGATTGGTTCAACCTTGGTGTTCAATTTGAATTTAACCAATAGATCATTATACATCAAAGCTGCCTTACATTGTGCCGTAGCTCCATCCTCAATAACAAACTTCTGTCGTTTCTTTGGATCGAAGTTTATTCCCTTTTTCTCACTAAAAAACTTGACAGATGTATTCTTTGCCAACTCCACGATAGTACAATTCTTTAAATTCTCACATAGTTCAAGAACCTTCTTATTTATATTAGTTAAACCTTGTCTATTTAATATATCCTTCAAAAATTGTTCATAGAAAGTTTTAAACTTGAGTGGAAAGTCTGATCTTACGCTACTCAATCCAACAACTTTCATTTTACTGACATCCTTATTCTTACTCATGTCATATACTTGATTTAGAGCATACGCTTTCTTCTTTTTCCATAATGCCGTGGAATTTATTGTGTCTGCGGCGATTTTGATCTTGTTATTATCTGAATTAAACATTTTCTTGGTTATTGTAGGATAAAAAGCATTTAATCGTTCCACAATCTCGCTACAAACCTTTTTGGTGTATTCTTTCATATCCTCTTCCTTAATACCTTCCAAGGCACCAAGGGCGGCAACGGATACATACAAACTGTCCGTATCAATATACTGAACAACGTTATCAACATTATCAATAGTCTTGTTATACTTGTTATATTTCTCCTTAAAGTATTCAATCACTATTTTTTCGGAAGTTTTGATGATTGTCTGCCCCGTAAGAGTTGTTGATTCGGCATTATCCTTACTATAGAATCTGCTACTGTTTAATCCCAAGATACCATATACAGAATTCAAGAAAATCTTCTGAACGTGTTGTCGGCGAGAATAATATTCCTCTTTTTCTTTGTTTCCCTCTTTGCCATACTTTTTCATTAAGTCTTGGAACTCAATACGCTGAGTAAACCACATATCCAATATTGTTGGTATGATTCCCGCTTTCTTTCCGTCATACATAGCACCAATGGATGAAACATTTATCTGTTCAGTATTAATGAAATTTTTAAATTCGTCTACTGAATAAGTCTCGCCAGCTATTTTTACTTCGGTGAGTTTATTGCCGACATAATTTTCCACACTCCAGTCAGCTATTCTCCCAATATACGTTTCAGGACTAATGTTTAGTGTCCTAATGGTGGACGGATATAGGGAATTTATATCAACAGAGAAAACCCATGAATATAATTGTGGAACAGGATTTTTTACATACGCACCAACGAAACTGTCGTCATCATCTTCCTCTTCCTCACCTTTTTCTTTCATTAGTTTGTTATAATGAGCCATTGCTTGTTCTTCTACTTCATCATCAATTGCAATGGGTTTATTTGGGGCAACAATGTTACCATTTCTGCGCATATATGTTATAATAGCCCCTTCAATGAATCTGGATGACATATGAAACCATTCAAATGGAACATGCCCAATGGAAGTTACACCAACGGCCAAATCCAAGAATTTAAACTGATCATCCAATTTTTTTACGATCTCAACGTCACAAAGGTTATATTCAATGAACTTTTTTATATCTTCTTTGTATAATTTATGCAATGATCCCTCGTATTTAATTTTACCTTGACCAAATTCAACTGTGCCAATGTGATCCAATGTATAATTCTGTCTAGGTTCAAATCGAAACTTCTTATATAATAACAAATAGTCTAATGTGTTTACACCCGCAATAACAACCGTTTTATCTCGCTCTTTTACATAACATTTTCCGATTTCAGACAAACGATTTGCTTGATTAACCCCAAGTATCTTACATATTCTACCATAAATGTATCTTATGTCGAATCCTCCACCATCACCATAATATCCGTTATAACAAATGTTCCAACCTGTTACGATATCTGGCCGTATTTGTTCAAAAACGGTCAATATACCATTCAACAGCGATTCTTCATCGGAAAAAGTAATTACTTCCGTATTATCTTTTGTATATCCATCAACTTGACCATCTTTATCTAAAAGTAAACACTTATATAAATTGGTCATCCTCTCATAATAAGAAAAAGCCGTAATCTCTTTATTGAATATGTTGACATCTGGATTTCCTCCTGTGGTGTCTGTTTCGATATCGATTATTATCGTTTTTAAATTTTTTGGAGGATCATCTTGATCCCTATATAAATCTACAAGAATTTTTGTCTCAGCCGTAAGATCGGATTCGTATGTATTGTAGTCACCATATTTAAAATCATATATCTTATCAACTTTTTCACCATGTAGTGTTTGGAATTTTCCGAATTCACTTTTCATGAAGGCATAGTTTCTGTATTTTCTACAGACATATCCAAGCTCATCATCCCAAAGATGCAAAAGACCTTTAAGTTTATCGTAATAAATCGATTTATACATACTATATATTGTAAACCAAAACTCACGTTTTGTAAAGATATAATATATTAATAATAAACTTATGCCAGCACTTACAAGAACCCAAGCCGAACAAAAAACCTATAAATTGCAAGAACAACTCTTGGAAATCAAGAGACAGAAGAAAGAGGCTAATGATACGTACAACGAAGAAATTAAAGACATCGAAAGTGAGATCAAAGCCATTATTGATGAGCAAAATACAGCGGTACAACCATGAGTCCAAAAGAACTTATAAAATTCTGTAAAAGCGGTAAACTTAATCACTACACGGAACACGTTGATTATCGTGATGCATGTAGTAATGTTTCCGTTATTATAAATATTGTAAAAGACGGCAGGAAATACACATTCCATCAATCGTGGGGGCCATCATTTGGAGATTTTCATAGAAATGACGCCATTCAATATGTGAAAATTGATCCAACATCATTAAGAATGACATGGAGTGATTACGTTGATGACGATGGTGATAACCAATTACAGTTTAATTTCTAAGTTTAACAAACCTATTCATTCCATCAATTGTTATAAAGATGTATTGATGTTGTGCTACATTCAAAATATTAAATTCATTCACTAATACTCCATCATCCATATCATCTAAAATGGATGTAGTCACAATATTCTGCTTTTTCATGGAATTCTCCGCTTTACCTGATAAAATTGGTCGTGGTGTCACTGTAATAATATCTTTATCCTTGACTTTGTATAATTTCTTCCCCATGTTATCCATTATAGTGGCATTGCCTTGAATTATAATAAATGTGCTACTGTGTCCGTCACTTTTTATAACAAATCTACCATCACCAAGGATTATACAGGCTAATTCAGTGTTTATATAAAGTCCATTGGTGACAGATTCATTAATTATCTCAATTTCACCATTTAATAATGATAAATTACAATTAAAATCATTATATTGAGTTTGTTGTGGGTAAGGTGTAATGATAGTGAATTGATCAAAAGAATCGAAATTTAAAGATGTGTTATTATTTAATTTGATTGTGGTATCACATGACAATTTGAGTGTCACCACATCATTGCTGGTAGATAGATTATAATTGTTTTGATTGACACTGTATGTCTTACCGATTAGAACAGGAGACTCAGATAATGAGTTGTTTATTATATTTTCAAGGTTGGGATTTCCTTTACTATCAATAAACCCAAATTGTTGGGAATGTACACTAAGGCATAGAGATAACGAAACTATAAGGTAATATAATATATTGATTTTCATGGTAATATATGTTAGTATGTATAAATATGGAACAAACATCCGAAACAAGAAAGAAAAGGGTATCATTCAGTCAATACGCAATGTATTCACGATGTCCTAATGCATGGAGACTTAATTATTTAGAAGGCAAACGGATATATGATCCAAGCTTGAATACTTGTTTCGGGACAGCTATACATTATGCCTTACAAACCTATATTGAGAAATTGTATAAGGAATCATTTGAGGTTGCTGATGCTCTTAACTTAAATAAGTTATTTAAAGAGAAATTTGACGAAGAACTTATCAAATCGAAGGAACAAAACAAAAACTTCACATATACCGATGATGAATATACCGAATTCTTTTATAACTCCGAAGACATTCTAAGAGCATTTCTTAATACATCTACCAGAATCAAACATTTTCCAAATAACAAATATGAATTCATCGGTACTGAATTACCACTAGATGCTAAACTCAGGAATAATGTGGAGTTTGTGGCATACGTTGATTTGATATTGAAAGAGAAATCAACGGGAAAAATCAAGATATACGATTTTAAAACATCTACGCTAGGTTGGAGAGATAGTAAGAAGGAAGACCCTGCCACCTATGAACAAATATTGTTGTATAAGGCTTTCTATTCCAAGAAATTCGGTGTTCCTCTTAATGACATCGAAGTTGAGTTCTTTATTTTAAAGAGAAAACTCTATGAGAATGTTGATTTTCCACAAAGTCACATACAATTATATAGACCAACGCATACTCATGCTGCCGTGGCTGAAACACTTAACAGTTTTTCCAATTTCATCAATGAATGTTTTACAGTGAAGGGCGAATATAATGTAAATGGTAAATACCCAAAAATTCCGGGCAAGAACAAGAAAAATTGCACATATTGCCCACATAAAAAAGTAAACTGTGATGCAAAACCAGACAAGCTTGACTTTTAATAAATCCATGGATGATCTTGTGTTAGTTATTCAAGACTGTCTTACCCCAGATTTATTAAAACCAACATATAGAAAAGAAAACACAACAAATCCAATGTACGGTCATTGTTACGTTGCATCTGAAACAGCTTTCTATTTCATATGGACAATGATGTTTGGTGATAAATATATAAATTATCGTCCTTACCAAAACAAAGATTCCAGTGGGATATCCCACTGGTGGTTACAGAACGATTCAAAAGAAATATTGGACATTACCGCCGCACAATATACATCAAAAGGATTAACTCCACCATACGCCAATGGCGTATACCGATCATTTCTAACAAAACTTCCATCCAACCGTGCCCAAATTGTAATTGACCGTGTTATTGATAAAATAAAATAAATATATTGCCTCATTCAATTATACATATACACATATGCACAATTATGAATGACACAGTAACTACCACTACAATAAAAATAGAGAACTCACTCTATAACGAATTCAAAATATTAAATATCCGACATAGGTTTTATCTTAAAGATTTAGTCATTAGAAGCATGTGGTTATATGTTAATGATGAGGTATTTCGAGATAAAGTTTATAATTGTATTATGCCCACATTAAGTAGTGCTGCACAAACCACTTCACTTACTATTACAGGATCAAGCTTATTATAATATGACAAAGAAAAAGAAAATGCTTTGGATAGGAGACGACTTACGAATGCATTCTGGTGTGGCAACACAACTTAGAGAATTGGTATTGGGACTCGTTGACGAATATGATATTTGTTGTATGGCTGGTGCTATCCAACATCCTGAAGCTGGAAAAGTTGTTGATTTGGATGAAGCTACAAGACAAATGACTGGAGTAAAAGATGCATATGTCAGACTTTATCCAGTTAATGGGTATGGTGACGAGAATCTTCTGTTTGCTATCATCAATCAAGAAAAACCAGACATGGTATGTATGATCACCGATCCCAGATTCTATGGATGGTTATTTTCGATTGAGAGACAGATCAGAACCAAAATCCCAATTGTCTACTGGGCATTATGGGACGATGTTCCATATCCAATGTGGAATCGTCCGGGATATATGAGTTGCGATGGAGTATTTGCTATCAGTAAACAGAGTAACAATATTCATAAACATGTTATTGGTGCTGAAAATTGTTGTAATATTTATGGAAACGAGTTTGATATGGTTGGTAACTTACTAAAAAAGGAAAATGTATGATCGGTAACAAAATAAACATATCTGAGGTGTACAATACCTCGTGGAATCCTAAACAGCCTAATAGGTTTATTGCTAAATTATTTCTGGATGATAAAATATTTGTCCCCAGTCACATTATTAAGGGGATCGGGCGACCAGAAATCACCCAATATAATAAGTCCAATAATATTGTGATAAATATATACGAAGTTCTTGGATATAATACATATTTTAAGTTGTTCAATACTATGGGTACATACCCAAAAATTGAATTGGAGGTTAAGGAATTGCATCCAACTGGAGAAGTTGCTGAAATTTGGGTGGCCACTGATTGTGCCATTGTGGAATTAACTGGGCCTGACTTGGATTGGGCAGGACATACTGATATTGCTATCATACAATTAAAACTATCATTTGATAAGATCGTCATTAAGGAATAACATATGCCTCTAAAAAACGGAAAAACATTAATTCACTTGGTTCCCCATGGTATAAACAGTGATTTGTTTAGACCTCTACCAAAAGATGACAAGGCTCTCAAAGCACACCGACGCAAGCTGTTTGGTGATAAAGAATATGAATTTGTTGTATTTTACAACAGTCGTAATATTCAACGTAAGAGAACCAGTAATCTAATCTTAGCATTTAGAGCGTTCTGTGATAATTTGACTCCAGAACAAGCAGATAAATGTGTATTATTAATGCATACTGAGAAAGTATTAGAGGCTGGCACGGATTTACCGGCAGTCAAAGAAGCATTATGTAATAAATATAATGTTATATTTGACGAAGCTAAATGTGCTCCAGAAGAAATGAATCTTAATTATAACATTGCTGACATCACCGTTAATATAACAAGCAATGAAGGGTTTGGACTAAGTACGGCTGAATCTATAATGAGTGGAACCCCAATCATTGTTAATGTTACTGGTGGATTACAAGATCAAATCGATCAGAAGTGTGAAAATGGTGCTGATTTTGAATTTGGTATAACGTTTGGAAGCAATCATACAGGTAAATATAAAAAACATGGTATATGGGCTAAACCTGTGTGGCCGACGGCACGTTATATTCAAGGAAGTGTACCGACTCCATATATATTTGATGATATTTGTAAATGGGAAGACGTAGCAGAAGCTATCATGTTCTGGTATCTGATGACCGATGAACAACGTGAGATTTGTGGTTCAGAAGGTCGTAGATGGGCAATGAATGAAGGTGGTATCAATCATAAGAACTTGGCTGCACAATTTAAATTGGGTGCCAAGTATGTATTTGATAACTTTGTTCCAAGCAATCATTTTAGCATTCATACCGCTGAGGAGTTTAGAGGTCAAAGACCACCATTTGATAGTATCGGTGGTGAAATACCAGTTATTGATAAAGCAAAAATTCAAGAGGAATTAATCAGGCTTGGACATAACCATGCTGTTAAATAAAATAACTTGAGGTTGTTTTGATAAAGGATTATAATATAAGTTATGAATATTAAGTTACTTAGTGAGAAAGCCAAGAAACCAACTAAAGGCAGTAAATATGCGGCTGGTTATGATTTATATAGTACCGTTGATTATCAATTGAAACCATTGGAACGTTACGCCTTTAAAACTGATGTATGTTTTTCTATTCCAACCGATCAGTACGGAAGAATCGCACCAAGAAGTGGTAATGCATTAAAAGCTGGTATAGAAGTATTAGGTGGTGTTATAGACCCCGATTACACTGGTGAAGTTAAGGTAATACTGGTTAATCTAGGTCAAGAACCATTTGATATTAAAGTTGGCGATAAAGTTGCACAAATAATATTTGAACATTGGTATGCTCATGAGTTTTTAGTGGTAGATGATTTGGCAATTACCGAAAGAGGAAATAGTGGATTTGGATCAACGGACATGAGCGATAAAACCATAAAAATCCCAGAGGCTGTTAAATCGGCATTGACAGAAATGTATGTAAAGAAGCATTCAGAAGAAGTAAACCCAAAAGTTAAGTATAGTGAAATAATGAAAGAACGCGAAAAGAATATATGAGTAACAAACCTTTATGTGTGATGCAGTGTCCCGTGTATAGTCGAAGCGGTTATGGTGATCTATCAACTGATATTGCCAAATCGATTCTTCGTTATGATAAATATGAATTATTGATTGCGCCAACTAAGTGGGGAGGATGTCCCCCAAAAACTATCGAGGATAGTAATGCCACAGACGAAGATAGAAAGCTTCTAAGTTGTTTTATGAGACAACCTTTGAATAAACAACCTGATTTGTTTATTCAAATATCCATTCCAAATGAATTTCAACCAGTCGGGAAATACAATGTTGGTATAACTGCTGGTATCGAGGTCGATAAACCAAGTGGGGAATTCATTGAGGGGATGAATCGTATGAATTTAGGTATAGTTACCTCTACATTCGTTAAAAAAGTTTTTGAGAATGCCAATTACACTAAACAACATCAGGATGGAAGAAAAGAACCATTAAAGTGTATCAAACCAATCGAAGTATGTTTTTGGGGAGCAAACACCAGCATTTATAAAAAGACCGATGAAAAAATTCAAACTATAGAAGGTGTTATGTCATCTATCCCCGAGAATTTCGCTTTCTTGTTTGTAGGTCAATGGACACATGGTGGAATATACAACGACAGAAAAGACATAGGAAATCTTGTGAAGACATTTCTCAATGCCTTTAAAGATAAAGAAAAACAACCATGTTTGATTTTAAAAACTAGTGGTGTAAATTTCAGTATCACGGATAGAACTGACATGTTAAAGAAAATCAAGGAAATCCAAGACAGTGTATCTGGTAAATTACCAAAAGTCTATCTATTACACGGAGAACTTTCTGATGTCGAGATGAACGCATTACTTAATCATGAAAAAGTCAAAGTACACATTAGCTTTACACATGGTGAAGGATTCGGTCACCCATTGTTATTGGCTACATTGAGTGGTAAACCAATATTGGCTCCTAATTGGAGTGGACATATTGATTTCTTAAATGCGAAATATGCTGGATTGTTAGATGGGACAGTAAAACAAATTGATCCTTCTTCTGCAAATCAATGGCTAATTAAAGAAGGTAATTGGTTCTATGTTTCTTACAGTTTGGCGGAAGAGAAAATTATAAGCTTATTTAACAATTATAGTGAAAAATCTCTTAATAAAGCTGAAGCGTTGAGATTGGAAAATGCTGATAAGTTTAGTTTACAAGCCATGGACAAACACTTGCATGGATTACTCGATAAGTATGTGCCGGAATTTTCCATAGAACAAAAAATTGTGCTTCCTCGGCTCAAAAAAATAGAGTTACCAAAACTCAAGAAATCGGAACCAGTAAATGATATATCCAAGAGTGTAGTATGAATGCACCTTTCATAAGTTATCTAATTACAACCAAGAATGGAACAAATCAATTAAAAGATTTGTTAGATTGTATTGAGAAGTACATAGATGGAAACGAATGTGTCATATTAGACGACTTTAGTGATAATGATACCACTTTGGATTTATTGGATTCATATAAAGAAAAACAGAACTTCTTTATATATAAACATGCGTTGGATAACCATTACTCCATGCACAAAAATTTTGGAAAAGACTTGTGTATTGGTAAATACATATTACAATTGGATGATGACGAAGTTCCCACTGACACATTAATGATTAATATAAAGGATATCATTGAGTCCAATCCCAGTGTGGATTGTTTTTTAATACCTCGAATAAATGATTTTATTGGAGTCAATGAAAAACATGCAGCGGATTGGGGATGGAAATTATCTTTATACGAAGGAAGAAACATTGTAAATTTTCCGGATTATCAATTTAGATTATTTAAGAACCTTCCACATTTAAAATGGGAAAGACCTCTACATGAAAAAATAGAGGGTGCTAAGATAACATCCAAACTTCCATCGGAGTTTGAATTATCAATAATCCATAATAAGACTATAGAAAAACAGGTCGCCACCAATCTAAGATATAATAAAGATTTTAGCGACGAACTAAATAAAGGATTTAAAATCTAACATGTTACAAGAGCCTGATGAACAAACTATAATAAGTAACCTAGGTATAAACCACTCAGATTTAATATTATTTGATGTGGGAGCATATGATTTCATTACTGGGATATATTTTAAGCAATGGTTTCCAAAAGCCAAAGTATATTCATTTGAACCAGATATTGAAAACATAAGAAATCATAGAAATTCTGCTATCGATGCTGGAATACATACTTATCCTTATGCCCTCGGGGATAAAAATGATGTGGTGAAATTTTATCCAAGTTTATCCATCGAGGGTAGATACCATAAACAGGCAGGGTCTATCAACAAACCCATTATAAAAAACGGGACTGTAGATGAGCAAATTGAATTTGATAGATGTAAGTTTGACATGAATGGATATGATGTCACAGTGAAACGATTGGACACAGTTTGTGAAGAAAATGACATCACACATATTGATTACATGCATATTGACGCCCAATCCTATGAAAAAAATATCATCAATGGCATTGGTGATGTGCCTGTAAAGTTCATACTTACCGAAACTGTTAATTTTCATCAATATGAATCCAACATAAAACACGAAGATGAATTTCACACATTCATGTTATCAAAAAACTATGAGATTGTGCAAAAATATAAATACGACACACTTTATAGGAAAATATGATAGATGACAGAAAAAATCACCCATTAAATGAAAATTCTCTAATATTTGAGGTTGGTGGGTTCGTTGGGGAATTCTCTCAAGAAATGTTTGACACATATCACTGCAATATTTACATTTTTGAGCCAGTAAGGGATTATTACAATGGATTGGTCAATAAATACCAAAACAATCCCAAGATAAAAGTCCATAATTTTGGGTTAGGAAATAAAACAGAAAAAAGAAATATCCAGATAAACGGAGCAGGAACATCGGTATTCAGTCCAAAAGGAAAAACGGAATCTATTGATATTATGGATATATCACAATTTATTTCAGATCAATCCATAACATCTATAGATTTATTAGAATTAAATTGTGAAGGCGGGGAATTTGAGATAATCAAAACACTCTGTGCAAGTAAACATGCCGATAATATAAAATTTATTCAAATTCAATTCCATAAAGTAATACAAAATCATGACGAGGAAAGAAAAACCTGTCAAAATTTACTAAGTGTTACACATGATCAGACATATAATCATGAATGGGACTGGGAAGGATGGAAACTAAAATAATGATAACCAGTAGATTACATGGAGAGTTAGGAAATAATTTGTTTCAATTAGCCACATGTCTTTCTATAAAGGATGCTATAAATGTTGATTATGAAATATCAGCATCCAGACATTGTTGGATTTCCAATGAAGACCGTCCCATTGAGGTAAGTAAATTGTTTTCTCATAAATTCAATTTCGTTAATAGTTATTCTCAAGAGTATGGTCATTATCGTCACCCTGATCTATTCGAGCAAGATAGTCCTTATTATACATTTGCATACTCACCAATTCCCCATGAAGATAACGTAAAATTGAATGGTTATTTTCAGAGCGGTAAATACTTTGAGAACATAAAAGATAAACTTGTCAATGACTATTTCGCTTTTAATCCTGATACCATTGATTACATAAATGATAAGTATAAATCCATATTACCTAATTCAATTGCTATTCATTTTAGAGGTGGAGGCGATAGATCACTGTGTTCTGATATATTTCCATTAGTGCCTAGTGAATACTATGAAAGAGCATTGGCCATTGTGTATGATTCATCTAATATACAGAATATTAATGTATTTTCCGATAAAATGTCCATAGCTAAAGAAATATTTCCAGAATCAGTAAACTTCATAGAGAATGAATCTAATATAACAGATTTAACATTTATGAGTATGTGTAATCACAATATATTAGGTAACAGTACATTTAGTTGGTGGTCAGCTTATCTCAATAAACATAAAGGTCATATAACCGTTGCTCCAGCCAACTATTGGTTCGGTGGATCACTTAAGAAATTGGATATAAAAGATTTGTTTTTAGATGAATGGATTAAATTATGAGTAAGCTAAAAATGAAACCAATTGGGGGATGTATTTCCCCAAATGAAAATGATTCAGTGTGTTCTTCTCATATGAATACATCTAAACATATTCAATGGTTACCAAAAAATTATGTCGGTGACTATGATTTTGATATGTATATAGACGGAAATATATTGAGTGGGTTGAATAATAACCCTAACAAATACGGGTGGTTATTGGAATCCCGAGGATACAATCAGGGAGTAATAGATGTTATATTAAAAAATTTACAACAATTTCAGAATAATTATAAATTTATATTCACCTGTCAGATGGATTTGGTTCAGATTGGGCATCCATTTTACTATGCTATATCCAATGCCGCGCCATGGACATTATCCGAAAATAGAAAACGCCACACTAAGTACCGAATGATAAGTATGTTGGTTTCTAAGAATTATACGTTGGCTGGACACAAATATCGTGTAGAATATGCGGTTGATAATAAAAATAAACTCAATTTATATGGGAGAGGACAAGAAAACGAACCTAAAATAACTGATGATGCCTATAAGAACTACAATTTCACGGTATCTATGGAAAATGATGTTAGTGATGCATATTTTACGGAGAGATTGACCAGTCCAATGACAACATATACAGTTCCAATATATAGGGGCAGTAAATCAGTTGTGGAACAGTATTTCAATCCGAAAGGTGTAATATTCTCAGATAATTTCAATCTAAATGATTGTACTGATGATTTGTATAATTCCATGATGCCATATATAGAAGAAAATTTTAAAATCGCCTGTGAATTTCCAGTTGCTGATGATTACATCGCCGAAAATTACTTATTATGAAGTTTACGTTTATAATTCAGTTTAAATACGACAGTGTTGATAGACTAACGAACCTATTGAGATCGTTGATTTATCTCACCTACCAATTTAAAGATGAAGCTGAATACTTAGTGATATTACAAAATAACACACCAATCGAAGAGGTTAATTGCGTACAATATCTGACTAAATTATTTCATGAATATGAATTGAGCAATATACGCATATTTTCCTGTGATTTGCCTGACCCATATTATAGATCAAAGATAATCAACGAAGGATTGAAGATTGCTAGTAATGATATATGTGTAATATATGACTGTGATATTCTATTACCAAAAGAACAGATTGAATTAGGTGTGGAATTGTGTCAGGATAAATTTCCTTTGGTATTTCCTTATACCAATCCAGAATATCACATTGAGCGTGATTACTTTAAGGAATTTGAGACGGATTATGACTTTTACAATCTTCAATTTAAGATTGCTCCAAAAATGATGTTACATCGTCATATCGAGGATGGATATCCACCAATTGCTTATGCTACGGGATTTTGTATGATAGTTAATAAGAGATTGCTTGGTGATCTAGTATATTTCAATGAAGAATTTAATGGTTGGGGATATGAGGATTCTGAATACATCTTTAAGATGAATCTATTTAATATCAAAATGACAAGAGTATACGGGCCAGTATTCCATGTGCAGCATGAGAGAGTATTACAAAATAAATACAAGGAATACACCGATAGAAATCAAAGGTTATATGTTAAACTAAAGAATGAGAATATCGAAACGTTAAAAAACTACTATAAGACCCCAAAAATAATATGAAACATCTAGTATTAGGATCGTCAGGACAAGTTGGCCAATATTTGGTTCAATATTTAAAATCTGTAAATGAAGAGGTACTCACCTTTGATATAGAGGATAATGGATTATATGATCTACGAGTTCGAAACAATCTATTGCTTACGGACATGATAATTAAGTCGGATTTCGTTCATTTTCTGGCATTTGATATCGGTGGATCAAAGTATATGGCCAAATACCAAAATACCTATGAATTCATAGACAATAACATGAGAATAATGAGTAATACATTTGAATTACTCAAATCCTTAAACAAACCGTTTATATTCGCGTCCTCTCAGATGTCAAACATGCATCACTCTACTTATGGTATATTAAAATCCATTGGTGAGAGACACACTGACGCGTTAAATGGTATTAACGTTAAATTTTGGAATGTTTATGGTTATGAAACCAATGAAGAGAAATCCCATGTAATTACCGATTTCATTAATATGTCTATCAAAGATAAGAGTATAAAAATGAGAACTACTGGAGATGAAGTCCGTCAATTCTTATTTGGTGAGGATTGTGCTAGAGCACTATTAATCTTGGCTAAAAATTATTTCACATTGGATAGAGCTAAAAATTATCATATCACCAGTTTTCAATGGAATTCCATCATGGATATTGCCAATGTAATAAGTGGTCTATCTGGTTGCGAAATTATAAAAGGTGATAAGGTAGATAATGTTCAAATGGGCATGGTAAATGATCCTGATCCATATATATTAAACTACTGGGAACCAAAGATTTCTCTCGACAAAGGTATTTCGATACTTTATAATGATAGTCTATGATATCATGCATGTTTTCTGGAGAATTGGGTAATAACTTATTCCAACTGGCCAACTGTTTGTCTCTTACGGAAAAACTAGGAACAAATTATGAAATCTTAAAGATTCGTGATTGTTATATATCAAACGATCATAGACCATTAGAGATTCCTAACCTATTTTCTCATAAATTCAATTTTGTTAATGAGTTTTCACAGCGATATGATACATATCATCATAATGATGCAGTTCATCCCACTAATCCAGAATATAATTTTTCATATCAACCGGTTAAAGCCAAAGACAACATGTTGATATCTGGTTATTTCCAGAGTGATCGTTATTTTAACGACATTAAATATAAAATTGTGAATGATTATTACAAGTTCAGAGATAGTCATGTTAATTATGTTCGGGATAAATATAAGAATATAATACCCGATTCAATAGCTGTCCATGTACGAGTAGGCGGAGATAGACATCTTTTAAGAGATTCGTTTCCTATTGTGCCATCCGAGTATTATCAAGAAGCTATCAATATGATATGCGATTTACGTGATATACAAAACATAAATGTTTTTTCAGACAATATCGCCTTTGCTAAGGGAATGTTTCCAGACAATGTCAATTTTATAGAAAATGAAACTAACATATCCGATTTGGTGTTCATGAGTCTATGCAATCATAATATATTAGGTAACAGTACATTTAGCTGGTGGGCGGCTTATCTTAACAAAAACAAAGACACTATGACAGTGGCACCAAAAAGTCATTGGTTCGGTAAATCGGTCACTCATATAACCAATATAGATACTCTATTCCCAGAAGGATGGATAACATTATAATATGAAAGTATTGTATATTACAAATCACAATTCTATTGCAGCATGTAGTGGTGGTTATATATCTGATTATTTAAATGACTTAACCTACTATGGTTTCTATGAATTGTTTAAAGATGGTGTTATAGATGAAATAGTGGATTCCACCCCGATCATATCATTATATAAAGAAAATCAATCCAAAATACCAAAACAATGTTTGTGGGGAGGAATGACGGCTTTTTGGTTAATTGATGGTGACAATCCTAATAGAATTAATATACAATCTAAAATCGAGAATAAATATTATGATTTAATAGTGTATGGTGCTTCCAGAAGATGTCTTGATTATTTTGAACTTGTAAAAAAAGTATACGATCCTAAGAAAATAGTATTATTAGATGGCAATGATGATTGTTATGTTCATTCTTTATCTGATATTCATCCGTATTTCAAAAGAGAGTGTTATTCATATCATTCTAATGTATTTCCAATATCATTTTCATATCCAACATGTAAGATATCCACTCCTAATAAAGAGAAGATTCAATCCTATGGTACTGTGATTCCCGGAGAAAAATCAACGTATATTTTCAGTAATGAAACTGATTATTTCAAAGATTATAATAACTCATATTATGGAGTTACAATGAAAAAAGCAGGATGGGATTGCATGAGACATTATGAGATAATGGGTAATTACTGTATGCCTTATTTCTTAGACATAGATAAATGTCCGGAACATACATTGACTACTTTACCGAAAGATGCAATTAAGCGTGGTAATGAGTTAATAAACAAAGACTTTGACATTACTAAATATTATGATATAATGGATGAATGTTTTTTACATTTTAAACAACACTGTACCACCAAGGAAATGGCTAGATATATTTTAAATAAGATTGCATGAATAACTGTTATTGTAGTATAGGACATTTAAGTAAAAAAGAAGACATAGAGACATTGAATCGTATGTTGTTACATAACTATTCAATCATGTCCCAATTTAATTATATAGTAGTTCATCAAAATTGCTCAGATGTGGCAGAACCATATCTATCTGATTATGATGCCGTATGGAGGACAGTATTTGGCAAAGATGTTATAATCCTTCCGCCCAAAAAAAACAGAGGACATACCATTGGATACATGGATAGCGATAATGCCGTGGTTAATTATGCTAAGATGTTACCTATAAACTTTATATACAAGGGAGTAAATGATATATTATTGGGAGATAGATTGCTAAAGTATCCTGTTACGGATGAATATGATTTTTATTTCCTTCAAGCAATAGGATATTCAGGATTAAATAAATTCGATCACAATATTCAAAATTATATGGCTAACTACATGACCGATGATTATTTATATCCCCAAACCAATTTTTATATAATAAAAAACACAGTGGATTATATCAATAATGAAAAGGATGTGGACGACGCATACAATTATTGCAATTCGGTTCGTAATTTTAATGGTAAAGTATGGGAATATATTCCAAACTTCAGTTGTGAGAAATTGTTGGCAAAATGTGTGATTAGAAACAAATTCAAATGTAAACATTTAATATCAGATGCTGCATTCAATGAATTGTTAAACTTAGTGGAGAATTATAAAGTATGCGATTGTAGTCATAAAAATATATTTCTAGAAGAGATTGGTGTATGTCATTATCATAATATAAATCAGGAATGTATAAGTATATGAATCTAAAATCATCAGTTAATAGTCAGGGAGATACCGTTACCCAAATAATCCATTTTGTTGGTGGAGAAAAGCGAACATTTAGTGGAATAGTGTCATCATCTATATCACAAGGTCAATTTACTAAGTTTCTTAAGAAAGATGGAACTATGGTAATGGTGAATGATAAGAACGTATTATGTATAGAAGTATTTAAGGAACAAAATGAAGATATATTACAGAATCAGCAATAATTCTTATAAAAAGAACAGACTGTCCAATGCTACCAAACAACATTGTCTGGACAATTTCCTTGCCGAATTTGATTTTCCCGAAAATGATATACTTATTGCCGCTGACAATGTAACTGAACCAGCATTAATGTCATTTATTAGATCGAAAGAAAAATCTAACATTAAAATAGAAGAAACCAAATTAAACAATGCTCACACGTTTAGACATTGTATGAGAAAGTGCTGTGAAACCATTGGTGATAAAGATACTGCATATTTCGTGGAAGATGATTATTTTCATCTACCGAATTCGTTTAAACTTCTTAAAGAAGGATTATCAGTTAGTAATTATGCTACTCTATATGATCATCCTGATAAATATATAGATGCCAACATGGGTGGAAATCCACAGATCGATGGGGGTGGCGAGATTACTAGGGTGGTATTAACCAAATCAATACACTGGAAACTTACAAATTCAGTAACAATGACGTTTGCCGTAAATGGTGATGTTATTAAGAAAGATAAAGATATATGGGAAAAATACTTATTGACTTCTTATCCAAGAGACTATGAAGCATGTTGTGAATTAGTTCAAATATATAATCGTTCCATAGTATCATGTATTCCCGGTAAATCCACACATAGTGAAATACCTTGGCTAACTCCATTGGTTGATTGGGCCAAAATATGAATAAAATATCGGTTATCATACCAACATACAAAGAACCAGAAGCTTTAGATTTATGTTTACGGTCAGCCATAACTGGTCAGACTAACAAGAATCAAATAATAGTTGTGGTTGATGGATTTTACGATATTAATAAAGCCATTCTCGATAAATATAAAAATAACATAGACGTTTTAAATCTAGAGGATAACGTTGGTATGATAAGAGCCATGAACTATGGACATTGTAATGCCTCAAATGATTTGGTATTTCATGTGCAGGATGATAACGTATTCCCTAATGGTTGGGATGATAAATTACAAGGCCACTATGAACCAAACAGTGTTTTGACAGCCAATCAAATAGAACCAAATTCTAGTATGTTTAAACAGTTCTATATTAAAAATCTAGGTACTGATCCAAGTGTGTTTAACTTGGATGAATTTTTGAAATCCGAACGTGCTATACGATTAGAATATATCCTAAAAAAACAACATATTAAAGACGAGTGTGGATCGACATTTCCTTTCTTGATACACAAGAATGATTATCTAAGAATCGGTGGATTTGATGAAAATTATCCGGGACCATGGGTTGTTGATTGGGAATTCTTCATGAAATGTAAGATGGCTGGAATGAAAATGCTTAGAACATATAATTGCCATTTTTATCATTTTGTGTCTCTTGGAACTAGAACTCCTGATAAAATCAAATCAAATCAAGAAACTGAAAATGCATGTTTTGAATACTTCAAGTATAAATGGGGAAGATTGCCGAAACACGACTCTAACACTAATGAGAAATCATTACAGTAAGCTTCTTATACCACTATAAATGTCAATTTCTTGTTTAAATCCAAGTGATTCTAATTTGGATACCTCCAGATACATGCTTTCTGTCTGAACCAATTTATGAAAATCGGAAGCATCAACATTGTTAATGATAACATTGTTCCCAGTTTCCTTTATAGTAAAATCTATCAATTCTCTGAAATTCTGAGGTCTGCCACTCCCGATATTTATAATTTGATTTGGTTGTGACATGATGATACACAAATAAATTGCTTTACATACATCCATGACATGCATATAGTCTCTAAAAAAATCTCCATTATAATATAAATTGATTGTGTTTCCTTTTTTTATTTCATCAATTAGATATTGTAAAGCATTTTTTTGTTTAGATACATTCGCGTCATCTTTGCCATATACATTGCATAGTCTCAAAATGCGATATTTTATTCCAAATGTTTTGCAGTAACTTATAATTAAATCCTCCGCACATTTCTTGGTTATACTATAAAAACCTTTTGGATTACACGTAGTTTCTTCTCGTGCTGGTAAATGACATTTCCCGTACACAAACCAACTACTTACGAAGTTAAACGTTAGAGATTTATCCTTACAATGCTGTAACACGCTCAATAATTTAGTAAGATTGGTGTCCACGTCTTTATGAATATCATCAAATACATGATAATTGTGTGTGGTACTTATCATGTAAAGTACATTATCTGTTGTGGGAACGTTATCTTCCCGTGGATGAACAAACACATCCTCACCGTATAATTGTTTAAAATTACTACCAATGAATCCAGTGCCTCCAAATAAATCAATTTTCATATTTAGATAATACCTCTTTTATATAATTAATGTTATCGGGAGATATGGTGGGTGAACAACCGACAAAGAATACCAAATCCAATACTTTATTGGATTCTGGGAAATCTTTAAAATCTCCCAAATGTTTATAACCATTATGCATCAATAGGTTTCCTGCGAAATAATTTCTAGTCTGAATACCATTCTTTTCTAAGTACGCGACTAGCTTATTTTTCTGTTCTTTTGAATCGCATATAATGGGCACTCCAAACGGAACCCACCAAGTTTCTGTTAGAACCAACGGGAATCTCAATTTTTTAATATAGGTATCGAATAAACTCTGTATCAAGGCTTGATTCTTAGCTCTGGTTTCACATATATAATCAAGTTTCTTTAATTGTTCTAATCCGATTGCCCCCTGTAAATCCAATGGCTTCAAATTATAGCCTATTCTATTAAATACGTACTTGTGATCAATAATAGTGTCGGGGAAGTCCGTCAACCAATTAGAGAACCGCTTGGTACATGAACCGTTAGCCAATAAATTAGCAGTACCAACACACCAACAATCTCTACCCCATGTAGCATAGCTTCTGGCCAATTGAACAATTTCCTCCACATTGGAAGAAACCATTCCGCCTTCCAATGTGGTTATTTCATGAGCGGGATAGAAAGAACAAGATGATGCCGTAACATATTCATTCAGATATTTACCTCTCCATTTAGACCCCAATGAATCACAATTGTCCAACAGTAATACTATTTCGTTGTGTCTACAAAACTCAACTAATCTATTCATATCAGGAGGATTACCCAAAACTGGGGATAGAAATATGGCTCTAACGTGATGTCCCGGAGAAGATTTGATAATTTCACTACAATATGCAGACTCAACCTTATCCAAGTCAAAATTTAGAGTATTCCATTCAATATCAGTAAATACAGGTTTTAATCCATTCTGAACTATGGATGATACTGTAGTCGGAAAACCCACTGCCGATACAATAATCTCATCCCCATCATTCCATTTAAAGTATTCTTTACACGCGGCGATTAATAGTAGATTGGCGGAACTACCACTATTGGTGAAAAATGAAGATTTTTGGTTTATATGTTTGCTGAATTCCTTCTCAAATTTAGCACATATCTCTCCTGAACTAGACCATTTGCCAAATAATAATGCATCAATAGCCGCGATTAGTTCATTATTGTCAAAATATGCTCCTGAGTAATATACTTTATTTGGTGGAGCGTTTAAATTATGACAAAATTTTGGTATATTACCTTCTTGTTTTTTTACTTTTTCGAGGAATTCTTCAATCAGTTCACGTCTATTCATAATTATTGGTTATACCCACACATTATAGATTATAATAATGGAATTGTCAATAGAATTCAATATATATTAAGCAATATGATCTCGCTTATATGCTTACATATTATGGTATTATTGGTGTGGTTCAACACCGATGCGTTTATTGAATACTTTGGGTGGGTTCCATTCGATGTATTCAAAATCAATGCCTATAAGGTGGCTAAAACCAACGACGTTACTATAGAATATCATGCGTTTATACTATACAATTATAATACATTTCTTGTGAGGCTGATCACATGTCCAATATGCCTTAATATATGGCTTTGTATTATTAGCTGTTTATTGTTATTTAATTATATTGATATTCCGATAGTCTGCGTTGTGTCATTAGTGTTTTACTATTTATTAGTTAGACTTTTATGACCATAAACAACTTTACGGAATTCAATAATCTCTTAAATTCAGCGGGACTGAGTAATTTATCCTCTATTGGGAACTGTGTGAGGGAATATGGTGTGATTTGTTCCTGTAAACCACATGATAAGCAAAACAAATTACAAGAATGTGATAGAATCTATTCCCAGTCTATTTCAACCATAATGGCTAATAAATCAACCTTGTTCAATAAGATTAGAGAAAGTCACATTGAATTCAAGCAGAATAACCACACTTTGGCCACTATTACAAGATGATTTCTAGGGTTTTCTCTACTACCGAATTCAAATATTGATTATTTAGAAGATCGTCACCACCCACATCTTCCCATTCGAGTTTATAATCCGCCAATTCTTTAACCATAGGATCATTTTTGGCTTCTGCTGCATTGGGTGGTTCCATGTAGATTCTACGAGTTTTATCCAAAAGTGGGTGGGTATATTTACTGACATGAATAAGTTTGCCCTTTAATTCATTTTTAAGCCAGAATACTTCGTCTGTTGGGAATTCAGCAAATCTTATATCGGATATGATAATAACGTCTGGTGGGTTTATATCACGAAGCAATCGCTTATTTAAGAGTTCCAACCAGTATCTACCCTTTGTCTGTTTACGTTTAATGGCGGCAAACCACACAAGCATTTCTCGAAATATTGATTTTTGGTCTGTTACTTCGGTAAACACATCCAATCCAAGCTTATTATTAACGAAATCCTCGCAGTCTTTTTTTAATTCATAAGCAAGAGCATAAGTTTTAGAAGATAATCCATGTTTAGTCTTCAATTGGTTGGATAAAATGTCACAATATAGATTTTTACCCGATCTAGCCAAACCAGTCACACCTATGTATTTAATATCGCTCATTTCATTAATTCCTTAATTTCTTTCTCGGAATAACCATATCTCCCTAATATTCCATTAATGACATATTTCAATTCATCATCACTATATACTTCACAGGCTTCCGCTGCCTCACTTATTCCTATTTCGTAATATTCCGCAATTCTCTGTAGAATTTCTTTATTTACCTTTGATTTACCGCTTTTTATCCATTTAGTGAATTTTCTAGTTGATGGAACCAATGTTCTACACACTTCGTAAAATTGTTCATCTGGTATAATGTTTAGATATTTGGATATAATCGCTACTACATCTAAACAATTTTCATCCATTCCTAATCCCATCAATATCACATATTGATTAAAGTTCTTCTTTTCTTGCTCAGTAAGATCGTGGTAATAGTCAGGAGACTTACCAAGCTTTATTTCATTCAAATGATCAAATAAAGATTTAGGTTTTGGTTCTTGAGACTTGGTTCGCATTTCCTATTTTACCATATACTCGGTTAATTTCAAGCTTTTTTTCTACTTTAACTTTATCTATAATTGATTCGCACTTTTCCAATTTCTTAAAAATGACACGATAATCCTTGTCCAAGGACTTCAAATTATCATTTATGGTTTTTATATTTTTCATCAGTGCTTCAATGTAATTAACATTGATTTGGGTTTCCTTGGTCAAGGAACGTATTTTTCGTTCCTGATATATAAAGAGACATACCACCAACGTAATAGTGGGTGGTATGGCTAATGGAGTACTATAGTCAAGAACGAGCAGTCCAATGATCACGGAAATACCAATTATATATTTTATAATTGTTTTCCACATGATGCTTAACTGTTGCTCAATTCGAGTGCTTTATTCAAAACAGAGGCGAGAAGCTTAACTTCACGACCGTTCAAGTCCAATCGATTTGCGCCTTCACGGACGGTCAATCGTGTACCACGCTTAGAGTTCTTGAACGGTGTAGAGATAAACGTCTCTAATTGTCCACACTTGTCATAGACAAAATGGGTCTTGTTCTTATTGTTATTTTTGATTATCATCATATGTTTTTTCCTTTTTTATATTTCGTTAAAGTTTAGTAACTCAACGTATTATGTATGATTATACAACATTGTTGATATAATGTCAACAAGTTTTATTATTTTATTCTTGTGTTTTTCTTAAGAGTAGTTTACACTCAACCTCAATTGTGGCTTTTAATTGATTTCTATTCTTTGAAATTTTCTTAACTTTGGCGGATTTCACTTCCCATTTTTCACCGATCTGATCACTATTTATCACAAACCCATTACCAATATATTGATCATCCTGAATATCTTTAACCAAGTCTTTTAAATTAAGTAACCTAGTTTCATCGGTAAACCAAACGGCGTATTTCTTGGTATGTTGGATTAAATATATTAAGATATGTTTCATAAATGGAAAGTTCCGTATGTATATTACTACATACGGAACACATTGTCAATCAATTAAATTGATTATACCGCTACTTCTTCGGTAACAGGTGCAACTACTGGGATAGTTGGGGCAGGAGTTGTTACAGTCGGTGCGTTACTAGTGATATCAGCAACCTTCTTGGCTAAATATTCAGTGTGAAGAATTACGCCAGCAGTCTTGGCCTTATCAATAGTTGAGGCATTGACTGGAATCATAGCATATACATTGGTTGGACGACCCTTGCCATTATGTAATACTCCGATTTCCTTAATCTTGCTACCTATCTGCTTTTTATATTTGGTTCTGAGAGTAATCCTCACCATGGTTGGGTTAGTCTTTTCCAAATCTTTCTGGGTGAAAAATTCAACGGATGGCCACGTTAATAATTGGCCCGTATTATTCTTTCTACCAGTCTTGTTTTTTGTTTGTATATTTTTATTCATATTTGATCCTTTGTATTATTATATCTCATATTTGATATAAAGTCAATTAAATTATTCAACTTTTTTTAGAAACAATTCATTAATGGTATTGGCCACGGCATTTACGTTCTTAACGTCAATAAATGAAGCGTCTTTACCATACATAGTCTTAAAGTTTTTATAGGCCAGTCTGTTCTCTAATGACACTTGCCTATCATGTCTGGTTCCATTTGATTGTATAAAATAACTTAATACTCTATATCCTTTGTCTTTAATACTGTTTACCTGTTTTCGAGTATGAAGGGTTGCCTTCTCACCAGTATAGTGACATATTTTGCCATCTTCAGCTTCATATGGAAGACATGGTTCCCCATCACTAAAATTCAAAAAATAACAATTCTGATCAGTCAACTTCTCTTGACATATCTTGGTGACTATTTCGAACAATAATCCTTCGGGAGTGAATCCATTTGGTTCAATATATTTAAATAGATTGGAGATTTTTGAGAATTTATCCTTGGCACTATCGTATGCAAATATAATATATGGGTTTTGGGTACAACGTTTTGTTGATATAGTAGTCCTAAAACTTACTTCCACCCTGATATTCTCAATCATACTACATGCTTTACATATGGCTACCACGGTAGACATAGTTTTATACCATTTCATTCCACCCATACTTGCACTGGCATCTATACAAATGTGTATATACGCATCATTATACTTCTCCGTTTGATTTGTATAAAATATTCTGTCGTTGTTAAATCCAAGTTCAGCGATAATACGAGAATCAATGTTTCCTTCACTTCTTCTCATGTACTTGGCTACATTGTTTTCATTTCGCAACAAAAGTTTCTTACCTAACAAATTTCCCATTATGATACCAGTTTTAATAGCTGCTTCCATTTCATCAGAAGGCTTGTTACTGTAACTATTGGATTTTAATGGGAATCCATCCGATAAAAGCAGTTCTTTTGTTAAATTCCTGACCACAACACAATCAATTCCTGATATAGCTTGTCCTTCGATTGCCTCTTTACCAACTCTTTCAATTGTCATTCCACTCTTATCAATCGCGTCCAACATCGTTTTTTGATATGGTGATATCTTTTTCTTTTTTGTGGTTCCATTCAAGAAATCATCTTGTTTATCCAAGGCATTCTTAATCTTGGTTAATTTTGATTTAGACATATCGGTGGTATTTCCTAAATCAAATTCTATATCGTTTTGTTTTTCTGGTGGAGAACTAATGGCTGATGTTTCTGTACCCCCTATAACAGTTGCGGGATCATCTTTGGCAGAACCAGAGACGGGCAGCGGAACTGCGGTAGGGTCTGGTGCAGACTGATCAATTGGATCAGCACACACGTTACGAAATATTACTAGACTTACTTCATATGCCAAATTAATTCGATCAATAGGATTAGCCAGTCTGTTAATATTCTTAATATCTATCATTTGTGATATTAATTGTAATTCAGGCAATGCTTTCAAATCAGTATTGATATTCATTAAATTACAAATACGACGTTTGTATGCCTCAATACTTGGTTCCCTATACATTTTTGACCGCAACATTTCATTCACGGAATCACTATGAAAGTATTTTTTATACAATGCAATATAATATCCCCGATAGCCGGGTGCGTTCCTATAAATGTAATTGTCTATGAAACGATCTTCTATGATATTCCATATATATTTAACTGTAGTTCCAACGACATCTTTACTGATGTTTTTTGCATCGGTTATATCATATATTTCTCGTGGAACTTTCATCCAAATTGTTCTAACTAATGAAAAATCAGTTAATAATATATGACTGCCTTCATGTAATGCCAATCCCACTGCCGAGTCAAAATCTTCCTTGCCTATGATACTGGCACCCAATACTACATTTTCACCATCCGTAAAACTTTCCTTACCATTAAAGGTTACTGGAATGCTTTTGTTTGTCAAAATCCTCACAAAATTAGATATTGCTCGTCTAGCACTGGCTAATCGAATCATATTAAAATCCAATAGTGGATTATTATCGGTCAACCTAGTATTGAATTCCTCAATGTCATTTGACCAATAATCACTATGTGAGACATTACTCATATTTAAAATGGAGCAATATTAGCATCTTCGGGGTCTGGTTCAACGGACACATATTTTTGAACAAGTTGTTTTATATAAACTCGTTCACTATCGGCACCACCTTCTGTGGGAAAATTTGGATAAATGGCATTTTCGGCTATTTCTTCGAGTGTGAACTTATCCAATAATAATTCAGTCATTTCAACCACACTACGCGTTGATAAGAAATTGGTTAATTTACCATCTTCTATCTTAATCTGTTGTCTTGTGTGAGCAGCAATCGCCACTATACTTTTCAATGTAAACTTGATGTCATCATCTGTAATCTTAAACTTTCGGATCATTAACTCATATTCTTCTTCTTGATCCAAAGGTGACATTTCTATTTTAACCGAGAATCTGTCAAGCAATGCTTTATCCATGACTCTGGTTGCCGTATATCCATTACCAATATTAGCTGTAGCCATAAAAGTGACATTATTTGCCACTTTGACCAATACACTATTATCACGTTCATCAAGTCTCAAATAACGCTGAATTGGGTCCAATACTGACATAATAATATTAAAAAAATCATGATTTCCTCTACTCAATTCATCCAATACAATTATGGCATTTTCAGTTTGTATAGCTTTGACAAATTCAGACGGATTATATACGGTTCCTTCATCTTTTTTGAAAGATGTATTTCCGATTAATGTTGATCGCGCATCTTGTGAACTACCACAATTAAATATAAATAATGGTCTATATTTTCTATATGTTATTTTATGTTTCATTTATTTATTATTTTTATAAAATTATAATTTCCACTTAGTGCTTTTTTATAATTTATTCTCAACCCTCAATTTTTTCCATTTTTATAATTTTTATATTATTATCCAATTTTAACAAAGATAATTGGGTATCATCCATTTCTTCGGTATACTCAGAATATAGTGCTTCTCTGGAAGAAACTGCTGCCAACGTTTTAGCACATCCAGTAGGGCCAGTCAATAAAACATTCTTTCCTCGTAAAACACTGCGAACCAAGTATTTCCACTTAATATCACTGATAACCAAGTCATCTGGCTTCAGTTTTACGCAATTATCCAATTGGGTTTGGATGTCTATATTTGGGACAGTATTTTTCTGCTGTAACGTCATACTAATATTCTATATTATAATATATACAAAGTCAAGCATAAAATAAAAAAAGGCTGAATTTTTTACATTCAGCCTTCGGGTTAAAGGGTATATTAGTCTTTTTTTCTTGTTTTGTTTCTGTACGCTTTTAATTTGATTAAGAGTTTTTTGTCTTTTTGTTTTGGATATGTGTAATCTGGTTTTGTGCCTTTGATTGAATGATCGGATTGTTTTTCAAATTTTTCAACGGCATACATTGGTTTATCTTGTAAGTCTTTTTCGTTTTTAACCATTGGTTCAGTATAATCTTTATTATCGTTCTTTGTGTCTTTAACTTCTTTCTTTACGAATTTGTGATGTGTTGGGATTTCGCCTTTTTCAATTTGATCTTCACTGTTTCCTGCGGTTTTGTTATATGCGGTTTTGACGTAATTGAGGTCTTTGTTTGATAATGTGTCTTTGATAAATTTCTTTAATTCTTCAAATTTTAAATTCAATTTTTTGGTTCTGTCCGTGTCATCTTTAAAATATTGTACGTCATACACGCCTTCGCTTTGTGGTCTGATGTGAAATTTATGCGGTACAGTTTCGTTAATCCAATAATTTTTGTCATCACCTAATTTAACAGTTGCATCTTTATTATATTCTTTGGCAATTTTTTCGATGGCTTCCATGTCTTCGACAACAGTATCTTCCTTTTCATACTTGATCTCTTCCATAGACTCAACAACAAGCTTTTTAAGTTTGGCTTTTAAAGCTTGTTTTGACATATCTTCCATTACTTCTTTAATTAATCCCTGTAACTGTGCCTTGTTCATATAATATAAATATCATGAAAATAATGAAATATACACATTATTTTAGTTTAAGCCTACCTGAATATCCGTTATTTTTATGTTTAGTAGCATAACATTCAACTTCATGAACTCTTCCGTTTTTAGACATGATTCTATATGTGGATTGACTACTTCTTTCTTCTGTTACAGCCCTATCCCACTCAGCTATTACCCTATATCTATCATCCTCATGTATTAAGTTCTTCCATCCATTACCCAATATATCATCTTTATCCCTACCTACCAATTCAGCATATGCATCATTAACCCATGTACAATATCCTTCGGAGTCTGACTCAAATATAGGAGCCTTTTGCATGTCAAGTATCCATTGTTGCCTCGCGCTCAAAACTTTTAACATGTCAGTGTTTTCTTGAGTTAGTTCTGTGTTAACCACCAATTCCCTCTGCATATTGGTGATTTTGTCTTTTAAGGATGTGCCGTGATTAGGAGTTAATTCGGCATGGATAATCTTTAACGTCTCAACCATTTTAATTCGCTCTTTAATGTGCGCAATTATTGGGTTGATGATTTTGGGTCCATACTTCACTAAAAAAGCAAGAATGGTGACTGCTGCTGTGACTATGGCGGCAATATATTCCGTAACTTGCTGAGTATGTTGCAATACATCAGGGGTAATATTCATACAAATGTAACAATAAATATTATTAAATTAATCGAAACATACATAATAACTATGTTTTGTTAATTTTATCGAATAGGACAGGCTCCACCTTCACATTCTAACCCTTGAATAATTTCTCCTCCACCAATTTTTATGTTATTAAGTGATTTTACTAGACTTTTGGCTTTATCATATGTTTCTTTATCGATTTCTTGATAAGGAGCCTGTTTAAATCCATGTTTTTTATGCAAAAGAAAACTTACACTCTTTACATGGTTCTTATAATTATCTGATAACCAGTTTTTTAACGCAGGAAGTTCGGCTTCCTTGTAATATGCTGTAACACTTACGGCATTATCACTCCATATGTTCTGTAACTTCTTTACCATATCCAATTGTTTGATAACATCCATATCCTTTGCCAAGATTGCATTAGATGGAGTTTCGCATGGAAAATATACTACAACGGTGCCTCTATCCTCACTACCATCAAAATTCAATAAATATTCAGTATGGTATCCCAAATCCTTACAAATCTGTACTAATTTATCACTGCTTGCCATGCGAACCGTTCGAAAATAATACTGACTATAAGCTGGATGCACACCGGGTGTTGCTCCACCTAATAGACTCAATGTTCCACTAGGTTTAATTGTGGTAAGCTTGATACTCTCAGGATGACCTTTTTCCTTACTCCATTGTTTGTCAAGTTTTCTCAATGCAACATAACAATCATCCAACCAATCAACCTTGTCAAGTGATTGACAGATTCCTGTGACACCTAAACCAAGTCTCATATTCTTATGAACAATCTTATTGGTTTCTTCGTGAATAAATGGAAGTGCGGATATAGCCTTTTGTGTCTTATACAACAATTTGGCACAGTCAATCAATTCTTCCTTGTTTTCTATATTATTAAGATATAATTCACAAAGATTACAACATTCATAATTGCTTAGACTAATCTCGGCACAGGGATTTGTCATTTCACAATTATCAACATTTGTTGGGTACATCTTATTATCTTTAATTGGGCCATCTTTAATTCTACCAAACTTTTGAGATAATGGAAGATTGAAAAATCCATAAGGTTCACCTTTGGCCATTCCTGTTTCTTTATCCAATATGTATCCATTTTCCCAGATTTCATTCATAATATGATCAAAATCATCGGCATATATAGTATTGTTACTCATACCTCTCCAATTTGGAACATTGCCACTGCTCCAATTTTTTGCTCTGAGATAAAGAATATCATCGGGATCACCTAATGCAATTTCAGCACTTCTTCTGACATTACCAGCAACGACTACACTTCCAATAATGTTACAGATATCAAGCACATCAATACTACGTAGTTTCTTTCCCTCTCTGGATTTAAAGATAGAACCAATTTTTGATATACCCTCTACCAAGATTGCTGGACCACTTGCCTTACCACCAAAACCGTGAATTGGCTCTCCTGCTCCTCTTATCAATATGGTTGAATAAGAGAATGATTTGCCAGTTACATAATACGCATTTAAAACATTTTCCAGTAATTTAACCCATCCTTCTCTACTATCAGGAACTATCAAATCGGCATCCTTTGTATATTGATGTGATACTGTTACATCCACTTTAATCTTTGGTAATTCATGAACATCTTCACGACGAATGCTATATCCCACTCCACCACCAAGCATTAAATTCTCAAATAAGAATAAAAAGGCTTTTGGTTCTCTCATAGCGACTGCCCAACAGTTTCCTGTTAAAATATTACCTTGAATAACAAAAGAATGTGTTTCGGGAACTTCGGCACAGAAAACTTCTTCATTTAAATCCGTAGTTTCAACCTTTATAACCTTTGTCCAATTATTATAATCCCTATCAAAATCATTTAATTTAGATAGATGATCTTTTCTTATAATCAAATGATGTGGGTTATCGGATGTATAAAAAGTTATCGACCATAATTCACAAGATTCATCATCCAAATCAAACGGATTATGATCCCTTTCTAAATATGGCTCCGATGTTCTATATCCCAACACAGCAGCAACATCTTTAGCAAACATTAAAACTTCTTTATCACGATTAAATAATCTAATCCTACCATTACTTTTGTTCACACTTCCATCAGCGGCTATCCATCCCGCCAAGAATCCAGACAAATATTGTTTATTTTCATTGATATTCGGAAGGGATTTATAGTAATTTGGCATTCCACCATATCTAACATGTCTGCTATTATCGGGATTTGTCCAACTTATCCTATTCAAATTAAAATAATTAGCACATTCATCATAAGTATTATCTATCAAATCAACGAAGGATTCATATCCGTTACATGATCCATCACCAAAAACCAAACCATGTTGGATTCCTTGTGGGCTTAATCCTTTTGATGAATTTTTTCCTCGTATTACTGGTATTTTAACTCCCGTCTGCAATTCTTCTGTTGTGGTTTCTATAGAATTATGATTCTTATCCAAATAAAACCATCTGTGATTTTTAGTGGCGTATACTTCCTCAATATTACCATACCGATCTTCGAAAACAACTTTCATTAAATTTTGTTTTCCATAAGATTTAAATGGAGCATTTACCCATTTTCCATTTTTAGTAACAATTTCAACTGTTTTATCAACCAATGTATGAATTTCTTTCCATCCTTGTCTGGTTAGTACTCTTGTTGTTCCTCGTAGACAGTTAAGTAAACTATTGGCCCCCCAACGTTTAACGGTAGGTGTACCAAGTTGCCATAACATTCTTCCAGCAAAATTACATTTAAAATTGAAGATTAAATCATATAATTTTTCCGCTTCCTCTTGTGTATAATCCGCACCAATATCTTGTGCTCCATTTATACATCTTTGTACCGTTTCATACCATTCCTCGGTTTCCCCGTTTTCTTTCAATCTTGAATAAGTTCTTTTGTATACTATATATCCTAGTCCATTAAATCCCCAATTAGGCTGTTTATTTTTATATTTGTTTGCAAATTTATCTGTTATAATCATATTTTTTCTTCTCCAATGTAGGCAAGAAATAACTATATTTTAGTTATGTCAAAAATACCAAATGTGTGAAACTTTTTTTAAAAAAATTATCACTTTTGAATTTTTAAAACTATACATCATTCGTCTGTCGGTTCCATCAAATCTTTATACTTATTGAACATCATTTTTTTGACTATATTTTCTTCCTGACTCATTTCATTTAAAACAGCCGCTCCTTCTCTAGAAGCTTCACTGAATATTTGAATATCACCACAACTTGCATTCATTCTACAAGGGAATGTAATACCATCTGCACCAAATCTGTTCTTGATTACATGAACTCGTGCGGTATTTGCTACTTTGTCTGCGGTTTTTCTTGACAAACTCATAACGAAGTCCGCTGTCATGATTTTTCTATAACTATCAGCGGCATGATGTGCCATAACAATATCTTCCTCTGCCGCACTTCTGTTAGCTTGAGATGCACTCCATATAGGAATTTGTAGTTCTCCAGCAACTGCTCTCAATTCCTCATATATACCGCCAGCTTCACTATAACTATTGCTATTCTTATCAGAAGCTGCTGGACGCAAGATATCGGCATAATCCACAATCATCAAATCAATTTTGGTTCCAAGCAACTGTAATCTCTCGGCATGTAATTTGAGACTATTAGCGGATACAGTTTTGATTGGAAAATATTTAATGAATAGTTTACCAGTAATAGTGGCAATTTTGTTCTTAACCAAGTCAACGTTATTTCTGATCTTTTGGAAATCTATTCCAGTAAAACAACTATCATAACGCAAACCCACATAGTTTTCATTCAACTCAAGAGTGACGTGTAACACGTTCAATCCTTGTCTCATACCTTCTGCTCCAATTTTTGCTAACAGCCAACTCTTACCAATCCCCGCTGGAGCAACAATAATACCTAATTCTCCTTTGGCTAATCCACCGTCCAACAAAGTATCAATTTCAAGCCAATTGGTTTTAACACTGCTTCTAGCCATGACACTCATACGTGCGTCAATTTCATTTAAGTAATCATGACCAACATTTCTTTCCATACCAGCTTTGAGGGCGTCATCAAAAGACTTTTTGATTTTATCGTATTGTCCTAATTTCATTAATTCCACACCTTCAATTAATGCCGCCTTAATTTTTTGGTTCTTACAAAATTCAAGAAATTGTTCTTTAACAAACGCCAAATCAGTTTCCGAAAGTTTTTGATATACCAAGAATAGTTGTCCTTTAACTGCTTCTTTTAATAATGGATTTTCAATAGATTCAAATCCAACTTTAAATGCGGTAAGTGTCGGAATCTGTTTAAATTCCATAAAGTAAGTTAATATATTCTTAACAATCCATTTATGGGCGTCACTTTCAAAAGCTTCGGGATCGAGAATATCACTCAATCTTTCTATAAAGGATTTATCACTTAGGAGGCCGGAGATACATTTTACTTGGAATTCATTACCGTATTTTTTCAAGGAGTCAATAATTTTGTCATTCATAATTTCAATAGATATCATATTATACACTATATAGAGATATAAAAAAGTTAATATATTGTTTATTTTCGATTTTTTTTATTATTTGAGTTATATGTATAGGTAAGAAATCCGCAGTATGAGCGGCTTTTTTAATAACTACTAAATTAAAGAAAGATAAAAATATGAGTATAAACAATACTTTGTATTCCGTTGATGTATTAGTCAATGGAAACACTTGCAAACAATACACCCACGAGGGTAAGAAATTCATCGAAGCTAAAGATAATTCTGAATACGAAATTAAAATAAATAATGGTTCATGGACAAGAATTTTAGCTGTATCATCTGTAGATGGATTAGATGTATTAACTGGAGAAACTGCTACGGAAGATAGCAACGGCTATGTCATAAATGGATATGATTCATTGAGAATTAAGGGATTCAGATATAGTGATGAAAAGGTTGGGGCATTCAAATTTGCTGCCAAAAACAAATCATATGCTGATGGTAAAGGTCAAGGAGAAAATGTCGGAGTAATTGGTATTAGATTGTTTTCAGAAATACTTCCACCAATCCCTATTACAGTGTATAACTATCCATCATATACTACCAGAAATCCAAATATTGATTACTTCAATACATTCACATCCAATAGTGGGGGAACATATAATACTGGATATAACGCAGCAATGCATTCTGTAAATTCTATGGGTAATATATGTAATAATGTTGTGAATGCTTCATATTATTGCAGTAATAACAGTAATATATGTGATACATCAATGGATTTTAGTCAGTGTCTAAGAAGTTCCAACTTGACCGCAGATGTTAAGTCTCGTGGATTTGATATGGGAACAGAATGGGGAAAAGCAAAAGAAAGTAAAGTCAAGGAAGTTGAATTCAAGAAAGGCATTCCATTATTCTCCCATGACATTTATTATGCCAGTCGTGAATCTTTATTGGAAATGGGAGTTCCTCTTGGTAACGAGAGTAAGGTTTCCTTTCCATCAAGTTTTACCAAGAAATATGCTAATCCGCCAAGAGATTGGAGAGGTTAATGCGTAATATATAAATATTAAAACGAAATCCCGATAAGGTAATTATCGGGATTTTTTTATGAAATATATTTTGTAATTTGATGTGTGTTTTATATATTTATTATTAGACGGTAGAAGTATTATAACTGAAGTAGATGATTAAAATTCGTCGAACATATAATCACTTCTTCCGTTTTACTTTTGCATGAAATCAAGCTTACCAAAACACTCCGTAAGCCATACTGTACTGTTCTCAAGATTGTTTCGCATCTTATCTTCCCCAACCAATTTAAAGAATTGTAATTTATTAAGTCTGTTGACAGGAGTATTCATAACATCGTTAATACGCAATTGACTAAAATCTTGTATTATCGATTCTGTTAACTGCATTAATTTATAATTACGCTCTACTATATTTTTATTGGCTAATACCGTGTCATATAACTTGAGTTTTCCTTTATGATTATCACTGTAATTGAATATCTCTTCTAATGTAGACCTCTTTGCATCAGCAAGGAACGGATAACATTTTAATACAGTTTTCAATCCCGCTCCTCTAATACCGTCAATATTATCACTGGCATCCCCTTCCAATGTTCTATAAAATATGAAGTTTTGGCATGATACACCATATTCTCCAAAAATTTCAGCACATCCATATAATTTTTTCTTACTTGGACTCCACACTTTAATTCTATCATTGACAAGTTGAAGGAAGTCTTTATCGCATGATGCTATATATACATTCTTGGTTTTATAATAGTCAACAGCAAGATATGCAATAACGTCATCGGCTTCTACATTGTCTATGGCTATAATCTTTACAGGTAATGTATTTAAATAAGATACCGCTCTAAATAATTGCTTCTTTAATCCTTGTTCTTCTAACTCCGCACTTGATAATTCCTCATAACTTCTATTAAATCTGACACTTGTTTTTCTATTGGATTTATATTCGGGATAAATACTTCTACGTTTTAGACTGCCACCCTTACCGTCCACAACAATGATAACCTTTGATGGAGTCAATAATTTGATTGCCGCTCCCAATGTTTTAAGAAATCCAGCAATACCACCGACATGGATTCCATTGTCATTCAATGTTGGTATTGCCATGAATGATCTTATAAATAAATTATAGAAATCAATCAGTAAAATGTCGGAATCACTGGATTTTTGAAGTCCAGTGAAACCGTTTTCCTTGTCCATATTCTCAAACAACGAGAATAAATGACTCTTATCAGTGTTTGTTAGATTATCCATTATCTTCGATGACCTCGACGGATTCTTCCTCTTCTTCCGTATCAACTGTGACATCTTCAAATACTACGCTATTTGGTTTCTTGTATTCCATGATAACCGCATCACATATAGTACTATATATCTCTTCTCTAAGTTCAGGATTTGAGTGCATACTTTCCACGAACTCTCTTGATGAGAATTTTACTTCTTCTCCAGATTTCTTGGTGAATGTATAATATGCACCACCTTGTTTGATTAAGCTTTTCTTTTTCAATACACTCAACCAACTTACATAATCTGCGATACCACTATCGTAATAGATTTCAAATTCAGCCGATCTATTTCCGGGGCCAAAACGAGTTTTCTTAACTTCGGCTTTACATTTAACACCGATAACTTCGTTATTTTTATCTTTGATCTTACCTAAGTTACTTAATCTGACACGCACACTACAATGATATGCCAGTGCTTTTCCACCAGAAACAACCCATGGATCGGAAAATGCCATAGCTTTCAAATTTTGACGCAATTGATTTGTGTAAACAATTAATACTCTTTGTTTACCAATCATATTGGTGATTTTACGCATAGCTTTACTAATAATAATAGCCTTACCAGTAGCATATCCATCTTTACCATGATCACTCTCTAATTCAGCTTTGGTTGATGCTCCTGCCACACTGTCAACAATAATCGTTACCAATGGGTCTTTTTCATTTTTGCGAATATATGCAATTGCGGATTCAATAGTGTCAAAAATTTCTTCGACTGTCTCTTTCTGAATGTACAATAATTTGGAAATATTCACTCCCAAACTTTCCCAGAATTCTGGCGCAGAAGAATTTTCTGTATCGATCATAATCGCCTTGCCGCCCTTTTTCTGTGTGGCAGCAATAATATGTGCAGCCATCATACTCTTTCCCGTTCCTTCCAACCCAGTTAATTCAACCATTCTTCCCACTGGTAATCCAGCATGTGGTCTATTACAAATTGCTAAATCCAGAGTAGATGCTCCAGTAGTGATCCAATCACTAATTGCCGATGCGTCTTCCTTGGTGTCCAAGAAGAATGCTGATTTATCTCCACCCTTGTCATTTTTATTTAATTCATCGGCAAGTGAAGATAATAATTCATCTCTTTCTGCGGTTGGTTCTGTATCTAAATGAACGGACTTTCCTTTTGTTTTTTCTTTTGCCATAATAATATATAACTGTAAAGAGAGTGATGGCTATGTGATATAACCATCACTCTCTTTTATTTTTTAGTTGTTAAAGAGGTTATCAAACGCTGCTTCAATGTCCTTGTTAGAACTTGGAGCCTTAGTTACGCTTGCTGCCTCTGGCTGTGCTTCGGTATCAACTGGGCCAGTAGAATTACTGTCACCACTGTTATCCGATGAACTTGATGGATTAAGGTGACTCTTGAGTACTTCCTTTAATTCATCATACGTCTTTTCTTCGTACAACGTTACAATGTCAACTTGTTTTGCCAATAATGCTACCTGTTCCTTATTATTGGGATCAACTGCTGGAGACTTATTTGGCTTGACGCGGATAGACGTTTCAGGGAAATTCTTTCCAGTCTCAACGGCTTCCTTGAACTCTACCGTAACATCTCTACCAGATGTTAACTCGGTGATATCACCATATTCAGGATCGTCAATAATACTGAGGATTTCTTCGTAGACTTGTTTTCCAAACCCCCAAAATTTAACACCCTCGGTTTCTTGACCACGAACAATGATTGGAACATACGTTCTCAATTTAGGTTCGAGTGCGCGACCTCTCTTCCAATCTTCTTTATCGCCAGTCTTTTTCAACTTGTTAGCGAATTCCAAAATTGGGTCGGGACGGTTAAATGTGTCAGGAGAAATATAAGTCTTGCCACCAAGGCCATAATGAAACTTTAATTCAATGAATGGATTTTCGGGACAGAACTTATAAGGAATGATTCGAACTACTTGCTTACCTTTTACTGGTTTCCAAAACAACTTTTTGTTTGCGTCTTGGTTACTCAATGTATTACGTCTTGCTTTTATTATATCTAGGTTTAATGCCATATGTTTTAATGTGTTATTTTTAATTAGTTAATTATAGAACATAATCACTTAACTATGCTCTATATATAAGTATTAACATAGACATAGAATATACCAAAAAAGTGATTAGGTCAATTTATTATATCCAAGAAAGTTAATTATAATATGACTATGAGTTTTAAGTCAATTATTCTTACTCCTACGTCATTAGTCAGAATAAGACAATCCTTATATAGAGTCCAATCCAAGTTATGGGTCTTATCAAATACCCCATTGTTTTCCTCGGTAATTAATCTATTCATTGCATTAAGTGTATACAATGTATTAGTTTCTTTTTTACGATGAATGTTGATAGTGGATCGATAACGATCAAAACTGCTTACAGCCGATATATTATATGTAATATATGTATCCTTTTTAACCTTTGTAGACTCAAACACAAAAAATTTTATAATACTCGTTGAATAAAAATTGCGTATATTTCTTACGTCCTCTTTGTAAGATACATCATTACTGAAAGTGCAAAACAATTGATGATAACTCATTTGGATATTAAAATCTTACCAAGTGTTTCGTTATACCATTTTTCTCCAATATATTCGCCGCCGTCTGTATACCACTTACCATTTTTTTCGTAAAAATTATTCTGTTTTGCTTCCTTTAAAGTATAAGTCAAAGATTCCAAGTTTGGATAATTTTTCGTGATATCAATAGATGCTGGAGCGGATGAAAGTATGTTTTGTATTGCTTTTGCGTCTTCAGCCTTTTCTGCTGGAGTTCTTGTGTCCTTTTCCACAGCGTTAGCAGTTAATTCTTTTCCGTCGGTAGGTTCCGTTGGCGGCGGAGTAGTTGGTGTTGCCAAATCTTCAGGGCCAAGCTTTGTGTCGGGTGCTGGAGGAGCAGGAGAAGTTGTGGGTGCGGGTGGTGGAGTTCCGCTAGCAGGAGTTGCAGGAGGAGTTGATGCTGATCCGGATGCTGCTGGAGCCTCTGGTGCTGTCCCTGATGCTGGCGGTGTTTGAAATACATTGGCCTGTCCTTTTTTTGGATTGGCCTCAAAATGAGTACCTCTAGCTATAGCTTTCTGTTTATATTCTGGTGTAGGAAACGTTACCAATATACCATTAGTATTATATGCTTGACGTTCTGGAAACTTACCCTCGATCATTTTATTTCGGTATACTACACTATTGGCTTTTGTTGTTCCGCTCTTTTCCAAATACTCTTGAAGAATATCCATGTGCTCATTATTATCCATACGAAAGGTTCCATCTGTAACTCTCTCGTCTAAACATATTGCATTTAATATTTTATCTATCATAATTATACCTCAAATGGAACGAATCCTTGATCGAATGGAGTGACGGATGAAAAGTCTACCCAGTTTGCTGCGGCAACACCTTCTTTAAGAGATATTGTGACAATTACTTGTTTTGCTTTTTCATTAATAATTTTAATAGATACTCCGTTGTCATATGTGACCTTTAAATTAGAAAAATCAAATTCTGGTTTTTTTGCTAATAGTTCAGACATATAACCACCTTCTTTTTTGGATTTCTTTACTATCGCCGTTAAAATTCCTATATCCTTATCCGAAAAACCAAGTAATTTTTGTAAATTCTGACTGAATGCTAGTTTATTCTTATCATTGAAATCTTTCAAGAATCCATAAAGGACTTTTGCTGCAATCAAATTCAGTTTTTGTCTAGCCAATCCTCTTCCTTTTCTGAGATCAGCTAATTTACTAGTATTCTTAGCTCTCTTTTGTGCCTGTAATTCAGCATTCAATATTTTTCCTTGATCAAATGCTTTTTTATATTCTGGGTCTGACATTAAACGTTTCTTAAGTTCTTCTTTGACTTGGGCGTTGCCACATAATTGTTCAACTTGAGTACCGAATGTTCTATTGGCCAAATTTATATTCTTTCCTTCTGATATTTTTAATGAATAAGCATTGGAGAAATCACCCTCGGTTCTAGTCATTTTAACCAAAATATCGGCCACACCTTCTTTATCTTCTCCGACTGCTTGAATGTCGTAAATAAACGCCCCTGATTTTTTAGCAGCATCAATGAGATAATCAGCCATTTGTTTACTGCCTAAATTTACTACTCTATTGGTGTCATCAAATTCATCACCACAAACTTCTTTCAATTTTTGATAATATTCACGGGATTTGCTACGGATAAATTGTGTGGTAGTTCTATTTGGATCAGTTAGTCTAACGGTTGGATCGGGAGAGACACCATGAAGTAATGAAAAATCCTCATTCAATTTACCACTATCCATGGCTAAAATATATTCACAAGTAAGATATTCATTATAATATCCTTTAAATGCTGTAGCACCCTCTTTTGCTTCACCTATCTCAGCTTCTCCTTCTGGAGCAACCCCACTTTGTAATGATGTGACATTATTTACTGCATCTGAGAATTCTGATAGGTTTGGCTCGGTAACTCGTGGTAATGGTATAAGTATTTCTTCACCTAAATCGTAATTTTTGATATCACTTTCAATTCTTCCGCATTCACTATGGAATCGTCTAACTATTTGAGAATATCCAGACTTTACGATATCTAATATTTTACGCCAAAAAGACTTTAATTTCGATGTAACTTTACCAACACCAGTACTTATGGTTTTAGACAACGTGGAAGAACCAAATAATTCGTTCAATTTGGCTCTATCGAAACTATGAATATATCCACATTCGATCAAAAATGTCTCAAAATGTTGCAAATCGTCATAACTTTTTGAATTGAAATTTGCCCCACCATCTTCTCTTTTTGTGAAATACTCTAATAAAATACGGTCTAAATTCTTCATTTTATATATCAATAAATATATAAAAGATTGACCAAATACTCAAATATTAACCGTTATCATTTTATTGTAATCATACCCAATATAACACTTTACGGGGAATCCAGTATTACTCATTATACCCTTGATATCAACCAAAGTCTGTTTACCATCATCCTTATGTACATCATATAATAAGCTATCGTAAGTGTATAATACTACTTTTGTCTGTTTATTCCGTAGATATCGATTTACATCATTTGCAACGGTCATACCGAATTCAGTTTCCGATGCCTGTAATATGTAATTGAACAACTTATTTGGGTTTGGATCGATTATATGTTTTGATGTTATCTTTCGCTTATAAATGGGAGTCTCGACATATCCATTATCATTAAAAAATTCCCATCGATGATTGATATATTCATTCATCTTAGCGTAATATGGTATAGTCAAAAACTCCGTAGGAATGTTATTACCATACATACATTGAAATGTCATATTCTTCGCCGATTTAATCTCTTCTGGCGACAATTCTTCTTTGGTAAAATAATACTTACCAAGATATGAATAGACATCAGTTGGTAAACTATAATTAATAAGTTTACCAACAATATGTGGATGGTAAGCACTGTAGTCAATTAGAAACAATATTCCATCATCCCCATGTCTTGATACGAAACTTGATCGGCAACCGTCATCTTTATTTAAAGCAGCATAATTGACTCCTCCAAATCTATTACTTGGACGACCAGTAGCAGTATAAATGTTATACTCGGTATGTACCAAGTTATTTGACACTTTTGCATCAAAATGTTTGGAGAACACACTCTTATCTACATATAATCCATTTTTCTCAATTTGTTGCAAGTTATCCAAAATATTGTCATTAACTCCGATATATCCACTATCCTCCACGAAAGATTCAATGGTTTCCTCATAAACATTGCAAATATTATCAAATACCCTACTATGAATGGTCAATGGTATGGCATTATTAATATCATCATAATCTTCAAACCTATTATAATAAAACCTATATTCGTTAGGTATATAATTAGTTTCATCAGGCTTTCCATACAACATGAAGTCTATTAGCTGTAAATCCTTCAAATTTATGATTGGTAAGAGATGCATGAACCTCTTCTTATCTAATACAAATTTAATACAGTATAAGTTATTAAAATCTTTTATGAAGAGTTCTTGGTCTACCCTATAGTCTATATCATAATGGTTTATATTAATTATATATAATTTATCAATATCTATGTTTTTAACGAATATTAAGAGGGGTTTAGCGATGGCCGAGTGAATATTATCGTTATTGGTCACAATATGGACAATACAACGCCCATTTGTGTTTTCAATCAAGAACTTATTATATTCTGCATCACTGGATATGATCATTCAACATTAATCATATCATAGAACAGGTGAAATGTCAAACGTTTTTATAAAACTGGGATAGATTTGGTAAGAATTGGGTTAATCCTTCCATAGCTTGATTGGCAGTATTAACGGAGGTTTTATTCAACGATATTACTCCGGGTTGCATTATTATATTATTTTGTTTTACAACATTCAATGATCCAGTTATGTACCAATTAAGAGAAGTCAATCCAAACAATAACATTGAAATTTGATTGTAATTGTCAGATGACACTTCGTAAATTTGTCCAGTGTTTATCCTCTGCGCAAAATATCTAACGATAAACCCATTAGTGTAATCGGATGGCTGTGGAGTGGGTATGTGGTTTTCAGGATAAACTATAGAGTTGATATCCGATGAAACCAATGAATTGTATGTTGATATATCTAACATATTTAATTATATTCCTGTTCACTTCCGTCCACGAACTTAGGAGTTCCTTTCAAACTACGATTTGCTCCGAATGGTCTTAGACCAGCTTTAATGGTAGTCTCCCAATTTTCGTTATTTATGGAATGTTTGACATCAATAATCTGAAATATCACATCTTCCTCACTATAAGGTTTTGGAAAATTCTTAATACTGAAACATTGAAATGTATTCAATCCAGCTATACCTTGCAATGTTATCTCCAATACAAAGTTTGGTTGTTGCCCACCATAAACGTTTACATTGTTAATCAAATCCATGTCATTTAATATAGACGTTAATAAAGATTTATTTGGTAACACCAGATTAACTATGTTCTTATTCCCATTGATGTCTCTAAATGTCATGAAATACGCATCTTTGTTGGCACCATATTGTTGTAATTGTGATATTATACTCCCATTATCAATATCCAATGATTGCTTATTTGAGGGAATATCTGTGAATAATCTATCACCAAATACAAAATTTTGTGGGTTAGATGTGGATTCTTCACCGTCACCATTCTGATTATTAGTACTGGATGCTATAATTTGATTGGCTTGTATGTTTGATATCGTTGATGTGAATACTATATTTTTTACAATATTTCTGGAACTTGCCACATCAAACTGAAATATTGGTTGTTTTGCCAAATCAGGGAAAAGCTTCTGATCAACGAAAACCATATCTTTCGGTGCTCCTGAAATTAATTGTAAATCCCAAAATCCATTTACACTATCATTTATTCCTTGTAATAACGCATTGAAAAATTCTTCCGTTGATGTCGCTGATTTAACTATGTTTATAACGAAGTCGGCATTAATATACAAATCCTCAAGATATCCATAATATCCCGCTTTCTTTCCAGTAAGAACATCATCTTGATACTGTGGAAATGAATGTTCCAGATTGTTGGATTTCTGTGGTGGTTTGACATTGTGTGCGGGGACCTGTGGATTGTAGACGTAATAATTTATTAATGCATCCAAATTATCTCTTGCCACACCATTATTAGTTGCACCAAATCCGTAATCAGGATTTTTTACAAATACTTTTCTACCTCTTGCTCCAACCTCTATTATATCGGCTTGTGCCGTAGAATATATGCCGGTTTTAAATGTTGCGTATAATTCATTGTTTGCCAAGGAACTTGTTGCCCAATTTTTCTGATAAGTCTCATACGATGATAAAAATATTTTATCATTTTTACCAGAAGATAGTGATTGGCCATCTATGGCTCCAATACCAACGCTTCCACTAAATACATTAGCGTGATTATATAACACTCCATTATTATATTTTGGTGATTGAGCATTTGGTATTAACATGGTAGTACCATCCGTGGATATTAAATTTGGATGTGCCCCAATGATAGTTTTAGCTCCTGTAGTCAGTTTATAAAATTGAAAAGTTGTGTTATCAAAATCATTTAAACTACTAGGCTTTGTTGTAAAAAAATTGAATACTTCAATCAAGAAATCCATTTTTACCCACATCGAGTCCGTATTTGATTTATCCCAGTCATTATCTGCCGGAGTTCCTCCATATGTGTGACTCACTTCATTTCTACCAATAAACACTCTGTTCTCTGCGGCTCCTCCATAGAAATAATTTGATACTGATGTATCTTTAAAAATATTCAAATTCTTTTCAGTATCATCAAGGGGACTCATGAAATTCAACCCCTTATCTATACAATTCTTGATTTTCTTTAAACGTTTTTCTAGAAAATCAGAAAACGACATTGCCTGTGATTTAACTTCATCCGAACTTCCTATATTTTTATTTTTAACATCGGGATCATGTAGATTTATTCCTCCCCATGTTGTATTTTTTGAAGCTATGGTGGTGGTGCATTCGTACTTTATTCCATCTGACGTAGAGAATTCAAAATTCTTAATTATACCAAATGCAACATCATACATTCCTCTTGATATTCTCATATTGCAGTCATACAATGGTTGACCATCATTCCACAATTCCTTTAATGTCAATGCAGTTGTTGATACACCATTATCCGAGATATATTCAAAATCCATCAAATTGGAACTACCACTTTGTAATACTTCATATCTATGAGGAGAATTTGTCAAATCCAATAGACTGTCCTGATTAAAGTGATTCCACCCATACTCAACTATGACACTTATTTTCGGTGTAAGAAAATAAGGAGTCATATACTCTAATTGAGCAAATCCATGACACGACCATTTAATGGTCAATTCCCTTAAAAACTGTTTCTGAATAATAGCTTCAATACTCTCTATCCCGGGCGGTGGAAGGTACAACTGAGTTGGTCTACCATTGTTTCCACTATTTGAGTTATTTATGGTATAATTGAACATACCAACTTTATCCATTGGTATTATGTGAGGAGTACCATCAACTTCATATCCCATCACCGTTTGGTTTTGATTTAATCCATAAGAATCCATGAATCCCATCCCAGTGGTGAAAACAAATCCTTTTTTTGGAAAATTCTTTTCAGTGTTGCCAGTTCTATAAGAAGGTAAAAATGTATTAATACCGTTTCCATTAGAACACACTCTTGCCCATGGAGTCATAGGACCTTTGTATTTATTCCAATTGCCTTTAGAATCCCAACTAGAGTTCTTATTGGATTCATAATCTATACCAAGATCATTTTTCCTTCTGGCCAATTCAGTTATAAGCCAACTTGGGAATGGTCTAGGAATCCATGGTCTATTGTCTAATGGAGCAATATCTGTCGACATAACTATTAACTATTTACCGTTTTTAAATTGTTGATAACATTTGTTGGATTTGCTGGTATTCTTAATTGGATACCTGCTGGTACACTAAGTCGTCCTTTACCTAAACTATTCGCTTGAGCAATAATCCACCAAAGTGTTGGATCGGAATAGTATATATACGCCAATTGATCCAAATACATATTATCCTGACTTATTATATATATGTCGTTGGGTAAATATGGTATACTCGGCATAGTCAACGTGGTATATACCTGTTTTCCATCCCATCTAGCTTCTGTTCCTGTATAATTATATCGATTCATAACTTTTAATTAACGTTACCGACTGATGAAATTGTCGTGTTACTCGCTGTTATATTTTGACTAACTTGTGATGTGTACATATTTGACGAGAATGAATTCTGACCAGAACTCCCAATAGCGTTAAAGTTCTTATCAAAGTAATAATCTCCGTAGTTTGATCCACCAGTCTTTGGTAATTCTTTTTCCAACAAGTTCAAATTAACACTTATTTCACACTGGTTTGGAAATTGTGCGTATTGATTATTAGATTTTAAAAATGATATTCTTCCGTTTAAATATGACCAGTCTTCTTTACTTACTAATGCATATGTTTCAGACAATGTTTCCCATGTTGCATCATCTGGTATGCTCATACCTATTTGGGTTATAACGGCTGGTTGATTTTTATACATATCACCGATGGTGAATTTTATTAATGGTGGTATTATAAATCTTGAGAATATTGATCCATCCGTGTAATTGGCTGGCTTTACCAATCCCATGAAGTAATTAACACGCCTCCACGTTGGTAACAATTCTTTTATAGATGAAATATTTACGGTGAATGAGAAATTAAGGGTTCTTGTGAATCCACCATATGTATAAAGTTTATCGGCTCTATTAATATATTTTACATCAGTCCATTCAGCCTGAGCACTTTCTTGTATGCCTTTTACTGTTGCTCTAAATGGAATATACTTATTATTTACTAAATCGTGGAAATAGAATGCGATTATATCATCGGCATATGGACTGTATATATTAGGATATCCAGTTGATGGAGCCAAACTCTTTCCCCCAAAGAAATCAGAACTTCCACTGATAATGCCTTTTAAATTTATTAGATCAGCAACGTTGGTGTCTATCCCCTTATTAGTCAATAGATTTTTATTATTTTTCAATGACTTGGCATAGGATACTACACTAGTAGAGTTGTTGTAATTCTGTGGGGAAACATTTCCATCACCATCTTGTTGAGATTTTATCCCCACTAACTCTTGATAGTCAGTTGCTATATAATCAGCAGGTGTAGTTGTGTATCCATTCTTTTGAGCAACATTTAATAAACTTGTAAGTTGGGCTATCTTACTAGTTATGTTCTGATTATTTGGATTATTAAAATTACTTGGATAACTACCGTCACTACTTGTTGTGAATGCTCCCAACTCTGCGGTTAAAGCACTTGTGTCCGTATTATTAAATTCATCATGGATTATTGCATCTGAATAAGTGGTTGATGCGTTTCCTCCAATGCCCGACCCAGCACTGTATTTTTGGACATACACTCCTCCATTATTATAAGATGAATCCCCATCACTAAAATCCAATGCCGCCATGCTAAACAATCCATTACTGGTGTTATTAAGCATTAATCCATAAATTTTAGTATCGGCGGCTTTATAACGTGTTCCTGCTGGTTGACCAACTGGAAGGAATGTTCCCAATGGAGTATTAGCCTTTAAGAAATTGACTCCAGCGGTTATTGCATTACTTAAAAAACTACCACCAAAGGTACTATTTGCTGGCCACTTATTTGTAAATGTTTTAAATGCGGTTGTGGCACTCTGACCACGACTTAATCCTTTCGCACCATCCGTAGCAATTTGTGGTAAAGCATTACTACCAACGGTTCCAGCGGGAGCAACTGGAATGTTTCCTCCAAATAAACTCGATACACTTGATAGTCCAATTGCTCCAAGAACTCCTCCCAAATCAGGTTCAATGAATCGTATAGGTGGATCAATTAATCCAAAACTTGCATCGGCTGATGCCCCCACTATTGGCATAACAGGATTATAAATTTTGGTTTCATTAAAGACATTCAATCCTTGGAGTACAGCTTGTTTGATGGCAAATTTTATTCCAGCATTGGATACAGACCATTTACTAATTAATGATACATCTTGAATACCATCCTGAACTATGTTGACATGACTGCCGATAGCCAATGGGTCTAATAACTGTTGATTATATGGTAATGTCTTATAGGCATTTGTATTATATATGACCTTAGCGTTATTGCTATTATTGTATAACACAACCAATTTACCCGGTTGAGGTGAATTGTTGAAATTGGGTGGTATATTTAATCCAGCAGCCAATATCTGACTGTTTGATGTTCTTAAAAGACCTCCTATGTTATTACTATTTCCCATAATGTTAAGTAGTTGCTCCTAATCCCCCACGTTTTCTGGTATTCTCAGCTAATAGATAACTAGCCCTATTTCCATCAATATTAACAGCAATTCCGCCAGCCTTCATCAATCCAATCAATTCTTCAAGTTTCTGTACTATTTGATTATTCGTTGCATCAGCTTTAGTAGATTTGGTTGTGGCCGTTGTTGTTGGTGTGTTACCATTAACTATATCACTAATTAATGTACTTGGTTTAGGTATTTTAGTACCTCCAAACAAATCGCTAATAAAATTAAATGAATGGATAAAAGGAGAAGTTATAGCATCCAATAAAAGTCCACCTATCGATACCATTCCTCTTAGAATACCTAATGCTAGTTTGGATGGTGAATGTCCTACGAACAAATCCTCAATCCAATTCCAAGCTTTTTTAAATGGTTCGCCTATTGCGGAAGCTATTACATCACCTAATGATTTTATACCATTCCATATCCCTCTTGGTAATTGAACTCCAAACCAACCTAGTACAGTTTGGAATATATCATATATTGATCCAAGTGTTACGTCTATTATAGCCTTTGGAACTCCGAAAATTAATTTTGCTATACCAGACCCAAAATGTCCGGTTTGAAAGTCTTTTATTGCTGATTTCACAGTACCAAATAATGAACCAATAACCTCAAGAGCAATTATCATTTCTCCCAGTACAGGAATGGCTTTCAATCCAACTCTTCCAATTTTAAATATTCCAGATAGTTTAGAAATTGCTGACCCAATGCTTGCTCCCATTTTACCAACAGAGGAAATTATCTTTATAATATCAACTCCGAATCTAGAGATAAATTTAAACACTCCAATTAACGGTAATATATCTTTTAATATCAAAGGTAAAACATATGTTGCAATGGATAATAAGGGATCAAGTATTTCTACTAAAGGGTCTACCAATTGTAATATCAATTGATTGAACTTGTTTTGTAATATTGCCATTCTTTCTTGATTTGCCTGTGTTTGTAAATCAAGGATTGCTCTCTTTCCTATATCATTAGCTTCATCCTGCCTCATTCTCTTCATTTTCTGAAGATTGGATAACTGTTCACGTTGTTCTTGTGTACCATGTTGTCGAATCCACTGGATATTTTTATCGGCGACCAACATGTCTTGTAATTCAGCCACAGATTTTCCAGTAGCCTTAGCAAACGCTTCCATCTGGAAAGGATTCATTCGATTGAAATCCGTTTCCTTGGTGATCCTCAATATTTCTTGAGTTGCTCCGATGATATCTTTATGAAAAGCCAACTCTCTCGCTCTTTGGAAATTTATATTCTTTCCAATAAGGACACTTGCTTCCATTTCATTTTCTATACTGGTTTGGAAATCTAATAACTGGTGGGATGTTTCAGCTATCTTATCAAGAGAAGTTCCCATTTCATAAGCAAATACTGAAGCCTTAGCTAAAGAGGCTGCTGTTCCATCCGTATAAAGTCTTACACTATCACTGGCATTTGCTATATCATGCATAACCTTCCCAAGTGGAATTCCGGCAGCATTTGCCAAAGTCTTAGTGAATCCAATCATGTTTATGTTAGAAGCGGCTGTAGTTCTGGAAATTCCCGCCATTACATTTAAAAATCCAGTGGTTTCATCACCAGCTATACCTAATTGAGTTGATAACAACGTAGTTACTTTTACCAAATTATTATCCATTGCTACCAACGAATTAAATTTATTACTTATGGCAGTTATAGTTTTCTGCACATCCTCAAAGTTTACTCCCAAATTTCTAGTTTCCGATACAATTGATAATATATTGTTTCTTAACGTATTTGCTGCAACGTTTACCTTATCACCATCTTCTCTCATTAATCCAAGAGACTTCCTCATGGAAAAAGCGGATTCTTCTAATTTATTGAAATAATGAAATGCCTGTTCCACTATGGCGATCCATGATAATAATATTCCATCTTCTTCTACCATTAACTTTAGTAGTTTACCAGTAGAACCGGGTAATGCATCTAAAGCAGTCTCATACAATCTCGTTAACTTTCCTTGTTTATGTAGTTCTTCAGTCTTCTGTTTAGCAATTACCAATTCTTTCTTGGCTGAATCGGTGATATCGGATATATTACCTTCCTGTTTGCCCAACTCCTTCCTTAATTTAATCAACTTCTCAGTTAGATCAATACCAGCTTGTTGATTTGCTATCCCTTCTTTCTGCATTACATTGAGTAATTGCTGTTTTTGATTAATAACTTGAGAAAGTGTTGTTTTATTTACTATTGATTTGGCTAACTGGTCTTGGTATGCAGCAGCTAATTTCTGAGCTTTATTGATTTCCGACTCAAGTTTTTGATTTTTATCAAGCCTGATATCCAATAGATTATTGATGCGCTTCTCTATGTTAAATTGTTCATTTAACTCTGACACTTCTTTAGTCTTAGCCTCATTCAATTCTTGAGCGAGCTTAAGACTTTCAGCCAATTGTTTTACATCAGTGGTTGGTACAGCCATAATAATTTATATTCTTATATATAAATATACAATTATTTGACTTTTGGAGGATGAGCGACTAAGTTTTTTTCTGATTGTGCGTTATTACCTTTAGATGCATCAGATTCTTGCTTCTTTGCTGCGATTAAACAGTTATAATAGAAATTTCTAAGTGGAACAGGTAAACTATACACAATATCTTGGTTAAATCCACCATTAGTGTAATAAGATAATTCAAAAATTTGTTTATGGAGTGCTACCTTATACTCTGGTACTAGGCCAAAAAAACTGGACCGTCATCGGCACACCCATCCTTTCCGTATTATCGCAATGCTCGCAGACAAATTCAAAACTTAAATCTAAGTCTGGAGAATTTTTGGCTATATCACTTCTCAATGAGACACTATCTCTTGATAGTAAATCATTGTCTACAAATTTTCTAATGAATCCTTTGTCAGTGTTACCATCTACGGATATGATGATATTTCTCAAACGTGTGGTTACTTCACCACTGGCATTTTTATTGATCTTGGTCAATGCTTTCAATTCTTCATCAATAAGTCTTTCATCCTTACCAGTTGGTAATTTGTATTCTAATACACGTTTACTATATGGTAAAGTATACTTAATACGGTTCTTTCCCTTTTCATGACCGCTAAAATCAAAAGGACGTGTTTTAATGGAGCTTAAATCTATACTGGTATTATTTTCTTCACCACATTTCTTACAAGAAATCTTCACTGGACCATACTCATCTCCGTAAGCTAATCGACGAGACGCGATAAACAAAGCATTTTTATCACCAACTAATAAATCATCAGCATCAATTGTTTTATCAATAATCAACGATGACAACATTTTGTTTAATACTTCACCTTTTTTTATGAGATTTTCGTTGGCTAAGATATCTTCTTCCCTTGCAGACATCATCTTCAACTCAACCTTACCATTACTCAATATGTTATCTTCATTATAAAAATAACCATTACTTGGTAAATCGATTACTTCAGTTGGGTATTTACTCTCAACTTTGATATCTGGTTTGGTAACAGGTTGTGGTTTTACTATTGCAATTGTTTCATCATTCATAACGTTTAATCTATATTAATATATAGATCATTACCATAATTTTACTTTATTTTATTTATATACCTGACTCTCGGCGAGCGGCATCTTCCATGTTACGAGCAGTCTTAACTTTCTCTTCGGCAGTTTTTACAGCATCTTTAGCAGCTTTGATGTCGTCAGGATTCTTACTAATAACACTCTTTTGGGTATTTAATCTCTCTTTAGCGGATTTTAATTCTTTTTTAGATACATCAGATTTAAGCTTGGCTGCTTGATATTTGTCTTTTACTATACGTCTTTCTGAATTAGCTATATTACGTTGGTCATTTGGATCAGTGGCGTCTGAATCTAACATTTCATTTAATATATTTCTAATATGTCTTTTAATCTCACTCAAGTTCATAGCCTTACGTATTGCCATGAAAATCTGTTGGGCTAATTTAGGGTCTTTTGGTATAATCTTCCTAAATGACTCAAAATCGTTTTTGACAGCATATTGTCTTGCTAAACTAGCACTGACTCCAGAAAGACCTTCTGCACCATCTTCACGATCACCACAACTTACTATATTAAGAGTTCTAAAACCTTTTCCTGATGCATGATGTATCTGATTCCATTTTTCCAATAATCTTTTAAATTCATTTATTCTATCACCACCGCATACAAATGTGGCGTCAGTGAATCCCTTAGATTCAAGAAAATCAGCAGCATCTAATACCGTTTTAATTTTAGGGTCTTGTACAATGTGACCAGCTTGTTGTGGAAATAGTAATCGCAAGAAACTTACTTTGGTTCCATAATCCAATGGATTTTTTTCAATATCTTGAGATTGACTTGTAAAGATATAATAATCTCCTCCTTTGGATGTTTCTGCAACCTTGTTAATTAAAGCTGAATGTCCAATCGTTGGTGGTTGAAATCTACCGAAAGCAAATGATACATGTTTAGACATAATTTTTTACAAAATTGTTTAAGATCGTTTGGCATTCTTTTGATTGAACGTATGTATTTGAGAAATCGGATAATTTTTTGAGATCATCTGAACTCACACCATCCATAGCCAAATCAGAATCTAATTGTGGTTGGATTCTGATATAATTATTACCAATAAACTGTTCTAATTGATAATCCACTTCTTCACTTCCAGCAGAAAATAAACTACTTACAGTTGTGATAGCATTGCTAATAAATCCACTGTTCACCATGGAATCAGCATTAAGTTTTGTCTTAAAAATTCCTGTCCCTATAGATAGGATTATAGGGTCACTCTTCCATAAATTATAACATTCTGCATAGGCACAAATTGCTGGATTATTTGCTACATTTCCACCATCCCAAAATACATAATCCGTGCCAGCAATATTAACTTTAAATCCGGGAAAGAATATTTGAGCAGAACTTGTTGCTCTGGATGCTTGCCATAATTGACATGGGTACTTTTCGGTATCAAATTTAAAGAAATGTGGAGTCTGTGTTACCAAATCATATGAGGTCATTAATAAATAAGTTTTTGGAAACAATCCATTAAACTTATCAGTCAATACCTTCTCTATTACCGATGAAGAATATTTTGGCCCAAATACTCCTCCAATTGTGTTAAAAAATGTTTTTTTGAATATATTAGGGCCATCTTCTGTAAAGAATGTCAATGCATCTGTTGCGGATACACCACAACTCAATAAAGCCGCTACTATACCACCAATACTTGTTCCAGCAATTAAATCAAATATATCACTACATTTTTTCTGGGATTTCTTCTCTAATTCGGCTAAAATAACACAAGTAATATAACCTTTCATTCCACCACCATCCAAACTTAGTATAATTTTCGTATTCTTTTTCATGTATATAAATATATAAAACACAAACAAAAAAGCCCTTAATATTAAATTAAGAGCTTAATTATGATTTACACGAATCGTTAAATTATTTTCTCTTCAATGTTGCTTTGCCCATTGCCGACAAACCGTTACTGATACCAGTAGCAATAGCACCATCAACTTGTTGAAATGCAATCAATTGAGCAGATGTATTGGTAGTATTTTGCCCAATTAAACTGTCACCAAGTGTAATTGCCTCCGAAATAGACGATGCCACAATTACGTTTGTTACGCCAGCGGATTGCAATGCAACCTCAATTGTGCTAATAGAAACGGAATCGGTTCCAGTTGATAGAGTTTTTAATACCTGTTCGGCACCGACAAAATAAATTGTGTCTTGTGGTCTAGATTGAAGGTCTAGTTCCGTACCAGTAGTAGCGGCCAACGTAATTGCTGCTAATTCAGCAGTATTAGTTTGGGGTGTGTTCGCACATCCAGCTAAAATTAATGCTGATACTGTTGCGATTGATAATGTTGTGATAAGTTTTTTCATATTTTTATTTTCTATAGTTTTGGATTAAAATACCCATTGTAATGCTAATCTTGCAGTTTGCCCATCTTCATTTGAGTTAGTTCTTATATGTTGAACTATATCAGTTTCTAGTCTGCAATTGTCTGTAAATGTCCAATATAATTCACCACCGAGTTCAACATCCTTTGATCCATCTAGGAAGAATGTTTCTGCTCCTGTTTTAATTCCGACAGCAAATCTACTAAAAAGTGGGTTACCCTGAAATGGCACCATTCTAAAATCTTGCATGATAGCAATATGATCAATAAGTGCTCCGTAATTTGCTTCATGATAATTATAACTTCCGAATTCCAATCCTGTACCCATATAAGTGGCAGTCCAATGTTCTAACTCAAGTGAATAACCATAGGTATGAGGTAATTTAGTATTGAAAAGACTATCCGATGTAATGGTTGGGGCAAATTCCGCAACGGTTTCGCCAGCATTGTAAAAGTTTGTGGGAGTTGAGTTTTGAACACGGTAATCATGTAAAAATTTAAATACGGGAACATTCGTCTGGGCATGTGCTATACACATAAACCCAACTAACAAAACTACCGCCATTAATTTCTTAATCATATTTAAACTGAGTTACTCCTATAAATAGTTTCAAAAACGTCTAAACTCATTTTTTATTACTGACCAATCCCTGTTGGTGACCAAAATAGAATGCCACAACCATACCAGCTAATGTATATAATGGTTCTTTTATATCGTTTTTCATAACTGACATAATACATACAGTACCAATTACCATAATAGTGATGATACCACGAAGACTTACCCCGAATATGGTTGACGATTCTGATATAGTTTTTGTAGGCACCGTATTCACTGAATCTGGTGTATTTGGCTGTGTTGGTGTATTTGTGTCCATAAATAAAAAATCTCCTACTAAATAAATAGAAGGAGATCGTGAAAAAATTTAATTTTAATATTGAAGTATACAGTAGTCAACACTGACGGTAAGAGCAATCGTAAATGCTTCCCCACTGTCTGACCAATCACCTTCACCAAAATCAGCTTGACTAACCCAAGCACCTTTAAGTGTCCATTCTTCTACCTTATCACCAACTGGTCCCAAGGTATTAAGAGTTAAATCTTTTTTATAAAAGTCTTGATATCCATCACGACCTGTGACAGATTCGTGAGATAAACGAATCCATTCCATAACAGCTTGTGAGCCAGCAGGAACAATTGGATCGTACAATTCCATGGTAATATCTTCCCATGTAGTTTTTCCCTTGTAATATCTTTGGGTATTGATATAGTCAAGGTTCTTCTTTTCGCTTTTCACTGTTGGCCTCTTGCATTTCTTAACGATGAAAGATGGGATACCATCAGCATAGAGAATTATACGATTCTTTGTCTTGGGTTCCCAATTCGTATAGAATATTTCATTACTGTTTAATAAATCAGCCATAAATTTACATGTTGTTGTTAGTTAATTTGACACAATCAATATCACACGGAGTATGATATAAATCATGTTACTAATAATAAATATTTTAAAACTTGAGTTTTATATATAATTTGACAAATTTGAGTAATACTTATACAATATAGGAACCAATACATAATTATGTCCAGACCAAAATTAAACCCTGACACAATAAAAAAGACTTGTCCGACATGTAAAAATGAATTTGATATAAGTTATTATCTTAGAAATAAGAGAATATTTTGTGGTAAGAAATGTAGTAGTAATAATGATGAGATTAAAGATAAAAATCGAAAAGGAGTAAAAAAAACATTCGATGATAAATATGGATGTCATCCGATGAAAACTGTTGCTGGTAAAGAAAATCTAAAAAATTCCGTAATGGCAAAATATGGTGTGGATTGGATAAGTAAAAAAGAAGGATGGTTTAATACCGTAAAAAATAACAATTTAATAAAACATGGAATTGAGCATTACAATAATATTGATAAGATAAAATCTACTAGATCAAGTCGCAATAAAGCATTTAATGATGACATCATTGAGAAAACTAAAGTTACAAAGTTCAAAAAACACTATGAATATCTCAATGACTTATTTATTAATAATAAGATAAAGATGTTATGCTCGTTAGATGAATATAAAGGATATCATTTTGATATTGATTATAAGTTTCAATGTTTAATATGTAACAGGCAGTTTGAGGATAATGTATATAAACCAAACGACGTTTTCTGTAAAAGTTGTAATCCAGATAAACGCAATACATTGGAAGATAGATTTCTAAAATTCTTACAGAATATATTACCAAAAGATGTAATAATTAAACAACGTGATAGAACAGTATTAGTGGGTAAAGAATTGGATTTTTATATACCATCGAAAAATATTGCAATTGAATTGAATGGGTTATATTGGCATAGTGAAAATGGCAAAGGAACTAATAAAACATACCATTTAAATAAAACAAAGTCTTGTGCCTGTCATGGAATTAGACTGATTCATATATTTGAGAATGAATTGCGAGATAAGGAAGAAATAGTTAAATCTGTAATAACTAACGTATTAGGAATAAATACAGGTATTGCTAGAATTTATGCAAGAGAATGTGAAATTAGAAAAGTTGATATAAAGGATAAAAATGCTTTTTTAAATAGAACCCACTTACAGGGCGAAGATAAATCCACCATAAAATTGGGATTGTATTATGAAAATAAATTGGTATCATTAATGTCTTTTCGAAAAACTTCAAGGTTTGATAAAAGTAGTGATTGGGAACTAATGAGATTCTCCAATGAATTAAACACTGTTGTAATTGGAGGAGCCAGTAAATTATTCAGTTACTTCATTAATAATTATAAATATAAACAAATAGTGAGCTATAGTGATCGTAGATATTTTAATGGAGAGATATATAATAAGCTTGGATTTAAATTCGTGGGGTTTACTCCAGTTAGTTATTATTACATAGTAAATAAATATAAGGATTTAAAACATAGAATGAGTTTCCAAAAACATAAACTGTTTAAATTATTGAAAGAATATCGGAGTGATTTATCGGAATGGGAAAATATGAAAAATAATGGATATGATAGAATATGGGATTGTGGTAATAGTAAATTTATATTTACTGATTTACACTAATTTCTTTGTCGTATTCCTGATTTACGGCATCCCTAAGATCATCCATGTATTTCTTGTTTCTTAATAGCTTAAATACTATATTTTCCGTAGAAAACTCCCCAGCCCTATCTAACCCTGACTGTCTCAAATCATACACGTCTTTTAAGACATTCTTCATTCTCTCTAAGTTGTTATCGGCCATAGCATTCTTGATTTTCAACACAAAATCCTGATATTTCTGTTTTATCAATTCCATATCCAATACAATGTTTTCTTTAGCTGGTTTTTTGATCCAAACGTTGTTTAATAGGCTAAATATGCCAGTAGCAGCATTAACTGATGTAGCATCTTGGATGTACAATTCAACGTTGTAAGACTTAATATGGATATCATGCTCAGTATTCCATTGATTCTTTATTAATCCAGTAAGCTCTTTAGCCGCAGCCATTGGCATTTCTAACATTGAAAAGTCAATTAAAATATGAGTATCTAAATCACTGGTTGGTGTCCAGTTGTAATTAGCGTTGCTTCCTAAGAGTAAAACATCCTTAATTGGAGCAGTAAGCTTGCTGTTTTTATAAAAATCATTGGCAACCTCAAGTAGCTTTATTCTAATATTCGGGTTAATTTCACTCTCATTTACCCAAATATCGGGGTTTAATATGGAATTATAGACTCGCATTGTTGAAAATGTATTTTAATTTAGTTATAGTATCATTAGAATTTATATATAATACACCTATACCACCCTTAGCATTCCATTCATCGATATTAGATGGTAAATCATCTATAAGTATATTATTTAATTTAGAATACTGTTGTTTAGCTCTTGAATTATCAGTAACTATAACTGGTATATTTGTTCCCAAATTCTTACCACACCACTCTTTTTTACCGATTACTGCTATTTCACCAGAATTTCTCTTACTTCCAGCGGTTAATATGGTAGGATTAAATGGTTTTATAAATTCCCATAACACCTTACCATCATTACTCCATGTCAAATTTGCCCACCAATCACTACCCTTAGCATTGATTAATTTCCACATAGCCGAGTGTCCATATTTTTCAACGTATTCTTTGAAGGTTAAACCGCCCGTTAATTTCTTAACGGCCTCATCAAAACCAACCAATACTCCATCTAAATCACAGAATAACTTAAATTTCTCAACACCAGTCTCTAAGAGATTGATGTCATAAACTTCAGATAATATGGTTTTAAGCTTTATCATTTAATATAAATATCGTATTTAGACAACAAAATAACACAATTTAAATATAAATACTTGACATTTCTAATATAGAAAGTATAATACCAATATTACTAATTACTTATATTAAGTATGTTATAAGTCTTATGTATGAAACTTAACGGTAAATAACATCTTAAGGTCCAGTTGGTCCACTTACTGTTATAGGATAAGTTTTCAACAGAAAAAACTGATTGAGTATGATGTATATTTGTATCATCATATTCTACAAAAATCGGTTTTGTTTCTTTCATTTCTTATAAATATATTACCAGAAAATGATAAATAAAAAAACCGTAAAATTTTTGTTTTACGGTTAATATATTCAATGGATTAAATTATTTTACGGTTTTTGTAAAAGTTCCATCCTTTAGAGATAAATTACCTTCTCCATATTTCTCACTAATTTTTGCCATCCATTGCTGTTCACGTTGTTGAACATCAAGTAATTCTTGTCTCAACTTTACTTCGGCTGAATCAACTTCCTTCTGTTTTTCATCAATATTTAATTTGTCAATATATAATTGACCAAATGAATAGGTTTTTTCTTGATAAGAGGTTTGTATTGATCTCAATTCTCCTAATTCGTCCACTGTGAGTTTTATAGTATCTGCCATAACAATTTTAGTATTCGTTAATAAATATGTATCAATATTTGTTTAGATTTATTATATTGTATTGTTGTTTAAGTTACTCCAAACATTGGATTGGAAATATTGTGCAAATGACCATGTTGCTGGTAAAGGTACTGGTAAAGATACTGAATTATCAGCATTAAATTGTAATGGCATCCATACTTGTTTTGATGAACTTAGTGATGAAGAGTACCAGAAGTCCATCCCAAGTAATACACCATTATTTATTGGTAATGCAAATGATGGTTGTGCATTATATACAGTACCTATTGGATCACCAAATGCTTGTCCTTTATATAAACTTTGACTTGTATAAGAACCTGTAGGTGAAGTTGCCCAACTTGATGTTACAGCAAACGTATTAGTTGAATCGTAAAAATTACCCTGTGATGTGATAACATAATATAGATTATTATATTTAAACATTACTGGTGATTCTCTATTTCCAATAGAATGTGTAAAACTGGCGGTTGTCATACTAAGATAATCATTTGTCAATTGTACAATTTTTACTCCTGCTGATAAACCACTTCCTGTTGTTCCAAATGAATAAATTGCATAGCCAATATTATTTGTGTCTTTAAATAAATTACAATCAAGAAATCCAGTATTTCCCAGAGGATTATAAATGTCATTTGCCCATCCCCAAGGACCAATTATCGCAGAAGCTGTAGCAATCGATGCACTATTAGCATTTCCTGCACCATTCGCAGCATGTGCCCATAAAACATATTTATTTGTACTGTTATTATAAATTACATGCGGCCTTTCAAGATATGCCCATTCATTGCTAACACCATTACCGAGAATATTACCAACTAATGTCCAGTTATAAAGATTGTGTGATGAATATAACCATAATCCCTCTGTGTATGGTGGTTCAGAATTGGCTGGATTTTGATACACATCTACAAACATACCAAACCAATAATATTTACCATCAATGGATGTATTATCATAAATATGGCCACTGTAGTTATTCATTACTATACCCCTATTATCATAAAATCTAGTCCCTTGAACAAATCCAGTTCCTTGAAAATATGCTGGTGCTGATATTTCAGAGGATGCCGTAGCACATGTGGTATCATACGCAATAGCAGACATTGTAACCATGTTTGAACAATTTAATGTAAACGGTCCTCCATATATTAATGAACTAGTTGTGGGAGTTGTTCCGTTAATTGTGTAATAAATGGTCGCAGAAGTTGTTCGGCTGGTAATAGAAATTAATGCGGCTTGATTAGGATATAATCCTCCTGCAAAACTCAATGTTGGAGTTACTGGTTGACAATTTGATCCACCAAATCCTGAAGCTGATGCTATAAACCGCAATTCACTAATATCACAATATGAATTACTTGCTGATGCATAATATCTTAAACATCTAAAACTACTTGTATTATTTGGAACAAATCGTTCAGTATAATATCCTCTACCAAACATTGGAAATGATGGTTGATTAGATGATGTTGCAGGATTTGGTATTGTATCAATAATAACTACCGAGGCACTAAATGATGGATCACCACAACCTTGTATCTGCGACCCATTTACTCTATTTTCATAAAATCCATTGGAATCACTAGCTCTGGGTGCCAATTTATAAGAGGTTAATGTTACATTATTACCTATTCCAAAATCCAATCCAACCCAACCACCTTGAGAGTTAGTTGAATCGAAAAATGTACCGAAATTACCATCAAATACATTAGATGGTACATTTCCACTACCACCATTATCACTTGATATTATTGCTCCCCAACATTGTATTTCTCCAGATGGAGTATTTCTTAGAATATAAAAATCATATGCCCCAATAGAATTACGATATGGAAATAATTGACCAGTAATGTCATAATAGTAATTTTGGGTTATACCAGCATTAATTGCAGGAGAACCAGATATTAATGAATAATTTGGATTTAATAATAATGAATTGTATGAAGAAATAACTTGTGAATGTAAATCTCTTCCATTTGATTGGAATGTCACAAAACTTTGAGTTCCTGATAGACCAAACGAAGAACTACCAATATATGATGCAGTAGTAACATATAAATTATAATCACTTAATAAACTTGCAGAGTATCCACCAAAAATTGTAAATGGCTGATTTAATGCCACAATATTATTATAAAAATACAATGATGAAGTTGAATTAGGTGTGATAGAAAATATTGGCGGAATCGTTGTTGGAAAACTGGTTGCTAAATTATTTCTAAAATCCACTGTACAATTTGACATGGATACTTGTCCGTTAATAAAGTTTCCATCTACATAAAATTGAGTTGGAAGTGTAATAATGGAATTCTTTACGTTAACAGAAGCCCCCGCATTGCTTGTAAATATATTTTGTAATATACTCATATCAATCGAAGCCGTGCTATAAATAGATTGTATTTGTCCCACAGATGAACTAATTACATTAAATATTTTCGTCGAAAATCCGGGAATGACTGTGTTATAACCCAAATTACAATTATGAATAGTGACAGATGAAAATTGATTTTGACCACTAGAATTATGTGAAAAATAACTGTTATTAGATTGACCAGTTGTACTACCAACCAATCCAGATGCAGATATACATGTACATGAATCAAATAATATTGAATTTCCGGTCACACTACCACCATTAAATACAATAAATCCATTTGCCCCCCATGATCCCGGAGAGCATTGTTCTGCTTGCACATTACTAAATGTAACAGGTAAATTGTTAGCATTTCCAGACATTATAGCCCCTACCACATGTTTACCAGCATAATCACAATAACAATTTTTGACTATAATAGGTCCTGTTAAACTAGGATATGTCACTGGATAAACATCCCCAATATTTATTGCTAAACTTGCTGGTGTATCTGTAGATGTGTTCGTATATTTACATGAAGATTTTCTTATTTTTAATTGATCTATCATCAACTTATCTGCATTGACATTTATAACATAAGAGCCAACACCATCAGCAGGAACTCTACTTCTTGTATATATTTTTCCATCGGTTATAGGATTGGTATTACCAAATGGATGATAATAAATTGACCCATTACCATAATAAAAAGAACCTGCGACTGAATCAATACTTGCTGAAACTGAATTATATGTTGCTCCATACACCCAATTTGTCCATTTATCATTTTCCCATAAGGCACATTGTCCCGGATCAGCATAAGCCGTTTGACTTGCTGTTATAGTCCCCGATGCTGTTGTGAAATATGTAAAACTTCTTCCCGGAACCAAGGCCCATGATGAAGATGGAATTGCTTCCCACATTTTTATTTCCGCATAACTTGCAGTAGAACCAAATACAAAACTAGAACTTTGTGCTGATGTTATATATATGCCCGGCTTATAGATATTAAATGATCTATATACATCCAACGGCGCACCAGTAGTGTTTAATACTATTTTGTCTCCCATACCAGCAGGATAATTTGATGAAGTATTAGCATTTCCTAATATACCATTCATGTCTATTAATTCCTGCAATAATTTGGCAGAAGACGACCATGCTGTGGATGTACTTAAACCATTATTTGTATCACTTCCACTAACTGTATTAACATACCATGTGTTAGACCCTGTTGATGGTGCAATTTGATCAGGTTGATAGGCGCTTAATGTATATCCTAATGCTGAGTATGATGCGGAATCCACTGAATATACAGACGGAATTCCAAATCTTGAAAGAAGATTACTTGGCCCCAATATTACGTTATCACCAAAAGAAACATAATTTATACTATTACCATATGCTTGATACTGTCCATCAAATATTAGACTTGGTGTGGCTTGACTACCAGTCATCATGAACACTTTCGCATAATCATAATTTCCACCAGTATGATACCAAGCTATTCCAACCCAAAACCATTGATTATGTGGTGTATGTAAATTTTGTGACATTACATCTCCCTGTTGTGCAACCCAATTCAATAAATCAGGACCTCCATTTGCATAATTATAAAAATTAATACCATAAGGTCCACCATTACTGCTCAATGTAATTAATTCATCCTGTAGACCACTTGGATAAACTAGCTCACCAGTGGTATTAATCCATGCTGAAATCATACCACACGCTTGAGTATTACTATCAAAATTTTTAAAATAAGCAATATTCGGATTACCACTACCGCTCAAATTTTTTGCGCTCCATCCATAAGAACCACTTGAAGATGCGGTTACACTACTTTGTGGCCCGACACACCCCAAATACAATGATCCGCTAACCCAATCAAAACTACCAGAATTGCTTCCAGAATAAGTTGTAATTCCTCCATTATACTTTGGATCAAAAAGTTCTTGACGTTTTAATATTATTGCCATATTTATTCTTTTTTTATATTACCTATCTTTATGATAAACTGGAAGAACACCATACATTTCCATTATATATATATAGTAAATTGGTGGAACCAGTTGTATATAAATATGAACTTCCTGTATTTATAGTTGGTGTAATTGAATGTCCGCTACTTGAATATGGTAAATCTATAAATGTTGGATTGAATATACTTGCAGTGATGATTGAACATGAAATGTTACCAATTATATCCAACGCATTACGCGGTGATGTTATACCACCAATACCTACTCTTACTGTGTTTGGACTAAACCAAAAATTAGTTCCATCACAATTTAAAATTGCATTATTTGCAACATTTAATACATCACCTATAGATAATATGTTGTTACCGCCAATGGAAATCCATGTAGAATTGTGACTATTACCTATTGTGCCATTAACATCTAAAGTATACTGTGGATTCGTCTGATTGATACCAATATAATGTACAGATGTGTTATCAGTTATATCAGACAATTGAATTGGGTAGTAACTGGCACTCACACTATATGAAGCACTTGAAATAACTCCTGTAATGTTATTTGCTGTAATATATGATGCCGTATTTGCCATCATTGAATTATTGGCGTAACTACTTGTTCCCAATAATGATGCTGTCACACTACTAGCGGTAATTACGGAACATGAAATATTCCCAAATATAGAAACATTTCCTTGTGATATTAATCCGTTTTTTACAGTTAACTCATTACTCATATTAAATTAACGTTGTCTTGTGGAACTAACCGCATAACTAGAAACAATTGTCCATGTTCCATTTGGTGCTATTACTTCTACAGATTCATTCGTTGCTACTGTTAAAGGTCCTAGTGTATATAAGAAATTTGTCACAGCGGTATTAACGGAAAAACTATATGTGCGGGAATCGGCTGTCCCAATGTTTGTTATATAACATGCTGATTTCGACCCAGCTATGTTAGTAACTGTCATAACCGCTGTAAAGTCCAAATTACGACCAGTTAGATTTACATATGGAGTGGTTATGGTTAAAGGATTTAATAATTTAAAATATGGATACTTATTTCCCGGAAATTGTACTGGTATTGGATTCGTTGACACAATTATATTATCAATTATAAAATTGGCATTAAATGGTGATGTTAAGTTGAATCCTGATATTCCCAAATTATGGTTAGCCGCCTCACTAACGAAATTATTACCAGCCACCGGAATTGTTCCATCTGTGGAAAATGCGGCCCAACAAGTAGCCGATGTAGAATAAAACATCCATATATCGTATACTGTGTTTATAGCCATTGTTCCCACCGACGATGCTGTAGTTGATCCGTTATATAATTGTATATTACCACCAGTAGTAATGTTAACATTGGCAGCTTGTCCAGAATTACCTAAAATGAATGGTTGTGCACATAATTGAAATGCACTATCAGTTCCTCCCGGTAATGCCGTCATTGATAATTTTATGTGAACATATGTATTTGTCACTGTGGCATTTGTGAAACAAAATCCTTCATATACTGTTCCAGCAGTTCCAAAAAACTCAGATGATGAATTGCCAGCAATGGCATTGTTTCCAGTCACATCCCAATTTATTGTGCTTAGTAAAAAATTAAAATTCTGAGGATACCCACCAAAGTTATTTGTCCAATATCCGTAATTATTGTTCCATGGCTGACAACCAGTCTCAAATTCCTCATGAATAAGATTTGTCATTATGGTTCCAGTAGCTGGATTTATTTCAGGCATCATTTGATAAGTTTTAGGCCATTCATTTTGGTTAGTAATACCACTTGAAAACATCACATGATCTGCCGCAGCCGAGTTTGGAGACACTAAACACAGCGTGTTAAGAATGAGAGTCAACGCGTTAAAATTGGTATAAGATACGTGATTCTGGAACTTACAAGTAGCACTTGGTAACCACCAATTAGTTCCTGTTGATAAACTAATATTATTAGTAAGACCAGTATCAATGTGACCTAATGGTATCCCATAATAGTTTGTCATGAACTGCGGAACAGTTGCCAAAAATGCCATAGAATCCCAACTCCATCTTCCGTTTTGTACATATGTTTGTCCAGCCTGAGTCACATATGTAACCAAAGGACTCTGTGCCTCAAGATATTGAGAGAAATTAGTGGTCATTAGATATATGTTCGTTCCTTCCTGATAATCAACCCAAAATTGAGGAACATTGGTTGGCCATAGTGGAGCACCATATGAATTATCTGTAGATGGTGAAGTGGTCAAGTTAAACTCAAAAAAGTTACTAGGATACCCACCTGCCATTATAACTGCATATGAACAAAAATTACTTATTTCTTGAGTTCCCGTTCCATTATAGTATTGATCTGCTGGACTATTTAGGAAATCACTTAATGCCGCTGACGGACCAGCTATATATAGAACAACGCTATTAGTCTGTTGCTGTGCCAATAATTTTCGCATAGAAAGGGTCATATTGGGATATGATGCATTATTTTGATAACGAGAAATATATTGGCTATAATTGGTGTACGAAATTGCATAATTGACTGACTGATTTGTGGATGATCCTATTTCTGGACTAATTCCCATATAATTCAATATCGAATCTAATACTGGAGTACTATATGGAGCATTAGGTCCCTCAATATTTTCATAGCCAATAATATTAATATAACCTTTTAATGCCATACCAGCAGCGAATTGTGCATTCATTGCCTGTCCAATATCACCACCTTGAGATTCTAATACTAAAACGGGGATAGGAGTCGCAGGTATATTTAAATTCGTAAATCCCGCCCCACTACCTATAAGTGGAGACGTTGGATAAGTTATATTATTGTTATTATCAACCATGACCGAACTTGATCCCGCCGATACATTAAGGCAGACCATAACAAAAATCGTCAATATTACACTTATTAGTTTATTTTTCATACACATATACATATTACATTGATCCACTTATCTGCAACGTTTCATTGCCTAAAGAACCAGAAATTATTATGGCATACCATTTACCAGTCTGTTGATTAAACAGTCTTAAAAACGATGAAGTATTTGCGTAACTTGATGTGCCAAACATACTTGCTGTAATCGTTGAACAACTTATATTACCGATAACGTCTAAAGAATTTGCGGGGTTTATTAAACCAATACCAAATTTCCCAGTAGAAGTTAATACCACTGAACTAGTGTTAATGTATCCACCTGCAAACAAATAAAGACTAGTATTAGGAGTTATTGTACCAATATATAAATTGCTGCCGGTGTTATATACATATGAATCATTATTGCTTCCTATAAATCCTTGGTTATAATTAGTTCCATTTATACCAACATCAATATAGTATGTGGTTGATGATCCTGAATTATTAGTCGCAATTAAATCACTGGAAGCCGATACACTGCTGGTCGTGTTGATTATATTAAACTCAGTGTATCCCTCAAAACTTTGATAACTCTCAAATGAATTATATTTGTTTCCTGTAAGTGACACATATGATCCACTGTAAGTTGTAACTAGCGCATTACTTCCAGTCACATAACTGGATGTTATTGAGTAATTACTCCAAGATGATGTTATTGGATACGTTGATCCAGTTGTTAAATTGGTTCCGCCACTTCCACCATTTGAAGCATACGATGCAGTGAGAGCATATGATGCACTAGTAATAAATCCATTTAAATATGATGCCGTTAAACTATTATTGCTCCAGCTTGATGTTATATTATAAGTATTTCCAGTAATTAAAATAGCTGGAGCATATGAAGCAGATGTACTGTTAATTGAGTTTGTACTCCAGCTTGAAGTCCCCAATAATGATGCAGTAATTCCTGTGACATTGATCTGTGATGGTAGTTGTCCGTTAGTTATATTACCATTAAAATTATTTGCCGTTCCAGCAATTGAGGCATAACTTGAACTTATACTATATGACGCACTAGTTACAGTACCTGTGATATTTGATGCCAATACATATGAGGCTGTGTTCGAGGTTAAACAATTACTACTCCAACTAGATGTTCCAACCAAGGAAGCTGTAATACCAGTAATATTAATTTGTGACGGCAACTGACCATTTATTATATTTCCATTATAAATTGCGGCTGTAGTCGAATTTAACGAATAAGATGCACTTGATACTGTACCAACAACGTTTCCAGCGGATACATATGATGCAGATGTACTATTTATAGAATTACTACTCCAACTAGATGTTCCTGTTAAGTTGCCAACAAATGATGCAGTAACACCAGTAACATTGATCTGTGATGGTAACCTTGAATTATTCAAAGTTCCTGTGCTTATATTTCCTGCATCAATATAACTTGTCGATATTGAGTTATTAGCCCAACTTGATGTGACAGTATAAGTGTTTCCAGTGATTAGTATTGTCGGCGCATAAGATGCAGAAAAAGCGTTGGTTGAATAACTTGAACTTACTCCATATGATGCCGTAACAGAATTTGTTGATAAACTTGCTGTTCCTAAAAGACTACCAGAAAAACCATTAGCTATTATTGATCCATTACTAGCACTAATAGCATATGATGTAACACTTCCACTAGCGGCTATAACTAATCCATAAGCACTGCCAGTTGCAACCAATACATTGATATTACCAAATATATTTGATCCCGAACCAACACTACTTGTTATATTGAATATGGCAGCCGCGCTATTAACAAACGAACCAGTAGGAATTAATATAGGAGATACATTTATAAATGGAACAACCGCGCCACCACTCAAATAACTGGATGAAATAGAGTTATTGCTCCAACTGGATGTACCAAAATGACTTGATGTGATACCAGTGACATTAATTTGGGACGGTAATCTTGAATTACTTAATGTTCCTGTACTGATATTACCCGCATCTATGTAACTAGATGAAATTGAATTACTACTCCAACTAGAAGTTCCTAAAAGTGAAGCTGTTACACCAGTCACATTTATCTGAGAAGGAAGTCTTGAGTTATTTATTGTACCAGTACCTATATTACCTCCATCAATATAACTTGATGAAATAGTGTTGTTTGACCAACTAGAAGTTATTGGATATGTGTTTCCTGTAATTAATATGGTTGGCGCATATGATGCGCTCAATGAATATGATGCACTCGTTACTGTCCCAATGATGTTTGCAGAGGACACATATGAAGCCGTTAATGAATTACTACTCCAACTAGATGTACCAACGACCGATGCAGTGATTCCAGTAATATTTATTTGTGACGGTAATTGACCATTCGTTATAGCCCCAAGAAAATTACTAGCAGTTCCAGCCGTTGTAGAATAAGATGAACTTAATGCATATGATGCACTGGTAATTGATCCTATCAAATATGAAGATGTCAAAGAGTTATTACTCCAACTGGATGTACCAGTTAACGATCCCACTAAACTTCCAGTGAATGATGCAGTAATACCAGTAACACTGATTTGGGATGGTAATTGTCCGTTAATTATATTACCTATATATACAGATGCAGTCGTGGAGTTTAATGCATATGATGCACTTGTCACAGATCCTATTAAATATGAGGAAGTCAAACTATTATTACTCCATGAGGATGTAATTGTATAGGTATTTCCAGATATCAACGTTACTGGAGCATATGATGCTGATATAGAATTACTACTCCAGCTAGAAGTACCAAGATGACTGGCTGTTATACCAGTAACGTTAATTTGAGATGGAAGCTGGCCATTTGTTATATTTCCGTTAAATAAATTAGCTGTACCAGCAACTATTGAATAACTAGAACTTAAAGAGTATGATGCGCTATTAACTGTGCCGAAAATTCCTCCAGCATTCATATAAGAAGAAGTCAAACTATTATTGCTCCAACTCGATGTACCATACTGACTAGATGTTATTCCTGTAACATTTATTTGTGATGGCAATCTTAAATTATTTAATGTTCCAGTGTTAATGCCACTTGCATCGATATAACTTGCTGAATCTGATATTAATGCATGAGATGCTGATAGTGTATTTATAGTATATGATGAACTTAGACTATATGATGCACTATTTACAGTTCCTACAATATTTGATGCTAATATATATGACGCTGTTAAACTATTACTACTCCAACTTGACGTACCAAGTAAACTTCCTGTAAATGATGCTGTTATTCCGATTACATTAATTTGTGTAGGTAATTGACTATTTATTATATTTCCATTGTATATAGTAGCTGTTCCGGCCAACGTTGAGTAACTGGAACTTATACTGGATGATGCAAAAGAAGCAGTAGGAACATTGATCACGGGATATAAATTTGGCACATAAGATGCACTCAATGAGTATGATGCACTTGTTACTGTTCCGACGACATTTCCAGAGGATACATATGAAGCCGTTAAAGAATTATTACTCAAACTAGCCGTACCATAAAGTAAACTTGCAGTTAATACAGAACATGAAATGTTACCTACTACATCCAAAGTATTTACTGGAGCTGTTATTCCACCCACACCAACTCTTATTCCACTTGGACTAAACCAAAAATTCGTACCATCAGTATTTAATGTAGCATCATTTGAAACGTTTAATACGTCTCCGATAGATAGTGTTTTATTCCCTCCCAATGCCAGCCATGTAGAATTATGACTATTTCCTATTATACCATTAACATCCAATTGATATTGTGGATTTGGTTGATTAACCCCAATGTAGTGAATGGATGTATTATCTGTAATATCAGGTAATTGTGTTGATGAATATGACGAACTTATGGAATAACTCGCACTCAATATAGTTCCATTTACACCGCTTGCATTTATATAAGAAGATGTCGAACTATTATTAGACCAACTAGACGTACCTAACATAGAACCAGAAAATGATGCAGTTATTCCTGTGACATTTATCTGATTTGGTAATTGATTGTTTAAAATACTACTAGTAAAGGAAATAGATATACCAGCAGTTGTCGCATAGCTGGAACTTATACTAGCTGATGAAAATGATGCAGTAGGAACACTAGTTACTGGATATAAATTAGGTACATATGATGCTGATATACTATTTATTGAATTATTACTTAAACTACTAGTTCCGATCAAATTGCCTAGAAATGATGCAGTAACACCCAATATATTGATTTCAATTGGTAATTGATTATTTATTATATTCCCATTATAATAACTCGCTGTATCAGAGTTTGGCGTATAACTTGCTGACAACGCGTATGAACTTGATATTCCAGAAACTGTTGATCCGATTAATAATCCAGTGTTGTCTGTCTGCAATGTTAAATTGCTTCCAGATATATGAACTTCATTGATCTGGCTGCCGGAATCATCAACTTGTGCCACAAGAATTGTATATGGTGTAAGAATCATTTTAAAATTGTGTAAATCCAGTTAAAGCTTGTCTCTTCCAAACTCCGTTAACATAAATATAATGAAAATTTGAATCATACGACATCCATCCTTCCTGTCCCGGGTCAGTTGCGTTCACAGGAGGAGGAAAATGCCATACGGTAGAAGTTCCACCGCTGTTTCCTATATCTGTCACCGAAATCAAATTAGAATATGCATTCTGTATCTTCTGTAATGTAACAACAGGAGCAACATCTCCACCAAAAGATATCTTAGGAGGATTTAAATGTGGAGCTTCTTCAGCTAACTCAATAAAATTATCTTTATACACAGTTTTGTTTTTCTTATCATTACCATTCCCATTTGGATTTTTACTATCAACCTCGCTAGTAACTATAACCTGTCTAGGAGTCAACATCTTTTGTGTTGTAAGTTTTCTATCTTCGAAACTATCTGGTAATAGATATCCCATAACAGTTAATGATAATTCACAACGAACTAATCTATCATCACCATCCTCAACCTCAATAGGAGTTGAATAATCATTAGCATATACACGGAATTGATAACGTTTCTTATCTCCCCAATAATCTTCCGTAGCAAAGTTAATCTTTTCAATGATTCCATTTAATTGTTCAACTAAATCTGTCCACACCATGATATCGTAAGTGATTTTAATATGATCTGGCAACGTAACCATGTAAATAGAATTGACAGGTACCACCGCTTTTGTTAGTAAGCTGAACTTATCATATTTATTTTTCTCTGTATATCTGGTCATCACAGGGAATTGTAGATGTCTATTCAAAGTCATTAAATTTTCATTTTTTGTAAAACTACTTCTTTTTATAACAATCACTGGTGCTTGAATTTTTCCGTTATAATCCTTGAAAACCCCATCGATTTGGGCAGATTTCCATCTTTCTGGACTACCGTATATTACAGGAACTTTTACACGAGTGTCACCATTAGTAACGACCGTTGGACTTATGTAATCTCTGAGATGTGTTATGATTGTGGAATCTATATCCTCCAATGTAACCGTTGGGTTTTTTACAGTATCGGTATCACGTCTTGTATTAAAAGCGCGATTTTCACCTATGTTTAATTCACTGACACTGTCAGGTAATTCTACATTATTAGGTGGATTATTATTAGGATTTCCTTGCCAACTCATATATAATAAATATGCATAAGTGATATCATTATACAATTTTTATTACACTTGTCTGGATATAACATTGAGCGAAGATATCTTGGTGTAATGAGATTTGGCTATAATTGATAGGTTTTTGTCTGGTTGCCCACCCAATAATTGTTTATCATTAAAAATATTCTCTATCTCATAATAACGCTGATTGAAGAAAAATACATCACCGCTTTGTGGATAATAACTTGCATTACGCAAATCTTCTTCGGTAAATCTAAACTCTAAATCTTGAGTTTTGTCGCTACCGAAACCTTCATTTCTATTAGTTAAATCAGCACGTTCGATCCAACAATAAATATCAATACCGGGATAAAAACTCTTACCTGTGGCAGCAACCGATTCACCATAGATATTCGTCTTTGTCTGATTAGGAGCAATAGTGAATGCGGTAATATATACCTCAACTATATTATTCTTTAGTTCATTATTTAATGCACTAACAAGATTCCTATCACGATCACTGAAATATCTACCAAAATAATCACTCATAATTTAATATATATAGATCCCAAGAGGAACCATTTTTAAGGTATCCTGCATCTTTTCAGCTTCGTTGGCTTTTGCATCCATTAATGCTGAACGCCCACTGGCTTCCAAATTTTCTCTCAATTGTGACATTAAAACTTCTTTTTCAGCAGTAGCTTCACTTCTTAATTCACTACCATCTAAGGTTACTTCACCTCCCGGAATAGGAACGGTACTGTATTTCTGTAATATTCTTCCAAGATTCTCTTTACATAATGCCAAGAAAAACTTTCTAATCCACTGTCTAGCAACTGAGTTTAATTTGCTATATTTAACTTCTTGATAAGGCACATTACTGTAATCACTAACTACGGCATAATTGCTTCCAGATGTAAACAAATTAGCACTACTCACATAATCACTTACTACCACGTAATCAACATATATATTCATGGGATATGTTGGGATAGGGAATAACCTTAATTTATTGTTGACCAACTCAAATGTAAAGGCACTCTTTCTTATTAAATCATTAAATTGAATAGCTTGTCCTCTTAATAAGTCCTCAAATAACGGAGTCATCAAGAATTGTGTTGCAGGAGAATATCCAGCAAAACCCATTTCATTCAATACGTTACTATAACTCATTCCCGTCATGGAAAATGGGTCATAAATACGAGCAAATGCCGGAGAAAAGTCTGTATGGAACAATCTACGTAATTCAATTGCACTCCCCGATTCATAAACGTCACCGATTAATGCTTGTAGATCATATTCTTGTTGAGCAGGATTAACTGGGACAGGAACTCTTTTCACATCAACATTACCACCAACCCCAATTAAACTACCATAATCTTGGGCAATTCTAACTATTTGTGGCAATCCTGAACCAACAACGTTTAATCCACTAATGTTAGGATTCTGACTGATGTTCATTCCTTGAAGATTTAATAGATTGTTTATTATGTTAAATTGATTTACTTGAGAACCATATTCGTTGACGGCTTCTTCAAAACAACTGTAAAAATTAACATCTATCATTTCTATATCAACAATAGGATAGCCTAGTCGTTTGCCCGCCCAAATCGCTGATGTATAGCAATCGTACTCAAATGACCCCAAACTAGACGTATTGACGCCAGATTCGTTAAGGTAGTATCCATATGGCACAGTTGATAGGTTTACTGCACTGCCGCTGCCCGGCCATCTAATCAATGAATTGTTAAATTGTTGTTGTGGCATATAGTATAAATATTACGTAATTTAAACAATACCCTTTTTAATTTGTTTTTTATAGTATTTTATCATTGTGGTTGATGTTTTATACTTATCAGCCAAAAAACTGATTGTATATAATTCACTCCTAATATCATCAAATATTTGAGGCTTTAATAACTTTAATCTAGCTTTATTACTTGATATTTTATTTTTGTTATCTTGTGACATTGGTTCTCTAGTTGTTCCAGTCAAACCATTGTCGTAACTATAATTCATTTTCCTATTTTTTAATTTCTCGTTTCGTTCTTTATATTTAATCTCACCATCAATATCACCACATTTCTTCTTAAACCATTCCAATGTATATCTACCAATTGCCTGTGTCTTCTGTAAATTAATCGATTCTTCTGAATGAGATTTGCCATACATTGCATTGTTCTTACCCGAAGACATTTGTGAATATATTAATCTATATTTTTCTTTATCTGGATGATTAGTGAACCAATCACCACCGGAAGCGACATCATTTATATTATAACCTATATCTCGTATATATGGTCTAAATGTGTTTAAATAGAAATCTTCCCGCTCTAATAATTTATCAGCAGTTACCTCTTCAATTATTATAAAATCGAACGCATCTGACCCATAATAATTCCACGCATGTTGTAGTTTAATATTATGATGTTTATTTTTAATTAAATCATTTTTGTGTTCCCACCATCGACGATCAATCTGTTTAGATGAACCGATATAGAACTTTCCATTTTGTTTGTTTGTTATTTTATATATCCCAATATTCGTGCTCATGTATATACATATTGGACATTTATGGTAAAGTTTAATTTTATTTTAAGACAAAGAAAAACCCCTGTGTTTACAGGGGTTTTGTGATTATTATATTTACGTTTATGATTAGACTTGGTTCAAGTCCGCAACATAGATTTTTCCGTAAAATTCGGGGCGGACCACCTTTTTAGCATAACGGGTCAATACACCACGTCTTGGCGTGAAGTTAATTGGATCGTACACCAATGGAGTCTGAACGAGTGGGATGTATGGAGCATATACTGCACCAGTTTCGAGGAAGTTATTTCCACGGAAACCAACCAAGATGACGTTTTCAGTCATGTATGGGTTCTTGTAGACTTGGAAGCGACTTGCGAAGCTACCAACACGAGACACGCCCATTGCGAACTTGGCACTATCACCGTCAGTGTTAACAACATAGCCCGGGATCGATTCCAAGACCGTTGCGACAGATGGAGAACAAACTAAGAAGTTAGCACCACCACGGAGAGTCAACTGGTGAATAGTGTTACTTACTTTTTGAATCTTGTTACCAAGAGTTTGGAACCATGTGGATTTGACGTAAGCAGTCTTGTAACTGTTATCTTGCTGAACAGTGAAGTTAGCTGGTTGTCCAGTAACGACAGGGTTCTTAACAAGTTCACGTCCGATAAATGCAGACCATGCATCCGTTGTGGAAGCTGGAGCAGCAGTGATTAACATGTCGAGGATTTCGAGGTCGATTTCCATCGATACATATTCACTCAATAATGCAGTCAATTCAGCTTCTGCATCAATACTGTGATAGGCGTTCAAGTCTTGGGCCAATTCAGGTGTCCAAACGGCTTTCAACTTACGAGTCTTAGCAACAATAGGTTCACTATTGAGTTGCAAATTGACTTCAGGAATACCAATACTGTTCAATACGTTGGATGACGCTGGATTTGCATCTTCGAAATCACCACGACTATTGTCATTCGGCTGCTTCTGATAAGCGATGTAACCGAAGGCATTTGAACCAGTACCACCATTGATAGCACCAGAAACAACTAAGGTAGCAACATATTGTGGAGCGGAGAGCGTTCCAATGTTTCTAGCTTGATTGAATTGTCCGAGAGTTGTATAAGAACTGCCTGACAAGAACCATCCACGAACACTGTTTAAGTCAGCATTGAAGATGTTACTTAATGGGAGGGACGAATCATTGATTGCGAAATCAGAACTTGAGAAGTTCGCACTAAGATTCACGTCGATTCTCCAAAGATTTGCCGTTGTGACAACACTACCACTTGTGTAGGTACTGTCATATTGCAAGTCATTGGCACTAGCAGAATAATATGCATCTGGTGTTACCGTTGTGGCGATAGCAGCAGAAGAAGTTACACTGTAAGCAGAACTTGTGTATTGGTTAACTGTGTAGTAACCAGAACCAGCACCATAAAGACCACCAACGGCTGCGTCGGTAGAACCATATTTGATGCCGTTACCACCGAACAACGAGTTGTTCGATACTTTACCTTCAACGGTATTACCATACTTGAAATCCAAGTAGAAAATAAGACCAGATGGGAGGTTCATAGGCTGAACACTGACGAATTCCTTCGCAGCGATTTCAGCAAACACACGACGAACGAGTGGGAGAGCTACGCCAGCCCATTGTTCACTGTTTGCGGAAGTACCGGTAGCGGTAGATTCACCTAATAGTTGTTGTGCTTGATTTTCAAGCAAGATAGACATGTTAGCTTGATCAATCCCTTTAAGACCTTCAAGCAAGCCAGTCTTTTCCCACTTACCACGCAATTGACGGGTTTCTTCCATCAAACGGGTCTGAGGGTTTTGATTATTTGTCAATAATGACTTAATATCACTCATATATTTTTCCTTTATAGTTTAATTTTTCTCACCATTACTATTTTATTAAGCTTTGATTCCGGCAAGAAGTTGGAATCTCTTTGCTTGTGCGCTAGTATTTTCAACAATTACGCTAGGAGCGGGCTTCGTTGATGCTACTGTTTTACTTGCTAATCCTTCGGTAATAGTTTTTGCAGCAGTATTGGTTTTTTTAACCGCTGATTTACCAAAATTAAACGATTCAGCTAAACTTGTGTATGCGATCTTGACCTCACGCAACGTCTGGGTCAAGTCGAAAGTCTCGACGATTTTCATCTTTTGTTCATTGGACAATGGATAGTTCTTGAACAATTTGTTTGTATAAAGAAGTTTTGCATTTAACAAATTAACTTCATTGATCTGTTTCTTATAATGACCGACTGCGGCAACTGCATCATCACGTTCTTTAATAACGTTCTCATAGCATTCCTTAGAGACTTTCTTATAATCTTGGTCGCCACTGACTTTCTTGCCAGCTTTGCCATATTCTTGGTCTTTCTCTTTACCAGCCTTGCCATCAATGTAATTCTCATCAACAGTTTCTTCTTCCTTGTCTTTCTTCTCTTCCTCTTTTTCAGATTCATTCAAAGATGCGAGAAGTTCATTTAAGTCAACTTCTTCTTGATCTTCAGCATGTTCAGCAACTGGAGCAGGAGCCACAGGAGCAGCAGGAGCTTCTGGTGCCACAGCGGCAGGAGCTTCTGGAGCGGGTGCTACAGGAGCAGCAGGAGCAGGAACTTCGCCTTCTTCGGACATTTCTTGACCTAATTCAGCCAAAATTTCTTCTAATTCTTTGTCAGACACTGTCTCGTCATTTGCCATTTCAGCAACTGGAGCACCTTGTCCACCTTGACCCGTTGGGACTGGGGCTGGAGCAGTAGCGGTTGGAGCAACAGCTTGAGTTTCGCCTTCTTTCCAAACGTCAGTTTCTTGACCTTTATTAGCTTCTTTTCCACCAGCAGACTTATAATGAGTCTGAGCAGATGTAGTAGCACTGGTTGAGGTTCCGGCAGCGATTTTATCAAACACACCTTCTTCTTCCATACCAGCTTCTTCTTTTAATTTTTGTGAAAGCATAGCTTCGACTTGTGGCTTAAACGCCTCTTCTAATGCGGCTTTTGCATTAGCGAGAGCACTTGCTCTAACAGCTTTAGCATCAGCGATAGCTTCTTCAAATAATGTTGACATATTTTAAATTCCTTAATTTTCTGAAGTTATTTATGAACTCCAATAGTAGATTATTTTATTGGACAATATAGAGTATATTGTATTCTTTAGTAACAATACATATATAAAAATCACCGAAAAATATAAAATGATTTATTAAAATAAAATATTTTTAAATATTTTATGTTTTTGATTATATGTATAATAGGAGAATTATGACATTACAAGAATATCAAAAACAATATAGAATTAATCCTGACATATTTAAAAAGATTTATCCAGACAATATAAAAAGAGAAAATAATGTATGGATTAAAACATGTAAAACGTGCGGTAATATACATTCGTTTGTTTCATATCATTCATCGAAAACATTGGGGGATAAATGTGTTATTTGTAAAACCATTAAAGGTGTTTGTTATAATGTCATCAACAAAAAATATGAAAGAAAATGTCCACAATGTAATAATATATTATCTTATATAAATAAATACACTGCAACCGAACTTTTTAAAAAGAATAGTGTATGCAATAGTTGTGCAAATAGGATTAATATTAAAAACAGAAAATGCGGACCATATAAATCATTACCAGAATGGATAATATACAATAATATAACAAAAGAATACACAATTACTTATCCATGTTGTGGAAAAGTAGTCGTAAGAAATAAAATCCAAAGTCTTCAGAGAAAAAATAACATTAAGTGTATAAAATGTGCAACCAATAATGTAAACAGACCACAAACACTGGATTGGATAAAAGCGCGATTTATTGCAAGATATAAAAAGAAAGAATATATATTTCCATCGGGGAAACGAACAGTAATACAAGGTTATGAAGACAGAGGAATTGATTATTTATTAACAAAATATAATATCAAAGAAGATGATATTGTAACATCATCGGAAAAGGAATGTCCTATCATAGAATATACTTTTAATGGAAGAACTCATAATTATTTTCCTGATATTTTTATAAAATCCACCAATACAATTGTTGAAATTAAATCAATATATACTCACAAAGCACAAAAAGAAAAAAATCTAGCAAAAATATCAACAGCATTCAATATTGGATATAATATACTTTATATAGTATTCAAAAAATCTAAAAAAACCAGCCCCGAAATTATAATTAAAAATCATTAAAACTTATCTTTTCATATAAAACTCAATATTTATTGATATATGCCATATTCATACAAAAAAGAGGGGGATAAATACTGTGTTTATCGAAAAGACACTGGTAAAAAAGTGGGTTGTACAACCAAGGACAAATTAAAGAAATATCTTGCCGCATTACACTTTCATGCCAACGAAAAAGACTCTAAAACTGAACAATTAAAAGAAGGCATTAGAAAACTCATATACGAAGTCATTGAGGAATCCGAGAATGTCATCATGCGCACCAAAGTAGAGAATGATAATATTGAAAATGTATTGAATAAAAACGTTGGTATTCCATTTGACGATAAAGAAAAACAAGAAGTGGTATTTAAACAAGGGGAGTTGGGTATAAAATCAACTATTCAACGAAATGGTACGGAGATTAAATTCTCAACTAGTGACATGTTTGGAAACAATAAGATAAATGTTATTAAGAAGTTGAAAAACATGAGTGACCCGAACACTTTACTATATGCTAATTTCTTTACAGTTATTCCCACCGATAATTCGGCAGCAGAAGATAAACCAGAACAATCTGCACAAGCACCCGCACCAAAACCCGCAGAACCTACACCTCAAAAACCAGAAGAAGTCAAAAAAGACAAGGTTTATATAAAGTTATCCCAACCATTTGATGAACGAGGTTCGGAGAAATTAGACATTCTTGGAGACTTTTTACAACAAATCGAAATTAAATAATATGAAATTAAGCCACTTACTAACTCCGTTGGAAGATAAAGATGAATATGTGATAGATGATTTTGATTCATCTAAGGGATGGCACTGGAAAGATGTAGATCATTTGTTAGATATGGGATTTACTATGGATGGCGAAACCCGTCTAAAATTAGATGATAAGAAAGAGTATGATGAAACATTGAATGTTGAAATATTCAAACAGAAATCAACCAATCATTATATCATGTTAATCAATGGTAGACGCCATGTATTCAATAATTTCGTTGATATGATTAACTTCATTGAAGATAAACAAATTGAAGCGGAACATCCCGATAAAGTTGCAAGCGCAACACAGAAAGATAAATTGAAACAAGATATTAAACCAATTTAACTTAATATTATAAAATAGAAAACCCGTTAAAATCAATTTAACGGGTTTTTGGTTGTATAGCTAAATTAGTTTAATTCGTAGTAATTCTCAAGTGTCTTACCGATTCTTTCATATGAAGCTTTCAATCTTTCATTTGATTTCCATGCTTCCAACGCAATTTTACGAAGATCACCGGCTTCTTTCTTGATATCCTTCATGTCTCTCTCAACACGTCCAGTTTGTAACATATCTTCACTAGCTTCTTCTAATGCATATTTTTCGGCAAGTTCAGCAACTGTCAACAATCTCTCGGCTATCTCACGAACATCGCCATATTCATAAAGTTTCTTACCAACTTCATTATATTGATTGACCATGCCTAGCAACTGTTTCTTTGCTTCGGCAGACATCTTCTGTTGCTGTGGGTTTTCATTACTGAATCCACCAAGCCCAGATTCTTCAATTATTTGCTTTAACGATTTCATATGTAAATTATAATCTTTGCTTATAAATATAATCAAGAATACCATTACACTCGATTAATTTATAATTACATTTAAGTAATTTAACTTAAATTGTTTAATATATCCCTGATGATTGTCTCAGTTTTCTCCCATTTATTAGTAATAGGATTTCTTACGACACCTTCTTGGATTTGATTTTGACCATCGGGATATAAAAATGCCCCTCTTGTTGATGGATTACTAACAAAATCAAACGCAATCAATTCAAAATCATCTTGGACTTCATCGGCACTTTCTCGGACATTCTTCTTGACACTGCCCATTCCACGAGAACTTATCCCAAGTTTTATTCCAGCCTTGAACAATTCTCTTAAAATATTTCCACTTGGTGTTGTCAATACTTCTACTGTTCCAACTAAATCATCACTATTCCATTCCATATCAATGACGTTGTGGCTAACATTTTGAAGATTTACCACTTGACTCTCTGGATGATCTAATTCACCTAATGCTCTACGTTCTTTGATAAAGTTATCTTGATACTTCTTTGCTTCTCTTTCAAGTATGTTTTTTGGATAAACTCTACCATTTTGATTCTTTGCATTAGCACGTTGTAGTACACCCTTGACAATAAACGGTCCACTCTTAGAAGATACCTCGTTTATAACATCTTTTGATATCTCGAACGATAGACAGTCTATTAGTAATTCTTTGTTCATATTAAATTCCTTGTGTAGCCGTATTTGGGGTTTGTTCCGGCGCAGGTTGTGCTGGAGCAGATGGTGCTGCTGGAGCAGACGCTGCTTTAGGAGCCTTATTTCCCGCTGTCTCTCCCGGCCCCAATACCTTTATTTTCATCATTGTATTTAAAAAGTATTCTTTTTCCTTCTCATCCTTCAATATAACAACATATCTATCATAGTAATAATCAACACTAACACTTGTGACATCAATGGTATAATCCTTTAATGGCTGGCCCGGCTGACCTTTTGATGCTCTTACCAATACTTGTTTACCACCAACCTTAGACATCAATTTCTCTTGAAAATTATTCTTAGCAGATTCAGTGGCTTGTGCTAATTTAGTCTCGAAATCATTAAAATCAAAAGCTGGACTATATTCAGTAGATGCTCCCTGAGCAGCAGGTTCGGTAGGAGCCTGAGCAGGTTGTTTTTCAGCAGGTGCTGCGGGAGCGACGGCTGGTTGAGCGATTGGCTTTTCATCTGCTTCTAGTAAAATCTTTAATTTTAACATATTATTGGGTTTTCTTTTTAGACTTCTCTTCCCACAATGTTCCTGTGGAATCCTTACCTACTACTTTATAACCCCCGCCTTTATCATTAGGATCATTCAATCCTGCGGTTGCATTCTTTTTACCATTCTTTCCAAATGCAAATGGTGTAGCATAAGGGCCAGCGGCTCCAGATGCTGAAATTTCATCTAATTCTTTAGATACCATTTTTTTAATGGCTTCTTTGATCTTACCAACCATTAAATTTTTGGTGCATTTCTTGCATTTACAATTCTTTGGGCAATCAGTCATAATTTACCTTTTATCTCTTTAATCAATTCATACCCAAGCAATACAGCCATAATATGATTATCTTTGACCGACTTGAACTTAATCTTATCCAATTGCTTAATCGTTTCATTTATCTTGATCGATACAACATTGTCATCAACCTTGGTTCTTAGCTCATTTAAAATTGATTTGATTTTTGAAAACTCATTAGTAACAACTGTTGTCAGATTATTAGTATTAGATATGTTATTAATATACTCTCTCAATATGTTCTTTTGGAAATCATCCAAGTTCTTGTACTTCTCATTCATTGAATCAACCAATAACTTATAACTTAATAATCTAATTTCCTCGTTTTGCTGTTTATAGAAGGTTATTAACTTATCTTCGGTCTTTTCTTTTACTTCCATTTTAACACCACAGAGATGTTCCATGATGCAATTTCTCGATTGAATAATTTCTTGAATATCGAATTTGTTCTCAACAATGGTACAGTCCTCGAATAACTTACAAATAGAGGCATTAACTTTATAGTTTTTAATAGTGGATTTTAAAAAGTCCTCAATTGGATAGGTTTCTTTAATTTCCTTAATTAAGTTGTATTTCTCTTCATTTAGAGTCTTATTACTTAATTTTGATCTTTTATTGAGTACAATATCTATATATTTTTCGGCCTGAGTCTCATTCTTTGCCTTCTCATTTAAAAGAAAGTGATATAATTGCCATTCCTTGCCAATCTCTTTACTTTCAGAAAAGTATTTAAACAATATTTTCTTGGCGACAGAGTCTTCTTTATTAGCCAAAATATCTGCGGTAATCTGTCTTGTCAACAGTTCAAACAGAATACCTGTATTTCTAAACTTAGAGTGCTTAGGTTTGCTCATATTACTTTATTCAATAAATATATAAATTTTTGGGCAAAATATTATAATTGTCATATTTTGTGTATATTTATACGGATAAATTGTTTTCATCCATATACGATCCCGTAACAGTGTTCTCGGCAAGTAGTGCTTTCTTATCAGCATCCAGTGATGTTAGATAAGTACCAAGACCCTCTAAACTCAATGCACTATTTTTCTTATAAGAATGACTTACTGGGTCTTCCGTTGTGGTTGTACTAAAGGATAACTGTCCTATTTCATCCTCACCAAACGGATAATCTGATGCTTTTTTCTTTCCAGCCTGTGATGGTCTTTCATACTCCTTTTTAATCTTTTCCGCAATAGGTTTGGCTTCTCCACCACCAGCAGGTTCAGGAGCAGGTTCTGCGGTTGGTTCAGGTGTTGGTTCCGAACTAGGTTCACTACCCTCCGGTTCACCACCTAATCCACCGCTAGGTTCACCACCACTCGGTGGAACTTCTTCACCTTCTGGTTTTATCTTATTAAACGGCTTCGCTGGATCATTTCCTTCCTCCTCTATCTCTTTCAATCTAAATGCCTGTTTACTATCATCAACGATTGCATTAGTGACTTTATTGACATCTTCTTCGGAAAGATGGAATACAAATTCATATATCCATTCCTTACTAAATAACTTATTCTCGATCATGTCTTTAGCAACCCCGACTTTATCTCCCCACATGGATATCTTTTCCTTCTCGAATACAACTGAGGGATTTGTTAACTCTAATGTAAAATTCACTAATGCAGCATCTTTAAACCCTTGTGCATACAAGTGAACTATGGCTATTTTAGTTAATTCACTTACCAATATTCTTTGTATTCTCAATATGGTTTTGGCAAATCTAACATCTTCTTGTGCTAATGTAGCCTTACCACTCAAATCCTCTTCATAAGTTAAGAATGCTTTAGGAATTTTTAGAGCAGCCATCATCTTATTACGTAGATACTCAACGTCATCAATACCCGTGAATTCCATACCAGACAATGGTTCAATGCTAGTTCCGCTATCACCACCACGAACTGGAATCCAGAAGTCTTCCGCCATGTTCTGTAGGTTAAATCGTAGATTATAATCACCTGTCGTTTCGTCAATATATGGTGCTTTTTGCATTTTGGATGTTAACTTCTCCATGTAAGCATCGATTTCTTCTGCGGGTAAATTACCAACATCAATCTTAAAAATACGTTTTTCTGGTGCTCTCATGATACGATGGATTAACATGGCATCTTCCATTAAACTCAATTGTTTCCACACGCGTCTAGCACCCTCAATTGAACTTTTTCCGTAAGGTAAGAAGTTACTATCACTTAATAATCTAAAGTGAGCAACGTTATAATTCTCCAAATTCTCAATTTTACCACCTTCTGGTAAATTAACTTGGAATTTTACATATGCTTTATTATTTAAATCGCTATTTTCAACACGAGTAACGTTGTATGCACTTAATGGTTCTACCATGTATACACCATATTCTGGGGAAATATGCAATTTTAGATAAAAATCACCATATTTTACCAAATTTCTAGTCCATGACCATAGATTAAACTCAATGTTTAATATATCATAGAATAGATTCTCCAATATCTGTTTTATGTTACCGTTCTCTGAATGTACCGTTAAGATGCTGCCTAATTCATTTTTTGTTATGCATTCATCAGCATAAATATCTAATGCGGAGGTTATGATAGGATCCATGTCCATTGTATCATAATCACGAAATAATTCAATACGGGATGCTTGATAACTCAACGAGAAATCTCTACTATATTGATTAAATGCTGAAGTTCTTATGCGATTGAAACGATCTCGTAAAGTGTTTCTATCGGTAGCATACATTGCTTCATCTGTGTCAACAACTTTGAGTTGTTTCCCGCCGATATTTCTGACAATAACGTCAGTACTGAAAAGCTTTTTCAACCTCGCAAATAACGAGCGTTGTTTTAAATTTTGGAATTCTACATCAGGCATATAAAAATAAATAGTTTAAATACATTATAATAACCAATTTAACGTTTCTTTTTTGTTTCTGGCACCACCCGGAAGCTCAAAAGTCCATGATTTTTTGGCATTTTCTCTATTCTGTGAGTACTTTAGAATAGTAGTCTCTGTTATACCAGTCCTTCGGATACCATCCAATATAACTCTGTTTATACTCATGGATTCTTTATTTAATCTCAATGCGGTGTCTCTAATCCATAAACCAATAGCAGCACTGAGAATTAAATCATCATTATAATTACGCATCGCTTCAGCTTTTCCATTATTCCAAACAAATGTAGATAATTCATCCAATAATCGTTTAGAACGAATAGTGAAAGATTTATCTCGCATACACGTCTCAAGCTTATTTATTATCAATGGACGTGTCTTGGTACTGTTAGTAAATCCCGGTATCAACTTTTTATCTAATGCGTTTAGTTTATTAGTAATGTGTTGTTCGACATCTACATATTGCAAATCCGCACTACTATAGAATAAATTCTTATAATTTCTATCGATTACTTGTTGGATAGTTGCCCACCCATATGATGCATTTTCAATAACTAATAATGCATTATTATATTCGGTTGCCGCTGCCACCAACATATTACCATACTCCTTAGTCCCTATCACCCCTTTATATTCAGCCACCTGTACTAAGTTTACTGGATCAATGACTTGAAATGCACTGAAATCATTTCCATCTCCTCTAGCAACGTCAGCACTTATTAGATAATCCAAACTATAATCGGGTCTATCCCATATCCAATATGCATGATCTACACCACGAGTTTCTACAGGTTCTTTTACTTCCTTTCTATACTCTTCAATTAATTGAATTTCGACTACAGTATTACCAGAACTTAAGAATTCGGTATCGCACTCCTGTGATGCTTTTTTAATACCAAGTTCAATAGTCTGTCTATCACGCCATTCCTGATTTCTTTCAGGATGAAGATTCCATTTAAGTTTAATAGTATGAAAACTATTTCTCTTAGCTTCTGACTCCACCCACATCTTGTGGAAAAAATTACCAACACCGTTTGGTGTGGACAACAATATAGCACGGCCACCTGTACCAATAGTTTGTTGAGCCGATGTCCAGATAGCCTCAACATCATCAATGAAAGCGCACTCGTCCAATATCACCAAATAAGCAGATTTACCACGAACTGAATCAGAAGAAGAAGAAGCTGCCTCAACTTTAGATTCGTTGGTAAATTTTAAAGACAATCTATTATCCTCCGCCGTTTGAATTCTTAACCAACTTGGTAAATTATTATTAGCCAAACGAATCTTGGAAACAATTTCTTTTGAAGTATCTTGTTTGGTAGAAATGATCAACACGTTCTTTCCCGGGTTGAATATCATAGTCCACAATGAATACGCCGCACACAGTGTTGAAATGCCCATCTGTCTCGATTTTAACACGATATTTCTATCGTTAGTAATAAAATCCTTGAGAGTTTCTTCTTGGAATGGATATAACTCAAATCCTATAATACCGCGAGTTTGATGTTGAATTTTAACGTATTTCTTCATGAAATACATAGGGTCAAGGAAACATTTTTTATATTCTTCCTTAATTACATCCCGTAGATTTTTTGATTCTGGTGCCATATTAATTAGCACTCCCCATTTTGATTTTAAATTCTTCGGTATTTCTACCTTTTTTGTATTTCTTTTTCATGAATTTTTCTACATCCTTTATTTTATTATAATCAAAATCCAGTTCAGAAAGAAATATATCAACATCTTTCATTTTAGAATCAATCTCTGCTAAATCCTTAATCGCATCACGTTTAACGATCTCTACTTTATCAGTGGTGTCATATTCCGTTTGTAACTCAACACTATTTATTCCAGTATCATTCAATGATTGAATTTTTTTGGAATCTGGAGAATTACACCAAGTAACTGTTTCATTTAATTTTTGTCTAAAATCCAGTAGATAATTTTTGAAATTGGTGTATGATCTAAACTTCTCATAATCGTTGAAAAATCCTTTGAATTTTAAAAGAGTCTCAAATTCTATAAAACAATCATAACATTTTCGTGTTTTGAATATAACCTGTTGATCAAAACGTTTCATGGCGTTTGTGCTAAAGCGGGTGTCACATTTACATATGGAACAGACATATGATTGATTGGCAACATCTAATGCAGTAGTTTTTATCTTGTTAAGTTTGGTTTTGACACCATTCTTTTTTTTCCATTTTTTCCCAGTAGCATCAGTCCATTCTTCCCCCTCTTTTCGTTTTGATAATTCATCAGTTCCAACCATACTAATTTGTGTGAATGGTCTGACATCATCGACATAGTCTTGGATGATCGATAAATTCGACTTATTTTTTGCTCGCTTCATAACTTTTTATATTGCAAAACCCAACTTTTTAATTTCACCTTTAAAATCTGCGATGATTTCGTTTTTATGTTCCTTATAACGGAAATCATTACTATTCATCAATTTAAATAGTTTTTCAAAAGTGTTAATGTCATTAAACGTGTGATTTTTACCAAATAAAAAAACTGCCACATCATCCATATTATTAGTAACTGTTTTTATATTATGCTTTTCTTCTTTTCCTTTATCATTTGTAATAACATCCAACTTTTGCATCCCCTTTTTCCAATTAAATTGATAACGAGTTTTTATATTAGGAACGGCTGTAGGAGCATAACTATATCTTGTTATAGACATCAGTAACAAATTTCTAAGAGCGGCTTTGTATTTGCTATCAGGAGCACCACTTAAAGCTTTATTCATGAAATCCACATCACCAATCATTAAATCTAATTGAGCATACCCCTCTTCTTCATTGGTTTCAGTTGATTTCATTATTTTACCAGTTGAATCAACTATTGGAACATTTATACTTAATTGATCCAATCCAGCCATAACTTTGTAAGCTGGTTGAGGAACATTACTAGGAACCTTGCTTTTTATATAATCATCTAACTTTTTATAGAATTCCTTCTTATCTGCTTCATAAGAAACACCCAATATCTTTTCTAAACCAATTACGGAAGTAGCCACATCTATGTCACCTAGGTATTCCTTCTGTTTATTGCCTACGATTTCATATTTTAATGTACCTAGTTTATACATATTTAATCCATTAGATACTGTAGACTCCAGATATTGTCTAGGAACCTTTGAATTCGTGGCTACAGCATTCCCGCTCTCGTTGATATACTCATTAAATTGCTCGGTAAACTCTCTAATCAGTCTATTAACCAATTCTTTACCAGTTTCCGCATCCCTTTTTATTTTAATCAATCTATGTTGAGTATCGACATCCGTGGCCTTTTTTGATTTAAAAGCGATATCTTCAGCAATTTTCTCTTCATATTTAGTTTTTATAGAATCTATAAATGCAGCATGAGATGTATTCATTTTACGCAATACCCCAACATTATCTAAACTCTGAACAAGTCCCGCTATACCTTCCGCCAAATCAGTAAATTGAATATTTTCAGGATTCAACCCTTTATGGGAATTCAATCGGGAATCAATTTGATCACTGGTGTACTTTATATCAAATAATTCGGTTAGGAAATGAAATAACTCAAACAAGAAATCTGTAGGACTAGTTGATATTAATTTGTCTATTACACCTTTCCTCAATAAAGGATTTGTAATTTGCCCATTCTGTAACTTAGCACGAACTCCTCTATCTCCTATTCTAATATTTAAAGTCTCTGCCAATGCCGAATATAATTTACCAGTCACAAATCCTTTAACTCCTCTTTGTGGACTGAATCTAGTGGAAAACCAATCTCCATACTTTTTAAACGTGAATAGCAAATCAAATTGAACCCATTCTTTATCATCTATCTTAACTACTAATTGAGTGCCACCACTTCTTTCCGCACTTTCTTTATCAATGTAATTTTGATTGGATGTCTTAACGAAATCAACTATTAATTTGGAATATAGAGTCTTGACTTTTGCCTCATTTTCATCACTATCAGCTTCCGGCAAAACGAACATTATATCTATATCACCATATTGTTCATTTGGGTTTGTTTGTAAATCTTGTTGGAAATATCTGGCCGAACCCAATATCTTAATATCCATTATCATGGAATGGCCTTTGGCTTTAAGATATTCATTAAACTCCCTGAGAAACTTCTTAGCATTATCGAACACAGCATTAACTACTTGTGGTGTTATTTTGGTTTTAGCAGTTAATTCAGGTTTTAAAAAGCCGCCTTCTTTTAATTCCCGTTGATAATCGGGTATATCAAAATCATAATTTGCGATAGTTTCCCGTTGAACTGCTCGGTTGGCCGCAGTAAAAATCGGTCTAGACACAAATTTTATATCACCCTTTGGATGGGATAATACATAACCCTCTCCACTAGGAACATTACCAATAAAGGCTTTGATAGGTAAACTCTGTTGGTCGATATCATTTACCACAGAATCTTTGATACTCATTATATTACCAACAATTAACCACAGTCCATCAAATGCTGATTGATTGGCCTTGATGTATTCCAACATTCTTTTTCTTTTTACTTCGGTTAACTTAGACCCAGTAACCACCCACGCCTCAAAATCTTTACCTAAATTAGTCAACCCAGTATCAACTTTGGAATTTATGTATCTATACAACGTATCAGGGAAATCAACCAATTTCAGTGAAATTAAAGTTTTCTCATCTAACATTTTGTCAATAGCTTTTCCGTATTTAGCGATATCTGACAATGTCTCTTTTATTTTATTGTTATCTACTTTAGGTGCTTTCTGAATAGTTATAGGAGGAATAACTAATAATTTTTCTCCTTGAAAAATACTGAAATCTGTTATGGCAGTTTCCTTTCCAGTTTCATCCATGAATCTATGAATAACTACTGCTGATACACTGTGTGATATTTTCTTTCCTAATTCCGAATTTATATCCACATAATATGTGACAATATTTGGTTTGAAAACATAGTTACCGTCTTTTATTGGAGGAGTCTTTGAGTATAATAAATCTCCCTTAAAATATCCACGAAAATTGACTGGAATAGCACTCTCAAATATACTAAATATCGACTTCATTTGTCCAGCAAATGCTTTAAATTCTTCGCTCTTTTCTCCACCACCACCTCTTGCTAAAAACATCTTCTCAAGTTCATCTCCTGACGTAGCTTTTCCGTTATAGCCTTTGGCAAAAAAACCATTTTTATCAGTTAATACAAATTGTCCAGAAGGGTTTCTCCCGAATACAATTGCTGGTGACCCATCCCATTTTATAGTGATGTTTTTATATCCTTGTTTTTGAATCTCCAAGAAGCTTTGTAATACTCTTTTTGCCCCAACCGAACCTTCCCAAAATATAACATCTTCAGCATGTTGAATTCTAGCATCTTCATTTAGTGCGCCTTTGAACTCATACATTTTATATAAACTATGAGAAACACTGGGTCTTAATGAGTCCACAAGGTATTTGGATAAACTATTCATTATACATAAATATGTAACATTTAAATGAAAAACCCGTGATTTTGACATCACGGGTTCTTTTGATTTTTATATCCTAACTTACTTAGCTAGAAAAACTTGCTCCAGTCGGTAATATATTAAAGTCAATGACGATATATTCAGCCGTCTTGGTAGGTTGTATGTAAATTTGTCCGTAGAGTATGTTTTCATCAACAACATCTGGTGTATTATTGCTTCCAGCACACACTACTTTGAATGCATATAAACCACTTCTCTGTTGAACACTCTCAAGGTATGGATTGACCACACTCAAGAATCTGTTTTGGGTTGTAGATGTATTCTGTTCGAATACCAAATATTGACTGGTACTCGCAATAAACTTCTTCAAGTTTATCAATAATCTACGAACACTTACTCTGTTAAGAGCACTATCAGCTACTTGAAGGGTTTTTTGACCCCAGACCGCGATTCCTGTTCCAGCAAATGTCGCGATTGGATTGATGCGTCCAATGTATAGAGTGTCTCTTTCACCGTGAGTTAATCTATCCAATACACCGGTTGCTTGTGGAATACCACCACGGTTTAATCCCGCTGGAGCAAACCATTCAGCCGAAGCATTATCACTAGCAGCATATACTGCTGGAAGAACAACGGATGGTGGCACACTCACAATTTGATTGATGTTTGTATCCAATATAGTCACCCATGGGTAATATGTTGCGACGTAATTGCTATCAATTGTTGACACACTATTAACAACTCCATCAACCTGACTTGCAACCGGAGTTATTGCTGGTGGGATAGTATTATCCATTATATAGAAACAGTCCCCACGGTTTGTGCACATATCAATCACTGTTTGTGCAACATAAGAATGTAAACTGTAAAATATGCCCGGAGTAACAATCATGTTAATATCGAATACATCGGAATTACTCAAAGCACCGATACATTGATTGTATCCAACACTTCCAGCATTTGAAATTGTGGCACAGTTAAGTCCCTGTGTATTACCTGCTGTTATATTTACACCAGTGTTTATTACGGTGGCTGGCGACTGACCGTCAAATCCACCTTGGAATCCAAATACAAACTTACGCATTTTAGCATATGTAGATTCGTTTGATGTGATAGTTGCCGGAATTGCATTAATAGCTCCTGTTGAAGAACTAATATATGCAGAAACACCAACTCCGCTAGCTGTATAATCGGTATCAAGATAGAAACCAATATTATTGCCAATTGTGGTATTAGCTGGTAATGGAGCAAAATATGCCAAATTATCATTATATATAAATGTTCCAGCGGAACTAGTTGGATACAATCCAGAAATTTCTGGATCAGAAGTCAACGTTTGTGCCAACACAATTCCCGAAGCAAATTTTCCCGGAGTGTTAGTTGATGTAGAAGCCTTTGAGTACAACATTACAGGAGTCATGTTGTCAGCAACCAAACCACCAAACGGAACTTGATATGCTGCAAATCCAAAAGGAACCGCACTTACTGGATAGTTATTTGTGCTCATTATAACACGAATAACACTACTAACATTTCTGAACAATCCATATTCAATTACTTTTCCGCCAGCGGTGATAAAGCTGTATTGATCACCAATTGCTCTAGCAACGAAATTATCAGACGTAGGATCAAGAGTTAAATTGGTATAAGACTCGATATATTGTGGACGGTTTTCTGTATCACCGAACGCTCTTACACTTAGTGTAAACGTTCCCCAATTCGATCCGGGAACGGTTCCTGCCAATTTAACATTACTTATCTCAATTTTGTATTGAGTATTATTGTATGTTCCATCTCCAATAGTCGCAATCTGGAATAATTGATAACGGTATTTATTTCCATTGACACCAGCTACGGCTTGGGATGATACCCATGGAGTAGTTGCGTTGGTCAATGAGAATACACTATCTCCGGCTGTTGGATTAAACGAATATTGATCTGTGAAGGTCAATGCTTGAACTGAACCACTGAATGGAGTTCCAAATTGAAGTGGTGCCGCCACTTGTATAATCCAATCATCCGGAGAAGCAACAATTTGTGCCATACTATCAGGGAATGTAGAATATAGATATGCCGCTGGAATCTTTTGACCAGAAACTTGTGTTGCGGGATTTCCAACAGTAGGAACATTACCAAAGGAGTTAAGAATATAATCGTTGTTGGCAGCACTTATATTGAAATTATAAATTCCCCAACCGAATCCGTTACTTGATGATAATACCAAGGAATATTCTTGAGTTATACTAGAGGAGTTACTGTTCAATATACTGCTTGTCAATACATATGATCCACTGAATCCCGGAGCCGTCAATGTTGATGTATTAATTCCTCCAGCCAAGGTATCATTAAGAACAGCCAAAAGAACGTTAGAACCACTGCCAGTTACCAATACTCCGCAATTATTCAAATATGGAGCCACTGAGTTATTACGGAATGTTCCATTGTATTGACCAAATGACCCACTTAAATAACCAGTAAGGTTAAATGTTGGATTAGAACAACCCGCATTATTATTCAATGTAAATGATGCCGTAGTTAAACTAATTGGCCCATTTGGAGAGTTTGGATCACTTTTACCATCAAATGGATCATTGCCATATGGAGCTAAATTTGTTGCACCAGCCAAACTTCCAGTCAATTGAGCACCACTCGATGCCAAAAACGAAGTTAGTGCTGATCCAGTCAATGGCCATGAAGCAGTTGTTAAACCAGAACCAGTGAAAAACACGCTTGCGGTATAATTTGTAGTAGTGACAAATTGAGTTGATTGTCCATTGAAAAGCAAACTTCCGAAACTAGATGATAATGGACTTACACTTGCCGTTGCTGTTCCTGAAATTGATTGGAACGTCACGGCGAAAGTAGGCGAACTGAAATATAACGAACCAGTATACCAACCGTTTGATAGGCTAGAAGTAACCAATGTCAAGCTACCTGAATATCCCGTAGCAAATGCTCCATTTGGTGTAATAAATGATAAATTGCCATTCAAGGAACCAATATCATAATTTCTTTCCCATCTACCAGCTTGAGCATACACAACCAATGGATGTGCTTGATTGTAGCCAGTTAATCCACCAACACGACATACTGTTACAAACCCCTTTTGTGTCAAATATTCATTAGCTGTATATGGACCATAATAAGTTCCATCAGGTACACCAAATATCTGCTGTAAATCATTGGTACTTGTAATCAATGTTGGACTGAATCCGGGACCCTTGGCAAACGGAGCAACGACAACGGCACCTATGTCCGATATTCCTTGTGTAATTCCTGTTAAATCGTTCTCTCTGGTAAAAACACCCGGACTAACGATTCTTCTGTCTGGTGTAAATGTTCCACCTTCGGTTATTGGCATATATTATATTCCTTTCAAAATTAAACTAGATATAAAAATCTAAATATAAATATAATCCAAAAACTCAAAGATGTTATATTTATGGAAATTTTTATATATATCTGGACAAAGTTTTGATATCCCATGTTTGATTTATCGGCACAGTTGAAACCAATTGAACATATGAAGATGAAATTGCTACGGACATTGTTACTTGTGAAGTTGACCCAATATCAGTAGTTGTAAATTCATTAAATGTTATAGCGTTTCCTAAAAAACATGACTTTACCGTTCCCGCTCTCATATTACTTGCACTAAAGGCAACATAATCAAAAAATGCGGAATTATACGATTGGGTAGGTGATTGAACCACTATACTTTGAGTTGATGATACCAGTACGTTATTTGAAATGCTTCCATTTAATGCATAACTTGATGAATTTGAATTTAAGGCATATGATGAACTTATAGCATTTAATATATAAGATGCGGTTTGTGCATACGAAGCACTCGTAACTGATCCCAGTAAATATGAAGCGGTTGAACTGTTATTACTCCAAGATGATGTTATTGGGTATGTCGATCCAGTGGTTAATCCAACAGAACCACCATTTGATGCATAACTTGCTGATAACGCATATGAACTTGATAAGGCGTTGCTAATTGATCCACTAATATAGCTAGCTGTAACAGCAAATACCGAGGAAAGTGCGAAAGTTGAGAAAAATGCATAACTTGATGATATCGCGTTGGTTGCCGTTCCATCCAAGCTACCTGTTATTTGGGCAGCACTTAAAACATTAATGCCACCGACGTTACCATTCAAAAACGACGTGCCATTCACAATTAATGATGATGCACTTAGGGTTGTGGCTGTAATTGTGTTACCTAATGATGATATGGATATTGGAGTAGTGCTTCCAGATGGATCAAAATACTGAACGGTGTATAAATCATTATATGCCAGAATACTGTCATTATCATATAATTCAGCATCTATACTAAATATATCATTTGGCTTAGTCACATCAAATGGGTATTTAGAGAAATACACGTCCTTTGAAAACCCAAATGTGTTAGTTGGAGATATTGATAAATTTGCTATCTCCGCTGAATTGAAATTGTTGGTGCGAATAACCAATGCCCCAAAAGTCTCATTTAAGAAACTAAAATCAAATGTTTGCAATGAATCGTATATCGTTGACGTTGAATAGTCTGAGAACGATAATGATCCCACCTTAACTCCCAATGATGCTGTATAACCAACTTCGTTTTGTATAAATGGCGAACTACTTGTTATATAAAAATCCAAAGAAGCGGAATTAGTCAATGCTTTGTTTAAGAATGCCGCGTTTAAACCTAGGGTATACGAACTATTGGGATAAAAGTGTAAATAATTAGAATCGAATGCGGAACCTTGAAAATTAAAATTCTGAATTGAATCATATGGTATATATCCAGCATTTCTGTTGGTATATGATGAATTTGGTTTTGCTATGATGTAATTATTGTTTACGCTACCTGATATAATCATACCATTAATAAAATTGGTATTATCATTATATAAATTAAAGGAGTTTGAGCTAGTAAACCAGAAATTGTCTATATGAAATTGTGAATAAAATGTTCCCAAATTTTCAAACGTTTTATTTGGTGTGGTTATATCAACCAATAACTCATAATTATTGAAAGATTCATCTGTAACCAATTGATATCCTCCGGCCGTAGATAAATCTTGCTTGTATAGTTTATGTCTATTTATTTTACCTGAAAATGTATCTAAATTAGTATACCCAATCAGTGCATATGAGTTCTTTACAAAACGATAATCTCCAGCAAAATCAATAGATTGCGTGGCATAACTTGATGTTAGAAATGATGATGAATCATAATTTATATTATTAAAAGAACATTGATATGTTCCTGAAGAAATTTCAGCAATTTTATTACCTTGATACACATATGGATCGGCCAATTGAAGTGTGTGTTTATTTAAGATATTACTTATTAAAAGAGATGATGTATTAGATACTGATTGCGTTATTGATGTGTTATACATCTTTACTGAAGACACGTTCAATGTAATTGGGAAATTCAATTGACCGATAGAAAAACTGGCACTTGGATCAATTATTCTATAATCCAACAAAGTCTTATCATAATTATTGGTTATATCAAAATCTTTTGGTGGATTCACCGCCATAGAATAAAAACTGCCTGATAGAACTGTTGGATTAATATCTGTGAATCCACTCAACACATTAGTTATTAAAGGATATACTAATAACTGAGGTTTATTATAGAATACAACTTTTGATTTTGTTTCTGTGGTTGTGGATATCACTATGTTTGATGTCCATCTTACTACGGTTCCGCTAATAGTTTTACCAACTATGGTCAATTTTCCGGGACCCGACACTAAGTTATCATATACATGAAATGAATAATAATAAGCCTGTTGATCGGATACTGTATTTTGAATGATGGCCGACTCAACGTATAGGAAATTTCCAGCACTATCACTTGCTTGAACATGTATATTTGGAGAAGTTGATAGTAACGAGGTGGTATTTACGATCAATAGATTTTTTCCAGCACCGAATACGGGATTAAATTCGGTAATATTGAAATATTCCGATAAATAAGCCGTATCCTCAATACCAACTGTTATGTTATTTAATCCTAAGTTGGTTCCAGTCAAAATCGTAGCCATATATGTTGTGTTCCATATAAATATATATAGCTAATGGATATTAAGTATATTTAATTTGAGAAAATCCCTTGTCTTTACTGATTTCCAGCAATTTGTCAACCAAATCTTTGATTGAGTCAATGTGTGATATAATCAATATAAAATCAAAATTCGTCTTAAGATAATCAAATAACAGCTTTACTTCGGAAATGTGATCAGCGTCTAATGTACCCCATCCTTCATCGAAAATAATAAAATTGGGTCTTGGTAGATTACTAATATTGATTAATGCCACTCTTATAGCCAAAGAACTTATGAATTTCTCCATTCCACTTGACATTTCCAAAGGCCAAGTTTTATCACTATAAACAATCCAAGTGCTTATGTTTTTACCATCTGTCTTTAAAGCAACCGTAAACTCAACTATTTGATGTAATATATCATTTACTTCTTTTTCTACGGCTGGCAACGTTTGAGTTATCAAATCATATGGAATACCATCTCGACTAATGGCTTGAGTGTAGTACTTATAACAATCGTTTTGAGACTCCAATTCTTTCAATTTCAAAATATTAATTTCGATCTGCCTTTTATCGTTAGAAAATGATCTTAGGTCACTTGTCAAGTCAATAAGATGCTTATTTATAGATTTATATTCAGAATCCAATCTTTTAACAGAGTCTTTAACCACACGAATTTCTTGGTTTATTACCTTGTTATTCTCAATGGTTTCTTTTTGTTGATAGAATAAATCAATCTTGGTGTTTAATGATAATAATTTAGCTGTAAGTTGCGCCAACTTATTCTCGGACTTCAATAGATCATTTCTGACCGTGGAAATAGCAATACCTATTAATCCAATACACTCTTGACAAAATTTATAACTGTGATGTGTATCCACAACCCATTCAAGGGATGCAACATCCTGTTTGAGTTTTTTAAATGATTCCATTAAAGGAATAACATCCTGTCTATCTTTCTCTAATTCTGCCTTGGTTTTAATTGCGTCTTTCACAAACACGTTGTTTATACAGAAATTACAATTCGGATCGTACTTATGTTCCTCAAGCTTTGCTAGTTTGTCAAGTTTATTTCTAATCTCGACCCTCTTACGCTCAATGGTTGATTCTAATTTAACCAATTCTTTCTTTTGAAGATTGAAAGATTCAAATGTTTGCGATACTTTATTTTTGGTAAATTCATCAAATTTACTTTGTTCCAATTTAAGACCGTCCTCTTTACGCAGTATCTCTTGTTTAAGAGAATTAATCTGAATTGTTATGGATTCGATATTCTTGGTTATGTCAACCTTCTGAGTTTCCAATATAGTGATATCTTCCGTATCTGAATCAACATTGATTAATTTTTTAGTCAACTCAATAAGTTCATTACTCTTTTCATCTTTATCGTGATGAAGTTTGTCAACCTGAGCCGTCTCATCTTGAATTGATTTTGTAATAGTGAGTATATTATTCTCAATATCATTCAATTTAATGGTATAATCTTCCTGATTGAGATTTTTTAGTAATATAGAACTCTCTCTATATTTTTCTACCACGAGATTACTAAGTTTATCAAAAATAGTAAGTCCCATGAATTGGGCAAGCAAATCTTTTCTTTCTGTTTGGCCCATATCAACAAAACTCCCGTCTTTTCCATTTTGGATAGACAATACAGTTAAAACAAAATCCTCATATTCTCCGATATAATCTCTGATAATATCATTGGTACTTCGTCTTGCCTCTCCGTTCAATTCAACGTCTGCTCCACTAACAACTTTCCAAAATTTAACATCAACCTTGACGTTTCCTTTCTTATCGGAATTAGCCTTTCTCTCAATATAATAATCAACCCCATTGATTTCAAAGTTGAATTTGCATCGAAATGTCATTTTCTGACTGTTTAATATATGAGAGGCTTTAAAGGCTCTATCACATTTATCAAATAAACAAAAGCTTAAAGCCGATAGAATACTGCTTTTACCGCTAGCATTATTGGCGAATAATCCCATTACTCCATTCATTTTTGAGAAATCTATAATATTTCCCTCCCCATAACTGAACATGTTGTCAAATTCAAAAATTTTAGGTTTCCACCTGATATTTCTGACTACATATTCCTTCTTCAATTCATCATTGAGAGTCTTGTTTAAGGTGAATATACATTTTAATGTATCCTCCGATATACTGATTTTTTTATTAGTAAGATATTCCTTGATTAGATTATTTTGGTAATCAACATCCGAAACATTTTGTAGATTGAAATTAGTTGCATTTATGATGTTATTTGAACCATCGCCCTCTTCTACTCTAACGTAACTCACATCAGTTATTTCTGATACTTTTCTTAGATCGGATAATATAGACTTAATCTCGGTTTGAATACTTTCTATACACTTAATTCTAAGTTTGGCTTTTTTTGGTATAGATTTTACATCAGTGGTAAGTTGTCCTTTGTTTACTTCCACCGTAAAAAACCCATAATCATTAGGAATCTCAACATGTTTAAATTTCTTGGATTTTAACTCCCAATAAACAAATCCGTGACCCGACAAATGTTCGCCATGATCTTGTTGGATTAAACTTCCAACATAGACAATAGCTGGTTTATCCAAATTGGCATCGTATTCCTGTAATACCTGATGTTTATGAATATCACCTAGCATCACCATTTGATGCCCATCAAACAATTCGGCCATGATGGTTCTGTTACTGACAACATATCCCACATCTGTTATAGCATTATTAACAGGGCCATGATATAGAGCAATATTGTAATTTACTTGGTTTCTATAAATACTTGGAATATCTTTGTATTTTATATATTTATCCGATTCCGTAAATACTGAATAGTTATTAAATAATACATCGCCTATGATATATGTATCGCTATCCTTTAAATAAAATAGGTTCTTATGTTGTATCGCGTCTATAACTGGACTCAAACTATCCAATCGATTTTTATTTGCTAGAGTGGCATCATGATTTCCCGCTATTAATATGGTTGGACGCCGATCTGCGATATTCTTCAAAAAATCCGTGGCAAGTTTTACTGATTCAGGACTTAAATCGGATTTATTATGAAAAATATCTCCCGCTATTAATACCAATGTGGTATCAGGAGTTTTATCAATGGCATTGTAAAGAGAATTAAATACCTCGGTATATTCCTGATGCCGTTGAACAAGTCTTATATGTATATCACCAATGTGTAATACATTTGTAAAATTTGTAATGTCGGATTCTAATTTAATCATGAGTCTAGTATGTCAACTTATTGTAACACAAATTCCTCACGTTGTCTAGTTTATATATTTAATTTTATGTTCATTAAATATGAGAAATCCACCAGTTTAGCTTTATTAATACATTTCCATGTAGCATCATAACCAATTTCATTTGGATCTTTCCCACCATCGAGATCAACTATATATGGAGTGATTCCTAACTTAATCAATCTCTCAGCGATTCTTATAGCATCTTTTCCCGCATCACTGTCAAGACATATGTAAACATCTTTGGTTCTCTTTTCCATCATTCTTGTATATAATTTTTTGGATACCGTCTTCCCAAACAATGGAATTGTATTTCGTTTAATCGTAATCGCATTAAATGGGGATTCCACCAATATAATCGGATTATCAAAGTCAACAGTCAATTCAAAGCCGATTATATTCTTATTAAATTCACAGTTTACATATTTTAACCAAGATGTACCGAAGAAATCTCTACCTGAAAAAAAGTTCAAGTTCCCGTCAATATCATACGATGGTATAATTACTCGGTTTTTATATTTACCTTCGGTGCAATATCCTATATTATATCGATAAATGTCATATTCAGTTACATTGCGTTTTTTAAGATAATGCATCGCATGGGTATATTCAATGGACTTATTATATTCTGTCAAAGATTGAAAGTCGTTCGGTAAAACATTGATTATATGTTCTTTTTTTTGTGTATCAAACAAGGCGTTTAATGTTTCATCGGAACATGCCTTACGTTCTTCCACGACCTTATTATAATATTCTTTTGGTGCATTGAGGTTGCGTAAAATTGATTTAATGCTTTTTCCAGCGAAATTGCAAATCCAACAATGATATTGACCCGTAACCAAATTGATCTCAAGTTTCCGTTTATAATGATGGCATTTTACACAATAGTATATGGCCTGAGTTCCACCTTTTCTTAATTTGGGTGTTTGCTTCAATACTTTATTTAAAATCGATAACGTGTTTTCTTGCTGCAATGACATTTAAAATACTATATATTAAAAACGCTTAAATGTAAAGTTATTATAATATGAATTATGGCCATTGGACGAATGTTATCGGTGAACCACCAACTGAATGTATTGGATTTATATATGAAATCCATAATTTAGTTAATGACAGGAAGTACATTGGAAAGAAGCTCTTAAAGTTCAAAACATCAAAAAAGCCACTTAAGGGAAGAACTAATAAACGCCGTGGAACTAAAGAATCTGATTGGAAAACGTATACAGGGTCTTGTAATCAGTTGAATGATGATATCACTAAGATTGGTAAAGAAAACTTCAAATTTGAAATATTATCGTGGTGTAATAGTAAATCCGAATTAAGTTACGAAGAAATGAAACAAATAATAATAGCTAATGCCTTATATGACAATAGCTATTATAATGAGTATGTAGGAGGAAGAGTAAGAATCCGAAAAACTATTAATAATTAAGTGGTCCGCCACTTGGATCGTATTTATAATTACTTAAACCTTGAGCCAATAAGGATATTTCTTTGTAATTCTGATTGGTTGTTCCTTTGAAATTAGAAACTCCTAATTGCTGATCTACCACGAAATTACCCGTAGTGTCGTACCGTGATGCTTGTGGCGAAAAATCAGTAGATGTTCCTGCCAATTTGGCATTATACGCTCCTCCAACCTTCTGTGAGGCGTATCTGTCGGCCAATGATATTGTAGTTGAGGGTCTTTTTGGGTCTGCCATAATATTAGTTATCCTTTATTATAAATATGATTAGAAATCCCATTTTACTAAAATATTTAAAGGAAACTCACCACCATTTTTAATTGGCTTGGCTAACTTAGCCACACCAACCATATCTGAACCGTTATATAGTCCAATAGCAGTTATGTATGGAGCCAAATAACTACCAGTCCTATCAATAGAACTGCTATAATCATATTGGAAGAATAATGGATTAATCTGACCGTATTGTTGTACGATAACAACAGTTTCAATGTAATTCTGAATAGCAGTCAACGTTTTTCTCGTTGATTTTGGTTCGACACAGGCAAATACATCGTTTTGAGTCAATGTATTGGTAAAATACTTCCAAATCAATGTCATGTCGTTTTTATTGATTTTACTATTACCATCAACATCCCAACTAGCATAAGAACTTGATAGAGAAGTGATATAGGGATTAATGGTGTTATTGTATATGTTATAGTTCTCCGTGTACATATTAAACAACGATTGCTCTACTACATTAAAGTTGAGATAATTCCACCAATCGACATCACCGTTATTTACCTTTGAACTGATATATTTCAACATCAAATCAATGTTTTGAAAATTGAAATAACTATTATTCACCAATGAAGTTGGATTAGTACTGTAATTGAATTCTCCCGGATTGATTGTGCAAACTATTTGCTTTTCATGTAATGTCATTGCGCTGTTATATGATAAATCATAATATGAATATCTATTGTCATATTTGTTTTTCATAAGACTATCAAATATTGATCCACTATTTGATAGAATAATTACACCGTCTCTATAAAATACATTACCCACTGGGATATTTGACACCAGATTATTTAGGTTGTAAATATACGAGTAGCCTTGTATATTAGTATTGAAATTGACAGTCAATAATTGATAATCGGATATAAAGCACGGGGCACCAACCACGAATATCTGATTGTAAATGGCAACACAATAACCATAATTTAGATAAGGATATCCATAGTCTTTGATCTTTTGTTGGGTATAATATACGTCCCATAAACTGGATGAGGTGTCATATTCATATAATATAACTTGACCCAATGTGTTAAAATATGAATCATTAGGATTACAATCAAATTTCTTATACAGAGTATTGACTATATAATTAGCCGTCAAATTAACATTATTTTTAGGTACAGCAACGATAGCCATATCATTATACATGTCAACTGAAAATCCAAAATTGTTGTTCACTAGAGTTTCATGATCACCCCAAGATTTTTGTACAAACTGCCAGTAATTGTTTGTGGGTGAACATCTATTGTAGAAATATACTGCACCGCGTGTTATTGAATTCCCCCCCAAGAACTCCAAATAAACGGTATCTGTTGGAGCACCAACCACAATATTGTTTCCATATATTGCCACAGAATTACCAAATCCATCACAGTTATTAGGTAATATTATTGGAACTGCATTATTTAAGTATGGCAATGTTTGTGGAATAGCATCATTTGGATATAACGTGGTACTTAATGTCCAAGTTCCATTGTAATAATTATAAATATACACACCAGTCTGATTATTGACTTTATTCGAGTTCCCTACAACTAATGTATAATCCATACCACTTTGTTCAAACTTAACACTGCCACCAAAGAAACTTCCACTGGTAGGCCCATATATGGTTTGTTTCAAATCCCATGCAGTACTATCTCCACCGCTTCTCATATAAATATACACAGCACCATATCCAGCAAAAGCCGTACTCGATCCAACAGCCAAGAATAATGAACTTGTAACGGATGTTAATTGAGAAAACGAAACACTCTCTCCAAAATTAACATCATTATCTATAGACAATGAAGCAGTGGAATAATAAGGTTGGCCAGCCACCCACATGGATAAATCAAAAATTTCCACACTTCCACCAACATATAGTTGTCCGTTTGTGAAAATAACTTCCGTTTCTGGACAACCAACAGCAAGTAAATTATTAAACAATGATAGCGATTTACCGAAATTATCGGAATAAAATGTTATCAAATTCAATACAGATTCTACTTCCAAATCAAGAGGATCATCCGATATTGGTAAAAATTGTGTATCAGCATATAAATCTATACCAGATTCGGTCTGCAATTCTTGGTGAGGTTCTGTTGACCCAGACTGTTCAGTACCCACAACTAATTGAGTGTACACACTATATGAAGATGAAGTTTCCGTTGTTATAAAAGACCCACTATCAGAACTGCCAGTTACATCTATGGTATTATCCTCAGCGGTTAATATCAATGAGTAATTAGATGGGTTAATTAGTTTTTTAATCAAGAAACTGTTTTCATATGTATTGGTTACCGGATTATAAACTAATATATCAACTATACCAGACTCAAACCCGAATTTATTGTTTACACTACTGATTGCAACATATGTTCCGTTGGTTGCACAACTATATCCATACCAGAGTTTTGAAAATACTCCTGATTCAGAATTTAATGGCCCCAATGTTATTATTGAATTTAACTCCGGATAAGATTGTAATCCATTTATTAACGTGGTCTGAAATGTAACCACCGCATTGGTTGTAGTAATATTGGGTGTCCACGTAAATGTGGAATCGCTTCCTTCATATATAGTTATGCCATTTATTGATATCTTAGTGCTTTGATATCCGGATTGAGCAAAATTTACCCATGAGAAAATAAAAATTCCTTCAGCATTTGACCCGGTAACATTTATATACAATGGAGTTCCCACTCCCAAATTAGTATAATTGAAACTGGATGTTAAATTTGGCATTATTTGTGAACTTCCCGCCAAATTCCTAATTTGAATCATTCCATATCCCTCTGTAGGAGTCCAGCTACTTGAATAAAATGACGATGCCTGTCTTAAATACTGTCTAATGTCAAAATTAAATTGTTTTCTTAATTGTGTATTATTAGTGATTAAATAATTATTATAGTTTGTATATAGATTGTAGTTTTGTCCACCTACATTGGTAGAAAAACTAGAGCTTAACGCTTGAATTAAATTCAAATATTTTCCAGTAGTTGAGGCCACCGCATTAAGTTCATTCGTTCCTACATCATTATTGTCTAGATATATAAAATTTTCAGTTTCTAGTAACCCAGAAGAATCTCCATATAATAAGATAGATGCTGACAAATTTGATCCCTCGATAGCAGTGTCAAAAAATTCCAATTCAGGTCCATAAGACCCACTATTATTAGATGTAAATCCACCCCATCCAATGTTCATGGATGGAGCAAATCCATAAAATTCACCAACTCGTACCGATTGTGATACATCATTATAATGTTGTGTAAATACTGGTATACCAACGTTACTGGCACTCAACACTCCATCAATATGATTATTCCAATCACCATTTAATGCATGTAATATAATACAGTCTATACTTGGAGCAGTTGAAATACTTGCGGTATATAACAATGCACTATGATTACCACTCCATCCAAGAGATGTTATGTGCTGATTTAAACTAATATACCCCTCATTTAATAAATCTTGATATGCTAATGAGGATGTCGTTACCGAATATCCCTGACTTGGTGACAACAAATTGATTACCCCGTTTATTTCGTTTTGAATTCTAAATAAAGGTTTTCCCATTCCTCCTGTTCCATCACCAACCCCAGACAAATACGTTATGTGACCCAAGGCAACTGAACCCGATTGAGTCTGTATAAATATTGGGTTACCTGCATCACCCGTAGTAACTCCCTGCCATGTGGAATTCCTATTAACATTCGATGAATCATGGACAATATTTTGATACTCAAAATTGGTATTTAAATTTAATAAGTATGATACTCCAACCGACATTTGTCTTAAATCTTGATTTGATTTATATATAGGGATTGCGCCTGTTCCCAACGCCGTTATAATATTTGGGTCTACGTTTACTGGTAAAATTTTAACTGGAGAAATGGAAGCTGTTACTGCTGAATCCAATAGATATACGGTATAATCAGTTGAGCCGGACACTCCATTATTCCCCAATCCACTGGCATTATCCCATGTTATAGGATTATTTGTCCACACCGTAGATGCCGATACCACGGTTTTTGTATACACTACATTATCAGGCCCAACAAACGTAATTGTTCGTCGATCCGTTGGTTTAACACTTCCTGATTGACCTATACCAGTAGCAAACTGAGTAGATGTTAATACGTGTCTAGGAGTTATTAAATATGTTGGAGATGTATATGACCATACACTTTGTGTCGGAATATTCGTCCAAGCACTAACATATGATATGTCCACCGAGGGGAATGTTGGATTGAATTGGTTAAAAGATTTTCCATAAAAACTAGGATTCCTATATACTGTAGATCCCGATCCTGAATAAAACAATTGTGATCCCGATGATATACTACCACTGGCTGCAACAACACCAGATAAATGTATATCAACTGGAGTAGTGTATGAAGCAGAAGGACTGGTACTTCCAGTTCCAGTAAAGTACACATTGCATGTATATGGAGCAACCTCACTAAGTAAGTATAGTGCGCTATCTCCTCGTATGTCGTTGTCGAAATTGCCAACTATTAAAACATTAAATGTGTTCATTTATTGTAATCTTATCCTAAAATATTTCCTCCGGGCCAATATCCAAAAACAGGCACGCTATTGATATACCCATTATATGATGCGTATGCATTTGCTATCTGATATTGTGATACATTTACAGATGATATTCCACCAAAAGTAACTGCCCCAACTGAACCTGTAATTATATCTGAATTAAATACAAATCCATTTGAATAAAACACCGTATATGAATAATAAATAGTCACAAATGGATAACTTGGACAATTAATATATACACTTGCTGTGTTAATAGTTGTTCCTGATGGTGGAGCAAACGTGACTTGTGGTAATTGTGGGTTTATAACAGATAGATTAATTGGAGCCGTTGATGCATTTCCGAAAGCATTTGATGCACTCAAGGTATAACTCCCGACATCAGAAAATTGACTGAACGGTTTTGTATATGTAGATGAATTTGCATTAGCTATTATATTGTCATCAAAATACCATTGATATGATATAGGTTGGCTACCAGCAAAATTTCCATACAAGCTAATTGGGCTACCGACTACCACAGTAGTATCACTACTCTGATTTATTTCAGAAGGTGGTGTTCCTGTTAAAATCAAAGCATTTGTTGGATCAAATTCCACTAATAGACCGGTTGAATTTGCAAATGTGCCATATATAGTTGATCCAGATGGCCAGATATTCCATAAATTAAAATCGATATAATTTCTTCCAGAAACAAATCCGCCAGTTATACTAAATGAATACAAGGACTCGAAATCAGGAACACTTCCTGATGTCAATCTTATTCCTGTATCTGATCCATTTATCAATATTGAGCCGGTGTCGTCAACTGTCCAATTACCGTTTAATACAAATCCACTTGGATTTATCGCCACATTATTAGGAGTGACTAGATCAAAATAAATTCTATAAGTGAAATTTCCAGCATATTCGTTTCCATAAAAACCAGAAATCAATGGACTAATAGGACTTATCCAATTGGCGATTGAGGTGTCTGGAGTATACCATAAACCGTTTCTTATTCCTGTATAACTGCTAGATGGGGTAAGATCAGTTAATTGTCCAGCAATACTTACCACAACATTTGGATCGGGCACATAATTATACAATAAATAACTCTCATCGTATTTATTTCCCGAGTTATCAGTTCCTGTATTTATTCCAGTATTTACTATATGTAGAAATTCGTTTGTGGGTGGAGCAGGAGGAGGATTGAATGCACTACTAGTTGGGATTGGACTTCCTGTTATTGGAGTAGGCACAAATGGAATACTTCCAGATGATAAATATATCAAATTTGAGAATATTTGGTTGTCTGCGGTATCAGTTACTAAACAAACAATATATGTATTTGTGTAGTATACTGGACTTGTCGCCGATACTACGTTGTTATAAGTTACCCGAGTGTTGGGGCCAGTGGTAGAGGTTAAAGTCCATAATCCACTATAATCTCCCACAACATACCAGTTTATATCATACGGAGCTATTCCTCCTAAAATGGTTGAGGATATCACAGAGGAACTAACTCTGGATAATGCACCGAATGTATTGAAAACTAAATTAGAAATTGTGTCACTTATACTTCCAGTCACATCGTATGAATATATAGAAGCATTCAAACTCTTTTGTATACTATTCAACAACGTATCTATCTCAATTGTTGAGAACACGCTTCCTGAAAAAATTAAATTGCAGTTTCCATCGTCTATTATAGTATATGGTTTATCCAGACTATCATCAACAATAAATACAGTTCGTGGCACAATCTTATTTCCAAATTTATTTTGAGGAACCGTAAAAACGTCCATAGTATTAGTCAACAATCTATTGGTAGTTGACAAATCCGCAGATTCCATACCAAAAGTTTGAGTGAAATTGTTATAATTATTGTAAAACAAATGCTGATTTTCAATATAAATCAAATTTGTATACGTCCTATCGATATTTTGCGGATTGGTTTTCGCATCATAATTAGGTAAATTAGAAGTATAAAAACTTGAGGTAGGATACAATACATTTGGATTTACTGTACCTTTTCGGTAAGTAACATATCCTTCAGTTTGTTGTTGTAATGCAATATTACAATTACTGTTTGTGATGGGATATCCCGGACTATTATCACCATAGTCAATGTAAGTCAATGATATATCCCCAGTTAACGAAGAGGTTATACCAGAATTCAAATCTATGGACTGAGACATCCACAATATCAAATCAGAAGGATCAATATTATTAACCTCCCAGTTTTTTATTGCTTGAAACGGTGTATTTAATACATCAGTTTTGTCTAAAGATTTAATCATTGCTTTACTAAATAAATAGCAAATTTGTTGGAATATAATCAAACAAAGCGGTAATTACTGAATTACGTACTTATTTTAATATCCCAGTGAAACTTTGATTAAATACTCATTATCAAAACTTTTGGCCGACGGTTGACTTAATTTAGCAACGGCAACCAACTCATTATTATTATCATATAATCCAACAGTTGTTATATATGTGGTAGGATTGTTTCTCAATGCTGGAATTTTTATAGTTCCTTTAGTCAATCCAGTGCCATCATTGCCAGTCGAAACAAATGTTGGATTGTTTGTGTAATTGAAGTTTGAATTTTGTACTCTTACGTAATATTGTGTTGTAGGAATTAATTCCGATTTTACAACATACATTGGTTGAGCCGAAGTAACAATTGCATTGTAAAGACAGCTTTGATATAACTGGAAATTATATTGTGGATTAGATATACTATTATATAATGTGGACGAATATTGGATCGTATTTCCATTCGAATCAATACCAGTCATGCCACCCAATAGATTATTAATAGCATCGGCATTTAATATGATTATTCCGTCATTTGGATAGAATAGTCCATACGAATTGTATGGGATAGTATTAGTTGAAGAATAATATGGGGTGATCAATCCAGTAGTTGGAGAGATAGCACCAGATATTATGTTATATACGTTAGATGTTCCATTTATAATGGTAGAATCATCAATAAACGTAAATGTTCCATTGTTTCCCGTGAGGGAGAATGATACTTGGCCCGGATTAACATCATTTTTATAAAGATTGTTCTCAAAATTTATAATAAAGATGGATGATCCAGTAGCAGCGGACGCATTTGATGTATTAGTGGATGTATTAAATGATCCAGTAAGAAATGAGAATGCGGTCTGTGATGGGTCTAATAGCAAATTGAGATAGGTTTGATAAGTTGCAATTGTTGGGAATATGTTTGTGGTCGAAAAATCGCTAACAGGACTTCCATTTCCATATAGATTTCCATAAGCCAATGAAAAATGTACTTGATTATTATAATATACATTCCAGTAATATAATCCATTTAATACATTGGTGTTTATATTATTGGTGATCGGATTAGAAAAAGGGGTGGTTTGAGTAGAACTGGTGGTGAAAATTGGTTGGGAAACCGAATAATTACCATCATTAAAGAAACCGGATGTTACAGTTTGTATTCTTCCTGCTACTATATCTGTTGTTGGATTAAATTGCTGATATATCATAAAATATTAAGAGTTCGTAGGCACCGTAACTGTAACAGGAATAGTCACACTTCCACCACTCTCGTTACCTATGATTATGATTTGTGTAGATGTAGTAGTAACCAATGTTGAATTAGGGATGAACTGGAATTGTACACCGACAACAACCTGAGATGATTCCGTGATAGCTGATCCAAAGAACGTGGGAACTGTGGCAGATGTACTATTTATACTATTTGTCTGAGTCACAACAATACTTCCAACGTTTTTATTGACCAATACAGCAGTATACCCAAGGGTTGTATCATACGATGGATTGGTACTTGGTGCCAATATGATTTGTCCAGAATATTTGCTATCCGTCACAATGCTGGTCTGAGCAACACTAACAACTGGAATACTTGTGACGCCAGCGGGCAAAGAAACCAATTTATGCTTCAAATTCTGAGTTTCATCACTAAATGGCTCTAAAATTGGTGTATTTCTTATACCTAAATCATAAAATGCGCTTCCGAGTGGGGTATTTGGTTGATATAAATTGTAATTTATCTCATCATCAGCCAACGCAAATGATGTAATGTTCAATGTTCCATTTTGAGCCAATAATTGACGACCCTTATTTGTCAATATTGCTTGCACCGTTATTGTTGTGTTATCTAGATATGCCATATTAATATATATATAAATATAAGAAAAATAAATTATTTTAATCAAACCGATACCAATTTTTGTATAGATGTGTTCTGATTTACCGCAGTTACCTCTATTGGAGATGATCCATCTAAACTACCACTTGCATCCACAGTGTTCAAATTAGTGGTAGAAAATGATAATCCGTGTCTGTTTCTATTTAAAGAATAATGACCTACGGGATATAACGCCTTATCCAACAATCCTGATAGGAAATTATTTCCAGAAGCGAAATTATAAAAATTAACGGATTGAGTGACATATGTGTATTCACTCGGGGTAGGAACACCATTAGTTAAACCTAATGGGATATAATTCAAATGATGAACATTTTTGGAAAGTTTATAAACACTTTGTGTAATAAATCCATTATTGTATGGGTGAATCAAACAATTTCCATTTATAGACAACGATGAAAATCTTGCATCCACTTTATCATTACTAATATAACGTGTGGAAATCTTCTCATATCCATTTGTTATCTGAGTTGGTATACTCATCGTTATGGGAGCATTATTTACTATTATAGAATTAGCTGTAATATCATATAAACTCTGACTTGGAGTAAATGGCAATACACCAATGTTATTTGATTGTATTGGTATATTTTGATACTTATTTCGCTCGATTAACGACTGCTCAATCAATGTTCCCGTTATAAGTTTACTTCGTGCTGGAGTCAATCTCTTAATAGAATCAAAAAATGAACTGTCTATGAATAATTTGTATATCGTGAAAAATTCTTGATATAATATAGGTTCCGCTAAATTATAATTATTATAATCATCCCGTAATTTTTCCAAAGCGTCATAACTAGAACTGTATAAATACGATGGGTCACCAACTATATTCATTATATCGTAATTACCAATAAAGTTTAGAATGTCACTATCCCTAGTTACGTATGGTGAAATGTAAGCAGCAACCAAATTGGAATCATTACTGACTAATACAGGCGTGGTGCTCAATTCGGTCGGCATTAATCTTGCCAGCGCGGTTTGAGCGACCTTGTTGATTCTATAATTCTTAAGCTTATTTGGTCCAAAGTTAGACAAATTTACATTTTGTGTTATGTCAAATTCATCAAACTGAAATGGATAAGATGATATGGGGACATATAAACAACTAGATGACACATATGCCAGTGTATTATATGGAAAATTATAAGCACTACCAGTCAATCCGTTATATCCTATAGCATTTGGAACACTAACCATACTTGCCGATGCTAAATTAATCGGATACTCAAAACTGTATCTGAAATATAAATGGGTGTAAGTATTGGTAGGATCATAATCATCATATGCATCGAAATTCTTGCAATGATCTATAAATGCACTTTGAGACAACTGGTAATTCCATATGTTTATTTTATCGAGATTACCAAAGAAATTGTTATTTCCATAGGGAGTATTTCCGAAACAAACTGAATTACTGGATGTAAAATATCCAATATATTGGCTTCCTAATAACAATTCATTCGAACTTTGAAATATAACTCTATCATTCTCAACACTATTAACCTGTAAACTGTATATTGATGGAATGACATTAGTATATACCACATCAAATTCTGAAGTTACATCCCGTTGTTGAATGAGCACATTGAACACGTCCCCATTAAATAAAGGAAGAGGTTGTGTAGATATAGTCTGATCATAGAAACTGAAAGACAATATACCCATGTAATCTTGATAAGCCTTCGTCACGAACACTTGAAAATTTTGATCTTTATACACTAATTGGATTACATCATTCCAGTTGTATTGGTGTGTGCTATCAAAGGAGAATTTAAACTCCATTGACTGAACTGACGGATTATATGGCAATTGAACATATTCACTGCTTCCTGAATAACTGGTGAAATAATAACGACTTTGAAACAAATATGAGCTATTATCGTAATCAGACAAACTGTTTCCACCAAATTCTTTGATATTGAGAAAACTATAAGGAATACCATAAATATTGGCCAATATTCTGACACTTTCTTCGGTTCCTTTCGCCTTATATATCATTGGTAGATTGTTCAATATTCTATTCCATATGATATTCATCTTATTGACTCCACTAATTGCTTGGGAGCCACTATACTGCGCGTTGTTTAAATAGTAAGATTCTCTGGATACATTTTCCACCGAACTAATAGGATTCCAACCAAATTGTTCTAATAAATTATTTGCTATAGTACTAACAAAGGAATTAGAGTTTGAGTTGCTCAAATACTGAGTTGTTGGGAAATTTTGAATGTATAAATAAATATTATCAAAGAAATGCCCCACCATCGACAAGAACACCAAATAATCTGAATTGTCATCATTGCTCTTTATGAATTCAGGAGTATTATTTACAAACGCGTCTCTGTTATTGAAATCGTAATCGATGGCACCTCTTATATAATTTTGATAATTTGATCCACTAATCAAGTATTGATTGGTGTATAAGTACGACTCAAATCCATCAAATGATTTGTATATGGCATCAATTTTCTCAGTCAATGACGTTGTATCGTATGAAAATGAGGAACTTACAGAATAATTTTCGGACGATGCACTTATCTGTACATTATTAAGAGATGATGTTAGCGAATTTAATTGGTTAACTTTATTCACGAATAATTTGATTCGTAATTGAGCGGACGAAAATAATACAAAATTACTGAAACTAGAATAATCCACACTCAGTGCTTGTAATTTCTTATTAAACTCTATTTGATTCTGTAAATTGGAACTATTTAATTGATTCTGGTTTGTGTAATCTACCGTCTTCGTTATCGGTTTAGTTTTTATTTTTGGATTTGCGTTGAAATTTGGGCCAGCAATTTTATACTTGACTACATTTGATGGTTGGGTTAATATTACTTTCTGAATAAGCGGAGCAATTGATATATTAGACACCCAACAAGTATTTCGTGGACTAATAGATTCACCCAATGGACTGAATAATTTAGCAACTAATATTATGTCATTGTTGTCATCCAATGTGTAAGTATGGTCAATTATAGGTAATACAACATTGTTACCAAAATTTAATGCATTTTTTAAATAGGAATAAAACTTATCGGTATATTGATTGAATATAACCTCAAGTTCAGGTGATAGGAAATTATTGAAGAATATATTATCTATAAAATTTGCAACCGATCCACTGGAATCTAAATTTCCATAATTATAATTACGCGCAATTAGAGCCGTATTGACTGATGTATCCACAATGAATTGAAATTGTGCGTGAAGTTCTTCTTCTGACACAATATCAGCATAATACGTGTGCAACCAGTTAGTTATGTAGGACTTTATTCCCAAATAGGTTTTTGATACAATAATTCCCGATGAATTCTTGTATGAAATATTGTACCCATTGTATATACCATTTAAAAAATTGATAATATCCGAATTAGATGATAATCCAAATATAGTTTTAAACGAATTCAATACTTGTGGATTAGATTTAATTAATGTGTTGTATCCGTCATTTATATTGAAATTATCTAGGGCTGAAATCAATAAATTGATGATATCGTTAACCATTGTTTTCTTTTGGCAAAAACCATCATACCAGTTATTTATCAATATACTTTGAGGATTAGTTGCATCGAATACAAATGTTGGTATCAATTGTATTTCGGTTCTATCAGTAGATATGGATTTTATCACCAATAAATTGTTACTATCACCGGCAACATTTCTTAGGAAATTATATGAAACAATTTGGTTACCGGTCTGTATCCCAACATTCGTTAAATCATTTACAGTATTTAACAATATTTCTCGATTGGATGCAATTGCATAACTAGAATTATATCGTGGATAGTTGTAGCTTAAATTACTACCAGTGACATCGATATAATTAGAGGAAACTATGTTATAAGTATCAGTTTTCTTAAGTATGTTCCAATTTATTTGGTTTCCACTTATATCAAAAACTGAGAACTCTATAAAATCTTCATATGATGAGCCGAAGAAATTGTCAGTTGATTGGCTAACATAAAATGTTGAAAGATCGGTGGAATCAAAATATGATCCAGTGTTCAAATTATCCGTGTCAGATGATATTGTTAGAAATGGGAATGACATATTATGCTGGTGTTACAGGAGTATATGGAAATATAGGATTGAAATCCGTAGTGCTGTTTCCCTGTCCCAACTGTATTCTTAATTGAATTATTAAGTTCTTATCAGCAAGAACTTGTACGTTATTAGTATTTGAGTCCGCAACCTTTACCAAACTATTCAATTGTTGAGTCAATGATTGATTTTGTGCCACAACTTGATTATATGAACTCTGTAGTTGATTGGATGATGTCGTGGATTGTGATATACTTGATGTTGTAGTAGCTATGTTTACTGAATACAATTTTGATATGGATGTATCATTATATTCATTATTTGACAATCCGTACGCCATAAATGATTGTGATGCCACGCTTCCACTAATACTTAAAACGACATTTCCCATGCCATCCAAGTTATTACTGAATATTCCAGTGGTAACAAAACTATTAATGTAATTGCTTAAATCACTCATCTTACTACTTTAAATATATTATTATTATCAAATATGTTCACTGCACCAGAAGAATCGGTAGTTTTAATTAGTATTTTATAATATCTCTCCTGTGGAAGACCTGATGTATCCATCATGAAATAGTTTATATTGCCATCACAACTAAGAATAGTTCCTTGATCGAAATTAATTAATACCTCTTCGCTCTCTTTATCTTTAACCATGTAATATGCTGGAGCTGGCAAGAAACTTGAGGTTATATAATAACTAGTCTGTGTAGCTTTATTGAAATTCTTCAATGGATTGACAGGGGAAGAATATACATCAATTCGAGGAACACTACCAAATTTATATTGAGCCTTAAGATTCTGTAAAACAACACTATACGGATACATTGCTGGCAACAAGCTACCAGTGTTATATATACTATCATTCCAACTAACATCTAAATATGGAGAATATATTGTGTTTGTGTGTGTACCAAAAAATTTCAATTTGTTATTTGATACCATGCTAGAAGTCTCCAATGATGTAATCAATATCAAACCATAATTTGGTAAACTGCCACTTATCCAAGCATTGGCAATCTTACCAATATTCATTTTAATATCGGAATTTGTATTATTGAACACTTGAAACGAGGAATATTGACTAGATGTCACAAAATCTCCGCCGAGATTAGTCCATTGACTTCCACTATAATAATTGGTGAAATCCCAGCTAACGCCATTATTGGACCCACCCAATTGATATCTACCGTCCCCTGAATACCATGGAGTAGTTAGTGGGTATGCAAATATTGTGTAGGATATCGGTACTTCATTTGCTTGAGCATTTTTCAGTGTTAAAAAATACCCCAACGAACCAGTATTACTTATATTTCCATTTGATATTGATTGTGATATGATGGACACATCAAATTGCATTAGTGTTCTAGATATTACAGAATCTGTAACATATCCTATGTATGGGCTATATATCCCCCCAAACCCACTATAAATGCTTCCGGATGATATGTCTCCAGTAAAGTTGATTATGCTTCCGCTCATGTAAGAGGTTTTATTTGGAACGTATAAAACGGAACCACTGAATGATCCAGTAACTGTTCCTGAGAATGATCCGCTAACCGATCCACTATAATTAATAACAGAACTGGATATAATCGTACCAGAGAAATTATTAGTTATGAAATTTCCGCTTCCTGTGACAAATACCTGTGAACTTGGCATATACCCATTCAAATTTCCATAAAAAGAACCAGAAAAACTGTATAAATTGATATCACATGCGGTTGATCCCGATACGCTCTGTGTAATATATAATATCTCGGTCTGGATGGATGTATTGACTGCCTTGATTTCTAATGTAGAATCTAAACTAAAATTGTTTCCATCATAACCACTTTCGTTAGTTATGTAGGTATCTTGACTTGGATAAATAAAAGTATGCATATCGTTATGATATAAATATCTAAGAACGCGTAATAAAAAGTGGTTTACTTCAAATTATCCACTAAAATGTAAAACAACCATATTATACACAACTGCATTTTATATCTTCGTTAGGATATTTAACCTCAAAAACAGATGGATCGAGACTCGGATATATAATATTGTTAACTGTAGCTTGTTGGATATTATATTCGTATGGAGAATAATTTCCGTCATTTACAGTGAGATTATTTATACTTAATTGAGTTACGGCTTGAACACCATTAACTTGGGCAATAGATAGCTGAAGTTGACCTAAATTGATAGGCATATCAAAATACCACTTATCTATGTCAAAGAAGTCTTGAACAACCGCTAAACAGCTATTTAACACATCTTGTTTATTATAATTGGAATAGACCATAATTTGGAAATTTACACCAATATTGATAATATAACCATCTATGATGTTGATGCCATCGTTTAACATCTTATATTTAGTTAGATATGTTCTTAAATTTTGAACGATTGCATCATTTATGGTGGTAAGGTTCTTATTCTGATCATAACCTAATATATATAAATTTATACCAAATGGGTCTGAATTATCATAATTTACCCTTCGGTAGTAATTACTTTGAGCATTTTGAGTCAGTGTAGCAACATCGTTATAATCAAGATATCCACTGGCGATATTATTGACCGTTAAGTTTTTATCAGATTTTACCGTTACTTTTGATATTGATCCATAAATCGGAGACATACTATATACTCTGACGATATAATCATCCTCTGTCACCATTCTGTTCTGAGATGTGAAATTCATTAACGCATTCTGTCTAATCTGTTCCACACTCTCTTGATCGGCTCCGCCTGTGGCTGGCGATGGATTTGATACTTTTAATGAGTTTTTAACTGTTTGTAATAGCGATAACTGCGAGGGATTTAATGTTGATAGATTGTTATTATATTGTACGGAGAAAATTGAGTTTATATCTCCTACTGGGCAATTTGATAATAATCCACCCCCAACAATATATGTCACCGTTAATGTTGTATTAGCTGGTGCCTGTCCATAAGTGTTAGATTGAAGGAATGTGGATGAATCGAGTGACAATCCCAATGTGGATATGTTGTTCAAACCAACCCCGATTAATTGAGCACTTGGAAATACGATCTCATCCGATATAGAATCAGCATTTGGTCCAAATTCCAAAAACGTGGAATTATCCGCAGTAACATTGACCGTAAATTTCCTATTTGTTCTTAGGCTCTTAATTAATTTAGGAACTTCTGATTGATATACATAATATTGTCCGTCATTAGTCTGAGTATTATCTACGTTGGTAAATATCAAATCTTGACCCAAATAATCTACTTTATACCATTGATTATTATCAGAATCAGCAACGGATAGTATATTTAATACATTGTTTTCGGGTAGAGTTAATTGATAAAATGGGACTGGACTTCCTATGGGGAAAGTTCTCGACACTATGGCTCCGGCCAATACGTTGACAGTTTTATGTAATAAGAAAAATTGAGGGATACCATAGTTATCTCTGGTGTATACCGCATCATCTCTTGGATCAAGTGCCGTATTTACGGAAAAATCTATTGGATTTGTCGTAATATAGCTCACTCCAGATGAGTTCTTTACTTGCATATACTCACGAATACTTAAACAATAATTCGTGTCCGGAACATAATTACCAGAAGAATCTTGTGCGGCAGGTGCTAATTGATAAATGTCCAATGTAGCCGTGGATGCTTTGGATACCGATGGTGTGTACCCCAAGAATTTAGCCAAAGCAATAACATTCTGACGTTCTTGGGCATATGGCATCAAACTCTCTTTGAATTGATAATCTGTATAATATGACAACACATCACCAACATATGCTGCCATTTCTATGTACATAGTGCCGGGCGAGGAAGTACTAAAATCTTGATAAGTTTTAGGAAAATAGGTCTGGGCGTAACTAATTAATTGATTCTTCAGAGAACCGAAATCTCTATTGAGATATTGGATGTCACGCTGTGTTACATTATTAAAATTTTTAGACGTTTTGTTTGCCATAAATTAAATACCGTTTTGTTGCAATACTAAATTGATACTGTCTTTCACATTGTTCACGGTAAACAGTATCTTTATATATACTATGTAGTTATCTATTAATGTATTGCTGTCAGTTCCCTGTAAATTAAACTCAATATCAGTAATAACCACATTAGGAATCCATGTGTTTATATCATCCGTTATTATTTGCTTTAGCACATCGGGAGAATTTGATAAATTCTGCTCAAATAACGCACTCTGTAAACCACTTCCAAAAAGTGGTTGAAATCGTCGTTCCCCTCTTACAGTATTCAATAAATTCATTATATTCATCTTTGTTTGTGATACTGTATCATATGTCTGATCAAAATATCCAGCACTACCACGTTGAATTGGAATACTTAATCCAATTGGATAGGGTGTTGTATTGGATGATGGATTGATAAGAGGCAACATAAATTATTGCTCCAATGATACGGCTCCACTGCTAAATCCCCCATTTTTCCTTTTTTCATCCACCGTCTTCATTATAGACCTAAAATCTCTATTTATCTTACTTAAAACCTTTGCCTGTTCCTGTGTGGTAGGTGTAATGTTTGATACCACGGGAATCTGATTTACATGCGATTCATTTAATGAACCATAATCAATATTCTCTTCTTCTGATTGATTATTATCAATTATATTAATATCTTCTGAACTACCGGGTGCAAATGTCTCAGAATACCCGACAAACGGTGTATTTTCTTGTTTAATTTTCACCGTTGTATTATTCAAAATCTCATTTAAAAGAGGGTTTTTAACATACTGTTTTTGTTCTTTTGGTTTAGCCACAACAGGAGGAGTCGAAATAACTTGTCGTTTTACAACTGGTGATTTATTACCAGTTAATGCTTCTGAAAGTACTTGTGTTATCATAGAAGGAAGTTGTTTTTTCACTTCCTCTTGAACTATGGTCTTTATTATATTCTTTAAATCTTGTGAGTTCATATATCTATAATTATTAAATAAATCGAGTATTATTTAGTTTTATTTGTAGTTAGTTCCTGAAAATCCTCCACTAACCCCTTCTCCACTTACCACGTTTATAGTAGTTGCTTGTCCAGTTCCGTCATATCCACTCGGTGTCCCACCGTTAGCTCCGGGAGCGAAACCTCCACCTGTAACAAAAACTCGTCTACTTAATAGCTCATTTAATTGAGTTTGTAATGCTATTAACTGCTGTTGTTCAATACTCATTTGTGTTATATTTGCATTTGAATTACCTGTGTCACCACCCTGAGCATCTGGATGGGTGTGATTATACAAATGAGTATGTGCAAGTAACCATCCACATAATTGAAACATCCAATTTACAGTGGTTTGTCCTAATAATACAGGTTCACTGGTCTGATCATATTGGCCAAGATATATTTCTGGACTGTTTATGACGGTCTTATTATTCGTGGTGATAACTATCTGATCCTGTGCATCCATGGTAATTTCACTATCAGTAACAACTCCATATCTCTTCTTACTATAATGAAAAGTCTCACCGAATCTGGAACTCAATATCAATCTATCTGAGTTTATAATAATCTGATCACCATCTAAAATCGGGTATTGAAAGGTACTTGATCCATTAAATGCTGACTGTTCTTCGCTAACACCAAACATCGATTTATACACAGTTGGTTGCCATTTTGACACCGTTAAACCCGAAGTCATATGTATAGAACTCCCGTCATTATTTATATCTTCATTTATCAATCCTCCTACATTTTTCTCGGAATTTGTTATTGGTGGAATTGGGGGCAATTTTGGATATTGCTGTTGGGCTGAATTGGATGCTATCAGACGCTGTCTGTTTCTGATAAGAATCATGGGATTTCCACCACCCACACTGGGTGGATTTAATGTGGTATCTCCAATGTAATTTGCGTTATCACCCTTATCGTTTTGTCTGTTATCATCGTATGCACCAAATCGTATAGATTGCCCGAACCTACTCTCAATGGTGGTGTCTCCTTCATATTTCTTTAAACGACGTATAAAATTGTTACTTAGAAAGTATGAACCCAGACTTCCAATGTAATCATTGTTAATATAGGTTTTATTTGTTAATAATGATTGAGGACCGAAGGTGCCTAAACCATTATTGATTCCATAAACTTTCTCAAATTTATAATCTCCGCAATTATTTATAAAATTCCTAAGATTTAAGCGTTTTGTATAATATAGATTACCGAAATATTTAACAACCACAACAGGTTCGTTTATAAGAGGATATTCGATAATACCACTGACATCGAGCGGAAGTGCCCAATTCAATCTTTCTTTAGCAATAGCCTGTTGACTATTTACCATTCTAACCAATGCCCTACCTATCCATGTATAATCTACATCGGTTGGACTAGGAGATGTATTATCGTAATTATCAGGAAATGAAGATACGTCTATTTTTTTATTCTTTAAAACTGGATGATTTTCATCAAGAATAATATCCAATACAATGCCGGGTTCCATTTCATAAAATTCAACGGAATCTCCCATTGAATTACCCATGATTGAGCCGAGTCCTGTATCATTCAATTTAGAATTGCCTCCAACTCCTGATTTTTTCTCAAAATATGCCATATTTACGCATTTAGATTAACAAGTGGAGTGTTCATTTCCTTTGTTATTTTCTCCGCTTCGGCCATTAGAGATTTTCTTTCTTCATCAGTTATACCACCAAATCCAGTAGTTGCTTCGGCACTATTAGTAGCAGCAATTAAACGTTGGACAATTGCGGCCAATTTTACTAATTGTTCGTCGTTTTTAACCCCAACATCAAGATATTCACGTATTAAGGGAACTATTGTTATAGCATCTTGAGGAGTTTTTATCATCTGTCTCAAGTCACTAACAAAGATGTCTATTTGTGCTCTTTTTTGTTCACTATTAACAACAACATCTTTTAAAAGACTTGAAAATTTCTTGTTTTTATATAACTCAAATTCTGTATCCATATATAATATATATGAAATTTATCAGATTTTTGATGAAAATGTACCATGTTCTTGATATAGGCGAGTGATATTATCTTGATGATATTTGAATTTATTTATGACTTTTGTTATCTGTTGGGTACGACAATCACTCATTTCCCTAATATAAAAATACAATGCCTTTTTATTGAAGCAGTCTATTCTCTTATAGTTCCTAAACAGTTCTATGACGGCATTAGCTATATTCAAGTCTCTTTCTTTAGTGAATACTTTCCCGACATTCTTTTCCCAATATTGGATCATCATTTCCATAAATTCATCCAATTCCACGTCTTTATGATATGAATCTAGACTTTGTAAGCACACGGATGATTCCGATGGAGTATCTGATATATTCACATGCTGATTCCTACGTTTATATATGTTATTATTATGGAAGATTAAATAGTTTTTTGCGACTATACTGAAATAGCTAAAAGCTTTACCTTTTCCTGCCTCAAATTTATGAATATTTGATACTAAATGTGACACGGTTTCTTTTTGCATATCCAGAGGACTAACATCAAAATATGAAAATTTAAACGTGTTAAATACATTTTCCACCAATTTCTCAAACGCGTATTTTATTTTATTGTTGTAAATATCATTACGGATAGAATCATCTATCTCTTTATTATAGGTAATAATAGAGTCTTCTGTATCTTTAGTGAAATACATTTTTGGTGTAGATTTTTCAACCTTAGCCTCAATTGGGAGCACTGGAGAAGAAGAAACCTTTTTAGGTTCCAAAACGAGTACCGTTTTCTCTTTTTTTGTATTTTTTGGTTTGGAAGATTGTTTTCGTGTCTTAATTTTCAATTTTCTCATTTAATTTTATCCTTAAGTTTCTCCATTATGGAAACCATTTGAGAAAAAGCAAAACCTACCTCATCGTCTCTTGAAAAAATATTTCGTTCATCTAGCTGTTTTAACTTGGTGTATGTATTGTTGACATCCTTATGAAACTCAATAACCCAGTTTTCATAAGTGGTTATTTTATCGGTTTGTATTCCAATAACAATTATCCCGGCCCCAATAACACATATCGCTATGGTTAGCAGTATCGATACTATAATAAATGCAGTCAACATATTTAAAAATTTCCATCTTCCTCGTTATCTTCTAAGAGTTCTTCCAAATATTCTTCTAAATATATAATGGCATCAGATACTTCATCCCAATCGCCATGCTTATTAGCACTTCTTAAAAGTTTTATTACCTCTATAATATCAGATTGTTTCATGTTAGTCAATGTAATATATAGTAATATATCTAATTAAAGCTTTAAAAATTAATTATATTTCAAAAAGAGAACATTCCGCGCAATTTTGCTGGTAATTGTCGTGTCTTTGGTGGTGGAGTAACCGATGGTTGCACTGAACCAGTTATAGATTCCTCTATCTTACTAACTACTGGTTCCGCTATCGTATTAACAATAGATTGTCCCAATGGTGGTTCTATAATATCATTAAGTGGTATGATTTTTTCTTTGGTTATTGAGGTGTTATATGCTAATAATAGACATAACGCCAAAGGATCAAATACACTTATCAATAGGAGTATAAACCATTTTACAGCACTATTCATACTCATATGAACTGCATCGGCCACAAATTTAAAGATTATCATATCTTTTTTGCCGCCTATTTTGGATTGAATATCCGATATTTGTGAATCTAAATTTTCTAAATCCTTGGTGCTATTCTGAATGATTTGATTCTGTGCCTCAATATCCGTATGATTTTGGTCTATCATTTCTTTGGTCTGTTCTTGTAATTGTTCCATCTCTATTGGATTTCTAGCAATCAATAAATTCGTCACGGACTGATCCATTCTATTTTCCTGTTGTGACCTTAATTTAGTGTATTGTTCTATTTGTTTTCTTGCGTCCACAATCTTACTTTGTGAATATTCTCTCTGACTTTCTATAGTAGATATCTTCTCTTCCGATAATTGGTTTTCCATTGCAGAAGACTGATATGCTCCACTCAAATATCCAAATATACCAAGAGAAGTGATTAAACTAAGTATCAATACCGCCATTATAAGATACACTCGAAGATATAATTGAGTTTTTTGCCAAAATCTAAATAGATAACTGGTGGCTGTGAGTTTGCCCAATTCCAGAGAAAAACTCATTATCATTGCTGCCACAAACGATCCACTAAATAATGTAGATATTCCAATTATACTATAATATGCCGCACAACCAGCAACAAATAATGCAGAGATGCCTACTAGATTCTCAAATTTGAAAATTTTATTCATTATTAAAATTGAAATGGTAGGAAATATATCACGGTTGTCGGAGCCACCACCCATACATTATTGGTGGACCAATTCAATGTAACTGCGGTTTGATTAGTAACCGTAACTTTTGTTCCATTAGCATTGTTTAAATATAATGGAAAATTTACCAAATTATCATTGAACATCGTGATTTGTGCACCCGATGGTATACAATTAGAATCACTATTTATCAATATTGTTGATTGTGTGCCAATCTGATAAAATTTCGAACCAAATCCATAACTTATATAATTAACTGCATTTCCAGTATTGAGTTCTGTCCAATAGGTATTGTTGGTTGATACCAAAGGATACGTTGTGTATACATTATTAGTTGTTATAACCAAACCATTAGTAGTATATACTTGATCATATTGTACTAAATTTGTTGGTAAAGATGAATCAAATGTTAATCCAAAATTGTATAATGTTGGAAATACATAAACACTGTTTCCACCAATACTATTGAATTGACTGCAATCGTTATTATTAAATGAACAATTGGTAGTCCATCCATAATTAAGAGATAAGTGCCCAATAACAGTTCCGGATGTATTAGTGTTTATCATTTTATTTCCACCAGCAATGATTGTATCCGAATGATATATGTCGTTCGCAGGGAAAGTTGTTAATCCATTCCATGAACCTATCATAAATGGCGTATCAACAAATGTGTTATTTAAAACCAAAATATTGGATTGACATGTAAATGCTATTTCTCCGCTAGTAGACCCTGTTACTATAGAAAATTCACCATTCCCTCCATTTGGATCAGTGTCGCAAAAATAATTATTAGATACAACACAATTAACCAAATGATTTAAATTTAAAAACATGTTACCTTGTGATGGGTTAAAATAGTAACAAGTATTATTTATAAAATAAACAAAAGGAATATTATTATAACCACGTGAAAATCCTATAGCACATTCACCGAAACAATTAGTCACAAGATTGTCCTCAAAATACGTAGGAGAGGTCATTGATGCTGTATACATCTCAATTGGTTGTCCAACTGTGTCAAATACATTGTTTGATACTACCATAACTTGTCCGATATTAACTCCATCAAACCTATCATCGTAAAATACATTGTTGTAATATGTGCAAACATTTGCATTGGTATTGTGATTTGGATTCTTAAGCACTTCTCCTGCCCAATTATCAAATATCGTATTAGTACAATATATACTAAAATCGCAACTATAGTATGTACTTCCAGCAGACGGTACACCATTGGAATTGTATAGATATGATGCTTCTATAGCTGAATGAGTTTCATCTAAACCCATACCATCTATAGGATTCATAAAAAATCCATCATTGCGATTATAATTATCCCTAGTTGCTACATTTGGTATCCCCCCATCTATGTTTATCGATTGAATAGTTAATGGTGTATTTGTTCCACTGAAAACACCGATATTTATCTCATCAAACATGATTCCTCTTGTGGAAGCAAACTGGCCAGATGGTGGAAAGAATCCATTTCCTTCTGATCCAGAACCTATTGGTTTCACTACTCTTGCCCCCTGACCAATTAAACGAGTGTTATTAGTTCCCGCACCAATAATATTAATCCAACCTTGTCGCAAAAATACACCACAATAAGCATATACCAAATCTGTATTGGTTGATAAAATTAAATAATTTCCAGCGGGAAACAAAAGATTAACATTTGGACTACCTGATGCATAAATATAAGACAATGCGGAATTTATTGCAGTCTCATTATCATATCCATAAGTTGTGAACGCATTATTTATTGTATTAGAACACACCTGCGAAATATAAACATTGGTTCCATGTACTATGTTAGTTATTGTTGCAATTAAATCATAATACCCATTTGTATATACACCAAAACTATTAATACCTAATGGAGTAATAGGTCCTGCATTATATATTTCTATGTTATCACCAATTGCAGTATTGGGAACAGAACTTGTAGTAACAATTAATGATGAATTTGATACACAGCTTGCTGAAAATTGAATAGCATCTCCTATTGCACCAAAATCTGTGACAGTTACACTGGTGATATTTGTACCCAAATTCAATATTTGTAATCCGTTCGTTAACCCACTGTGTTGAAGAATTGAGAAATTAGTGTAGCCACTATAAAAAACACCAAGACCAACTGTGGTTAGTCCTCCACCCAACGATCCTCCTGTACCAGACATTGCACCCAACAAAACCAAATTGGTATCATACATTGTAAATATTGGGCTGGATGAATCTCCGCTGACGGCATATGACGCTGCCCACTGTCCTTGAGTAACATTGGCATAAGGAGATATCCAAGACCCATATTCAACTCCACTACCAGTATTTACGCCCGGACCATCATATGCCGCATCTATGTACATGTACTCAATTTGAGCGGTAGAATTGTGTGCCCAAAATGCTGGATAATTCACTATTGTTTTACCTTGTAATTTATTGATTGAGTTAGTTGAGAATAAATATGGTAATGGAATACTTGCAGGAGCCGATCTATCCAATTGACCTATACCGAAATCGTCCCCCAATAATACTTGGTTTGTCACTACCGGAAACCATCCCGTTCCGTTAGTGTCATGAAAAGTAAGGGTTTTTCCACTGAAATTAACATGCGATGAGATGAAAACCAAATTGGATGCAACTAAACAACATTGCGATGATATAGCCGAAGCATATCCAACGCAAGCTAAACTAGTTGGTGCAGTCCATAATGTTGAGTTTGTCCCTAACCACAAAGTAGTTGATGATGCATTTCCAGATGCAGGAGCGTAAGCCGACGTACCATTGGTTCCAAGAGATAATTGATATAGATAGTTTGTAGGATTAAATGTACCATTTGTGGTAACAACCAATCCTGCTTCCGAATTTGTTATCATTCCGTTAACCACCAAAGTTACAGTATTTGTTGCTGCTAAATCATATGTATGGGATACATTCTCACTGGTGCTAGTATAACCATCACCAAAATTCCATAGAAAACTAGTTCCATTTGTTCCTGTGTAATTAAAATTGACTGTTAATGGGTACGCTCCACTGGTTGGTGTGGATGCCGCAAATGTTGCAGTCGGTGCAGTGTTCAACAAATATTGGATTGATGCTGTGTAAATGACACCGGGCGACGCTGCATTGTTTGTTTCATTAAACGAATCAATTTGCATGACATTCGCACCAGCTTTGACTGATAAAAAATTAGTATATCCATGAATATATCCCGCTGGACTACCATCATTAGTAAATATAATCGGAGCCGAACTATTTCCTATTGTCACTCTACATAATCCGGGATTACCCAAATATCCGTAACCACCATTTACTATAACCCTATAATATCCAGAATTTGTAAAATTAAAAGTTTTTTGTATACTACTTTCTTGATATTGTAAAGTCCACGGATTTGTGGCACCTATACCAGCGTTACTAGTGGTAGCATAATTGTTCCCAGAAGAAGCATCAAGATATGGGTTACCAGCCCTTGTCTGTAGTTTCGTAAAATCATTTTCAAATAATGTAAATATTGAATTAGTAGGGACTGGCGTATATATCGTAGGGTCATTTAAATTCACTCCCGTCAAGTTCATTTGACCAATCACCCATGCAAACTGATTGGAAATAACATTCAATCTCTGTAATGTAATCCATGTGGTACAATCAGAAAAAGCCAAATTAAGATTTGTTTGCATCGCATAAAGCACTGGAAAAGTAAACGTTCCGGGCAATATGGATTCAGCATAACCACTAGACTGTCCATGCATTCCAATATTATTCGTTGTGACATTTTGCTCAAAAATATTATAAAAATTAAGCATCGGCGACGCCGATTCATTATAGAATCCAGTAAAGAATTCGCTTAATAAATTAGATGCGGTTTGAGTTTTATCCCACCATACTCGTGGATACGCGTAATAATCCCAAGGATTATCAATAATTTGATTTGGGGTAGCCTGACAACCCGCCTCAAACACTCCCTCGTTTTGTAGGAATTTAGCCCTATCAACCATACCACTTACTTCTGGAACTGGTAACAACGGATTTTGTTGTGAAAAATCCGTTAATAATAATTGATAATCATATACACCTAAATTGGTTGTCAAATTGTTCCAAGCCACCCAATTGTTAGATATAGATATATTCTGCGGAGAAGCAGTCGATAAAACGGGTTGACCATAAACACATACTTGCATATGGATATTTGATGGAAATTTATTGAAATTAGGAGGCGCAGCGTTAACGTTAGCATATGCCAGTCCCATTACAGTTTGATTTCCACCTAACTGAGTGACTTGATATGCAACGTTAGTAATTAAATAATAATATTGTGGTGAATATGAATAGGCTCCACCTGCATTTACCCATCCGTCTCCCGCAGGTTGTAAAGGAGAGTCCAAAGAAACTTCGGTTTGATTAGTTGACCACAGTGTGGCATCAATAGGAAGTATACCATAGTATCTGCTCCATTGTTTATATGTTAAAGGTGATATTGAATCTAATGGATTTGAGGTGTCTACCGCAATCATTTTTTGAGCCACCCATTTTATTAAGTTCGAACTAGTTTGTGACCAAGTCAATTGATATGGACTTCCATCGTAAACTCCAGTAGTAGGATTTACATATTGACCTCCTCTATATCCCCACCAATTAGTATCCACAAGAACACCATTAATCACTTGGTTAGTTAATTCTAGTATTGAGCTAGGAACAACATTATTATAATTATGTGGATATCCTGAAAATTCACTATTATTTGTTGAGTAATAAATACTCAATCCACCGGGTGCCGATGCCTTTTGTATTTCGTTCCCAGAAAAAATAAATCCATTTTCGCTACTCGTCCAATGGTTTCTCCACCAATATAAATAACCCTGTCTAGTTGGGCCAACAATTCCAAAACTCCAAGGATAATATTGTTGCACACTAAAATTAGCATATATACTTCTAACGCTTGGAGAAAAGTTATATGGCAGAGATGACAATGATACTCCATTACCATAAGGTATATAATCACCATCTTCATCAGCATAAACCCATCGTACTCCTTGTTTTTCCAAAAACGTGATTACTCCAAACCACACATCCATATATGGCCATCCAGTAAAATCAACCTCACGAGTGCCCTGAACATTCACCGTGATGTTTGTTGGTAATGTTCCATTTAATATATTTGCCTGTTGTGCGGCATAGTTTGGGGCAAGATTTTGTAAATCGATCACTCTATAAATTACACCGGGATATGAATTGGTTTGTGATGATAGAATAATTGGCACCGGCTTACCTTCCAATTCACTCAAATAATAACTCAAATCAGAAGAATCTTGCAACAATCCACCGTTTACAGATGTGGTTGCTGCAACCACAGCATCTAAATTTGGATAATTTGTTCCAACGCAACCATGAATCTGGTTAGTATAGCAATCCCACTTTAATGTTGCTGGAGGAGAAACCAATACCCAATTATTATTTGTGGAAAACCAATTTTGATTTGTTTGCAACAATAATGTTACATATCTACCAATTAATGGGCTGAAATGTATAGAGGCTTGAGTTTCTAAGTTGTCGCCCACATTAAATACTCCATTAGAAAAACATGCGTCATATGGAACCCATTGTAATCCCGCAAATGTTGTGGCCGGGCTTGTATTCCCAATATACACTGAAATTGTTCCAATAGGATTAGTACCAAAACCAGTAGTATTTGGCCAACTTGGAGTCACAATGTAATTTGTTCCTGTTGTAAAAATACCATCAATTGTATTAGTAGTACCCATATCCAATGTAAATTCATTGACCGCATTAGTGATTACTGCACTATATGGGATTATTGATGCATTTATATCACAGAATATAAATACACTTAATAGAAATAATAGAACTTTTTTAAACATATACTATTAATGCTGAACTATATAACTACCAATTAATGAACAATTAGCAACGTTGGTGACACATATAACTTCATTTGGAAATACAGTTAACGTATTTAACGTTACAGGATTTGTCGCTGCAAACGCCTCATTTGGATTATCCAAACTATAAAGACCTGATGTAAAATTGGTTATATAAATATCAGAATTAATCAAACTGGCACTATTGATGGTTTGGACAGTTGCCGTAACATCCAATCTAAATGGATATATATTTGTCCATGGCACATTAATAGTTAATGGATTAATTAATTTAACATAAGGATATTGATTTGGTGGGAACTGTATAGGAATAGGATTCGTTGACACAATTAAATTATCAACAAAGAAATTTGCTTGATATGGTGATGTTAAATTAATTCCTGATATTCCCAAACTATGGTTGGCTGCTTCACTAACATAATTGTTGCCGGATGTTGGGATTGTTCCATTTGTGGAAAATGCGGCCCAACAAGTAGCCGATGTAGAATAAAACATCCATATATCGTATGCCACATTTGGCACCATAGCCCCAACCGATGACGCCGTGGTTGATCCGTTATATAATTGTATATTACCACCAGTAGTAATGTTAACATTGGCAGCTTGTCCAGAATTACCTAAAATGAATGGTTGTGCACATAATTGAAATGCGCTATCCGTGGATCCGGGAAGAGCACTCATCACCAAGTTCATATGAACATATACATTGGTCACGTTGATACTTGTAAACTCAAATCCAGCATATACTGTTCCAGCAGTTCCAAAAAATTCCGCCGATGAATTCCCAACTATAGCGTTAGTTCCAGTTTGATGCCAGTCTACTTCTCCCAGCATACTATTGAAATTCAATGGATACCCGCCAAAGTTATTTGTCCAAATACCATAAATATTTGGCCAAGGAGTACAACCAGTCTCAAATTGCTCATGAATAAGGTTGGTCATCCATGTTCCTGAAGCAGCATTAAATTCAGGATACATTGTATAGGTTTTAGGCCATTCATTTTGGTTAGTAATACCACTTGAAAACATCACATGATCTGATGATGCTGAATCAGGAGACACCAAACACATAAGATTAAGGATGCTGGTTAATGCTGGGAAATTAGTGAATGAAATATGATTCTGGAATGTACAAGTAGCACTTGGTAACCACCAATTAGTTCCTGTTGATAAACTAATATTATTAGTAAGACCAGTATCAATGTGTCCAATTTGTATACCAAAAAAGTTTGTCATGAACTGTGGATAAGTTGCCAAAAATGCCATAGAATCCCAACTCCATCTTCCGTTTTGTACATAGTTTCCAGACTGTGTCACATATGTAACCAAAGGACTCTGTGCCTCAAGATATTGAGAGAAATTTGTTGTCAATAAGTATATATTTGTACCAGCTTGATAATCAACCCAATACTGTGGTATGTTCGTTGGCCATAACGGAGCACCATATGAATTATCTGTGGATGGTGAGGTAGTTAAGTTAAACTCAAATAGATTACTTGGATATCCGCCACCCATAATAACTGCATATGAACAAAAATTACTGATTAATTGGGTTCCGGTTCCTCCGTATTGGTCTGCTGGACTATTTAGAAAATCACTTAATGCTACTGAAGGTCCAGCTATATATAAAACAACACTATTAGTCTGTTGTCGTGACAATAACTTTCTCATGGAAAGTGTCATGTTGGGATATGATGCATTATTCTGATAACGAGAAATATATTGATTGTTATTAGTATATGAAACCGAATATGTGACTGACTGATTTGTGGATGACCCAATCTCCGAACTCACTCCCATATAATTCAATATCGAATCTAATGCTGGAGTACTATATGGAGCATTAGGTCCCTCAATATTTTCATAGCCAATTATTCTAATATAACCTTTTCTTTGCATACCAGCGGCGAATTGGGCATTCATTGCCTGACCAATATCACCACCCTGCGATTCTAATACAAGAACCGGTTGAGCAGCGGAAATTCCCGATGCAGGAATATTTGCCATTAATTGACTAGCAATGATATAAGCCTGTGCCGCCGAAACCAAAGAATTTGTATTAGGTGGCACAGTTTGTGAAGTGTTCGTTGCGTTATCTCCAGCCATATATGGAGCAGGAACTAGAGAAATTCCATAGTTAGTGGAACCATCTGAATTAGTCCATATAGTAAGTGTTATTGAACTTCCGTTTGTCAGCATTCTAGCAGCTACGGAAGCAGGTAATAAATTGTTAAAACTAGCGGTTCCACCAAAAATTCCAGAAATCTTACCACCGGGATGCACTATGTTTCCACTATTATCGACTGAAACGGTTGATGTTCCAGCCAATGCAGTTGTTGTGAACAATAATATCGTGACAAACACGCTTAATATTATGTTAATTATATTTTTCTTCATAAAGTTTAGGTAGTTGGTGTGAATAATAAAGTTTCTTGACCAACTGATCCGGATATCTGTATTGCATACCAAGAATTGGTTGTGGGATTAAACAATCTCATAAATGATGATGTTTGTGCTGTATTTGCATAAGAACTTGTTCCTGTAAATAACGATGCGGTAATTGCGGAACATGATATGTTTCCATACACGTCTAATGAATTTATTGCTGATGCTGTTATTGCTTTACCAATCACAACTCCACCGTTTGTTGTGTCTATCGAAAATCCACCGACTTCATTTGATATTTTTCCAGACCAGATATTTATCTGATTTGTACTAAATATACCAGTAGTTAAATCTTCTCCAGTATAAAATGATATTCCAAATATAGACTCAAAATTAGCAGCATAGTCTAATTGTGTCATGTAAATCGGAGATTCAGGTACATAACGGGTAACTTGCCAAGGATTTGATAACCACGAAGTGAGCATGAGTCGTTTACCATCCCCCACAATTTCATTAGGTAAATTAACCCCACAATTAAATGTAGCCATCAGCATTGTGGTCGGGTCTAGTCTATATAAACTTGAAGTTATTGATGAACCCATCCACACATATTCATTATCATACCACATTGCATACATATTGTCTACAAAGAAACTAGTATAACTTAAATTGGTTTTATTAATAACATATACTTGATTAGTTACAGACCCCTCGCATCCCAAATATACATGCGATGGAGTGATTGCCATATCATCAGTTATAAAATCAGCACCCACCACTGATGCTGAAATATATGACAATGTTGTTGGATTCATTCTTGCTATAGCACCATTAATGTCTTGTGAAGGAATCCATAAATATTGACCATCGTATTTTATGTTAGCTATTCTTCCAAATCCAGCAATCGATGCCGATGCAACCAATGCATAATTTGACATCTGATACTTAAACACATTGTTATCAGCATTATTTATTACATATAGATATGTCCCATCATTAGTAAGTGATGACGCTCTGCCAAAACTACCACTTTGTCCATTATATATCACCAATGAAGATGACAGTGTGGTTGGGTTTATTAAAAATACATTACCACCAACAGTTGAGGCAAATAATTGATTCGAGCTTGAATTGTATGTAAATTCCCCAATTGTATAACCTACTGATCCAGTCAAACTTGCCGTTTGATATGTCATACTGTCCATATTTACTCTGGCTATAACAGAATTACTACTACTAGGCTCAAATGTAGTTCCCCCATACCAAAAGTTTCCAATCACTATTGTTGCTTGGAATCCGGGCGCTCCATTTGTATTTGCTATGAATACAGATTGAGTATTGGATGGCTTGAATGGAACATTATACCAACTTGCCAAATCAAAATTAGACACGTTATTTGTAAGAATTCCAGTAAACGTTGAGGCATTATATCCATTCGGTAAGAAACTGGATGACAACGAGAAGTTTGCATAGGAACTACTATTACTATTATTGCTTCCACTAACGTATGATGCTGTTAATGCATACGATGCTGTTAATGAAGATGTTGCGTATGATGATGATACTACATATAAATTCGATGAACTCAACGAATATGAAGCGGTTAACGAATTCAATGCAAATAATGCATAGGAACTACTATTGCTATTATTGCTTCCACTAACGTATGATGCTGTTAATGCGTTTACTGCGTTACTTGCCGTTCCATAAAAGTTGGACGCCGAAACATACCCAGTTGTTGTATAATTACCTGATCTATCAATAATGGCAATTGGTTGATTACTAGGATTGTTTAAAGTAAAAGGGACTGTTGTGGAACCAGAACCTTCGATAATATCAATACCACCACCAATTAATCCCATGGATGAACCGATAGTATCATTTAACATTAATCCATTTCCACTAGTAGCAACGGTGGAACCAAGATTGTTATATCTTAAATTGGTTGCGGTATTTGCATATGAACTAGATACCACAACACCACTGATATAACTAGCTGTTAATGCATTCAATGAATATGAACTGGTTGGTGGAACATACGCGACACCATTCTTATTTAAATTAGTAGTAAAATTGATACTTCCTACTACATCCAATGATGCGCTAGGACTATTGGTGTTTATTCCCACTGATCCTACCGAAAAATCAGAACGTTGACCAGTCTTTAGTATGATATTTGCTCCACTTCCACTGGAAAGTCCATTTCCACCTTGTACAGCAATACTAGACCCATTATAGAATGAGCCATTATATCCAAATCCAGTACTGAGTGTTATACTTGACCCTGAATTGCTACCACTTAATGCCCCATTAGCAGATATTATATTTACATTACCGACACTATTACCAATAAATCCGTTAACATCTAATACCTGTTGTGGATTAGTATTATTTATACCAACCATACCAGTTCGTGTTATCTTTATCGTGGCACCATTGGTATTCAATATCATATTACCAGTACCATCATCTACAGCTATAGCATTAGTGTGTGCAAACCTATTATTTACAATGTTTCCATCCAAATAACTTGAAGAAATAGCAGATGATGCTGTAAATGGATTGCCTGACTTTGATAAATTTCCAGAAAAATTAATATCCCCATTAACGTCCAATGTATGTTGTGGTAATTCAGTATTTACCCCAAAGAAATCACCGTTTCCACTTCCGCCGACATAAGAATTATTACCAAGTCCACCAAATCTATATTGAACTATCCCACTTCCTGATGATATAAAATAAAATATACCAGTACCATCAAAATGCCAACTACCTTGGGCAGCATTAGATTGTAAAATTGTATTACTGCCATTATCCAAAGTAAGGTTTATACCATTACCCGTAGAACTATTACCAATACTTCCACTAATATCCAATGCATATTTTGGATTATTTTGTAATATTCCAGTATAACTTCCGGAATTGGTTATGTTAGGTAATTGAATTGGTGACCAACTTGCACTGTTTGCAAATCCACTGCTTGATGCGAAAATGTTTGCTCCGTTAACGTAACTGGATGTCACACTGTTTTGGCTTAATATAGAATAACTTGCCGTTCCGTTATTTGGATTTGCTGGATTATACTGCAAAAATAAAGTTGCGGATGACGATGGAACCAATGTAGCAGTAAATGGATTTAATACCACATTTGCCACACTTGCATATCCCGCAGATATAGCGTTTGTACTGAAACTACTTGAATTTGCGTAACTAGAACTTATAGCCTTTACCGCATAACTGGCTGAAGAAACATTCGGAAATTTCAAAAAGCTTGCTGTAGCACTGGATGTAGCATAGGATGCAGTTATTGCATATTTTGAAGTTCCACCAAAATTCTGAACACTGCCAGTTGACGTTTTAAAATAAGCGTCCAAATCACCAACAAGTACTTTGAACGTGGTGTTATCAGATATATTTGAAATAGGAAATATTGCACTAGCTGTTATTTGACTAACAGTTAGCTGTGCTAATTGACTAATTGGTATAGTATCTGCCATAAATTAATGTCCTATTACTTGAAAATTCATTCCCCATAAATCATTAGGAGTTCCTGCCCATCCTCCCTGTGCTGACATAGTAAACGCCGTAGTTGTTCTGTTGTTGAGTATTGATGCGGTTTGTGGCAAAAATACAGATGCATGTCCTGAACCAGTAGTAATAGTCATTTCCCAACCATTACCTATCACTATATAATTAGATGAACTGACCGCATTAACAAATGTAACTCCCCAACAATACTGTGAAAACGATGATCCTGAATATACATTCAATAATCCAAGAGGAGAAACGGATGCTATATTATATCCTGTAACTACTGTTAATGGATCGGTGGTTTTAGACCCAGCATTACTACCCGTTACCATTGCAAATCCCTTAATTGTTGTTCCAGACGGTGTAACATAACTAGCGGACTGGGCAAAACTACTTGTTATAGCATAACTACTTGTTCCTGTGTTCTGACCAATATAATTTATATAACTACTGGTCTGTGAAATGGTTGAATTCAATGAATTAACGGAATTGGAAGACCAACTACTTGTTCCCGCCAAACTTGAGGTAATTCCCGTGGCATTTATTATACCTATGACTTGCAAATTACTAGAAGGATTCATGGTTCCAACACCGACAAATCCATTTGGTAGAACGGTCAAGGTGGCACTTGGTGGGTTGGATGATGGATTTCCTCCTAAATATACAGGTATTGGATTGGTAGTACCATTATAAATACCATTCATCCATAAACCAACATTATTAATGGAATCATTTAAACTTGATGTTATACTTCCAGATGGTGCCAAATAAATTTCAGCATGAGCAGAAGAAGTTGGGGTTTGTGATGAAAAATATAATCCAGAATCCGTATTTGTGTAAGTTGGATAAAATGTTGATATCTTTTGCCCATTAACATTAAAATATAAATTACCCAAAACACCATTGCTACCAGAAACATAACTTGCACTAGTTGCAACCGTTAAAAATCCCGAAGCAACATAACTTGCGCTTGTGGCGAAACTCGATGTGGCAGCATAACTTGCGCTCCCAGCCAAACTCGCCGTTATACTAGGAGTTTGAATTGAATTAGAAACAAATAATATACTTGAACTATAGTTATAATTTAGATTGTTTGATGCTGTTAATGCACTTCCAGTCTGGAATATTATATTTTTATCAGAACCAATACTTGATGTATTAAAAAATGCATTCTGAACACTACTTAGGCTTATTCTGTACGTGGTTAAGCTACCGCTATTAACAATGGGAAGAAAATCCGCCATTGATATAAGGCTTCCAGTTTCTGGGTTTAACTGGCTAATTTTAATTGACGCAGAATAATTTATCATACTTTATAATAAATAGTGATTACCCACCCAAAGATGCTGTTTGCCATCCAGATAATCCAGATGCTGTACCAATTCCTGTATAAATGTATAATTTGCTTCCACTATAGAACATACTACCAGTATTTTGTGAAATTACAGATGAACTTAATGGGCTAATAAAGATTCCAACATTTATATAATCTAACGAACCGCTCATGTAACTTGAGGTTGTTGCGGACGTGGCATTACCATTCAAACTTGCAGTAATTACTGAACAAGAAATGTTACCGATTACATCCAACATATTTTTAGGAGTCGTTGTATTAATACCCACCATACCATTCATTTGACTACCTAATGTTCCACTTGTTTCTTTACCAGTAGTTAAAATAATGTTACCACCCAAACTATTAGTTACGGCACTCCCACCTTGGACTTGAATTTGTGCACCAGCATAAAAAGTAAATGATCCAGACGTTGTGCCGTTATAGCCTAATCCAGCTTCTAGATTTATATTATTAGCTTTGTAAGAACTTGTGCCAGACATACTAGAGTTTGCCGATACTAAATTCATATCACCTATACTATTACCAACAATACCGCCACCAACGTCCAAACCATGAATATATTGTGGGTTTGTTTGACCAATACCCACTTTATGACCTGTTACATCGGAAATATCAGTTAATTGATTTGGTGCAAAACTTGCGCTAATCGCATTAAAAGGAATATATGTAGTACTTCCACTTAATAAATTTCCAGTAAAATTAATACTCCCGCTAACATCGATTGAATATGCTGGACTAGGATTGTTGATCCCAACAAATCCCAGAGAATAATATATGTTTGATCCAGCATTAATCCATTGACTTGAAGTGAACTGTGAACCACCATTTTGTGCATAACTTGCTGATAACGCGTAACTTGCACTAGGTGGAACATATAGAGAATTATTGTTATTCAAACTGCCACTAAAATTGATATTTCCATTAACTGTCAACCCAGTTCGGTCAACCAATAAAAGATCGGCTCTAGCACCATCACTTATGCCGCCGCCAACGATGAACAAACTTGAGGTATTTTGTGGGTTTTTTACATTAAATTGTCCAACAACAGTTTGATAGTTTCCATATGCATAAGTCTGATATCCACCAGCATGGCTAGCTAATCCATATGCGTAAGTTTGATATCCTTCGGAGTGAGCATATACTCCTGATGTAAAAGTTTGGCATCCTTCAGCATGACTATATAACCCAAATGTTTGTGAACCTGAACCATTCTGTAAGGATTTACTAACATAATTAAATTCTAAACTATTATCACCATAAACGATTCCGCCTTGATTATAAAGAATTTGTTCATTGGAACCACCCAATAAAGAAGCCAATCCACCTTGAGCCAAGGCCACTATATCACCTAACGCAATTCTATAGGTTTTAAGACTTCCGCTATCAACGATAGGTAAAAAATCATCATTCGTTATACCACTACCAGTTAACGGTTGTAATTGACTAATTTTAATTGCAACATTTGCCATAAATTTTATATAAAGTACCCAACTAATCCAACTACCCAACCCCCATTAAAGTTGGAGTTTATTCTACTCCAATAAATAGTTCCATCACCATTAATAGGAAATATTCCTTCGGCATTACTTATTCCCGCGCCGGAACCACCACCCTGTCCTCCAGTAATCAAAAGTCTCTGTGTGGATATCGATGTGTTACTTATGTATATTACACCAAATGTTCCACCATTCTGTGCATCACTATGTGCACCTTGTATAATTAATCCAGTAACATTACTTGGTACTCCTGCATTAGCTGTAGCATTCCATGTACCAGCCGCAGCAGAAGAAGGACTCCCAACCACTGTTGCTCCAGCGAAATTTCCAGATGGAAAACATTCAGAAATGAAAGCACCTGATCCAGTTGTTCCACTATAAGCTATTATAACTGGTACTGGTAAGAACACCAATCCGGTTTTTACTACGGCTGCGTTCACAGCATAACTTGCCGTTCCATTATTTTGACCCGGAGAGTAATTCAAAAAATTGGTAGAATTACTAACAATAGCTGTTTGAGAATTGATTGCGTTACTTGCTGTGATGAAATATGTCAGAGGAAGTAATCCACTTGCTAAACTTGCTGTACCATATACATTTGGAACACTAATACTGTTATTGAATTGTATTATTCCTCCATATGGATTATTTGGGGTAATAGATATATTATCTGTTGCCGCATTTCCAAGTAAATATGATGCCGTGACCGCATTTTGTAATTGGCCTAATTGTGGTGCTACTATTTTATATGTACTACTCATAAATTATATATGTTGCATTGCCATCCATGCTGTATAAATATTGGAAGGATATCCTCCATTGAATGCCAAAACATTGGAAAATGAGAATCCGTTTATTGTTTTGTTATACGCATAATATGTACTTCCTGCTCTACTTGGGAGGCCCGATCCATTACTTGCACATCCCTCGTTAAAAAATACTTCATAATTAACTGATGACATTGGTGTACTAAATGTTACTGTTCCAGTTACTCCCGCTGCTGATCCACATCGAATGGCTGATAGATTACTTGATGGTTGTGCGGACACCCACTGATTTCCATTATACTGTAATACTGCTCCAGATTGTGGTGTTTGTACAGTTGTTGATATTGGGACTCCTTGAATTCCTGTAACTATTGTTCCCGCCAATGTACCGCCCACGTCACCAGCTATTGGATAATTTCCGTTAGCAATAGATTGAGCCGTAGCACTAGAAATTGAATATTGTGTGTACTTTATATAATAATAAAGTGCAATGTTTACTGGTCTGGTTTCGGAATCTCCTTTATATGCAAATCTAATATCCAATTCTGTATTTGGATATGGTGGAACAGTATTATCTGTTACATCAGTAGTTGATGTTGGTGGATTATCAGTAGCCGTTGCTATTCTTGCGAATCCAAGTTGACTACTTGGTTCGACTGGAGTGAATCCCGAAACATTACTGTTAACTCCAGATAACGATTGTGGTGCAGCCGTGGCGTATTTTTGTAAACTACCAAATTGTCTACTACTTCCACTATCATATGGAGAAGCTAAATTACCATCATTCTGTAAACTGTTATTAAATCCTCTGATGAAAATACCTCTCAAATCAGGAACATTAAAATATCCACCATTGGAATTCAGAGTGTAAAATCCAGCTTGCCCACCGATTGGAGGATTATATGTGTATCTTTGTCCAAAAGAAGTTATAGCACTGTTGTTCTGAGAAGTAACATTATATAATGCTGTATATGCACCATTTGCTCCAGTAATAGGATAGAAAGCACCATCACAAGGTAACCATCCAGATGGAGCACTTCCACTTGTATATGCTATTACAGTACCAATTGGGGTACTATCAAAATAATAAGATGATGTTGGATTGACAATTGTTGTTCCACTTCCACTACCAGCATTGCCGCCATTTAAAGCATAACTTGCTGTAATCGCATTAAAAACTGTTCCGTTCGGAGTGATCCCATCAAAATAAACGTAACTTGCTGTAATAGATGGACCCAAATTTTCATACAATCCACGTTGATTTATAACTAATCCCGAGGAAGAATTCACTTGCAATAACACTGGTTTCGATATTTGAGTTGAATCTGCTTGGGATGGATCAACTGAACTTAATGATCCCAATCCATTTAAGAAATATGCTACACCGTTATAATAAGGATTGAAATATGCTGGAGGAGAGATAAAACTAACAATACCGCTATACACTACCACAAATGAAGTAGGTGTTGCTGATTGGATGATTCCAACGACTTCATTATAATTAGTGTTTGGTATGTAACTAGATGTTGCCTGTGCAAAATATCGCGTATTACCTTGAATAGCCGTAACATATACAGCGTCTCCAATATTAAAGGAATTATTCTGTACAACAATTTCCGAGAATGTTGCGTTTCCGTTACTATTTAAAGCATAACTTGCTGTTTTTGCATAACTACTGCTTAATCCACTTACGGAATAACTGGCTGATATAGCCAAACTGGCCGTTGATGTATTTGGATATACAAGATTGTTAGCGTAGCTTGCTGTGCCAGTAAATG
>Ga0210406_10000046_pt1 | contig 184563 bp, 147 predicted proteins | sample IncBWC30MmetaG_FD_155454 | JGI IMG/M metagenome (GOLD analysis project Ga0210406, IMG submission 155454) | Forest soil microbial communities from Barre Woods Harvard Forest LTER site, Petersham, Massachusetts, United States - Inc-BW-C-30-M | ecosystem: Environmental > Terrestrial > Soil >... | reverse complement strand
CAGCAGCCGCTCACTGCGCACCGAGTACAGCATCTGCAACAGCAGAGCGCGCAGCAACTGCTCCGGCGGAATCGATGGACGACCCACTTTGGAATACATCTTGTTGAACTCGGGCGAGAGTTCTTTGAGTACCTTGTCTACCATCGCGCGGATCGGCCGCAGCGGATGATCTTTGCGTACCCGCTGCTCCGGTGAAATGTAGCTAAAAACATGTCCTTGCTGCTGATCAGTTCCTCGCATGTTCAATGAGACGCATCACGCGTTGCCTCGTTACAATCTTTCCGCCTTTTTCAGCAGCCTGCTAGTACTACTGTGTCATAAACGACGCGTGCAACAAAATGGACAGCAGGTAAGTCGTTTGAGCAGGAATCTAGCGAGTCTGATCCGGAGTGTAGCGATCGAGTGCGGATTATGCCGCTCGGCGCGAATGCGACGAGCCGCGGGGCCGGAAGTCGGTCGTTGAGCACGCGGAGCAGAAACGTCCCTCGCTCAAAGCGAAAACAATCTCAGAACTCGTCAAGGCAAGCACGGGTCAAGAGCAGGCGCTGTGTGTCCTGCTCGCAGCCACTGGTTTGCGAGTTTCTGAGGTGCTTGCGGTCGAAGGCCGTCATTTCGCAAACGAAGGTCGTACCATCACCGTCGAGCAGCAGATTCAGAAGGATGCACCCCAGGTGGTGAAATATCTCAAGACCGCTGCCAAAAAGGGAAGTGGATTTGCACCCTGACATCGCAGAGTACCTGCAACATTATGCAGCTGGGAAAACTGGTCTGCTGTTCCATACCGTGAACGGCACACCGCATCTTTACGGGAACCTAGAGGATCGTTGGCTTACTCCTCGCCTCACCAATTTGGGAGTGGATGAGAAAGGGATGGGCTTTCACGCTTTCAGGCGTTTCCGTAAGACCTGGCTTCGTGGAACCCGCTGTTTGGAAGACCTGAATAACTTCTGGATGGCGCACAAACCACACACGATGTCCGAGGTTTATTCACACCTTCACGAGGAAGTAGAAATGCGCCTCGATGAGGCTGCGCGAGTAGGCTACGGATTCGTTCTCCCGGCTACTGAATTGTCCGTTGTACCGATTGTCCCGAAAATGCACCAAAGTAGTGCAGCAGAAAAGGCCGCATAAATGATTAAGAGAGCGGGAGTTAAGTTGGTGGACGTGACCGGGATCGAACCGGTGACCCCCTGCTTGCAAAGCGGGGCGGGTAAAACGCTAAAGGGCTTTGCTTGGTGTCGCTTACACGAACCGTCAATGAATTTTCCGCTCCTCAATTGTCCCGAAGTTGTCCCGAGTCGGCCGCGTCCGGAAACAGGTAGGGAAAAGTTCCCGGGAGAAAACGAGCAGGACAAAAATGGGACCCCGAAGCAATGAGCAATGGCGAAGCAACGTCGATCCTGGACGTGCGCAATCCTGCCCAGGTCGAATTTTCAGCGTTAGGGATCTACGCTACCCACTTCATCGTCAGCTTTTTGCGCTTTTTTGCGCAGTCGAGAAGATAAAGGTCAATCAATTTCTGGTAAGGAAGTCCTGTCTCATCCGCCAGCCCTTTGAAATAGTCCACGACTTCCGGACTTAGGTTAATTCCCACGGCTTGTTTCTTACCCTTGTACGGGTTCTTGAGTTCCTTCATTCTGGAAAAATCATATTCCTTCTTCATAAAATTCAAACTCCTTCTTGGTTGCCTTCCGAGCGGAAATGATACGAATTACGGAATCGGGTTCCCTATAACAGTGAACAACGACCACAGGTCTTGCCGCAGAACTCAGTCCGATGAGGATAAACCGATCCTCCTCCTCTGAGTGTTCTGGATCATGGAAAAGGCGCGCATTCGGATCGCGGAAGGCGGTCTGAGCTTCTTCAAACCACACTCCATGCTTGGTCCGATTGCTCCTATTTTTCCTCTCGTCCCACTCGAACCGAAGCATGTCTACATATTATCTAGATATAATGTAGATTACAAGCGTGTGGCTAGAAAGGCCTCCTTGCGGAAAATCGCGCAGCAGAAAAAGCAGCGTAATCATTGAGAGAACTCGAATTAAGTTGGTGGACGTGACCGGGATCGAACCGGTGACCCCTGCTTGCAAAGAGGGCGGTCGAAAACACTAGATGGCTTCGTTGGTGTCGCTTACACGGAAAATCAGCGAAGTTCCCGCTTCTCGCAATGCGGCGCACGCGCTGTTCGTCTGCAACAGCGTCGCAGTCCCCTATTGCCCAGTACCCGATAAATATACCGTTTGCGGACTGTTGTTGGCGTTATCGTTGAGCACGACCTTCGCAGTTCTCGCCCCTACATCGCTCGGCGTAAACGTTACAGCAATCGTGCAACTCGCGCCACCTGCAAGCGCGTTCGGGCTCGTCGGACAATTATTCGTCTGAATGAAATTGGCGGCATTCGTTCCCGTCACGGCGATACTGAAGATCGTGTGAGCAGCGCTGTCGTTGTTGGTGAGAACCGTTGTCATCGATGTGCTTACGGTACCCTGATTTTGCGGGCCAAAGTCCAAACTGCTCGGCGATACGCTCATCGGAGCAACAGTCGGAACGACGCCGGCACCAGGAGTAAAGTAGCCGGTGTAGTTGGTGCCGCCGCCACCGGTGGCGCCAAATAGCAGCGCTGTCCTATACGCTTCCGGTGTACCGGCCGAATCGGTGCCGTACATATTCGCGGAACCATCTTCAGCGTTTACGGCCAGGAGGTTGGTGTTCAGGGGAGACGCAGTTGCATACGTGCTACTGAACGAGCTGTAGACAGCTGCGGCCCATTGCCATTGCAACGTGATACCTGGCGTGTCCGTTGAGAACGATGTTGACCACGCTACGTTCTGGATACCCGTCGAGAAGTTGCTCGGTACCGCGAACGCAATCCCAGTGACAAAGGTATTCCCTGTCAGGCCCGTCTTGGCCACCGATGTACTCCACCTACTACTAGCCAGATCATAGCTCGTCTTGGCGCCAGAACTTTGCGACGAAGAGTTGAACGTAACCACGGCGTTAGGCACCGACACGCTATATGGCGTACCGTTTGCCGTGAAACTGATGGTCGAGTTGGTCAAATACAATTTAACCTGCGCGGCGTTGCCGCCTGATGGCAGCCCGCTCACGTTATTGACGACCGCGTTGAACCAGATGTAATTTCCGCTGGCAATTGCCGGCAGGCTTGTGTCGCCGTGAAGGGCAGTGCCACCGCTGTTGGTGACGGTGCTGGCGATAATGGATCCGAAGAAATCGGAGCCACCGCTGATATTTACCAAGGCATTGGGCGCGTCCACAGTGGCGTAGCTGGCTGACCCTCCGGAGAGATTCAGGCCACGTGAGCCCGCGTAAGTAAATTGCAGATTGGCGGGATTGCCGCTGGGATTTTGAATCGTTCCACCGCTCGCGTCCATAGCTGCATTTCCGCCGTTGAGCGAGGCGCCTGCAAGATTCACGACCACCGGGCCTGAGTCCACGTACAAAATGCTTTGGCCGGTAAGCGAAAGGCTGTTGATGTTATATGCTCCTTTGCTGAAGTGTGCGGTGGTGCCGCCACTGATGTTCAGGTTCCCGTATTGTCCGGGAGCCAGGCTAATGGTTTTAGTTCCGGTGTTGGTGCAGGTCGAGATGGAGCCGCAAGAACCGGAAATGTTCTGTGTGTTGGTGGGCGGAGCCGGAGTTGGAGCTGGCGGGACCGGATAATTCAGGGACGTATTCAGCGGTATCAATCCTCCCGTCACCTGTGCTCCGCCACTCGTCGTGACACCTGTTAGTGACGTCTTGCTGCAATTTCCAGTAGTCGTCATAGGAACCGCGGCCGAGCCATAGATGGCGCTCTTGCCGCCATTCAGAGTTACGTTACCGTTTGTGCCGACATTTCCACCGCTGAGTAGATGCGATGCGGCGAAACCCTGGGTGGAATTGAAGCTGTCCACGGTGCTGCCGCCGCTCACCACGATGCTGCCGCAGCCATTTGCTGTAGCAAAGATAGCGTCGGTATAGAGCGAGGTTCCTGTGATGGTGCTCAATCCCGCGCCGGTAAGCGAGACGGTTTGCAGTGCGCTTGTGGCGTCATCGTCGTTGTCGGTGATCTGCAAGGTCGCGGTGCGGATGCCGGTGTCAACAGGAGTGAAGGCGATAGAAATTGTGCAGCTCTTGCCTTGCAGTACCGTTGAGCCGCATGTATTGGTCTGAGTGAAGTCTGTACTCGGAGTGATCGAGATTCCGTTCGTGCTGATGTTCAAAGTTGCGTCGCCGATGTTGCTAAGCGTCACGACTGCCGGCTTGCTGGTGGTGTTTACGTTCTGGTTGCCGAACGAAACGGACATTGGGTTCAGGCTAACGTTGGGAGCCGGTTGTACCGTTTGTACGATCGCGGGCGAAGTGCTGACCATGAAATTCCCGTCGCCGTTGTACGTAGCCGTAATGTTGTCGGGTCCGCTGTCTGGCAGGCTCGACGTGTTGAACGCGGCTTGATCCGGACAGGGTGGCATGCCGCAGGAAGTAACGCTCACCGGGCTGGTTCCGATCGACGATCCGTTGTTGTAAAAGGTCACAGTGCCGGTTGGAACGGTTCCGCTGTATAGCGGTGTGACCGTCGCCGTGAAGGTTACCAACTGCATGAAGGTAGACGGGTTCACGGAAGTAACTACCGCGGTTGTCGTAGTCGCCTGTGACACGGTCACAACGCCCGGTGCGTAGCTGATTATGTAGTTGCTGTCGACCGCGCCCGAGCAGCTACTCACGTACGGATTCCCAATCACCGGACTCATGCTTGTCGCCGTGGTCCCGCAACTTGGAGGAGTTGTGAGGTTTGTCGACTTATCTCCATTTGTGAAGCCGCCGTACATCGGCGTAACGGGGTATACCGGTCCACCGTAGATAAACGATCCACTGCTGGCGGTGATCGTTAGAGGCGCCGGGTTGATCGTAAAGCTTGCAGTGTTGTAGGTGATGTTGTAGTTGCCGAGCACTGCTGTCGGGCTGAGTGTGGCGCTGATGGCGTATGGGCCGCCTGTCACTGTTTCGCCCGACACGCGAGTGTACGTCGCAGTTACTGCATCAGCCGTCAAGAATCCTGCCAGCGTTCCGGTTAAGCCGGGATCCGCTGCGCCGTAGATTTTGCTCACCGCTGCCGGAGTCACAGAAGCCGGGGCCCTGGTGACCGCGAGCGAACTTCCGGTGAAAGAAATCTTGTAGTTCGAATTTGCCGTCAGTGTGCCCTGGCTGATCGCATACGGACTCCCTGCCACGGTTTCGCCCGAACTGCGTGTCAGCGTACCTGTGAAAACCGATGCCGCCGTATCACTAAGCTGGAATCCAGTTACGACATAAGTAAGCACCGGATCGGTTAGCCCATACACCTTTGTTTGTGGATTCGCCGTCACTGTGAGCACGGCGGGGTTCACGATTTGACTCAATGGCGTGGCTGCGCTACTTGAGGTGCCGGTCGCGTTGAAATTCGTATCTCCGGAATAACACGCAATGATGCTGTGCGGGCTGTCTGCCGCCGACAAACTGGAAGTCGTGAATGTAACCGATCCAGAAGTGAGCGTGAGTCCGCTGGCAAGAGTGGTCCCAACACCGCAGATGCCTCCGTCGTACAAACTGACCGAGCCCGTCGGTGTGCCGGCCCCCGGAGCATTCACACTCACCGTGGCCGTGAACGTGACTGCCTGACCGTAGGTCGATGGACTCAAAGACGACGAAAGGCTGGTCGTCGTGTTCGCTTTAATCACTGTAAGCACCGCTTTGCCGCTGATTGAGTAGGTGGCGCTAATCGCGGAAATGGTAGTCGCGCCCGGAGTCACGCCAGTGGCCAGACCGGTGTTCGCACCAACGGCGGCAACCGAAGTGTTGTCACTCGCCAACGTCACGTCGTCCGTGTCGGCAATTTCCAGCATGCCAGTCAAAGTTGGTTCGCCGCCGCCCGCTGCGTAAAGCAACCCGTCAAACGCCGCCGCTCCGATATTGCTGCGCCCTTGCGAAAGTGAAGAGGGCAGTTGGCTCCACGGATTGCTGCCTTCTTTCGTTGGGTCGTATACATACACCGTACTCTGCACGCTGTTGCCGCCGTCCACGCCACCAATCGCGTACAGTTGTTGATTGACAACTGCTCCCGCCAGCTGGCCGAGCGCTGCGGGCATCGCGGTCATCGTTGTCCATGTGCTGGTTTGCGGATCGTAGCTCTCGACGATATTTGTGGTCGTGCCGGTACCCTGGTCGTATCCGGCCGCAACGTAGAACTTGCCGTTGATTACAACACCCGCGCCCGAATTGTGCGTGTGCGTTGGAGACGTCAAGCTGCTCCAGGTGTTGGTCGCGGCATTATAGACGTCGAACTCCTTGGAGAAGCCCGGGTTGCCATCGCAGCCCGTCAGGACATAGATCAACCCATTGATCGCACCGCCCACCGAGCACGCGCTCACGTGCGGCATGCTGGCCCGTGTGGCCCAGCTGTCATTCACGGGATCGTAAGCCTCAACCGTGTTCGTGGGCGAGCTCTGCGATCCACCGATCACGTAGATTAGCCCGCTGGAAGCCACCGCCGTGCCCTGGGAGCGAGCCGTAAATCCACTATTGCTCGCACTTCCCCAGACGCCAGTTGTTGGATTGTACGTTTGGACGAAGTTCTGCGCACCACTACCGTCCTGGCCGCCAAAGAAATAGAGCAGCGAAGTGGTTCCGTTATTGCCAGCTGCCGCCATCGGCGCGCTGACCGGATTTGTCATCGAAATTCCGATCGCCCACGCTGACCCAGGCGGCAGAATCACTGAGCTGCCGTCAGCAAAAGTTCCTGTGCCAGTGAATCGCTGTGATTGGCCTACAACGATCGTCGGCGCAAGGGGATTCACCGCAATCGAGCTGAGGTTGTTCGCCACTGTCTGGATCAAGAACGGCGAAGTGCTGCCGGTGAAATCCGTATCCCCCGCAAACACTGCCGTCACAACGTACTGGCCGGCAGCAAGCGAAGTTGTCGCCGAACTCGTCGCCGTGCCCGCGGTCAAGTTTACTGGCGATCCAAAATTTGTCCCGTCTACAACGAACTGCACAGTGCCGCCCGTCGGCACTGCCGTGTCTCCTGAGGTCGAGTCCGTCACGGTCGCCGTGAAGGTCAAGGAGTCGCCATAATTGGATGGATCCTTCGAAGAACTGACCGAAGTGGATGTTGCAGCCGGGTTAACCGTCAGCGCAGCGCTCCCGGAACTGCCTATGAAGTTGGTGTCTCCGCTGTAGCCGCCGCTCACCGTGGCGGGACTTGACGTCGCCGCGCTAGGCGTTAGATTGCACGTGCCGGTGCCGCCCACCAACGTGATGGTGCAGGAATCGCCCGCTGCGTTTCCAATGCCGTCCGAAACGCTTACCGTGCCAGTAGGAGCACCACTGAATTGCGGGCTCACTGTCGCGCTTACGCTGGCGGTCTGCCCGTAATTGATTGTGCTTGGCGTCAGTGTCAGCGCCGTTGTAGTGGTCGCCTGATTTACCAAAACGCTCCCGGGCTTGTAGCTGATCGCGTAGTTCGAATCTACCGCACCCGTGCATGTGGTGATGTAGGTCCCGCTTGGCGCGGTGCTGGTAAATACGGGCAAGCAGGCCGGTTGCGTGGTTAAATTGCTGAAACCCTCCCCGTACGCGAAACCCTCAAACAAAGGTGTGACAACAAACGGCGCTCCGCCGTAGGTCATCATCCCGCTGCCCGCAGTAATCGTCAGCATCGCCGGGCTGATCGTTGCCATGGTGGTGGCGCTGGTATTTGCGCCCAGTGTGTAATTGCCCGCCGCCGTTCCAGTCAGGATAATGCCCGTAGCCGTTACCGTCTGAGGGTTGGGGCTGGCATTAGCCGAAGCAAACGTTGCATTTCCTACCGGTACGCTGCACGCCACATCATCGCTGCCAAGTTTGCCTGGAATCGTGCAAGCCGTGATCGTCGCAGTGTTCTTCCCGTTATAAACCTTGTCACTCCCAACAATCGAAACCGTCACCGCCCTCGGATTAATCTTCGCTGTGGTCGAAGCCGTCGTCGTGGACAGTGTGTAGTTGCCCGACGCGCTCCCGCCCAGCACCAGATTGCTCGACGTAACCGTCTTGCCCATTCCCGCATTCGCGTCGGCGAAGTTCCCGGTCCCACTGCACGTCACGTTAGCCGTATCGGCTGAAAGCACACTGCTCAATGTGCAGTGGATCGTCGCCGCAGTCGTTCCGTCGTAGTCTTTGTCATCTGCCGCGATGCCCGGCATCACTATCGCCTTGTTCACTGTCAGCGTAAACGTCTGTACCGCGTCGCTCCCGTACCCGTTACGAGCCGTGATGGTCAGCTGGAAGCTCCCGGCCATCGTCGGTGTTCCGGCCAGTGTAGCTGTGCCGTCACCTTTGTCTGTGAAGGTTACGCCCCCGGGCAGCGAACCAGACTTGGTCAAGCTCGGAGTCGGGAATCCGCTCGTCGTAATTGTGAATGTCCCTGGCGCGCCATACGTGAATTCGTTTGTCGAGTGGTCTGCGCTGGTAATAACCGGGCGTGCCCCGATACCAACCGTAGGCTCCGTTCCCGCCAGTGGCAGGGCGGACGTATAGGCCGCATCCGAGAATGCTGTGGTTGTCCAAACATTCTGCGCCACCGTGCCGGTCACAGGATTGGTTGCTGTGGCGGTGAACTGGATAGAAATCGTTCCGCCAGGAGCCACACCGTCAGTCGCTGTGTTCTGCGTGAAGCGCAGCAGATGGCTTGAGATCTGGCTCAAATCGGCGGTCCAGTTCGCTGGGGCCGGTCCCGCATTCGCTGCCGTGACCGAAACCAGGCTGGGCGTTCCGCCCTCCGCTGGAATGGCCACAGTCACACTTCGCAACGTGTTGGTATTCGGGGAGGCAGCATTGTTCACCGTCAGCGTGTACGCGACCGAGTCTCCCGTCGCCACCATCGTGGGTACGATGCCTGCCGTGTAAACGACAATGACTTCAATCGCTGGGCTGGTGTTCGCCGTTTTGCTGCTGTCAGTCACATCCGACACAGAAAGCGTGGTGGTCGCCGGGCTATAACTTACGGTTTGCAGCGTCACGCTGAACGTGCCCGCCCCCGCAACCAGCGCAGCATTCGCAGGCAACTTCACATTCGGGTCGGTGTCAGTCGAAGTGATGTTCACCGTGTCGGTAACGCTGGTTACCACGTTCCAGTTCACGTCCACCGCGTTTACGATTACATTGAATGCGCCGTTCACGTATTCCGTGTTCGGCGTTCCCGTTTTGCCGCTGGCGGTTCCAGGCGCTGCGGTTTCTCCCGGTACCAGCAATTGCAACTTCGTGAAGTCCCCGGCAGTCACAACCAGAGTAAAGGCCTGCATTGCCGGGCTACCCACGCCATTGCTCGCTGCGATCGTGATTGGGTAGCTTCCTGCCACCTTCGCCGTACCAGCCAGCGTGGCGGTGCCATTCCCGTTGTCGGTGAACAAAACGCCGTTCGGCAACGCGCCCGTCTCCATCAAGCTCGCCGTTGGGAAGCCCATCGTGGCTACGTTAAACGCGCCTGCGGTCCCCGCTATGAACGTAGTGGTCGCGGCGCTGGTAATGGTCGAAGCCTGCAGAATTAGTTCCGTCTCGTTGATCGGCGTGGCGGTGTAGTTCGCGTTCGTCAGCGTCGCAGACACATGCGTACTGCCTGCGGCCGTCGGCGGCGTAGCTGATCCGTCGTAAAGAATCGTGACTCCCGTCAGATTGGCGGCCGGAGACGTCGTCACAGTGACCGGCTTCGGTGTCCCATCATACGTAAACGTCAGATTGTCAAACGACAGTGTGGCTGTCGCTTGATTCACAACCTGAGTAACACTGCCACTGCTTGCCAGGTAAATCCCTGTGGGCGTGTAACAAGCTGTAATCGTGTGCGAGGCTGCGTTAAGCGCACTTGTACTGAAGGCCGCCTTCCCGTTGCCGTCGAGATTAGCCGGACCAGCTAGCACGGTGCCGGAACACGCCAGGCTATCGTAGAACGTCACATTGCCCGTGGGCGTTCCGCCTGCGCTTGTCACTGTCGCGGTGAACATAACTGCCTGTCCAAAAGTAGACGGATTCAGCGACGAGCTGACCATCGTCGTGGTGGCCGGGTTGTTCACGACATGCGATTTCGTGCCCGCACTGCCGGTGAAGTTCGAATCTCCGGAGTAAGTTGCCGTGATGGTCTTCGTCCCTGCGGAACTCGATGCCAGCGAGCAACTCCCCGCCGCTACCGCTGCCGAGCAGGTATTACTGTTGCCATCATCTACGGTTACAGTCCCGGTTGGCGTGCCGCCGCCGGGCGCGTTCACGGTCACGCTCCACGCGACACTATAGGACTGGTTGATATTGGAAGGTTCGGGGGAGATCGTCCCCACTGTTGTTGTCGTGGAGGCCTTGTTCACGGTCAGCGAGGTATTGGTGGTCGTGTTGCTGTTGCTGTGAATGTTATCCGAAGCCGTAAAGGTCGCACCGATGATGTGAACACCAGCCGGAGCGGTTGAGGTGACCGTCACAACGCAAGTCGCGGTCCCAGGCACACTCTGCGCAAGCGTACAGGAGCCGATCACATCGCTAATATCGCTCGAAGTCGCGATTACGTTTCCCGACGGCGTTGCTACCGAACCGTTGTCCGTATCCGCCACCGTCACCGTAAAGTTCGTACCTTGCCCGATGGCCGCAGTGGCCGTAAGAGGACTAATGCTCGTGGAGGTCGCCCGGGCAGTTACGTTAAACGAAGAACTTGTCGCGCCAATTAAGCCGGTGCCGCTGGCGGTCAGCGCGTATCCAACGCCAGCTTTGTTAATCGATAGATCAGCGAATGTTGCGACGCCGGCAATTGCGGCTTGCGTCGCCGTGCCGCTCAAAGTCCCGCTGGATGGATTAGTACCGATAGCAATCGTCACGTTTGCGGCGCTGGTGGTGAGATTGCCGTTCGCGTCTTGGATTTGCACCTTCACTGCAGGCGAAATCGCTTGACCCGCAGTCGTATTTGTCGGCTGCTGAACGATTATTAATTTGCTGGCCGCGCCCGGATTTACGGTGAACGCGTTGCTCGTGCCGGACCCACCATTGCCACCATTACCGACAGCGCTGATCGTGAAACTGCCGGTGTTCGTTATCGTCACCGGGAAAGCACTCAAGACTCCACTGCTGAATGCGAGCGTCGTAATCGGAGTTCCAGTCAGCGCTCCCGTCGAGGTCAGCACCGCTTTGAAGCCATTGCCGCTATAACCCGTCACGACGTTGCCGTTGACATCCTCGGCGGTGATGGTGAGGTTAAACGGTGTTCCGGCGGTCTGCGGACTGCTGATGGCCGCAAACACAAACTTGCCCAGTGGGCCGGGCGTGAAAGTCACTTGCGCGGTTTGCGCGATGGCCACGCTGTCCGTCGTGTCGGTCGCCGTGTACGTGACGGCTTCCGCTTTGCTGTTTTTAACTGTAAACGTCACCACCCCGCTCGCACTCGACGGGCCGCTTGCCGCAGAGATCGTGGAACTGCCTGTACCTTGCGCAAGTGTCACCGTCTTCCCGCTTACTGGATTGTTGTTGGCGTCTTTGAGCGTGACCGTAATCGTCGCGGTCGTCGTTCCATCAGCGGTGATCGAAGTCGGGTTGGCGCTGACAGTGGAATTTCCCGCAGCCACCGGACCCGCCGTGAAGGTCACCGCTGCCGTCTGGCTAATTGTCATGGCATCGGTTGAGTCTGTGGCTGTGTAGGTGACTGTCTCGGCTTTGGTATCCTTGACGGTGAAGGTCACCACACCGCTGGCGTTAGAGGCCCCACTTGCCGGGGAAATCGTCGAGCTTCCGGTTCCCTGTGCTAAAGCCACGGTTTTCCCACTCACCGGGTTGCTCTGTCCGTCTTTCAGCGTGACCGTAATGGTCGAAGTCGTTGTGCCGTCAGCCACCACGGGCGTCGGGCTCGCTGTCACTATTGACGTCGCTGCGTTCACGGCGCCAGTCACAACCGTAATTGTTCCCGAATCAACGGAAGTCAGTCCGGACGTTACGGGGTGAATGGTTGCCGTGCCAACCTTGTGTCCAGCAAAACTCGCGCTCTTGCTATCTCCGCTTGGCACCAAGTCGCCCGCCACTACACCGCCAGTTACATTTGTCAGCGACCAGTTCGTCGCTGTGTTCGACACGAAATTCCCATGGGCGTCACGCGCAATCGCGAAGACGGTGATCGAAGTCCCTGCCGTGACATTCTGCGACGGTACAACGGTTCCGCTTCCGCTTGCCGCGGTCTCTACCTGCACTTTCGCTGCGGCGCCAGCAGTGAAAGTAACGGTCGCAGTCGTGTTAACAGTGATTGTGTCGGTCGTATCAGTTGCCGTGTAGGTTGCCGTCTCGGCTTTGGTATCTTTTACCGTGAAGGTCACCACACCGTCCGTACTCGAAGCACCGCTCGCCGCGGAAATGGAAGAACTCCCAGTTCCTTGTGCGAGCGTCACGATTTTGCCGCTCACCGGGTTGTTGTTGGCGTCCTTTAGGGTGACCGCGATGGTCGAAGTTGTCGCGCCATCCGCCGGAATGGAAGCTGGGCTGGCGCTAATCGTTGAATTGCCCGCTGTGGGCGTGCCCGCAGTGAAGGTAACCGTTGCAGTCCCGCTTACCGTTACAGAGTCGGTCGTATCTGTCGCGGTGTATGTCATCGCTTCCGCTACGGTATCCTTCACTGTAAATGTCGCTTGACCGCTGGCGTTCGTCGTCCCGTTGACCGTCGCGATCGTTGAGCTGCCGCCGTTCTTCGCAAGCGCAACTGTCCGTCCACTAGCCAGGTTATTGTTTGCATCTTTAAGCGTGACGGTAATCGTAGAAGTTGTCGTGCCATCAGCTGTCACAGTCGTCGGACTCGCAGTCACTGTCGAATTCGCCGCGCTTGCCGGTCCAGCATTGACCGTAACAGTCGGACTACCTGCTGTGATTGGCGTCAGAGTGCCGCCATTTTGCTTGGTCTGAGTCGCAAAGACATAGGGCCCGGCGGCCGTGGGCACGGTAACCTTCGTGCCGCCCCCTGCATAAGTCAACGTGAAGTTCTGTCCGTTTTTCGCACAATTGATATTGATCGTCACTGTCCACGGACCAGTGCCACTAATCGAAGCGAGGCTGGCCGAACCACAAGTCCCGTTCGTCACCGACACAAATCCAGGAGTGCTCGAGCTACTTGATTGGGGAGTCGTCCACCCAGTTGGCACCACAACAGTGACCTGCGCACCTGTGAGCAGGTCCTTTCCCTGATCTGTTGAAAACGTGAAGGTAAAACTGTTACCGGTGCTTGCGGCCGTGGCGGCGGTTGGATTAACGTTCACACTTCCAGAACCGTCGTTATTTGCATCGGTAAATGTGTTCTGCGCCTGATAGCCCGATTGGCTTCCCACGGCGGTCAAATAAAAACGAATGCTTATGTCGTGTTCGTCCGGCGAAAACTGGTTGTTAAAGATTTTCCCGGTGGAATCGGCGACGGAGGTGAACGGACCGTGACTATCGTAAAAAGGCGACTCGACCATGGTCAGCGTGACGGTTTCGCCGGGCTGCCATCCCGACCCTGTAATCGTTACGATGCTGCCCGGCGCATAGTCCGCTTTGTCCGTTTTCACCGTCGCAAAACCGTAGAGTTCAGTCGTCGCCAGAGTTCCTGTGGAATTCGAACCACCCGCCAGGAACAGTATGCCGTCCTGGCTCAGCGCGCTGCCCGTAGCATGCTGCCGCGCCACCGAAGGCGAACCCGTTGCCGCGAAGGCTCCCGTCGAAGGAAGGAACATTTCTGCAGTACCAACTTCAGCACCCGCCGAGGTGCCGCCCACGATTAACACCGAATTATTGTTGGGCAGCAGAAACGCCGCATGATCGCGCCGCGGTGCAGCCAGCGAAGAAGCCGAAACCGCAAAATTGCCAGTTGCCGGATCGTAAATCTCCGCCGACGCCAAATCCGTATTGGTCGCGCTTCGGTCAGGATTGGTGATCACCGTCGCGCCGCCCGCCACTAGCACTCGCCCATCCAGCAACGTTGTGGCGGAGTGCGCCATGCGGGGCGCGGAAAGTGCCGGCCCTGCCGCAAAGGAATTGCTCACGGGATCGAAAATTTCCGTCGATGCCACCGGCGCGCTTCCGTTCGAACCGCCGATCAGCATTACTCGCCCGTCGGAAAGAATCGCGCTCGCAAAAGAAGTTCTGGCAGAGATCATCACCCCAACGGAAGAAAACGCATTGCTTACCGGATCGAAAATTTCCAATGAAGCCGTTGCGGCGCCCGCGTCGTCACCGCCCGCGAAAAGCACCCGCCCATCCGCCAGCAACGATGCCGTGTGATGCGCGCGCGCCTGGATCATTCCGCCCGCAACCGGCGTCCACGCATTCGCACCAGGATCGAAAATTTCCGCCGCGTTCGTTGCCGCTGATCCCGTCGATCCGCCCGCTACCAATACTCTTCCGTCAATCAATACCGTCGCGGAATGCGCGCTCCTCGCAGTGCCCATCGGCGCAATCGCCAGGAACGAGCCGGTCGTATCGAAAACTTCTGCGCTGGCAACCGGCCCCGCCCCACTGTCGCCGCCGGTGATCAGAATTCTGCCATCCTGCAATAACCCCGAGGCTGCGCCGCTCCGTGGCGCCGTCATCGACCCGGCAGCGAGCCAGTTCCCGATCGCAGGTTGCGGAATCGTGCCTTTAAGAAAAATTCCGGCGGTAAGAGTAGTCAGGACGACGATCAAGGCAGGTTTCAGGAAACGGCGCATGGAGGTGCTCCCGGATGTCGCGGGCTGGTGCACGCGGACAAGCTCCCAGCTGCCGAAACGCAGGCGTTTCCGCCCATGCGGTTCAGCTTTCGTACTTTAAAAAAGGGACCTTGAGACCTGTGGACGCGGGGATCGACCACAAACAGATGCTGCTTAGAGGACAGAGCACGCGCCGAACCATAAAATAAGATCGGCCGTAGGTTCGAACCGTAAGGTTTAGCTAAATGAAAAGAAATGACTTACCAACCTAAGTCGTTGGCGGGGCCTAGAACTAGACGTCACCTTTTGGTCTGAGGTCGAGCGTTACTGAGTCCGCTTTAGTTGACGGACAATTGGTTGGGACGGCTTCCACCGTGTCGGATGGAGCCTACTTCTTGAATAGCTTTGATCGCTTATCGAAGAAATCCGAAAACAGTCAAGACTGGCTGCGAGTGTGCCACCCAACACTTTCTTTTTGCGAACCCGCAACGTGCATCGCAGTTGTTTGCAATGGGCGGCCGGCATAGACTACACCGAGTCTCTGTGAGGCTGCTCTTGCTCCGCCCTGGCAAGTTTTCCAGATTTTCGATGGCATTCGCGGCCGCGCTGACCGCACTTCTCATTTTGGTTATCGAAAGCGCGCTTCCCACTACTGCACGCATTTTGTATTCGGACCTACTGCAAGCCGCGATCGTACTATGGGCTGCTTACTGCGCCTGGTGCGCCGCTCTAAGGTCTTCCGGAACACTCCGGCAGCTCTGGATGCTGTTTGCATTTGCGCTCTTGATCCTGGCGACGGCACAAGGCGTGGAAACGTACTCGCAGAACTATCTGCGATTGTCTTCGATCGCTCCGTGGCCTTCCGACATTTTGTTCCTTTTGTGGGTGACGCCGTGCGTGATGATGCTCCTGCCAAGCTCTGCCGGAGAGTCCGGCGGGATTGACTGGCGGCAGACTCTCGCTTTTGCGCAAGTGGTCGTGGTGGCGCTGGCAAGTTGCGTCGTCTTCGGAATGCCAAGAGAAGCCATATTGCGCGGGGCCGCGGAAGAAATTCTTCCCCTTGCTAAAATCGCTGGCGCGATCTTGAAGACGTCCTCCACGCGTAAATCCTAGTTACGCGAAAACAGCGGATCCCTGTCTTTACCAAAGCAGCTTCAACCCCAACTGGATTTGCCGTGACGTTGTGGTCGTGGAGCTAATGACTCCTGCAGTGGGCGAAGGCCCTCCGGTGGCAGACGCATACACGACGGGATTCGGAGTGTTGAAATTGGTGTGGTTGAAGATGTTGAAAAACTCGGAGCGGAATTGCAGCTTCAACCGCTCAGCAAAGGAAAACATCTTAGTCAGAGATAGGTCGGTTTCGACAAGTCCCGGGCCTTCGAGGATGTTGCGGCCTACGTTGCCATAAGTTCCCGGAAGTGGCTGGATGAATGCGCCGGCATTGAAATACTGGTTGGGTCCGCCCTGAATTACCGGTTCCCTGAAATTAGGATTCCATGAGGGCCGGACTGGATTGCGGGTGTCGCCGTCATTGGACGGGTTGTAGGACAGCTGCGGAGTAAAGGGCAGGCCAGACTGAATCGTCTGTATGCCGCTGAGTTGCCAGTTTCCGATCAGGCGGTCCAGCCAAGCATGCTGGTTCGATACGTTTGCGCGCCCGAAGGGAAGATCGTAGGTAGCGTTGATGACAGCGGAATGCCGCACGTCAAACGACGCCCTGCCATAGTCGGTTTTTGGCCGAAGCGGATTCGCGACGAAGGCAGGGGAGTTCGTGGCCACGCTGGTATTCATGTTATCGCCGTCGTCGAGCGATTTGGCGAAGGTGTAGACGCCGCGAAATTGCAGACCGCGCGCGAAACGATGGTTCACATCGGCTTCCAGTCCGTGATAGGAACTGATGCCCTGCGAAAACCAGTGCGTCGTATTCCATACCGCATTGTTGGAGAGCGGAGCGCCGGTTGGGTAGTAATAGGCTCCGTCGGGATAGCCGGCGGGGCAAGGCGATGCCGGGCAGATCGTCGGCGCTGGCAGGTTGGCATCAGCTGAGAGCAATCCGTGGTAGCCGTGGGAGCCGATATAGCGAACGCCCAACGAAGTGTTCGATGAAAGCTCTTGCTCGATTTTCAAGTTCCAGGACGCGACCGCCGGCGTTTGCAGGTTCGGTTGAACGCCGCTCGGGATTACTTTTGCGGCCGAATACGTGGCGCCTGGTGCGATGCTTGAGAACGCGATGTTCTTAGCCGCAAAAACGGTGTTGAAAGGGCCGTTCTGGTCCAAGCGGTAACTCAAGTTGTCCAGCAGCGCGTAATACAAACCAAAACCAGCGCGGATAACGGTTTTCTTTGAGCCGAGCGGAGACCAGGCGGTCCCGATGCGTGGCGCAGGCAAGAACTTTGCGTTGTTCACAGAGAACGCCGAACCACCGACAACGGGCTGGGATTCAATTACCCCCTGGGGATTGAATGCATAATTCGATGCGCGGCCGTAGGCTTCGTTCCATCCGCTGGTGGACTCGCCACGCAAGCCGATGCGCAACTCCCAGGACGGTCTTAGTTTGATCACGTCTTCTGCGTAGAAGGCGCCTTCCAGTGAACGCCAGGACAAAGGCGCATTGCTCGGAGCGTAGGTGTACGTGCTTACCGTGCCTTGAAGGAATGTTTGCAGGTTGGTGAACGAAGCCTGGCCGTACTGGTCTTGAACCAGAACATCGGTAGCCTGGATCCACTGCAGCGATCCGCCGAAATGGAATAAGTGCTCGCCACGCGTGTAAGTAACTTCATCTGCAACGCTGTACAGATTGCGCGCCGCGTGGAGATTGCTGCCGGCATTGCTGCCGCCGTTAGTGATTTGGGACGCGCCGTTGAGAGTTGTACCGCCTCCGACCACGACTGCGCCGACCGGCTGCCGATCGTGAATCCATCCAGGCAAAGCGACTGTTGTTCCGCTATTGAAATAGAACGCGCCGCGGGAGTATCCGAAGGTGGCTTTGTTGAGCAGATTGGGAGAAAAAATGTGGGTTTCACTGAGGCTGGCTACCTGTTCGCGCAAGGAAATGTCGACCCGAGTGATGGGATTGTTGGTGGGAGAACGAGCCTCGCTATCGTCGGCGGTATAAACGACTGCGAGCGAATCCCGGTCCGAGAAGATCTGATCAACCCTCGCGGTCCCAAAATCTTCACGAATCCACTGGTTTGGATGGCTGAATGCTTCCGCGATTCCGCTCGGCGCTCCAGTCGAAGTCAAGAGTTCTGGTCCATTGGCAACCGGCCACAACGAGAGCAAAGGCTGGATGCTCGCGACGGCCTTGGCGCGAGAAGTGTTATCCGGGACGAGCGATAGATCGCTGAGGCCAAGATTTTGGCGGAAGCCTTCGTAGTTTGCGAAGAAAAATGTTTTTTCTCTCTTGATTGGGCCGCCCAACGAACCTCCAAAAACGTTGCGCTCGAATCCCGGGATTGCGTCGCGATCGAAGAAATTACGCGCATCCAATGCGCTGTTTCGCAAAAATTCGTAGGCGGCGCCGTGAAGCTGGTTGGTTCCCGATGCGGTCACGATTTCGACTTGGGCGCCTGGGCGCTTGCCATACTCCGCGCCGTAGGTGTCCTTTATGACTGAAAATTCGCGCACCGCATCCACTCCGAGAAGTTGTCCGCTGACTCCGCCGGGCGTGTTGTTGATTTCGGATGCGCTGGTAAATTCGACTCCGTTCAGCAGATAGAGATTTTCCTGCGGCCGCCGGCCTGAAACCGTAAACATATTGCCGACGACGGAGTTGGAGGTTCCAATTCCTCCCGCACGCTGTGAGGTATAGTTCAAAATTCCGGGATTGAGAGTCAGCAGCTGATCGTAGCTGCGGCCGTTCAGAGGAAGTTCTTTGACCTGCTGCTCGCCAACCAGACCCGAAACATCTTCGGTCGTAATCGCGATGACGGTCGGGGAAGACTCCACTTGCACAGTCTGTTCGACGTCTCCCACTTGTAGCAGCAGGTCCACGGTTTCGCGCTGCCCGAGCACAAGGGAAATGCCGGTTTTCTCCTGGCCGCGAAACCCCGTTTTTTCCGCACGGACTTCGTAACGGCCCACAGGAAGAGAGACGGCGTCATAGCGTCCCGCCTCATCGGTGAGCAGAGTTCGTTCCGCTCCCGTCTCGAGACTTTTTACTTTGACGGTCGCACCCGGAATGGCTCCCCCGGATGAGTCGCTGACTATGCCTTGAATAGAGGCTTCTCCCTGCCCGTAACTCATTGTCGCGAAGCTGATGAACCATACGCCAAACAGCAAAGATCCCAGCAAAAACATGCGGTTCGGATAAAATCCAATAAATTTAGGGAGTCTCATTTAATCTCCAATCTGGATTTCTTGCTGGGCCCGCGCGATAGGTCGGCCCCGAATTTGCTTGAAGTGCTGCGAACGGAGGCGGATTTAGATCCGCCAAAGAGAGGCGAACAACTCAGAGGATGGTCAACAACAAGAGGGATCGTGGTGCGTAATGCTGCGCGCGGCGCCAAACGAAGCTCCGAATGATGTTTCGTGATTCCTTGCCGATGTGCCGCGAAAAAATTCTTGCGCGAAATCCTGGTGGCTAGCGTGCATGGCCAACACCCACATGTGCGGTGGTCTGAGCTACGTTCGTCGCGTGTCTTTGGGCTAGCGTATGGCCGCCACTCCACACCAGTTGCAGGCCTGCGAAAATAGCAACGACTGCAACGGCGGTCTTAAGCTGGTTGGCGGGGACTTTCCGGGCTAACAGGCAACCGAGCACGACTCCGGGAACACCGCCGAGAAGAAGTTGAGCCAGTGTCGGTAGACTGATCGAGCCAAAGCTCCAGTGAAAAGCGCTGCCAATGACCGCGAGCACCAATCCGAAGAGCAGGTCCGTTCCGACGACTTGCGCTGGCGTCATCTCGGAATAATTTAAGAGAAGAACGGTTCCAAGCGCTCCGGCGCCGGCAGAGGAAAATCCCGATTCCACGCCAATCGGCAGAGCGAGCCAAGGAAGCCAGCGATGATTTTTCGAGGCGAACGCCGGGTTTTGCACGCGCCTGATAAAGGTCACACTGGATGAGGCGGCCAGGACAATGCCCAATAGTATGATCACTACTGGATTTCCTGCGTCTCTGTTCAATAGATGTAGCACCCAGGTGCCGACAACGAGGCCCGGAATTGCGCCTTTTAGCAAAAGCCACAAATAGCGCGAGTGAATCTGCTTGCCGAGGAGATAGAAAGGAGCTGCAATCAAGCGCAGCACGGCGGCAAACAGAAAAGCCGTCCCAACGGCCTCACCTGCCGTCAAGCCGGCGAGAAGCAACAGGGCAGGCACGGTGAAACTTCCGCCGCCGACGCCGGTGAGTCCCACCGCAAGAGCAATGAGAAATCCAATCAGGTAATGCATCACTGCCCGCTCCCGGAGAAGATGTGGATGCCGCATTCCAACTTCTTGCCACCCCAGCGACCGGAGCGCGGATTTTTCGGGTCATCAGGAATCGCGGTGCAAGGTTCGCAGCCGATGCTCAAATAGCCTTGATCGTATTGCGGCAGGTAACTGATTCGGTGCTTGGCCGTGTGCTCCCAGACCCTTCCCCAGGTCCAATCCGCGAGAAGGCTTATTTTCAAGAGCGTTTTGGCGTTTGGCAGACGGTGTTCTTCGACCTTCCTGAGATTTTTTCGCGTGGGCGACTGCTCGCGCCGCAATCCCGTGAACCATAGCTGGTAGGGATCGAGCGCGTCGAACAGCGGCTCAACTTTGCGCAGCTGGCAGCAGCTGGTTGGATTTGTGCGGTATAGAATGCCTAATTCCGATTCCTGTTGTTGCACCGTTTTCTGTGGAAGCACATTCACCAGGTTCAAGGACCATTCCTTTGCCATGCGGTCGCGATATTCGTAGGTCTCGGCGAAGTGGTAGCCGGTCTCGAGGAACAACACGGGAATGTTTGGAATGCGTTGCCGAACGAGATTGAGCACGATCATGTCTTCGGCCTGGAAACTGCACGTAAGACAAGCAGTGTGCCCGGGGTGGGCGTCGAGCACGGCATTCAGGACTTCGTCGGGCGGAAGATTTTCGATATCTAATGTGGTTCTCATTTCAAATCACCTTCCAAGGATTTCCGGGTTCACGCAGGATACGTAGCGACGCGGCCAGGGTAAGAACGTATTCAACCGCCTCCGCATCTGCAACCGGTAGATCCAGTTCAGCGAGATCGAAGAAGTGTTCGCCCACCGCTGTTTGCAAGCGCGATCTGTCGTCCGGTCCGAGCGACGGGTTGTGGTAGATGACGACGAACCCTGCGGCATGTAGCGCGGCCCAGGTGTTTTTCGTCAGAGGACCGGAAGGGTGTTCTTCGACAAGCATTGCTTCGAACCCTTCGTTGAAGAGTGCGCGTTCGAGCCGCCGGGAAAGAGCGGGGCGAGCGTTGACTAAAATGGTGGCCGGGTAGTGGCCATGGCGGCGATGTCGTTCGAGAGAAGCGATTGGAGTATCCGAAGTTGCGTTTTCCTGGCCGTTCAAAATGTCGGTGCTTGCGGAGAGATTTTCTTGAATCATTGCAGCACCAAGAGTCGCGTTTGTCAGCGGATCAATGACAATGAAACCGCCGGTAGCTCTATTTTCCTGATAGCAATCGAAAAAGAGCGGGCTGCTTGTTTCGAAGTCCACGATCGCGATGTCATTCATCTCAAGCCGCCCCGCGGTTTCTGTTTCGAGGGTGTCCATGTTCACGCGATGAGAGATTTTGGTAACTTTGCCTCGCACCTGTCGCGCGCAGTGTTTAATCAGAAAGGAGCGTCCGGCTTCGAGCGGCCGCGCATGCATCCAGACGACGCTCGCTCGGAAGCGCTGCGAAACGTGCGGCTTCTCGGGCGAAACCAGCATGTCGCCGCGGCTCAGGTCAATTTCATCTTCGAGCTGCAAGGTGACTGACAGCGGAGAGAATGCCTCGGCCAAGGGTCCATCGTAGGTGACAATGGATGCCACGCGAGATTGCTGGCCGGACGGGAGCGCGGTAACGACATCACCCGGGCGAATCACACCACTGGCTATTTGCCCTGCGAATCCCCGGAAGTGCGCGTCGGGCCGGACCACATATTGAATAGGAAATCGGACGCCTTGCGTGCTCGTGTGCCTGGTGATCGGAACTGTTTCCAGGTATTCCAGCAGCGCCGGCCCCTTGTACCAGGGCATCTTCTGGCTACGTTCGACGACGTTGTCTCCCGCGAGAGCGCTGAGCGGAATGCACTGCGCCTCCCGGATGCCCAACCGTTCGGCCAGCGCGCGGAATTCCTTTTCAAGGCGATGGAATTTCTCTTCCCGGTATTCCAGCAGGTCCATCTTGTTGATAGCGGCAACGACGCTCGAAATTCCCAAAAGAGAAGAGATGTAAGTGTGCCGCACCGTCTGAGAAAGAAGTCCCTTGGTTCCATCGATCAGGATCACCGCTAAATCCGCCGTTGACGCGCCAGTAGCCATGTTGCAGGTGTATTGCTCGTGCCCCGGTGTATCCGCGATGATGAACTTCCGCTGCGCCGTGGCGAAGTACCGGTAGCCCACATCGATAGTGATGCCTTGCTCACGCTCCGCGCGCAGCCCGTCTGTTATCAGCGAAAAATCGATTGCTCCGCTGGAACGGTTGATCCGGCTTTTCTTCACCGAGGCCAGCTGGTCTTCGTAGACGGTCTTCGAATCGTGCAGCAGTCTTCCGATCAAGGTGGACTTGCCGTCATCCACGCTCCCTGCGGTTGTAAACCGGAGAAGTTCCTTGTTCAGGTTCTGTTCGAGGAACAGCGCGAACTCATTCTGCACTTCCGCAGTCGTAGCGAGAGGCATCAGAAGTAGCCCTCGCGCTTCTTGATCTCCATCGAGCCTTCTTCGTCGTGATCGATCGCGCGATTTTCGCGTTCCGAGCGGCGGAAGGAAATCATCTCCTCGATGATTTTAGGAACCGTATCGGCATCCGACCGGATGGCTCCGGTGCACGGCACGCACCCGAGCGATCGCATGCGGCATTTGAGCTTTTGGGATTTTTCTCCGAGCCTGAGCTGGTCCTGCGAATAGATCAAAACAATAGAACCGTCACGAATGACGGCTTCCCGTTCCTTGGCAAAATAGAGCGGCACAATGGGAATCTTTTCCGTGTGGATGTATAGCCAGACGTCCAGTTCGGTCCAATTGGAAAGCGGAAAGATGCGAATACTTTCCCCTTTGTCGATTCTTGAATTGAAAATATTCCAAAGCTCGGGCCGCTGGTTTTTCGGATCCCACTGGCCGTGGACGTCGCGAAACGAATAGATTCTTTCTTTGGCGCGGGACTTCTCTTCATCGCGTCTCGCGCCGCCGAAGGCCGCGTTGAAGCCGCCTTCGGCAAGCGCATCAAGCAGCGATTTTGTTTTCAATAAGCCGCAGCATTTTTGTGTTCCGAGGGTGAATGGATTCGCGCCGGCATCGAGTGCCTCACGGTTTTGGTGCACCAGGAGTTCCGCCCCAATCTGTTTGCCATATTGATCGCGAAATTCGATCATCTCTGGGAACTTGTAACTGGTGTCCACGTGCATCAGAGGGAAGGGGATCCGACCGGGGAAAAAAGCCTTCTCGGCCAGCCGCAGCATCACCGAAGAGTCCTTGCCAATGGAATACAGCATCACTGGCCGCGAAAATTCGGCTGCCGCTTCGCGAAGGATATGGATGCTTTCTGCTTCGAGCGCTTTGAGGTGATTGAGTTTTCGATTCGCGGGCACAGCCATGTTCTCCGCCCATAAGGTGCGAGATAGCGTTTGGTTCGACAGCTGTTGTGGCGCGTTTGCCATTGGCTTAGTTCCTTTACCCAAAATCCAGCTTCCAAAAACACAAAACCCACCGGCCAGTTCATCTCTCTGGCGGTGGGTTATAAGACTGCCTGGCTAGAACTAAAGTTTTAGTTCACTAGCCTCCCGTTGCCAGAGGACACGATCGCGCAACATGGACAACAAGTCCGCGCGATCCTCTGGTAGGTGTGGCTCGATAGCATTCCCTAAGTGTACATGGCGTGGCCGCACGAAGCAACACGGAGCAATCGGGTGTGATTTAGCGGAGTTTGGACAGGTCGAATTTGCTGATGACGCGCTGGCCGGTAGGGGCGGTCACTCCGATCTGGACGATGCCGGGTTCGACAGGCTCGGCTTCGAATTGCAGCGAAACGATCATGCCGCGCAGAGCCGGCCCGCGATCCGCTGGCGATGCCGCGCCTTCGATGGGATCAGCCGAGATGGCGCGCGGTTTAAACGGGTTTTCGTCCTGGGAAAATTTGAATTGAAAGGCCTGCCAGAAGTCTTCCGGATAAAGCTGACGATTGAGTTCGCCCGCGGTGTCGTTGGCGGTGCGTACGGCATCGTCATAAGTGTAGGTTGGCGTCAATTCGATGCGAACCTGCAGCAGGAACGTGTCGCCGCGGCCATGATAATCGGCGGCGGCTTGCTGCGCGCTGTAGCCGATTGTATGCCGGCTGGAGTCGGAGACGATTTGCGCGTATGGCGTGAGCAGGTGAATTTCTGAAATGTAGGGACCTTTGTCGGGTAGAGGGAATGAATGGGTGTAGAGCTTGAGGAAGTCGGAGGTTTTCTGGTCGTTACGCTGGCCGAGGAAGTAAGCGTCGCGAATGGCGATGTCGGAGAGGGGGAATTCAAATGCGACGAGGTTGTTCGAAAAGACTAAACCGAGCAGGCAAAACGAAATCGCGAGACGCTTCATGTGAATGCAAAGGGAGCGGCGAAGACATCAACAGGATAACGCAGACAGGCCAGCAAAGCATTGCGAACCGGATGGACGATCTCCCTGCGCCCGGCTGCGGCGGGCAGGTTCACGAATCCGGCGTGGCGTTCGGAGAGCATTTTGTCAGGTGGCCTCTAACGGAAGGAAGTCAGGTCGAAGTCTACGTTTACTTCGTCGCCTTCTGGTGGAACGACGTTTACGGTGACGGAGTCGGAAGGAAAATTTGCGGCAGCGAAAGTCAGGGCGATAGTGGCTCCATGGAGCGAGCAGTGATATTCCGAGCAGTTGTAGAGCGGCTGGCCGGAGATACTTTGCGGCGTGAGGGCTTTGGAGTCTGAGACCACGGCCACGTCGAAGTCCTGCCAGAAGTCTGAGGAACGAGGCGTAAGGCCTACGGGAGAGCCAGAACGAGAGTTGGTCGGAGCGGCGATAAACGGACCGTAGGAATCGGTGAAATAGATGTCCACGGAAACGGAAATCGTTTCGGCATCGGCGTGATGATCGCGTTCCGCTTGCTGCGCACTGTAGCCGCCCGTCTTGCTACCGGACAGCGAAACCACTTGAGCAAAGGGCGTGAGAAAGCGAATCGTTGAGATATTTGGGCCGTACTTAGGCGCGGGAAGAGTTTTTGCGTACTTGGCAAAGAAATCGGACACAGACTGGTCGTGGCGCTGGCCGAGAAAATACGCCTCGCGGACGGCAGTGTCTGAAAGTGGGGTCTGGAAAGCAAAAAGTGGTTGGCAGATGAGCAAGGTGGAGATTACAAGTGAGACGCTTACGGCACCATGGGTTGAGGTTGCCACGGGAGGTTCCTTATTCGATAGGACGCAGCATGAGTATACCCGGTTTCAGATGCGGCGCGTGACATGGGGGAAGTCAAGCCAGACTTTTATGCCGCAGAAGTGGGAGCCTTCGGTGCAGATGGGAGTGGTGACGCCGGCGCGGAGATAGCATGGGGGCCCGATATATTTTACGAACTGGGGATGGACTTCGCGGAGCTGAGCGATTTCGTCGAGCGAGGATTGGTAGATTTCTTCTTGAGCATTGAAGCAGGTGCGCATGGTCCATTTATGGAGGAGATGCAGGAGGGAGCCGGACTCGACGAGGCGAATGGATTTTGCATTGGGCAGAAGATAAAGTGCGATTTCCTGCGGGACGCCGCGGTCGAGTAGTTGATTTTTGGCCTGCCAGGCGTCTTGCATGGCGCGATGGTAAACTTCCTTGGCGCGAGGATTTTCGTTGAGCAATGCGGGCGTGACGTAGTCGGGTTCGTGGGTGTCGGAGAGAGTGAGCAGAGGGCGGGAGCCGGGAATCATGCGATGGCGCTGGTCCTGGCTGTCGGCGGTGTGGCTGATTTTTTTTCCGAAGGTGTAGTTAGCGTGCTGCAAGGCGCGCATCATGGGCGCATGGACGCCGACGTTGAGCGTTTCCAAGCGATAGAGATTGCGCGCGGGGTTGAGAAGGCGGTCGAGGGCTTCGGCGTCGGAGCAATCAGCGGCGGCCAGGCCGAGTACGGCGCGGTAGGCCGAGGCTACGACTGCAGGCGCATTTGCGGAGTAATCGAGCAAGGTCGCGGTACGACCGTTAAGGTGAGCGTCGAATTCTTTTGCGAATTGATCTCCATGCTCGGGTTGAGTAGCGTTGCTTTTCCATTCGGGAAGTTCATCGAGCGGTTCAGTTCCGAAACGATCGAAAAACTGCGGGTCGAGTTCTCTTACCAGGCGAACCATTTCGCCGATGATGGCGCGAGCTTCGCTGGGCGTGTCCGAAGCGGCGCACATGCGCCAGAGGCGGTGGAGAACGATGCCGGAGACGGTGTGCACCATGGCGGTGAAAGCGGCGACGGGAAGAACGTAGCGGGCGATTTCGATGGAGCGTTTTTCGGCCGAGCGTTCGATTTTCTGCAGGCGCTTGGGATGGGACATGGGGCCGACGTGCCAGATATCGAGCAGAATCTCTCGGGATTGTGGAAGAAGAAGCGAAGAAAGTTCGCGATAGTAAGACCAGGCGCGGGCGATGGCCCGTTCGTAGATGGCGCGGGATTCGGCGTCGAAAAAGAGTGAGAGTTGTGGGACGTAGGCCTGGGTGCGGTCCATGCGAACGTAGCGCTGCGATTGTTGTTCGGAATTGTAGAAGGGATGGGCGTGGAGAAAAGACCAGACGAACTGGCGGCTGATGTTCTCCAGGCCGAATTCGAAATGCGCGTGCTGGTAAACAGTGTGATGTCCGCTGAAGAAGGTAGCGGCGCCAATGTTGAGGCGCTGCTTGTCGTTGACTTCTTCGGGGCCGATGAGGCGGGAAGAGTAGCATGTGCGGGCGGCGGCGATGGCAGAGTCGAAGGGATGCGCAAAGGCGTTACGAAGAGTGACGCGTGGCCGAGCGGACACGACGAGTTCGTCGGGGTCTCCGGATTGAAACATACGCGATTGTGTGGCCACGATGGAGTTTTATTGTACACGGCGGCGGGAAAGTCGCGAGGGGTAAGTCCCAAGAAAAAATGCGGAGGGAGCGTGTGTTCAACGGATCGCTTGAGAAGACGAGAAGTTGTTTCTTAACGCAGAGGACACGGGGAAGAGCGGGAGAGAGGCAAGAAAAAGAACAAAGCCCCGGAATTCTCCGGGGCCTGGACTTGCTGCAGTTCGAAATGGTGCCGCTGCCGAAGTTATTTTTTGGCTGCGGCGGTTTTTGCGGCTGCGTCGGCGTATTTCTTAGTGAAACGCTCGACGCGGCCTGCGGTGTCCACCAGTTTTTGCTTGCCGGTGAAGAACGGGTGGCAATTTGAGCAAATTTCGACGCGCAACATATCGCCCTTGATCGTTGACCGCGTGGGGAAAGTGTTCCCGCAGGCGCAATGCACAGTAACAGCGTGATAGTCAGGGTGAATACCGGGCTTCATGAATCTCCATTCTGTCGCGGCCGGTCTGCGCCGCTTCCTGAATTGACAGGGAATACAGCGGCGTCGCTAGGTCGCATGCAACTCCTTATTATACAGTCAGCCGAAGAATCCGCCAAATCGGGGAAATCGCGGTGAAAGCAGAGTTGAGGGATCAGTTGTTCGGAATTTCGACAGCCACCTCGTTCGAATAGGGGCTCTCGGGGCCGCCTTCTGCGACTGCGGTCACGACGTAGAAGTAGTGACCGCCGGCTACCACGTTCGTGTCCTTGTAGGACGTCGTTTCGAGAAGAGTTCCGGTAAGGCGTTCGAACGGGCCGCCCTGAGCTTCTCCACGGTAAACGTGATAACCCATGATGGAGCTGGAGCGGCCAGTCCAATCAAGGGTTACTGAGTGAAGAGCAGAAGCAGAACTGGCGGAACTGGAAGCGGATCCAGCAACAGCAAGTTTTACCGGGGCCAAGCCGGCGGATGCATCTAGAGAAATCGTGGCGGACGCTTTACCGCCGGCGGTTGGGTGGAACCAAACTTGAAACTCGAGCTTTTGGTTGGGCGAAAGGGACACGCCTTTGCTGATGCCGGAAACGGAAAACTCAGGATTGGCCACGCTTACCGAACGGATCGAAAGTGCTAGGTTGCCGGTATTGGTGAGCACTACTGATTGGGAAGTGGAACTTTTTATGGCGCGCGCGCCGAAATTTAGCGAGGTGGGAGAAAGCGTGAGTTTGGGTGCGGCCTTTTCTCCGGCCCCGGAGAGCGGGATACGAATCGGAGTCTTCAAATCTGTCGAGGCGATAACGAGTGCACCGCTCTCATCTACGGCAGCCGGAGGATCGAAAACTACGCTTAGGCTGAGATGGCTGCCGGGAGCCAAAACAACCGGGACTTTTGCCGAGGGAAGTGAGAATCCTGTGCCAGACACCTGCAGGCTCTTCAGGCTGATCGAATCCGAGCTGGAATTGGTAACTTTGACGGTTTGGGAGTTTTTCTGACCAACGACGACAGCTTTGAAATCGATAACCGAGGGGACAACCGAAAGTTTTTCGGCGGCAGTTCTGTCCGCAGACACCGAAGCGCAACCTGAGAAAGCGGCAGCAAACGTGATGATCGAAGCCAGAACGATCAGGGAAGCTGTGGAGAGTCGTCGAGACGCAAATACACTCAATAAGGGCTGAGAATGGATTCCACGCATGGCGGTAACGATATCGAGGACCGGAAGAAGCTGGCAATCTGGTCAGAGGACAGCTTTGGGGCAGGGACCGTAACCTGTCCCTGCGAGCAAGTGGAGACTATTTAGAGCTTTGGTGAATCTGGGGAAGAACTCATGAGATGAAGCAGCAGCCGACGCGGACAGTGTCTTCGCTGAGTTGTTTGGTCCAAACCCGCTTCAGGCTCACGCGTACCGGCGGGAGGATGGGCACGTGGAGTACGGCTAGAAGGGTATCAGGAACTCCTTCTGCGCTCGGAAAGTCCAGGGCTACGCCGCCGAAGCCAAGATCTATTACGCGAGCGCGATGAGAGGGTTGGTCGGCGAGGACGGCGTAAGCATTTGTCCCGGCCATCGAAACGCGTTCGGCCTTTCGAGGGACAGTGAAGATGCGAGATTCCTCGACAGCGAGCGGAAAAGTCGGCCGCGAGGTCTGCAGCGGAGAGACCGGAGGAGCTGGAGCTGGAGCTGGAGCTGGAGCTGGAGCTGGAAGAGGCTGCACATCCTGAGCAGGCTCGGCGACTGTAGAAGGAGCTGATTCAGACGCGGGAATTGGCTCAGTCGTGAAGTCGCCAGGGATATTCGCCGGAGCTTGCGGAGCCGCTTCAGCTGCGGTGTCTTGAGGCGTTTTTTGAGAAATATCGGAAGCGTATCCCGCGTCCATCTGGTGAGTGGCGTGTTTGGCGGAATAAAGACGGTCGTCCGCGGTACGAATCAATTGATCGCGCTGGTCGCTGTCCTGCGGGTAAGTGGAAACTCCATGGTCCATGCTGACAGAAATCGTCAGATCGAGTGGACGAAGAATTTCCGCGAAGACTACACCGATACGACGGCTAAGACCGGAAGCCTGAAAGGAGTCGGTTTGCGGAAGCAGCAACGCGAATTCGTCGCCGCCGATGCGGAAGGCTGAGTCCGAAGTACGAAGAGCTTTCTTAAGGGTAGCGGCGGCAGCGCGGAGAACGTCGTCCCCACGGGGATGACCGTGCTTGTCGTTTACTTCTTTGAAGCGATGAAGGTCGAGAGTCACCAGGCTCAGAGGATGAGCATAGCGTCGTGCGCGGTTGAGTTCTTTGTCGAAAGTCTCGTTAAACAAGCGACGGTTGTATAGGCCGGTTAGCGGATCGGTGATGGCATTGCGATGCAGGTTCTTTAGTTCATCGTAGTCGAGGACGACCGGCGCGTTAAACATTCCGGCGGAAGAAAGAACGTCAACTAGGGCCGTCTGCAATGCAACCGGAGAATCTGCGCGTTCTGAGAGTTGGACGCGGCGCGAGAGGATTTCATCCCAAACAGCGATCGCTTTGCTTTCGGGAATCTCGACGTGAGCGAGAGTGAACAAAAAACGCTGCAGGAATTGCGCACGAGCACCCGATTCCAAACCATCGAGAGTGTCTGCGATGAGTTCAAAATAGGCGTCATTCGGACGCATGCGCGCGGATACCGGAACGCCGGAGCTGGGAATCACCGGTGTGGACCTTACCTCACTTGTCCCCGCGGGGAATGGGGCGATGCGAATGCAGTGCAAGAGGAGTGAAGCACGCAGAGTGCCAAGCAAGAGGCCGGCACGCTCGATCCGAATCACGCTTCTTGGAGACTGCAAGTGGGCGTAACGATAACACAAACAAAAATCTACAAAAGAAAAAAATAGTGGGAGTGGGACCGGAAGGGCGCCTACAAAGTCCCAAAAGCGTCTCCCGTAGTAGTACCTGCGATGAAGTTTAAGAAAGGGGGTGAACGAACTCCAACCCGAAAAGGCGCAGATCCCCGGCGGACTCTTGCCGAAGAACGCGAGCCGAAATCGGAGGGGTCTCGTGGGGAACCAAACCTGCCGTCGAAGGAGACGGAGTCGGGATCGTCAGCTGAATAACCTGCTCTGTTTGAAGGATATGCGAGGAAGCAATGCAGGCTCCGGTGGAGCTGATATTGAGGGTTTTGGTTAACTCAATAAAGTCAACGCCTAGTGCATCGGTGCCACGAAGAAAAACCGGGATTTGAATACGAATGCGCGGGTTTTGCCGCTGGTGGGGGGAGACCATCGTTTTTTGTGTCTTTAAGATTTGACTAGGCACTTTGCTCTCTTTGGTACCGATGAACTAGTACGCTGTCGAGCATATGAATTGCCATAGCGGGTCGCATTGGACTGTTTGTAACCCATTGAAATTGTGCTGGTTAGTTCACCGGCAGGGGGTTCTGAAGCAGGCCTCGAGAAAGGCCAACTCGGAAATGTCCACGGAGTTTCCGCAATTGTGCAAATGGAACGGAATTACCATTGACAGTCCTATGACTGGGTGGGAGTATGGCCGCAAGGCTATGGGAAAATTTTTGCCACTCGGCAGAGAGCAGGGTCGGAGTAAAGGATGAGCGGTCGGGTGGTAGCCTCGGCAGCTGCAGATGGCCTGTTCCCCACAGTGCTGACTGTTGATTCATTTCGAGGAATAATTGAAGGAATCGAAGCACCGGTAATGGTGGCCGATTGCAGGGGTTTGCTCCTTGCGGCCAATGGCGCAGCCAAGGCGTTGCTCGGCACCGCCGAACCGATCAGAACTCAGACCGTAAATATTTTCGAGAATCTATTCCGAGGCAATGGCGCTGAGATTCTGGAAGAGTTGGCGACGGGAAGAGCCTGGGCGGAGCGGGAAATCCCCGGATCTGAGAATCGAAAAATAGCGCGATTCAGGCTGACTTCGGAGGCGGAATGGCTCGTTGTCCAGATTAAAGACAAAGCCATTGACGGTACCGCTGCGGACAGCGCGACACAGCTCACGGTTCAGGAGTTGTTGCAAGAACGAGAGATCACCTACCGCAACCTGCTCGCGGCGTATTTGAAGCTGCAGGAAGTAAACCGGCAAAAAACCGTATTTCTGGCTTCCGCCGCGCATGAACTGAAGACTCCATTGGCGGTGATCAAGGGATATTACGATTTGCTGCTGGCTGGATCGTTGGGCCGTCTAACGGAAAAACAGAAAGATATTCTCGAGGAGTCGAAAGAGAGTTGTGAGCGGCTGGTGCGACTGGTTTCGATGTTCCTGAATTATTCCGCGCTGGAAAGTGGAAAGCTGGTATTGCAACTGCGCGAGAATGACTTGCAAGATTGCCTGGACGAGATGGCGAAACGTTGGGCTGAGGCATTCCAGAGGAAAGGCGTAAAACTCGAAGTGCAGCTGGACCCCTCGATACCAACCTTTCGATTCGACTATCAAAAAGTGCAGCAGGCTGCGGCGAACCTGCTGGACAATTCGCTCAAGCACACGCCGCCGGGCGGAAACGTGACATTGATAGCAAAGCCGCATTTCTGGGAGAGGCGCGTAGCGGATGCGGCTCCGAGCCAGGAACGGCGGCGGTTTCGGCTTCCGCGGCCGAATAGCGTGGAAGTCAGTGTGACCGATTCTGGGGCGGGAATTCCGCCGGAACATCATCAGGAGATTTTTGAAGATTTTGTACGAGTGGACCGCAACACGTCCGGGATGGGTCTGGGGCTGGCCATCGCCAAAAGATTGGTGCAGGCTCATCGCGGGAAAATCTGGGTGGAGAGCGAAGCGAAGAAGGGAAGCACGTTCAGTTTTTTGCTGCCCATCGAGCAGAGTTGACGCAATTTTTTTAGGATTGTGGAAAGGACCACTGCAATGGCCGTCAAAGAAAGGGTTTTGGTAGTGGACGATGAACCGAGCATCCGGAAGTATCTGCAAACGTTGCTGGAAGTGGATGGATTCGACGTCGAAACGCTGAGCAGCGGACGTGAAGCGATCAAGCAAATCAGCGCAGGCCAAAGACCTGACCTTGTGATTCTGGACGTACTAATGCCCGAAATGAACGGGATAGATACGCTGAAGGAACTGATGCAGCTGGATCGCACGCTGAACGTAATCATGTTGTCCTGCTCGAACGAAGTGGGAACCGTAGTGGAGGCCATTCGCATTGGCGCGCATGACTATCTGACCAAGCCGTTCGAAAAATCCGAACTAGATGCCGCGATGCTGAAATCGCGGCAAAAGAAGGAACTGGTCACCGAGAACCAGGTATTGCGCGATTATTGCGATCAAGTCACGGAGGATTTGAGTTTTCTGGCGGCGAGCCCGCAGATGGTGCGGATTCGTCAGCAGATTTTGCAGATTGCGCCGGTGGACGTGCCGGTATTCGTGTGCGGAGAGAGTGGCGTTGGCAAAGAAGTGGTGGCGCGCATGATTCACCTGCGATCAAAGCGGAGAAATCAGCCCTTTATAAAAGTGAACTGCGCCGCCTTGCCAGGAGAATTGTTGGAATCGGAACTTTTCGGTTTTGAGCAAGGCGCGTTTACGGGCGCGGTGCGATCGAAGCCCGGGAAATTTGAACTGGCAAACAAAGGCACGATTTTTCTGGACGAGATTGCCGAGATGAGCACGCACCTGCAGGCGAAACTGCTGCATGTATTGCAGGATCATCAATATTCGCGGCTCGGTGGACGGCACTTGATTGAAACGGACGTGCGGGTATTAGCGGCGACCAACGTTGATGTGCACGAGGCCATGAAGACCGGACGATTCCGCGAGGATTTATACTACAGATTGAACGTGCTATCGATTCTGGTGCCTCCGCTGCGCGAACGAACCGCGGAAATTCCGTTGCTGTTCCGGCATTTCCTGGATAAGTACAGCGAAAAGTTTGGCAAAGAGCCGGCGCAGCCATCCAAGCACCTGTTGGACGCGGCGTTGAATTATCCGTGGCCCGGCAACTTGCGCGAGCTGGAAAACTTCGTGAAGCGCTACGTGATTCTCGAAGACGACGAAGGCAGCTTGCGCGAACTGGTGGAGATGTCGGCGACCCGGCAGAGAACTTCCCCGCGGCAGGAAGTGACAGTGCCCAAGGAACAGGGACTAAAGGCGCTGGTTCGTGGTTTGAAGGACGAGGCGGAGATGGAAGCGATTGCCGACGCCCTGGAAAAAACCCGTTGGTGCCGCAAAGACGCGGCGAAAATGCTGGGAATCAGCTATAAAGCGCTCTTATATAAGATGCGGCAATTCAACCTGGATACGCCGCGAAGCCGCCGAACGGCGACCACGACGCCGAACAAGGAAAGCGTTGTTGCGGTTCCTACCGCTACATCCGAATAGCGGGCGTTGCCTCGCGCCGGCAGGGCTAGCTCCGTTCGCGCGGCGATAGATGGAAGGGTCAGGAGATGGCCGGAGCCGCCGCTGTTGCTTTTCAGGGCACCGGGGCAAGATTGGAGAAGATTCAGAAATAGTAATCAAAGTGATTTGCTGGCAAACTCGGTACGAAAGGGTCGCGAGCTGCTGGGGAGTTGCCCGCGAACTCGGGTGGCGGTGAATGGGCGTAATGTCTGAACGTCGCGGCGCACGCCGCTACGATCTATCGTTGCCGGTGATGGTAAGGATTCCGGCGCAAGGATTTGCGGAAACGCAAAGTGGAAGAACCAGGGACATTTCGACCAGGGGTTTGTATTTTGTAATTGATCAAGACGTGCGAGCCGGATCAAATTTAGACATTATGTTGACATTGCCGCGAGAGATGACGAATGGAGACGAAGTGCTGGTAAAAGCGTCAGGCAAGATCGTTCGCGTAGAGTCACGCATGGAAGACGGAAACGAGCGACAAGGCGTGGCAGCAATTATAGAACGTTACGACATTATGCGTGGAGCGGCGAGTTAGCAAGCAGTCTTAAGTGTCGCCAATCGAGCGGCATTTGTTAAACCGCTGTAACAATGGAAGATAAGCCGGCGCCTCGGACCGGGCGGCGACGGAAGCGTACTTCTCCCGTGCGGCACATTCTTTCTCTTACAATGAACCGAGTAGGCTATTGCGATCAGCTATTAGTACTATTACCCATCAATTCGACGCCTCGTATCTAACACAAAAAACAATAGTTAAGCTGAAACAAGATCTCGCACAGGGTCCATCCGGATCTGCCTAGCGTGGCGTGCGGAGTGCAATCTCCTGGGCGAGAGATTACGTTTGACCATGGCTTCAAAAGCCGCGACCAAAATGGTGAGGATCGACCCGCCGGGAGGACTCCCGGCCGACCACGTGGTGTTTGGCACCTCGCGCGCGATGCAAGAGGTCCGACAGAAAGCGCTGAAAATCTGCCGAACGGATGTGGCGGTGCTGCTGGTGGGAGACGGTGGTACCGGAAAAGAAGTCCTGGCGCGGTGGCTGCATGCGAACTCCAGGTACGCCAGCGGGGAATTCGTAAAGGTAAATTGCGCCGCCATCCCGGGAAGCTTGCTGGAGAGCGAGCTATTCGGCCATGAGAAGGGTGCTTTTACAGGAGCCAGCGCGTCCAAGCCGGGCCGCGTAGAAAGGGCCCATCAGGGCACGCTCTTTCTGGATGAAATTGCCGACCTCGACTTAAGCCTACAGAGCAAGCTTTTGCACTTTCTCCAGGACGGTTTTTTTTCCCGACTGGGCGATCAGACCGAACGAACCGTTGAGACTAGAGTGATATGCGCAACGGGAAGGCGTTTGGAAGAAGAGATTGCCGCCGGGCGTTTTAGGGCGGACCTGTATTATCGGATTAACGTTCTAAAGATAGAGATGCCGCGATTGGCGGACCGCCGGGAAGACATCCCTCAACTGGCCGAATATTTTCGCAGTTTTCATGCAAGACAATTCGAGAAAGAATGCGAACCGTTTGGACCGGAACTCCTGAGCTATCTGCAAAACTTAACGTGGCCCGGAAATTTGCGAGAACTTTCGAATTGCATCGCACGATATATCGTTGTGGGTACCGAAGGACTCATGCAGCGGGAAGCAAGTCGCGCGAAGCCGCCCTTGCTCACCAGCCGAAATGGATCGCAAGGCACGATGTCTTTAAAAGAGATCGCGAAAGAAGCGATACGCGAGATGGAAAGGAACGCAATTATTGAAGCGCTTAGGGCCAATCACTGGAACCGGCGAAAGGCTGCGCAGCAACTGAAGATCAGCTACCGCGCTTTGATTTACAAAATTCGCGATGCGGGACTAATTGTAAAGCGTCCCGCGGGCCAAGTGCGCGGCGGTGGCACGTCGGTGCCAGCCTAGATTCTGATCACTTTTGATCCTTTGAGCAAGCATCATCTCTGTTATTTCAAGATTATATTGAAATAGAGTAAACCTGTTCCGCCGTCCAGTCACCCGTCCATTCGAACAGGCCAGCCCACTAAAAATCCACGCAGATTGCTTCTGGAAAATCGCGAAAAAAGGTACTGGAAGTAAGCGATGTTCGCTCGGACAGGGGCATGCCTGTCCCTTATGTGAACATCCAACCAGTATTTTTTACGCGCGTTGAAGCCGTAGTCTTCCTCACGGAACGAAATGGTCCGGAGGGCACGAATGGCAAGCGTGAACGCGACAAAGGCAAACGGGGCAGGCGAATCACGGGCTTGGGGAGTAGCAGCGATCTTTGCGATGCTGGCGTGTGGGGCGGCGGTATTGAGCGGTTGCGCAGGACTAGCGAACACATCGAATGCAAATGCTACGCCCCTGGCGACAGTGCAGATCTCGCCATCTGACATCACTTTTCCTAATGTGGCTATCGGACAAAAGGCGACTCAGACAGCGGTCCTCACCAATACCGGAAACGAATCAGTAACGATTACGCAGCTAGCGTCGAGCTCGGTTCAATTCGCTACTTCAGGGCTCCGGACGCCATTGGCGATCGGGCCAGGCCAGTCGGCAAGATTTCAAGTGGTATTCACCAGCTCGACGTCGGGATCGGCTTCGGGAACGCTGACTGCGATGACCTCACACGGCGGATCGTCGTCGAAGGTAAAACTCAAGGGAGCAGCGGCGGGGTCAGCGCAACTTTCATTAAGCGTGACGGCACTCAATTTCGGGAATGTGCTGGTCAATGGCAGCGTTACGCAAGCGCTGGCACTGAAGAACTCCGGGACCAATGATGTGCAAATCACGCAAATCGGAGTAACGGGCGGCCCCTTTAGTTTGGGCGGTGTGGCCGTGCCGGTGACGTTATCTGCCGGACAGTCCATGGCGCTGCAGGCGACGTTCGCGCCAACCGCGGCTGGAACGGCAACCGGCGCAATCACGATAACCAGCAACGCACAGAATGCAACCGCAACAGTGGCGTTGAAAGGAAGCGCGGTGGCGGCAAGTTACACCATGTCTCTTTCGCCGAGCAGCGTGAACTTTGGCAACGTAAAAGCCGGAAGCAGCACCACGCAAAACGTGCAACTCTCTAATACCGGAAACTCGAGCGTGACGGTTACGCAGGTCGCCGCAACCGGAACGGGAATTTCAGTCGGCGGATTGGGAGCGCCGGTGACGCTTGCGCCTTCACAGAGCTTAACGCTCAGTGTGACGTTTGCTCCGACTACTGCCGGTGCGACAGCCGGCAGCATAACAGTGACGAATAACGATGGAGTGAGCGCGGTGGCAGCCGTAACGGGTACGCAAGTTCAACCCGGACTGAGCCTGACGCCGGCATCCGCCAGCTTTGGTTCGGTGGTGACGGGGAACACGAACTCGCAGACGGTCCAGATCAAGAACAGCGGCACGGCAAATTTAACGCTATCGCAAGCGACGGTGACTGGCTCAGGATTCAGCTTGAGCGGCTTGGCACTGCCTATGACGCTTACGCCTGGTCAGAGCGGAAACTTCAACGTCCAATTCGCGCCACAATCGGCAGGAAACGTGAGCGGCGCGGTCTCGATCATCAGCAATGCGCCAAACTCGCCGGCATCCGTCGCGCTCAGCGCAACTGGGGTGGCATCGTCGTACACAATTAGCGTGAACCCGGGCAGCCTGAGCTTTGGCAGCGTGACCGACGGAAGTTCAGCGGCGCAAGGGTTTACGGTGACGAACACCGGCAATGCGAACGTGGCAATTTCGGGAGTGACTGCAACCGGCATTGGATATTCGATCGCGAGCGGCGCAGGAGCGGTGACGCTGTCGCCCAACCAGAGCACATCGGTGAGCGTACAGTTTGCGCCATCAACGGCAGGCGCGGTGAGTGGCAGCGTGAACATCCTGAGTAATGCGACAGGATCAGCCTCTAGCGTCGCGCTGAGCGGCTCTGGAGTGGCACCCCCGGTGCAGCACGCGGTAGCGTTAAACTGGGGCGCGAGCAGTTCCTCGGTGGCCGGCTACAACGTGTATCGCAGTGTGGTGAGCGGAAGCTCATACGCCAGGCTGAACGGTTCGGTGGTAGGAGGAGTGAGCTACGCCGATTCAAGCGTGCAAAGCGGACAGACTTACTACTACGTGGCGACGTCGGTGGACGCTAGCGGAACCGAGAGCGTCTATTCGAACGAAGTGAGCGCAATCGTTCCTTAAGAGGCCAAGGTGTTGCTACGCTCCTGCAGGAAGGCTCGCAAGGCCTCCTGCCAGGAGCGCAACCGCACGCCGTAAGAATGCAGGCTGGTCGGGGACAGTACGGAATAGTTTGGGCGACGGGCCGGGCGCGCCGATTGATCGGTGGTGATCGGTAGAACTGGAACAGACTGGCGGCCAGACTGCAATAGAATTTCGCGAGCAAAATCGAACCAGGAACAAATACCTTCGTTAGTTATGTGCGTGATTCCACGCGCATCCTTCCGCACCAAATCACGAATAGCGCAGGCAAGATCGCGCGTATAGGTAGGCGATCCCACCTGATCGTTCACCACGGAGAGCTCCGGACGGGTTGGTGCGGCTTGTAAGATTTTCTGCGGGAAAGATGGGCCGTGAACTCCGAATAGCCACGAAGTGCGACCAATGCACCACGCGCCAGAGGAATTGCGCAGCGCTGCTTCGCCCGCTGCTTTCGAGGCGCCATAAACGTTTATGGGAGCAATCGGGTCGCTAGTCTCATACGGGCGATTGCCCACGCCATCGAAGACGTAGTCGGTGCTGACGAGGAATATGCGGGCGGCGATCGACTGGGCAGCTCGAGCAACATTTTCGACGCCAGTGCCGTTTACCGCGAAAGCCAATTCAGGATTGCGCTCGCAGCCGTCTACATCGGTGTAAGCGGCAGAGAGAACGATCCAGTCGGGCCGGACTCTGGATACCAGCTTCTCTACCTCAGCGAAATTGCGAATATCGGCTTCGGCCGATCCGGCCGGGATTAACTCGTCGGATTGCCACTCTTTGAGAAGATCGGTGCCAAGCATTCCGCGAGCACCCAGGACAAGGATGCGCATGGCTACTTGTGCTGGATTTCCCAGTCGTAGGCAATGTCTGGGTGATTGTAAGGGAGGCGCAGTTCATCAGCAGGGTTGTAATGCCGATCCGTGAAATACACGAGTTGGATAGGCTCGACTCCCAGAGCTTTGTAACCGTGGGCCACACCGGGAGGAATGAGAATCTCCCACGGTTGGAAGCGGCCGGCAAAAATCGTGTTGATCGCACCGAACGTCCGGGACTTGCGGCGAAGGTCGTACAAAAAGACTTGCACCATGCCGGAAACGGGCGCCCAAAGATCGGTTTGCTCGGAGTGATAATGAATCGCCTTGATGGTGCCAGGATAAGTGAGCGTCAAAGATACCTGGATCTTCGACTGGCCGCCGGGAACCATTTTTTCGGCGAGGCCTTTGCCAAGCCGGGCCAGCTCACAAAAAAAGCCCCGGTCATCTGGATAGACCTCGAGCGGTTCGATCAGTACTCCTTCGATCAGATCGGGAGAATTGGGCCTGGCAATCACTTTGCCAAGCGTCTTCGCGGTGCGGCGCGCAATACCCATTTCTAAGCCATTTCGCGTTCCGAGAGAAACGATATCGGCTTCAAGCGTTTGCGGTTGAGGTACTTCAGCAGCCATCGGGTTGCCTCATCTTAACTAATTGAAAGCCGGAATGGAGCGCGTGTAAAGGGCTGAAGATGGGTCAGGTGCCGGCAAGTTCACTTATCGCTTTGCGCGCAGCCTCAGCGGCCGGGCTGTCGGGTTTAGCTTTGATTGCGCCTTCAAAGGCTATGCGCGCGTGCGCCGGATCATTTAGTTTTTGATAGACCATACCCAAGTGGTAGCGATAGGTCGGATTCGAAGGCACTTTCTTAATCGCTTCCTCAAGCAAAGGGGCTGCTACGGAGAATGCTCCCGTGTGAAAGTACGCCCACGCCAGAGTATCGGCGGAGTTGGGCGAGTCGCCTAGTCCGCGGCGACCGATCTGCGCGAGGCCCAAAGCCACGTTCACGTCGCCGCCATGTTCAAGCAGCAGATACGCAAGATTGTTGGCGGCATAAGCGTTGTCCGATTGAATCGAAAGTGCTTGCCGATAAATGTTCTCGGCTTGCTGCCAATCGCCCTTTCCTTCGTAAAGGGTTCCCAGCGTGACGACTAGCTGGGCGTTGGTAGGTGCCAGCGGAATGGCACGTTTGTAACTGGCGATGGCAGCGTCGGTCTCGCCCCGGCTAACTTGCACTCCGCCGAGTGCGATCATTGGGGCGGCGTTTGAAGGCGAGAGTTCAGCGGCGCGAGCGAAAGTTTGTTCGGCCTCGGCTGGCTGGGAATTACGGAGTTGCGCCTGACCGAGAAGAAAAGCGATGCCTCCGTCGTTCGGCGATCTTTGCCATTGATCCTTCAGGCGCTGTACGGCGGCGGCGGGCTGGCCGCGCTGGAAATCCAGATTCGTAAGAGCTTCCTGCGCAGCGAAAGAGCTGGGGTCGTGCATCAGCGCCTGATGGAGAAGGGTTTCAGCGTCGGACCAGCGTTTCTGCTGAGTGCGCAAAAGCCCGAGTTGAATATAGCCAACAGGACTTTGCGGCGTAGCTTGAATCAGCCGATTGAGATCCGCTTCAGCGGATGCCACGTCGCCTTGATTTGCACGTGCGGTCGCATGATAGACGTATCCCTCTGGGGCATTGGGAGCGATCTTCATCAGCTGCGCGCCCATAGACTGAAGTTCATTCCAGTCGCGGCGCTGGCCGGCTAATGCGGCGAGCGCGCGCCAAGCTTCGGCGGAGTTCGGTTGCAACTGCACTGCTTTGCGCCACTCCGTTTCAGCCTGATTGGAATTGCCCTTCAGTTGGTACGCATATCCAAGCTGCAAATGTGCAGCGGAGTTGTCCGGAGAATTTTTCACGGCGTCCTGCAAGGTGACAATTGCGTCGTCGGCTTTCTTCTGTTGAACCTGAATCTGTCCACGCAGGACCAGAGCGTCGGCGTCGCTAGGGGCGTTCTTTAAGATCGAATCGTTCAGGGGGTTCGCCTCATCCAGTCTGTGCGCCAGAATGAGAAGTTGGATGTAGGTTTTCTTGACGGCAAGATCGTTCGGATGGCTGGCCGTGAGCGCAGAAAATTCAGCCAGGGCTTTTGCCGAGTCGTTACGCGCGATATAGAAGTCACCCAGCATCCGATAGCCAGCGGGAACGTCGGGCATCGCGGACTTGGCGTCGACGAGAACTTTTTCAGCTTGATCGAGCTGTCCCTGCGCAAAATAAAGAGTGGCAAGCGCGGTGCGTGGGCCGGGATTTTTCGGCTCGGCCTGAATAGCGGATTCAAATTGTTTTCGGGCGTCGTCGAAGCGCTTTTGATTCTCATAGAGAGCGCCCAGAACCATTCTGGGAGTGGCCGATTTGGGGTCTAAAGATAAAGCCTTCTGCAAACTGCTTTCGGCTTCGCTGAAAGCTCCCCACTTTTGCTGCAGCAGCCCGAGGTTCAGATAAACGGCGGCGCGGGCCGGATCCAGACTCACGGCATCGCGAGCTTCCGATAAGGCAGCCTGTTGATTGCCAAGAGCGGCGTCGGAACCCGAGAGCAGAATCTGTGCGTCCACGTCTTTTGGATTGCTGTGCAAAATCAGAAGCGCGCGGTCTTTTGCCTCTTGCGGTTTCCCTGCGCCGAGAAAGATCTTTCCAAGATCGAGCTGTGCCGGCCAGTTTTGCGGGTCAAGGTCAACCGTTCGCAAGAGCTCGTTATATGCGGCGTTCCAATTACCGACTCGTTCACTGCACTGGGCACTCTTGTAAAGCGCGACTACATAGCGGGGATCGATTTGAAGAGCGCGGGAGTAGGAAATCTGCGCCTCAGGATACTTCCCCGCAGTGAAGTAGGCATCTCCCTGGGCAACGAATTTCTGCTTTCGAACGTTGGGGTCTCGGGAACAGGAGCAGAGGATAAGAGGCACGATTACAAGACAGAAGGTGGCGGTGCGTCTGAAACTTTGATTCATAAGTCGTAAGATACCGTATCGAACCCAGCGTAGTATAGACCCTGGTTGCTGCATGAACCGGAGCAATCTTACATGCTACCCGTTCTTAGAAAGCTGGCACCGCTATGTCAAATAAATATGTCCCATGTTTGTATATACTTACGGGTGTCACGTGCAACGCCAGGGGCTGGTCACGGATCGATCAAGCTAGAACTAACGATTTAAGCGGCGAAAAGGCTAAACTTAGGGACAAGGTGGATAGAATAGTTCCACTTTGCTAGGAATACGCCATACGGATAGGGGAGCCGCCGAAAGAGGAAACTTGGGGGAAAACTGTATATCTAGCAGAAAATAAGTGACTTAAAATTGAGATAGTCGTGGGGGTCGCCAGACCAAGGTGGCAGCGGGCTTGCAACCTAGAGTGTGGCACCTGTGCCGGGGATGCGTTGAATTCTGAATACAAGCGGCAGAGATCGAAGACGATCCTTCTTAGCCAACGATGCGAATGCTTCAAGAGTAGCGGTGAGGGAAGATAATGATTCGAAACGGCGAAATGAGCATGGCCGAGATCAAGCGGGTATTGAAGAGGTATTGGTGGGTATTGCCTCTGACGGTGGTTGCTGGCGTCTCGCTAGCGCTGGGCAGCACCTTTTTCCTGCCCAAGCGTTTCACCTCGCAGACCCTGGTCTTGGTCGACCAGCAGACCGTATCGCCGGACCTGGTCAAACCGGTGGTTACGGAAGCTACAAACCAGCGTTTGGCCTCGATGCAGGAACAGATTCTTAGCCGTTCGCGTTTACAGCCCATCATTGAAAAATTCGGATTGTATGCATCGGACCGCGATAGCATACATATGGAGGATCTGGTCGCGAGGCTCCGTGCAGCGATTGAAGTGACGCCGCTCGAACCGATGCAAGGAACGCAAAACCGCCAATTGCCTGGATTCCACATCAACGTGACGTTCGATAATCCGCAAGTCGCGCAACGAATTTGCAGCGAAATCACGACGATGTTCATGGAACAAAACTCGAGAGACATTGACGTCGAAGGCACGAACACCACGGAATTTTTCGCGCAGCACGTCGAAGAGGCTAAGCGGAATCTTGACGATCAGGATGCCAAGCTGGCTGAGTTTAAGAAGAAGTACATGGGTTCGCTGCCAGACCAGGAGCAGGCTAATCTTGGTTTGTTAACGGGAATGAATACCCAGCTGGAGGCGATTACCCAGGCCGTGAACCGGGCACAACAGGACAAGGAGATGACTGAATCGCTCTTGGCTTCGCAACTGGCCACCTGGAAGGCCGTGAATCGAGGTGAGACTCCCTCGGAAACACTCGATCAGCAATTAAGCGCGTTACAGGACCAGCTTAATTCGCTCCAGGCGCGCTATACGCCCGATCATCCGGACGTAATCAAGGCCAAGAATCAGATTGAACAACTGAAAAGGCGGATGGCCGAGGCGCCAAAAGGCGGGAACACGCAGGCCAATAGCCCGGCAAATGCCGTCGAACCAGCCGCGATTCAACAGTATCGCGCGAAGATGCGCCAAGATGATCTGAGCGTGGCCGGTTTGATAAAGCAGCAGGCGAGAATGCAGAGTGACATCAATATATTGCAGGGCAAGATTCAATCTACTCCCGCCGTGGAGCAGCAATTCAAAGAGTTGACAAGAAACTACCAGACAGCAGCCGACGGCTATAACGATCTGTTAAAAAAGCATGACCAGTCGGCCATATCCAGAGATTTGAACCGTCAGCAACATGGTGAGAATCTGCGAGTGTTGGACCCACCGAGCCTTCCGATGACTCCATCGTTCCCGAAGAAGCCTGTCTTTGCCGGGGCTGGCGCGGGCGCGGGATTAGCGCTGGGCCTGGCCATTTTGTACATGCTTGCGGCATTTGACCCATCCATGCACACGGAACGTGATGTCGAGGTTTGCATGCAGCTTCCAGTGCTTGCGCTGGTGCCAAACGTAGTGCCAGCCGGCAAAGTTTTGCCGAACAAAAATGGGGATCACTTAAGACTTGCGGGGACGCGGGCCTGAGGTTCAAGAGATGACACAAGGGAAAACGAGAAATCTATGAGCCGGATTCACGAAGCATTAAAGAAAGCCGCGCAAGAACGTTCTGCGCAGCTCGCGGCCAGCGCCGAGCCGAGTTTCCTCGAAGTCGCGGATGCCCCGCGGCTCAGTGTACCGTTGCGGGAACTCGAAGAACCAACATTGCGCCTGCAAGAACCGTTGGAGGCTCCTGCCTATATTCGTTATGAGGATTTAATCAAACGCTGCAGTCCGACGCGCTGGAGAATTGATCCGCGAATGAGCGTGTTTGAGGGCGGAGACGAAGCGAGCGTTGGAGCGGAAAGATTCCGAACGCTTCGATCACGTTTATATCAGATCGCGGGAACGCGGCCGTTGCGCAGAGTCGTGGTCACAAGCAGTGTGCCAGCGGAAGGAAAGACCTTTGTCGCAGCTAATCTCGCACAGTCGATTGTGCGCCAACCCGATCGCAAAGTGCTTCTGATCGACGCTGATCTAAGAGCGTCGCGGCTTCATCAGGTTCTTGGAACGGAGCGAGGCCCAGGCCTGTCCGACTACCTGAAGGGCGAGGCCGACGAATTTAAAGTTGTGCAAAGGGGAACTGATGCGCACTTGTGTTTTATTCCGGCGGGAAGCGAAGTCCCGAACCCCAGCGAACTGCTGCTCAATGACCGCATGAAGCGCCTCCTCGAAGTGATGACGCCGATTTTCGACTGGGTCATTCTCGATACTCCTCCAGCCTTGCCGGTTCATGACGCCAGCATGATGGCCGACCTGTGCGACGGAGTCTTATTTGTGGTTCGAGCGGGCGCGACAGACCACCAGATGGCGACAAAGGCCGCCACCGGATTCCAGGAGAAGAATATTCTGGGAGTGGTATTGAACCGCGTGGATAGCGATGCGGGATACGGTGGATATTATTACGGTTACCCGGCGGAAGGAGCCAAGCGATAAGCGAGAGATCAGCTGGCGATTGCGGAGGGAGTTTTTCGTTCAGTACGCTGCAAGAACCAAAGCAGCGGTGCCAGCAACAGCAGCCCAAGTAGGAAGAAGACCACTCCGCCTTCGCGATGCAGCCTGCCGTACAGGAAGCCTGGATCGACATAACTAGCCAGCAAGGTAAGCGTGACGATTCGAACGCCGTTCTTCAATATCATCACGAACAAGCCGGCGATTACCAGAATTGCCTGCTTCCAAAAAGTATCCAGATAGAAATGCGCAACCAGTATAGCCAGGATTAAGAGTGCCAGGCTGGAGCGAATGCCGCTGCATTCCTTTGCGACCTCAATGTTGACGTGCGCCAGATGGAAGACGAAACCGTCGCGCAGAACCGGAACGCCGCTCCAGTCGAACAGCACCGCGGCAATTTCCGCGGAACCTTTTTGCAAAAGGTAGATGGCCTGGTCCAAAAGAAAATCGGGAATGGGAATCGTGAGTAAAAGAAAGGCCAGCGGGAACTTGGCGCTTTGCAGCGCGAACCTGCCGAAGAAGAAGGCGAAACCGGCAACCCACAGAAGAATGAGTCCGAGTACGTACATCGAGAGCTGATGCAACGCGCTCCAATGAGGACCAGCAAACAATGTGAGGAGAGCAAGGGCCGTGCCGGAGCCGAAAAACAAGGAAGCGGTGCGGCCGTCGGACGCGAGCAGCCTGAAAATACGATCGCGCTCGAGATAAAGGAGCCAGGCCGTGATGACAGGAATCAGGATCAGATGAGAAGCGTTGTCGTTTGAGAGCGAGTAAGTGACGAATGCAACCAGGGGACGAACAAAGAGCAGACAAGTAGCGACGATCCAGCCGGCAAAAAATAAAACGCGCCGGGAGAGCGAACCGAGCGACGGCGAATGGCGTGAAGGAATTGCGGGCTGCAATGTATTAGGTCACGCCTAGCGGCTAAACGTTTCCGAGCGATTTGTGTAGTGGCGATCGTAATAGTTGCGATATTCGCCGGAACGCGCGTGCTCAAGCCAGGTCGAGTTGGCTCGATACCATTCAATGGTGCGGCGGATGCCGTCTTCGAACAACACCTGCGGCCGCCAGCCTAGTTCACGTTGAATTTTCGAGCTGTCCAACGAGTAGCGCCGATCGTGACCGGGACGATCTTTCACGTACTGCATTAAAGTTTCAGGCTTGTCCAGGTGTTTGAGAATCGTCTTGACGATTTTGAGATTGGGTTGGGGCGTACCGGCGGAGACGTTATAAACCTCGCCCGCTTTTCCTTTTTCGAGAGCAAGGATGATGGCGCGGCAATAATCTTCGACGAACAGCCAATCGCGTTCCTGCATGCCATCACCGTAGATAGGGAGCGGTTTGTCGTCTTGCGCGTTGGCGATCATCAGCGGAATCAATTTCTCGGGGAACTGGAACGGACCATAGTTGTTCGTGCAACGGAGAATAATTGCGGACACACCGTAAGTATTGGCGTAGGCCGCCACGAAATGGTCGGCGGAAGCCTTGCTCGCGGCATAAGGGCTGCGCGGGTCAAGAATGGTTTCTTCTGTGAAGCTCGCCCCGCTTGGCGCGCTACCGTAGACTTCGTCAGTGCTGATATGAACGAAGCGCGGAAGTTTTGTGGCGCGGGCGGCTTCCAGAAGGCATTGCGCGCCGGAGACGTTGGTGCGCAGGAACGGAGACGCATCTTCAATACTGCGGTCGACGTGAGTTTCAGCCGCGAAATTTACGACGGCGTCGAAGTCGCGCGCGAATACCTCTGAGACCGCGCTTGGTTCGCTGATGTCCCCGCGAACGAAATCGTAGCGGGGATCGGAAGCCAAATCGCTCAGGCTCTCGGGGTTTCCAGCGTAGGTCAATTTATCAAAATTGACGATGTGAATATCGCCGCGGGAAGTAAGGAGATGCCGTATGAAATTTGAACCGATGAAGCCCGCGCCGCCGGTCACCAAGAGTTTCAATGCAATTCTCCTTAATAACGTCCTAAACGAAAAATGGGCGAATGCTGGTACGGATGGTCATTCCGAATTACGGGAGTGCCGCGCAGGAATGCCGCGTCCGGGAACTTTGTTAGCGCCAGATTCGGAGACCATATTTGTGGCGCGCAGCAGGGATTCGAATGTGCCGGCGTCAGTCCACCATCCATCCAGGAGGCTGTGGGTGAGCGTTTTTTCCTGCAGATACATGTTATTCACATCGGTGATTTCGAGCTCATTGCGGAAACTGGGCTTGGTCTTGCCAATTTTTTCAAAGACCGTGGCATCGTAAAAATAAATTCCGGTCACGGCGAAGCTGGATTTCGGAGATTTGGGTTTCTCCTCGATTCCGAGAATTCGTCCATCGGAAATTTCCGGGCACCCGAAGCGTTCCGGATCAGGCACTTCTTTCAGGATAATATGAGCGCCGGCGGACTGTTTCTCGAAGGCTTCCTTGGAAGCGATGATGTTGTTCTCGATGATGTTGTCGCCAAGGATGACACAAATCTTCTCGCCTTCGACGAAGGGCTCGGCGAGCCGAAGCGCGTCGGCGATGCCGCCTTCGCCTTCCTGGTAGGTGTAGTGAATGCGATGCAGATCGAAGTCCTTCCCATTGGAGAGCAGGCGAAGGAAGTCGCCTGAGTTTTGTCCGCCAGTCACGATGATGATGTCTTTGATGCCTGCGTCGACGAGCGTCTGGATCGGATAGAAAACCATTGGCCGGTCGTAAACTGGCAAGAGATGCTTGTTAGTGACGCGAGTCAGCGGATACAGCCGGGATCCTTTTCCGCCAGCGAGGACGACACCCTTCATGTGTGGTGGTTCTCCCTTCCAGAGACGAAGTGCAACAACGTGTAGCCAACGGGGATTCGAATTAGATGCGTCACGTACGGGTGCCAACCGACAAGTGATCAATTAACTCCAAGTACTCATGCTGCTTTGCATTCCAGTCCACGGTCTCAACAAATCGGTTTGCATTTTGCACTTGCTGTTGCCGCTCCGCAGGATTCTCGATCATCTCGATCATACAACGGGCGAGGTCGTCGGTCTCGCCGCTTCGAAAAAACTTAACGGTGGAATCGTCAAAATAGAATTTATCAATCATTGTATCGGCTACCACCACAGGAACGCCCATCGCCATAAATTCAAGAATCTTGGTGCTAAAAGCTTCGTTGCCAAAATTATCCTTCCGCTTTGGAACGATTCCCAGGTTGGCAGTTTCCATAATTTGCGCGATTTCGCGCAGCGACCGAGCCGAGGGCATTTTTACCTGGCGCTCCACGCCAAGCTCGCGGACCAGTTTCAACAAATCCGGCTTGGAAGGGCCATCGCCGTAAATATGAAATTCCGCCTGCGGCGCCAATTTACTAATTTTCGCAAACGCGCGAATGGCAATGTCGATGCCCTGGTGCCAATTCAGCGAGCCAGGATACAGCATAAGAAATTTACCGTTGTTTGGGTGGCCATTTCCGGATCGAGTGAAAATCGAGCGGTCCGGAGAATTCAGAACCACGCTGCATTTGTCCGGAGACAAACTGCGAGACAGCAAACGATCGCGCCAGATGTCGTTGGCAATGATTACGTGGCTGGCGAAACGGCACGAGACGCGCTCCACGCCGACAAGAGCCTTGAAGAGTCGAGACTGCCTGCCGGAGTCAAATTTACTCGCATAGAATTCCGGCAAAATATCATGAATATCAAGGACTACAGGCGTTCCACGCAGTTTAGGAACCAGGCCGGCAAGAACCATGAAGTCTGGAACCGAGTGGATGTGCAAAATATCATAACGTTCCCTAAGGTCGAACCGGGAGACCTGAATTGCGGCACGCACGAGGAATTGGCAGATGCGCCAAGCGTAGGATAGCTGACTTTTCTCGTTCAGGACGCGTTCCTGTAAGCGATACACATGGACGCCTTCCATAACTTCTTCGGCGGGTTTTCCCTTGCGACGTAAGGCAAAAACATCAACGTGGTCGCCCCGTTTTGCAAGCGTGGACGCATAGCGCAAGACGCGATTGTCGGTTTCATAAAACGAGTAGGAAACCATAGCCACGCGCAGCTTACGATGAGCGGGACGCACTGGGCTTGAGGAAGGCGAGGTGACAATGGCAGGCGGAGTAGACGGGGAGCTTACATTCAGTGTGGATCCGCTATCTTCGAGTTGACTGCCTGAAATCGCAGCGTCCTCTCGATCGCCCTCGTCGAGTGCGGACCGCAGACTGGCATGAGCGCCCTCTATCGGCGTGAAGGAATAGACCAGCGAATTGCCGGAGAGGCACGCGTAAGCAACGCGCGCCTTGTCGCTGCCTTCACCGGAAATCTGCCAACCCTCGGGACCCTGCACCAGGTTCATCGCGCTCCGCTGGCGCCACCATGAATTGATCGCCGATGGCACAGTTGCCCAGATGTCCCGCGCTGAACACTGTTGACGAACGAAATCCAACAGGCTACGAAACAGCTGCTGTTGTTCCGGCTCGATCACATAGTCAGGGTGAATGATGGCGCTGATCAGACCGTGCCCATCTGCTATTGTCCTGATTTGTTGCTTCCAGAGGTCAATCGAGTATTGATGGAGAATGTGAAAGAGGGAATAATCCTGCGTCAATGTGACAGGAACCTCAAGGATATCTCCAACGTAATATGGCATGACTGTACAACACCCGCCACCCTGGGGATCGAGGTGGCCAACGTTGGGCACGGACATGTCGTAGGCAAAGTCGAACTCGCCATACCAGCGTAGATTGCGATACAGCACGCCAGACCGGAAGCCCTTTGCGCCAAATTCCTTGCAGTAGCTGTTGATCAGTTTCGCGCGGCGTTTGAACTCCGAGTATTCGCGATACAGATAGCCATCGTGATTCAGATCGTGAACGCAGATGTCGAATTGCCGATCCCGGAATTCTTGCAAGAATTCCGGTTCAACTACGTAGCGGTCTTCTGGCACTATTTGGAAGGACGCTTTGAAACCGTACTCATCGTCAATATCCATAAGCGATGAGCAAAAAGCTTTGCCTGCGCTATCTTCGACGTCGTGAGTGAGAACAAAGGCTGCCTGTTTTCCTTCCGGCCAGAACCAAATAAAGGGAACCGGGTGGCCGCCGCTGGCGCGAATCGTGGCAATCATTAATTTTTCAAAGAGCTTATCTACCGAGCGGTCGACGGGCCAGCTTGGAAATGGACTCTTGAGTTTGCCGTGGAGTTTAATGCGCTGCAGCACGCTGCGTAGACGCAGCGAAAGCAGTGGCCGTCCCCAATAGTATATCCGCCGGACTGCAGAGTGGCTGCCTAAGCGTGTGTATTCCGGCTCCATCTGGTTGCTATAGACTTCGTTGAGAAGCCCTTCAGCGATTTGGTCCGGGACAAACGGAAGCACTACCTGCCCGTCCTCGTATCGAAGGAAAGGCTCGACGTCTGCCAGGTTTGCGAATGGCGACTTAGCGGGAGAAATGGATGCAACCGGGCCGTAACAGATAAGGTCGCGTCCAAATCGAAAGAAACCAATTTTCTTCGTTGCAGGCTCGTCTGGGCATAGTCCTTGGACGGAATCGGCGCACTTGAAGTATTGGTGGAAGTTACGAGTCATTCTAAAAAACCAGCCGAAGCCCCCTCAAAGTATCTTATTTTATGAGTGAACAGACTCGAGAGACACAAGTTTAATAAATCCTTTAAACCTCTACGCTGCTGGCGGGCTTGCGAATCAAACAGCGCGGGATCTGCTGGCTGGTTTCGCTCTTCGGGCTCGCACCGCGAGCCAGCACGACAAGCTTATTGTTCAACAGTCTTCGCTTTACAGCGAATGCCCAGGGGAGCCAGCGATACGCTCCCGCAATTTTTAGACGGAACTCCAAAGGCCAGTCCGTAGTGTCCGCGCGAATCCTGCCCACCGCAAACTGTTCCGCATCGGTAAATGCGAGGCGGGGCAATGTCGTAAATACTCTGGCGTAGCCCGCCTGGCGGCTCAGCTGTATCAGTTCATCGGTAAAGCCTCCAAACGGAAAACTAAACAGTGTGACGCTGCGATTCAGTATTTTTTCCAGTTGAAGACGTGATTCCAGCAGCTCCTTGACGGCTTCTTCCCGCTTTAAACTCGGAAGAAAAGGATGCGTCAGAGTATGCGACCCAAGAGTGACAATATCCTGTGGTATCGAACGCAATTGATCCGCTGACATCACTTGTTCCAATAATTCTGGCGTCCCAAATTCGTTTCCGAGTGCGTCCAATATGATAAATACGGTGGACGGGATGTTTCTGCGCTGCAGTTCCGGCAAAGCCACAGAAATAAAATTCTCGAACCCGTCGTCGAACGTGATCCCCACGCATCGTGCTCCCGCGTCGGGCAAGGCTTCCGTCTGTATCTCGACCGGAGTGGAGTGGCGCAATACTGCGTCCATTTGGCGGGCGAAATTGCGTCGTTCGTCAGAAGGAATGGAATGATAATTCAGGATGACGCAGTAGCTCTTTGGCTTTATGCCGAACGCGCGCAGCAAAAGATCGCGGGCAGTCGTATACGCATCAACGCCCAAACTGATTGCGCATTTAACAATTCGTCTGAGTGAAACCGAAGAAGGTTCCTTCATCTAAAAAGACTTTCGCTCGCTTTCTTTCCAGCGACATCGCTTCCGCCGATCTGGCAACGCTCATTTCCGTACCGATCGCCCGAAAGCTCGGTCGCGTCGCTACACCAGTAAGTCGCTATCTTCACCTATCGAGCCGATGCCGTTCCGTCCGTTCAGTGACGGTGATTTTAGAAAGGCACGCAATTTTTTCATCTGCTCTTCCCGCAAAAACCGGATGTACTCTGGAGACACTTCACGTTTGGCGCCGGTGCCATATCCCCAGATGAAACCAGCAAGGCGGACCAATCCGCCGACTAAGTATGGTTTCGAGCCCATTCTGCGGAATATTCTGAAAAGTTCAAAGAGCGGATGAGTCCCGAAATAGTGATCCATAACTCCGCCTCTGAAGCGATAGCGCATCGCGCCAAAGCCGCCACCGGTGGGCCGATGGTGGTAGGCCTTCAATTCCGGTATGCTTTCGACCGTCCAGCCCAACATACGAAGCCGAACGCACGCGTAGGAGTCGGTTCCTCCCCAGGAAAACTGTTTGTAGCCGCCCAACAGTTCCAGGCAATCGCGGCGAAATAATTGCACCGCGTGTGCAACGGACGACGTGCTGTTTCCTGGCCGGGGACGAAAGTCTCCATCCATGCGTTCATAGATCGCGCCGCCGGCCATTCCCAGTGTCGGCTGCTGAGCGAATTTTTCGAGCAGCGATCTGAAATAGTCCGGATCGACGGTGATGTCAGCATCCAGATTTCCGATAAAACTACAGTCCAGATTCTGCAGCAACGAGAACCCACGGTTGATCGCATTTACCTGAGCTGTGAAATCACGTGGATGCTCTTCGGAAATCCGGTGCAGTTCGATGAAATCATACTTTGCAGCGTACGAGTTAACGACTTCATCCGTGCGGTCCGTCGATCCGTCACTGACAATGATCCACTTACGCGGCCTGAGCGTTTGTGCCGCGATGCTCAGAATCGTTTGCTCGATGATGCTTTCTTCGTTGTAAGCCGCGGTAGTCAGGCAGTACGAACTCGTCGCCTGGCGCGACTCATTGCTGGCTTGCATTACCTCACCTCACTAAGATTTTTCAGCCTCATCAGCCATAGCAGACACGTAGTGCTTCTTTTCACTTTGTGAGCTGCGATTTCGCGATTTGTTTTCCGGAACAAGAACAACAGGCTGTATCCCGCGATGCGAACCAGCTGATGCAGCCAGATTGCCAGCCAGAACCCGACCAAACTTGCAGCGCTATGATGCTTTTTGAAGTACTGCAGATTCGCGCGATTCATCTCCACGTAAAAGCGGGTCGGCGCTCGATCCGAGCTTGCCCCGCAGTAATGGATCGACTGCGCATCGGAAAGGAAAACAACACGCCACCCGCCGTCGTGGAAACGCTTGGGCCAATCCAGGTCCTCGCCATACATGAAAAATTGCGTGTCGAGGTGGCCGATTTTGTCGATGGCCTTCTTGCGAACCATCCAGAACCAACCAGTCAAAATATCCACGTCAACGGTCCGGTCGTATTTAAAATTGGCCATCGAGAAGTCGCCAAATCGCTCTGCATTGTTAAAGATCGTGCCGAGCGAGAAGGCGTTGCAGAACCAGCCCCACAGAGTCGGAAACCGATAACATGACTGGCCGACGGTGCCGTCACGTAAAATCATTTTCGGTCCTAGCATCCCGATGTCGGGGTGTTGTTGCATGTACTTCACCATGGTTTCCAGGCATCCATCGGAAACCACCACGTCGGAATTGATGAGAGTGATAAATTCTCCGGAGCAGTGTTCTAGACCCTGATTGTTTGCTCTCGCAAAGCCAAGATTTTGACCGTTCTCAATAATTTTGATATCAGGGAACTGTTTCCGAACGCACGCCACCGTGTCATCAGACGATGCGTTGTCGACGAGTATTACTTCGATGGGAGCCGGAAATTGGCACTTCGCAAGGGAATCCAGACAATCCAGGACCAGCTTCTTCGTGTTCCAACTTACGACTACTACGGATAGAGTTGGGTTCGTTAAGCTCATTGTTCTTGTCGCGCTGGGAAGAAATCGAGGCGAATGCAAGAGTCTGCGTTCCGATCGCCTCGGCTACTTACGACCGCAATCGGCCGCCGTACTGCTCAACCGGGGTGGGCGAACGCGGGTGCTTCGGCGCATTCAAGGGAGCGACCCTGCGCGCGGAAGGAACGGCAACGGCCGGCTGAGCTTCTTTATTCTCTCCGAGGACCAGCGCCGTCATCGCGGAAATCATGACCAGTGTGAGGTACCATGCAACCGCGCTTTGATCGAAGTAAATAATGCCCAGAAATGCTATGCAATTGCTGAAAAGTGTGGCCCCCATCGCCCACAGCAATCGCTCATTTCCAGTACCCGTCTCATTCTCACTCAGCTTCCTCGCCCGGCCAATTCTTTTAAAACCAATAATCAGTATGGACAGGAAAAATAGCAGCGTAACAAGCCCGCCCTCGACTCCGGCCCTGACGTAGGCATTGATGGAGTCCCACATATCCAGACCCCAATTCGCGTTGTTACGCGTCCCAATCAGGAACCACTCGAAAAACCTGCGAACGAATTGGTCAACTAATTCTGCCCGGTGCCATCCGGTTCCCCCGATGATGGCGCCTATGCGATTCATCAGGAACCAAATGGGAACCTTCATCGCCATCTGAATTGCAATCAGCATAAAAACCGCCGTCCAGCGGACCATTTGAAGGCTCCGTCGCAACGGCCAGAAGCAAAGCCCAACAATCGCTGCGGCGTAGGATATTAATGGCGTGCTCGATGCCGATGTGATAGCCATTACGGTGACCGAGACAATTCCTAGTGCGGCTCGCAGACGATTCCCCTTTCCTTCTCGCCACAGAGCCACAAAAAGGGGCAGCTGCACCGCGCCAAAGGTTCCCGCAATGATGGCGTGCAGAAACGGGCCCTGAGCTCTCACTTTTCCGTTTCGAATATTCGAAAACACGTCTACGCCGCCAAGCACCGAAAACGGGTTTTTTCCGGTACTGTGCTCGATCGCCATTCCGGCAGCAATCGGCACCGCAATTAACGCAAGAACTCGGATAGCGCGAATAACGTCTTCGCGATCTCGAACCAGATACCGGAACAAGAAATACGTGCCTAGACTTGCGAACAGAAAACCGAAACGATTGAAGAGAGCGCCAAAATCACTCCAAAGAATGGTGTAAACAATTGCGTTGGAAACGGCCCAACCAACGAAAACCTTATCGAGCAGACTTAACGGCCCCGGGAACGGATCTCTTTTCGTTATGAACGCTATCCAACAGACGCGTATCCACGCGACCAGAACCAGGAACCGCCAGATGGAAAGGTGCGCACCCAGAACCACGATCACCTGACCAATCGGCATCAGGACGGTAACTGCGACGAACGGTGCGAGCATCCATTTGCGCTTCAGAAAAAGAATCAGCAGGCATGCCAAGACGAGAACGCAGATTCCCAGCGGCGTGATATTGGTGGAGGATCCGCCGCCAAAGTAAAAATGTTGTTCTAGTCCGTCGGGTGTCACATTGGCCTCAGAGTCGGTTCGTTTTTCGGCGACTGGAGAAAGCGTGTGGTTAAAGTAGTCAGAATTCTAAAATCTCCCAGAAATTTATGAGACGCCTGCCTTACGGAAAGCGGCTTCGATTCCCGCGCCGCGTCCGGACACCGCGGCAAGGTGTCTAAAGGGCAGGAGGACACCCAGTCGCATCGCTTTTCGAACAATTCTCCAGGGGATGCTGGCTCTTCTCTGATCAGACGAAAGAGGAATTCGCGAGATTCCCATCCGAGAATAGAATTCATCTGCAATGTAGCGCGAGCTTTTTTCGACATAGCAGTCGGCCTGTTGGCGAAGAAAGACTTCCTGATAGTTCGAAAGCTCGAACAGACGCCGCAAAGACGCCGGAGAGTGGTGATAGAGATGTCTCGGCAGTTCAAGTCCATACCAGTATGAATGAAATAGTGAAACTTCGATCGTTTCGATATTCGGAATCAGTAAATAGAAGATTCCTCCAGGCTTGAGCCAATTCCTGACCTTCGCAAGGACTTCCCTCGGGTTATAGACATGTTCGAGTACATGAAAACAAGTAACGACATCAAAGGATTCGGGTGGGAAGTCAGCGTCAAGAATCTCGCCCACGAAGACTTGCGCACCACTGTTCGTTCTTGCGCGCTGGGCTTCATGCTCCGAGATTTCTATACCATACAGTTTGAGACCGGTGTTTTTTAAAGATTGTAAGAATCCTCCAGAACTGCACCCGAGATCGAGTACTGCGCCACCCCGAGCCATTTTGAGCACGCGTTCCTTCGGGGCACGCCACTTCGCGTCGAGTGCTGCCTCGCCCGAATTGGAAATGAGATGGTGATATTCCAGCCCGTAGTGATGTGCCATTTGCGCTGGCTCCGGCGGATGTTCCAACCAGACAACTGAACAGCCGGGACAGCGCAACAAACTGAACATCTCTTTTCGTCCGTGGAAACGGTCTGGAGCTTTTAGCCACGGAGTGCTTTTTTTCGCGCCACAAATTGGACAGAGTTGCGGAGCGTCTGGAACCGCAGTAGGGCTGGTTTGCAATGGCATGGGCTTCTCCACGATGGCTGGATTTCGGGAAAGTCTTGCAGAGCCGCTCAGTTGGCATCAATTGGTCGTAGTATAAATATGTTCCGTGTAAGTCCCCTGCTCAAGATTTCAAAACATTCCGCAGATTTCAATGCGGGGCGGCGCCATGGATCAGAGAAGCGGTGGTGCTTCGGTCTGACGCCGTTTTAATAACACGTTCTTCGTAAACGTCGGGGCTAGTCGTATTGACAGCCATTTCACTGCAGCTTTCTTCGAAAAGGAGCAGCTAAGTGCCTTAGAAAGGCTGTCCAATGCAGTATCGGGATGCCCCTCCAGAAGGTGAACGCTGGCCCATCCGACATATATATCATGCAGGCGGCGGCGGATATTGCTTCGTATTTTAGGATCGTCACCGTCGTATTCTTTGAGCCATTTTTCGTACATGTACTGAGCCATTTTCAGCCGATAACTTTCCTTAAGACGTAGTTCAGTAAGCCCAACGTCCCGGTTTGGCGTACGGTCGATCACATGTAGCGGGATGTTCACATAGCACAAGCTCGTGCGTCGAGACAGTTTGAAGAGGAAATCGGTATCCTCATTGACCGTCAAAGGTCCGTGGAACCCACCGAGCGAGCGCACCAGCTCTGCCCGAACCAGGAGAGCTCCGAGATAGATTCCATGAAAGATCGGCGACGCAACGCGCCGAGCAAACTCAGGGTAGACGCCGATTTGATGTTGGCATGGCGCTGCAATTTCTTCGAAAGCCGTTCTTGTCAGCCTGGCGTTGTTCACGTAGCGTGAATCGGTGGCACAGGCTGCGGACACCAGTGCAAATTCATTGAGAGCCCGGGTCTGCCACTCAAGTTTTTCCGGCAGCCAGATGTCGTCGGAGTCAAGAAACGCGATCCAGTCCCCCGTTGAATTCTCGATTCCCGTATTTCTCGCGGCCGCAACCCCTTGTTGCTCCTGAAAGATGTACCGGACGGCGGTTGTTGATCCTGGCCGGTTTCCGTCGTATTTGCCAACGACAGCGCGCGTTCCATCCCGCGAACCATCGTCGACAACGATAATTTCGTGGACGGGATAGGTCTGCCCCAAAACACTTTCAATTGCGTTCTGAAGTAGACCAGCTCGATTATGCGTTGGAATGACGACCGATATATTAAACATGTGTTCTCGCGCTGTACCTAGCGACCGCCACAAAAGTGGCCACGCAAATCTACTCAATTAATCTCTAAACTCTCACCGAGAGCTGTCCTTCGTTGCAGGTGCAGCATCGGGAGAATTTTACCCAGTAACATATTTTTGTCGTTCTTGTTGAAAGCAAAAACGAATGCCACAGCCGCTACCATCAAGGCTTGAAGCACCATCATCGCGCATATTGTGACGACGTTGGAGGAAGTAAGCTTTCTGAATACGAACACCCACAGCAGGAACGAGCTGAGGGCCGTCGGCACGATCGACCGGCCAAGCAGGTCGAGGTAATATGTCTTAAGAGAGAGTTGCAAATGGCGGCAGACATAGCCAGGCTGTATAAAGACTTTTGCAACCGCGATGGGGACCAGCGTACCCAGTGCCACTCCAAACAATCCGTACTTGCGAGCCCAAAAAATACTTAGGCCGACGTTCGCTACGGCCTCTGCCAGGGTAAGAAACGCCAAAAATCGATGACGCGAAACGCCGTATAAATAGGAGACCGAAGGCTGCTGCGAAACATCGATAAAAATTGCCGAAACCAAAAGTACGAGTGGCCAATAAGCGTCTAAATAGGCGGTGCCCATCCACACTGCAATAAATGGCCGGCCGTAAAAAATCAACGTGCATGCAATGATCGTGGAAATTGTTGCCGCAGCTCGTGTACCAAGAACGAAGACCCGGCGGATGGCGTCTAGATCAGAGCTCCCCCACAATTGGCTGAACCAAGGTGACAAAATGCCCAGGATTGCAATCAGAAGCGCCATGAAGGCCTGGGAAAGTCGCGAGCCAATTGCGTAGTGTGTGACGGCGCTAACACCCACAAATATGCCGACCATCCAACCATCAATCGAAAACCTGAGCTGATCGCTCAATTGAATGATCAGCGAATACCAGCTGTAATGAAAAAGCTCCTTGACGGAGTGAAAGCTGGCAAGCGCCGGCGAGATTCTCAGGTTCGCCTGGACGGTGCGCAGCAAGAGGTAATAGCAAGTATAGGTAAGAATGTCGGTCAGCAGCGCGATCACCGCAAGCGAAATGATGCCTCCGCCCCTTCCGATGACGACCACGATCAGGGTTGTGCGGATGATCAGCACTAAGATGCTGACAGCCGCGCACAGGTCCAGCCTAAGATGTGCGGACAATGCCCCGACAAAGGCACGCCCGGGAAAGCCTAAAGCAAATCCGATTCCCACAGTCACTAGCACTGCGCGAAAAATATGAACGTCAGAATTGTTGGTGATGAAGGTCCTTGCAAACGCTGCCAGGACTACTGTCGACAGGAAGATAAATATGCCTACTGCCGCAAAAATGTGAAATGCAGTGGAAATGATGCGATTTGCAGTATCGGGATTCCTGTCGCCAAGCGCCTTGGCAACCTGATATTGCACAGCGCTGCCGATACCAAGATCCAGGATTCCGTAGTAGCCGAGAACCGCCCCAATGAGTGTCCAGTAACCGTAGGCTTTGTCGCCCAGCCGATGCACCAGAAACGGCATCAGAAACAGAGCTACCAGCGTCGTCGCAACTAGACTCGTTACGCGGAGCACTGAACCCATTAATGCGAGGCGATGTCTTTCCACGGATCTCTGCTTTCTTGTAGTACTGGAATCGTAGCAGCGGTATCAGAAAGTGTCTGCGGTTCGGATAACAGGCGCTCTAATTCTTGCTCGCCCGGACGTTTAACTTTGATCCTAGTAGGGAACCCGCCATGCCTAGAGAAAAGCGGTCGGCAAATTTCACCCTTTCTGGAATTTCGTAGAAAGCTTGCTCGAGTTTGAATCCAGATTGAGCAAACCAGCTTTCAAGGGTTCTCCGGCTTGTCAGGTGAAATCCGGAGCTCTCATAGCTAGAGAGATTGCGATATTCCGGGTCGCCGGTTGCACGGCGATAAGCAACGGAAGCCTGCGCAAGGTTCGGAACACTGGCAACCACGCAACCGTCAGCTCCAAGCAGCGGTGCAAAATCTCGCAGCACGGCCACGGGATCGGCAAATAGATGCAATTCGTGAGAGAACAGAAGGCAGTCAAATTTCTCGCCTTGCAACTTTGCGCGGGCGCTTTCGAGTGATCCTTGTACCACCCTAAGACCTCTTGCCTCGGCCAGTGGCGCAATCACGGAATCCAGCGGAATGGCGGTTACTGACTTCTGCGATTCCTGGATAGCCGCTTCCGTCACACCCCAGCCACACCCTATCGAAAGCACCGAACGGGCGCTTTGCGGTATCAGCGAGACTAATTCGGGACGGTATGGCTCATAGTACGATTTGCTGCATCGCGAGTGGAGTGTCTTGCTCTCGACTTCAAATAGAGGTTCTTCACTCCGTAAATTGACATTGCTGCCGAGCAGAATTTGAATCTGTTTATACAAGTCGTTACTTGCGAGCCCCAATTTTCCCGCGTATTTGTTCGACATGTGATGGACTATAAAGTTCTCAAAATTGGTTAGGCTAATCATCTTTCGAAAACCGCATTGCGTATAAGGATCTGTCGCAGCTGACTCCGGTAGCCCATATCTACCCTTGTGCGGGGGCACGCGGAAACCGCCCGAAGCGATGGACCGTCTCAGTTGATCTTGCGTGAGCAGGAAACAACCAGCGTGCTCGTTGGTAAAGAAGCCAAAGACTTGTACCCCCCGTTGGCAGGTGAATCGGGGATCCCAACGGTAGCGCCCATGCACGTCACAGAAATATCGGGTTCCCGCGGAGTCGACTTCATATCTCATGAACCCCGCGATTTCATCGCCATGCAGAACTCTCGTGGCTTCAAGGAAGGCGTTGATGTGGGCTTCCGTAATTCGTATATCGTCCTCGTTATAGAGGAACAGATCGTAGGCGTTAATATTTTCAGTGAAAACCTCTTTGTGCGCGAACGGAAGTGTCCATGGATCTTTGGACGGGAGACCCACCTGCACCTTAATATCGGCCCCGAAGTCCTTCGGGGTGTCGGAGAGAACCACGATGTCGGCACGATGGCCGGTCATGCTCCGGAGTTCCCGAAGCACTTCTTGAAGATATTCGTTATTGGAAGTTCCGTAATTAGAAATTACAGCCAAGATCTTCATAAAATCCTGACGCTATTTAGAGGTTTGATGTTTTTGGAAAAGACCATCGCAGCAATCTAGCCTGGACCGAGCCCCCCAGATCTAAGCGGAGACACTGTCGTTCTGCTCTTTTGTATTTTTGTTCTAGATTGCTGGCTTTAGGTTTTCAATTGCTGGATCTAGTGCCGGTCACATCGTATTAACGTGACCGGCGACCTGCGAACTTCATCGCTTCAGTCTTAATTTGATGTCGCAGTCAAATTCTGCGGAGCAGCAGGCGCACTACTTGACGCGCCCGTCCCATAGATATATGCGCCACCATCCCAAGAAGGGGCTACCAAAGATCTGGCTGGTCCATTCACCGCCCCGTTCGCTCCGACCACGGAAGGCATGGAGAAATTGAGCGCGGCAATGTTCAAGAGCGAAAGATTGGCGCCGCGTCCATAGGCGGGGGAGCTTGTATTCTGTATGTGCCAGGCAGAATCGAGGTTGGGATTCGACTCCACACTGTGGCTATCTTCGCCGTTCGACTGCCAGCTGGAGAGACTTGTGCCGCCGGGAAAGCCGCCCGTTGACCCTCCAAAAGTTCGGCCACCGTAAAAAACGTTATGGTCGCTGGCAAAATTCGCTGGTGGCGTGCCATTGATGGTTATATAGTAACCACCATTCGACAAAAAGATGTTGTTCTTAACCGTGTATTTCTGGGTCGAATCGCCATCCGTGTATATGCCGCCTGTCCCGAAACCCGAAATAGTATTGTTGTAAATAACGTGAGGACCAAGGGGGTTTCCGTCAGCCGAATGGAAATAGATCCCCTGCGCGCCCGTAGCCGTACTTCCCGTGCCAACCAGGAGGTTATTGAAAATTGTACAGGCAGAGCCGCTACCGGGAACTCCGTAGGTGCAGAAAATGAAACCGGTCGGAGAAGAGTTTGCGAAGTCTCCGTGTATATAATTATTGTAAATATAGGGCCTTACGACGCCGCCGGTCGTGCCGCTATACGCGATGATACCGTCCAGATGGTAAGCCGAACCACCAGCCGGATAAAACCAGTTGGCAAAATTGCTTATATCGTTGCTATAGATATTAACGTAACCCGTTCCACCAATGTTCATCTGCCAACCGTGGTCGGAAAGCGTGTTGTTATAGAGATTTACGCCTGCGGCTGCCTGTGTACCGGTGCATGCCTCTGATGGAGCGGGCACAAACACCGCTTGCGTGGCTGCAGACCAAATTCCGACGTGAGCGTTATTCAGTGTATTGTTGCAGACCTCCACGTTATTGTTCGAGCCGCTGATGAGCACGTCAGCTGTGCCAAATCCCCACTGGGAAGTTGATTCCGCCGAAGAGTTGAGATAGATGTTTTTGATGGTGAGGTTCTTGAGCATCAGGAAATTGCCACGCAAAAACACACCCATGCTCGGCTGATGATTACTCAAAGAGCTGCCATTTGCGGTGCCTTCGATAACGCCCGTTCCGCCGCCGTCTATCGTTATATATGACTTATTGTTGGTGTCGATTGCTGCGCAGTTCGACGCACAGGACATGCTTGGATTGCCAGGCCAATAAGGAGAAGCAAGCACCGCGCCGGGTTCAAACTTAATGATTATGGGTGAGCCACTCGCGCCGCTCGCTTGGGCAGTAACAGCGTTCGTATTGGCTCCGAGCGTAATCATGCCGCAGATGTGCAGCGTATTACCAGGCACCCAGTAACTGGATATGTTGATACCGCGACTTGTATCATGAAGGCCATACGTGTCGGCGCAATCTGTTCCGTTTCCCGAGCCTGAAGCGTTCTGCGCGAAATAGATATCGTTCGCCCTTGCGCCGGAAGCCACCACCAACAACCCGCAGGCCGCCAACGACCCCACCAAAATCCTCTTGATCAAACTCCCTGCCACCGCACCCAACCCCTTATCTCTTCGCTGACTTACGAGTCTCACAATCGTGTCCCTCCTAAAATCTAGTTTGAGACTACTAGCTCAATTAGGAGGTATCAACTGCCCATTCGTCCAAGAGAAGGACAGGAATTCTTACTGTCCCCCCCCTCGCAGACCGCCGCTTCGAACGCCTTTGCTCCCACTACCGACTGTGCCGCCTGAGCGTAAACTCCCTATATTCTTATAGATACCGTGCCGAGTATACGGCGCGATTTCGAACGCGCTATTGGGCCCTGAACACGCTCAGTCTGACCCTCGCGACTCCGCCAGGCTTGACCGCTGCATGATGGAAACATTGTGGTGCACAAATTTGTGGAACCACTGCGGCCAGTGCAGCCAGTCATAGCCACCCTGTAATTTCGCCCGCAGCAAGGCTGGATCATCCCAGGAATTGATCGGCAAGCGCGGCAGATAATAGCGATTACTGCAGGAGCCTGCCCGGCCGATGATGGTCGAGACGCCATGTTCGAATCCGTGGTTCTCGAGCACATCCACCAAAAATCGCGTAAAGATACGATCCTCTTCGGGAAATGCCAGAGGATAAGCAAACGAATCGACGCTTGCGCTGAGATTCTGTTCGATTTTTTCTTTTGAATACCCTAACTCATAATCAATTTGATCGAGACCGAGTGACCTTAAGTCTGCATGTGTTGCGGTATTGGAACCGAAGGAAATCCCCGCCGCGTGCAATTCGCGGACTTGGCTCCAGGTAAGGTAGTCGGCCCCTTCCATTCGCATGGACTCATTGTGAATCCGGTCAGTCGTCAGATAAACCGTTGCGTCAAATCCAAATTGTTTCAAAACCGGGAAAGCCGATTTATAGAAGTCTTGATAACCTCGATTGAATGTGATCACGATCCGCTTCGGAAGTTTTTCTCCCAGCTCTATGGTCGAGAGCATTTCCCGCATGCTGATGGTTCTGTAGCCGTTCTGGTGCAACCATCGTATTTGCCGCAAGAATACCTGCGGTAGGGTGTTGATCTGAAAATACGGATGCGACCTGCCAAATAAATTGTCAGAGACGCTGTGGTACATGAGAATTGGGACACGAATTCCCGCTTTTTCCCGCAAAGCTCGTTGCAGGGGAGAAAAGAAACAAAGCGTTGCCATTCGATCCAAACGCGGCACAGCTACTCCTGCTATCCAACTTATGGAGATTCGCTTGGTGCAAAAGACTTCGCGAACAGGTAATGAGAAAGACGATCTTGCGAAGGGTGCGCGCGCCGGTGTGAAAGGCAATGGACCGTTTACGCCGGCATGAGGGCGACGCGAACTCTTTCAGCGTGTTTTCAGCGAGAAACGCCGGTCTGGGCGCCGATAAATTCCTTGACGCCGTGCGCCACCTGATTCTGCTGATCTTGAGTCAGTTGCGGAAACATCGGAAGAGAGACGATTTCGGATGCGACTCGCTCCGTTATCGGGAAATCGCCTTTCTTGTATCCCAAGTGTTCATACGCTTTCTGCAGATGTAACGGAATTGGGTAGTGAATGCCAGTCCCGATTCCCGCGTCCGCCAGATGTGCCTGCAGCGCTTCGCGGTCCTGCACGCGTACCACGTACAAGTGATAAACGCCTTTCGTCCAATCCGCCTCGTGAGGAAGAACCACGGAGTCCTTAGCCTCCGCGAATAGTTGGTGATAACGATGTGCCAACTGCCGGCGCGATTCATTCCATTTCGCCAGATGGCGCAATTTCACGCTCAGCCATCCTGCCTGGATGGAATCCAGGCGGCCGTTGTAACCCTCGATGTCGTGGTAATACTTTTTCGCCTGGCCGTGATCGCGGATCATCTTCATGCGCTTGGCCATGGCTTCGTCATTGGTGTTGGCGGAGCCTGCTTCGCCGCAGGCTCCCAGGTTCTTGCCGGGATAAAAACTGAAGGCGGCCGCACTTCCCATCGTGCCGGCTTTTTTCCAGACGCCTTCTTTTCTCGAAAAATATTCTGCGCCGTGTGCCTGGCAGGCATCCTCGATGACCACCAGATGGTATTGATTGGCGAGTTCCAGGATCGGATCCATGTCCGAGGTCTGGCCGTACAGATGAACCGGAACAATGGCTCTAACAACGCGCCTCGAGGCTTTCTCGACCAGCTTGCCGCGGCTCTTATCGAATTCGCAACGACTCTCCAGATATTCGCGAAGTTTTTCCGGATCCATCGTGTACGTCTTTTCGTTGATGTCCACGAATGCAATGTGTGCGCCGACCTGAGAGATGGCCTCGGTGGTCGCAATAAAGGTGTGCGGAACGGTGACGATGATTTCGCCGGGCTTGACATCTGCAGCCATGAACGCAAAACGCAGCGCATCTGTTCCGCTATTCACTCCCACGCAATACTTCGTGTCGCAAAAAGCCGCGAAATCCTTTTCGAAATCCTCCACCATCGGGCCGCCAATGAACCCGGCGTTGCCGAGCGCTTTTTCCACCACTTCGAGCAGCTCTGCCTTCAGCTCCTGGTGCGGCGTTACCAGATCAAGAAATGGGACCTTCGCTGTGCTGGTCATTTCAGTTATTTCTTCTCCTCTGTAAGGTATCGCAAGACTCTTGCCGGGTTACCCGCGACTACGGCGTTGGCCGGAACGTTTCTGGTAACCACGCTGCCCGCGCCGACGATAGCGTTTTCGCCGATGGTGAGATTGCTCAGAATCGTCGAGCCCGAACCGATGGATGCGCCTTTGCTGATGACGGTCTTTTCCACTTTCCAGTCGGCTTCCGTCTGTAGCTCACCAGAAGTAGTCGTGGCGCGTGGATAGGAATCGTTGATGAACGTTACACCATGGCCGACGAACACATTGTCTTGAATCTCGACCCCTTCACAGACGAAGGTGTGGCTGGAAATTTTGCAGCGTTTGCCCACGCTGGCGTTTTTCTGAATTTCCACGAACGCGCCAATCTTGGTCTCATCGCCGATTTCGCATCCGTAGAGATTAATAAATTTGGAGAGCTTTACGTCTTTGCCCAATTTTACGCTGGGAGCGATTGAAACAAACTCGTTCACAGCGTTACCAACTCTCCGCGTTGGCTGACAGATTTTTCCGCCGCTTCCAGCAGCCGGACCACCCGCAATCCATTCACGCCGTCGTTGAAGGGCGTTTTGTTGGCTTCAATGCATTTCAGGAAATAGCCCGTTTCGGCCCGTAAGGCTTCGATTTGTTCGACTTGCGGCGCCCACATATCGCCTGAGCGGTAGCTGACCAGCAACTGGTGCAAGTTGCTCGGGTTCGTGGACATGCTCACGCCTTTGTCGTAGATCTTGATTTTTTCGTCGGCTTCCAAATCGTTCCACACCAGCATTTTCTTTTCCCCACCAATCAGCGTCGTGCGGACTTTCACCGGCGAAAGCCAGTTCACATTGATGTGCGCGATAATGCGCTTCGGAAAATAAACCGTAATGAACGCGATGTCTTCGACGCCGTTCAAGTGCTTTTCGCCGGTGGCGACAACAGCCTCCGCCTTCTCCTTGATGACATGGTCCATGATGGAAAGATCGTGCGGCGCCAGATCCCAGATGACGTTCACGTCGTGCTGGAACAGTCCCAGGTTGACGCGCAGCGAATCGTAATAGTACAGATCCCCGAGCTCGCCATCATCCACCATCTGGCGGATCTTCTTGACCGCTCCGGTAAACAGGAACGTGTGATCCACCATAATCTTCAGATTCTTGCGGTCTGCCAGCTCAACCAGCTCTTCGGCCTGCCGCGTACTGCAGGTGAAAGGCTTCTCCACGAAAATGTGTTTGCCATTCTCCAGAGCCGCTTTCGCCAGCTCGTAGTGTGTCCACACTGGAGTCACAACCGCAACCAGGTCGATGTCCGGCGATTTCAGGACGTCATTGGCGTCCTTGGTGAATTGAATAGAGGGGTGCGCTTTGTGGAGCCGTTCCTGGCATTTGCTGCTCTTGTCACAAACCAAAACAACTTCCGATCCATCATGCGTGTGAAAATTGCGGACAATGTTCGGTCCCCAATATCCGTACCCAATCACACCAATCCTGATCATAAGGCTCCTTGAGATTTCAAACGGCGCACTTGCCAGGTTTCTGCCGCCGAATCAGTTGCTAATCAGCGATGTCCACGAGGCAATATCGCCGTCCGGTAACGTCCTCTCGGGGAGAAGAGGGCGCTGTCCAATCGGCAATTACAGCTATAGCAGCTTGTTTCCATGGGCGTTCGATACATTCAGCGGAAAGGAAGCAGACGATGTTAGTGAGCGCCCTCACCCGTCAAGACCGCACCGGGCGTTTGCAGAAGAATTTTAACGTCGAGCCATATCGACCAGCCGCGCGCGTATTTCAAATCCAAGCGCACCATTTCATCGAATCGTGTGCGGCTGCGACCTTCAACCTGCCACAGGCCCGTAATCCCAGGCTTAATCTCCAGGACGCGGCGACGGTGCCATAGGTCATACGCCTTGTATTCATAAGCAACTGGCGGACGCGGTCCAACCAGCGACATGTTGCCGACCAGCACGTTCCAGAACTGTGGAAACTCGTCGATGCTGGTCTTGCGCAAAAACTGCCCCAACGGCGTCACTCTTGGATCTTCTTGGATCTTAAATACTGGTTTTTCGCCATCATGCGCTGCGCCTTTTACTTGCCCGGCGATGAATTGACTTACGTAATCTTCGTGAATTTTTGCATCGCAGTCGGTGCGCATCGAACGGAACTTCAGAACCGTAAACTTTTTTCCGTACTGCCCCAAACGCTCCTGTTTGAAAAGGACCGGCCCCTTTGATGTGAGTTTAATCGCCAATGCCGCCGCTGCAAAAACCGGCGAGAGCAGTACCAGCGCAGCGGCACTGCCGACAACGTCCATCGCACGTTTTACACCTAAAGCAAATTTGCGGGATTCTTGGCTGCGAGAAAGGTCGGGATAAAGCGTGATGTTCGCGGAATGGTCCGCGCCATTCTCCTCCCATTCCTCCGGGAAGAAGTGGAACGACACAGTGATTTGCGAAACCTTTTCCGGCGTCAGGGCTTCAATGAATGCGGCCCTTACCTTCTCCAACATTCTGCTTTGTACCGTTTTCGGTTTTGCCGTCCCGACTTCCGTGCCGATCACTCCAATCAGATGATCCTCAAGATACCAGCCTACGATATCGGTTTCCCGCGTAACCTTCAGCAAGGCGTTCGTCACTTTGGCCAAAGTGCGGTTCTTTTGTCCGTCCGAGATCGCCGGCTTCACGTCGACCAGCATCAGCACAAACCGCTTCTGTGCGCGTTCCGCGCGCCGCCGCTCAAGGTACAGCATGGATACAAACGCGTCCTCGTGAAGAACGATACGGCCAGAGGATACACTGCCTTTTTCGAGCGTCATATGCGCGTCTGTATTGAGTCGCTTCATGCTCTCTTTCGCCTGTAAATCCGTTCTCAGTACACTCATGGCCCTGTCTTTCGCTATTCTCTGATGTTCCGTCAAACCGCGAGTTGTTACCCAGTAACCCGAACCCTTTCTCCTGTCGCGATTGGTTGAACCTTCATTTCGCTTCTCCTTTCAAGAGAAGTGACCCAAGCCAGGTCCACTTCGAGCGCCACCGAACGTTGCAGCAAAGACACAGATAGAACCACCCGGTGATTACCCTTGAAATTCACCAAAATGCCTTCCAGACCACTCAACTTTCCCGCATGTATCCGCACCCGTTCTCCGATCGCAAGATACGGCCACGGTTGGCTGGGCACTTCAGAAGCAATGGCAAATTGGATCGCTTCAATCTCGCGTTGCTCGACCGGCATCGGAATGCGTCCGCATCCGACGACTTGCAAAACCCCCGGCGTAACTACGACTGGGCGGCGCTGCGAATATTCGAATCGGCAAAATACGTAGCCTGGGAAAAGCGGCTGTTCCACTTCCTTCTTTCGATCAGACCATTCGCGTACGCTCTTGTATTTCGGTAGGAAGCACTCGAATCCTTGCGTTTCCAGCTGAGTTACAATCAGGGATTCCTTGCGAACCCAGCACTGCAGCGCGTACCACGGCAACCCTTTCGCTGCATGCGCCGAAGAAGTCTCTACGTTCAATGCATTCTCCAGGAAAACCCTTACAACCATCGCGATGGGCTACCGCCACAAAAGCCCCATTCGTACGAGGACTCCCATCGTATGGGCAATTCACCTGCCAGAACCGTACGCCCTAGTTTTCCTTCGCGCGCAGTCACTGCTCGGTCTATGTAACTGAAACTAAAACTCTTATGGAAACGTGTCTGCTGTTTTGGCAAGCGATCATGGCGAAATTCCGCTGGCGAGAGAAAACCCGTGCCCTATTGTTGCAAACCCGTTCCGGACATATAGGGAAGTTTTTTTCCGGCCCTGCGAATGATCTTAACCAACTGCAAACAAAAGCCTTACACGAATATTTGAACAGATTGCTCTTCTATCTTCAATACCTATACCACCCTAGAACAGCTCATTGTCTATGGTGTATTTTATTGAGACGCGAGCGACGATGAGACAAATTTCGGTCGGGCGCGGGCGGTGCCTCACTTCTAACCTATGTAATCACAGTATTTTACGGAAGTCATCGGGCCTTCGGATACAACTGCCGCAACGTAGCCCGGTCGGGGCTCGAATGACAGGATTGTCCATCCACCTGCTTCGGCGCCTCGGATCTCTGCTGGCTGACCGGGTGTCAGCGATACCGAGAATCGGTCGAGCGGTATTTGAAGCCCCAACGCTTTTGCCTTCACATAAGCTTCCTTGCGAGTCCAGCAAAGAAAAAAACCCAGCCTGCGTAATGCAATGGGCAGAGCTTGCAGTTCAGCAACCTCTTCGGCGGAGAAGTATCTTGTTGCTAAATCCTCCACCAATACGTCGTCGCGCAGTTTCTCAACGTCAACGCCAATTTCTCTGGCGTGACTTACTGCCACCAGGCACACCTCGCCTGAATGTGACAGATTAAATGTTAAGTAATTAATATTAAATGACTTACAGATATGTGGTTTCCCAAACTTGCCGGTGCTGATCATGATTTCACCAGGCTCGAGGCCCAGATACTGCGCCAAAATCAGACGCAGCACCGCCCGACCAACCATGAACTTGACGACGTCCGCAGGACGGACGTACCTATCGCTCCGAGCTTGCTCCTCCTTGCTTAAAAGCAAACGCAATTCGCGGACTTTCGGTGCCAGGTCGGAAAGACAAACTCGCCACAGATGAAGCTCATTCACTCCAAGAGGGGGGCATAGCTTTGTAGGGATCCATTCCATCCGGGGCCGCTCGGCAAAGTCTAACCTAGCTGTCACGCTGATGCCAAGACGTAGTGTCTTTTCGTGTACACCTCCTTTGACCTATTTCGACTCAGCGACGCTCGAGTCAAGTCTTTTATTATCAATAATCTGACGATTTCAACCTCTATTTTCCTCACGGCCCAGGAGATTGCCGCGGTTCGGGTGATCATGGACTTGGGGAAATGTAGGAAAAAAGTTTCCTAGCGGCCACTTCCAGGTAGTGTTCCCGGCGCCAAGAACCTGCAAATAATCGCCGGAAGCGGCCTACTTTCAGCAACATAGATGGGCAATGAAGTGGCCCACGACTTGCACCTTTGAGTGTTCGAATCGAGTCAAAACCTAGTCTGACTTCGACGCTTTCGCTGAAGCTAGCTCAGATTTAAGCTCGAACCCTGAGGCAGGTTGGCGCAGCGATATGAAAAGCGACAAATTATTCTTACGCGCGAATGTGATGGCCGAGCCATTGGTGGACGGTTGGTACGCCTGGGCTCATTTGATTCCGCCCGCAACCGCCGCACGTAATCTTACCGAACGCCACCTTCGCATTATGGATTCCTATATTGCTGCACCTGAAACTCACCGTGCAGCGGTCAAGAATCCAGCTCTGCTCGGTGGTCCATTTATGGACGTCGGCGACGATGCCGTCGAAGGCGTCAAACAACTTCGCGAGCGCACTTTGCGCGAACGCAGCAAGTTGCTGGAGCTCTCTAGCGCCCTCACGGAACTCGATGAACTGCTCCGACAGAAAGCCGCGGGTTTCAGTCTTGAAAATTTATATAGCGAAGTCCCAAAGGCGCTGCAAGGGTACGTTGAGTTGGTGTACGACCTAAATAATCAACCGTCCTTCCGTCTGATTGAACCTCTGCTCTACCGTAGCCAGTTCTACGACCCATCGATGCAGAGCGTGGTGCTGTCGGAAATTTCCGGAGACGACCGGCCCTTTGTATTGAGTACCCCGCGACTCACCAGCGGAAATTCCGTTCAACTCAATTTCCCGTTTGCCAGCGAAAAATACGACCGACTCTTCCGAATGAAAAGCACGCCGGCGCCATTCGAAGAAATCAGAGCTGCCTTTGGTCTCGGGGGAGTGGAAGCACAGCGCTTTCGGAGTTTTTTTACATCCGAGCCTCCGAAACCATATGCGAACTATGCGGGCCCGGGTGCGCGCTGGAGATATTTCGGACACGCCTGCATCTTGCTGGAGACTGCCGGAGTCAGCATTCTTCTCGATCCTGTGCTGAGCTACACCTACGAGAGCGATATCTCTCGCTACGCCTACGAGGATTTGCCGCCGGTAATTGACTACGTTCTGATTACCCACAATCATCAGGACCACATTCTTTTCGAGACGCTGTTGCAGCTGCGTCACCGCATTCGCAACATTGTGGTTCCCCGCAATGGAGGTGGCGCCCTTCAGGATCCCTCGCTGCGCCTGTTGCTTAAGCAGTGTGGTTTCCACAACGTGATTGAGCTTGGCGAAATGGAGGACATTCCATTCGAAAAAGGTTCCATCATGGCTCTGCCCTTTCTGGGCGAGCACGGCGACTTGAATGTCCAGAGCAAAGCAGCGTGGCGAGTCGAAGCCAACGGCCACCGCCTGCTCTTCGCTGCGGATTCTTGCAACATCGAACCGCAACTCTACAAACATGTACACGAACAAACTGGAGACGTGGACGTTTTGTTTGTCGGGATGGAATGTAATGGTGCGCCGATGAGTTGGATTTATGGCCCATTGCTTACGCAGCGTATGGAACGCCAAAAAGACCATTCGCGGCGCCTGGCTGGTTCCGATTTCGAACGCGCAAAGGCCATGGTCGATCAATTCCACTGTAAGGAAGTGTATGTTTACGCGATGGGCCAGGAACCCTGGCTGAACTACGTGATGAGCGTCAAGTACACCGAAACGTCCAAACCCATCGTCGAATCGAATCGGCTGATCGAAGATTGCCACAGCCGTGGAATCATCGCCGAGCGGCTCTTTGGCGAAAAGGAAATCCTTTTGCCGCAGCGGCAAGCTGCGGTACTGGCGGGCCAGCCGCGATGATGGACAACCGTCCGATCGTGGCACGAGAACCCGCGGCGATGCGCACTCTGACGCCTCCGCTCGATCAGTGGGCGGGCGCGCGAACCGACTATCCGCGGGAAAAGTCCATTGCAGCTCTGTTCGAGCAAGCAAGCGCGAAATTCCCCAACCGGGTTGCTCTGAGTTTTCGCGGCGCAAACGTCAGTTACAGCGAACTCAATCGACGCGCCAATCTGCTTGCCCATCGGCTACTCCGCATGGGGGTCGGTACAGAGTCGCTGGTAGGTGTCGCGATCGAGCGGTCGCCAGACTTGATCGTTGCGATCCTTGCAGTCCTGAAGGCTGGCGCCGCGTACGTTCCGTTTGACGCGACCTATCCTGCCGAACGTCTCGAATTCATGGTCGAGGACACGAAAGTCCCGGCCATGTTGAGTCAGAAATCCTTTGCGTCCTCAATCGCCGGAAGTCGAAACGTCTCCACGATTTTTGTCGACGAGGCACCGCCCGAGAGCCTGACCGGTGATGAGCAGAATCCGCAATCTCCCGCCACAGCTTCGAGCCTGGCCTACGTAATGTACACCTCAGGCTCAACTGGGCGTCCGAGAGGTGTAATGGTCGAGAACCGTTCGATTGCGCGCCTGGTCTTCAACACCAATTATTGTCAATTCGGTCCAGACGAAGTCTTTCTGCAGCTGGCTCCGATTTCATTCGACGCTTCGACATTTGAAATCTGGGGCGCGCTGTTGCACGGAGCGACCCTGGTAATCATGCCGCCGCAGCCCCCTTCTCTGCAGGAAATTGGCGATCACATACGCGAACACAAAGTAACGACGATGTGGCTCACTGCCGGTCTTTTTCATCTTTTCGTTGATCAGCGCTTGGAAGATTTGCGCCCGCTGCGCCAACTCCTCGCAGGAGGCGATTCGCTCTCTTCCACCCACGTCCGCAAAGTTTTGCAGAATCTTCCGCAGCTCGCGCTCATCAATGGCTACGGCCCAACTGAAAACACCACGTTCAGCTGTTGCCACACGATGCGGCAAGGAGATGCAATTCGAAATTCCGTTTCCATTGGCCGGCCGATTTCAAACACTTTTGTTTATCTGCTAAACGATAAGCTTCAGCCCGTTCCCTTCGGTGAGGTCGGTGAACTTTGCACCGGCGGCGATGGAGTTTCCCGCGGCTACTTGAACGCGCCCGAATGGACAGCGGAAAAATTTACGGCTGACCCGTTCTCCACCGATCTCGGCGCGCGTCTCTATCGCACCGGCGATCTGGCTCGCTGGCAAGCCGATGGCACGCTCGAGTTTCTTGGTCGCAGCGACGCGCAAGTGAAAATTCTCGGTCACCGCATTGAACTCGGCGAAATCGAGACGGTTCTTTTGCAGCATCCGGTTCGACAGGCATGCGTCAACGTGCAGACCGATGCCGCCGGGAACAAGCGCCTGGTTGCCTATTACGTTTGCGATCCTCAGCGCACAGTGTCCGCGGAGCAGCTCAAGGCATTTCTATCGCTAAAGCTTCCGGCGTACATGCTCCCGACAGCCTTTGTATTCATGAACGCGTTTCCGCTTACGCCGAATGGAAAAGTCGATCGCAGCGCACTTCCTCCCTTCAGCGAAGCGAAAGAATCTCCGTCGCCACACGGAAAGGGAACAGACCTAGAGGAAAAGCTTGCCGGTTTGTGGACGGAAGTTTTGGGCACCGAGCGCATCGGACTGGACGAAAACTTTTTTGATTTGGGCGGAGATTCACTCTTGCTGGTAGCGGTCCACTCGCAATTGCAAAAAATTGTGCAGCGCGAAATCCAGATCACCGATCTCTTTGAATACGTCACGGTGCGTTCGCTGGCCCGGCACCTCGGCGAATCAGCCCGCAAAATGCAAACTTTCACCGCTGCGCAAGAACAAGCCAAAAAGCAGCGCGAGGCGCTCTCTAAAAAACGCTTCGTGAAAGAAATGACCTCATGAGCGCGCCCGAATCACACGAACCGCGCCTCGACGGCGTGGCAATCATCGGAATGGCCGGCCGCCTGCCCGGCGCGCACAGCATTGCTGAATTCTGGCGTAACCAGCTCAACGGCGTCGAAGCCATTTCGCACTTCCGCGTTGAGGAACTGGAAATTCCCAACGCTACGCAACTCGCGCTGCAGCCCAACTTCGTTCCTTCGCGCTCCATTCTCGACGATGTCGATCTGTTCGACGCCGAATTCTTCGGCATCTATCCCCGCGAAGCCGAATTCATGGATCCGCAACACCGCATCATGCTCGAAACCTGCTGGCAATCGCTTGAAGACGCGGGTTACGATCCCGCCGCGTATTCCGGCGCCATCGGGGTTTACGCTGGCATGAGCATGTCGACCTATTTCCTTGCCAAGTTATGCGCCGCTCCGGGATTCATTGAACAATTCACAGGCGACTATCAGGTCGGAAATTACCTGGCGATGATGGGCAATAGTCTCGATTTTCTGGCCACGCGCGTTTCCTACAAACTAAATTTGCGCGGGCCAGCGTTCACCCTGCAGGCCGGGTGTGCAACATCGCTCCTCGCCGTCACTCAAGCCTGCCAGAGTTTGCTCACTTACCAGAGTGACATGGCGTTAGCCGGTGCCGTTTCCATTTCCTTTCCGCAGAAGCGTGGCTATCTCTATCAGGAAGGTGGAATGGTTTCCGCCGATGGACATTGCCGAACTTTCGATGCCGACGCACAGGGAACTGTTTTCGGAAGCGGCTGCGGAGTTGTGTTGCTAAAGCGCTTGGATGATGCGCTCACCGACGGCGATCATATTTACGCCGTAATTCGCGGCTTCGGCGTCAACAATGACGGCTCCGCAAAGGTCGGCTATGCCGCGCCCAGCGTCGAGGGACAAGCCCAGGTCATTGCTTTGGCCCATGCTGCTTCTGGAGTCGATCCGTCCACGATCGGCTACGTTGAAGCGCACGGGACAGCCACTCCTCTAGGCGACCCGATCGAGCTCACGGCGCTAACACGGGCGTTTCGTGCTCACACAAGCGCAAAACAGTTTTGCGTGGTTGGTTCCGCCAAGACCAATGTCGGACACCTGGACGTTGCCGCCGGCGTTACCGGCCTGATTCACGCCGCTCAGGTCGTAAGAACAGGGAAGCTCCCGCCCACACTGCATTTTCGCAAACCGAATCCCAATTTTGATTTCGCCAATAGTCCGTTCCGTGTGAACACACAGCTCTCCGACTGGAACTCGAATGGCATTCCGCGCCGTGCAGGAGTGAGCGCCTTCGGCGTCGGCGGAACAAATGCACACGTAATCTTGCAAGAGGCGCCAGCGGTTCAGCCGAAGAGGCCAGCGCGCCCGGCGCAAGTGCTATTACTTTCGGCACGTTCGGCGGCCGCGCTCGATAAAGCCACAGCAAATCTTGCGCATTTTTTTACTGACAATCCCGAGACCAATTTCGCCGATGCCGCATGGACCCTGCAAACTGGGCGCCGGTCGTTCCCCTATCGCCGCACCATATCCGCAAGCGATATTCGTGACGCGGTCCGCGCGCTTATTAAGCCCGATCCGAAGCTCGTTCAAAATCGTGTTCACTCGGGAGCTGCGCCTGAAATCAGTTTTCTTTTTCCGGGGCAAGGCTCGCAATACCCCAACATGGGCCGCGAACTCTACGATTCAGAGTCGGTCTTTCACGAAGCCATCGATCGCTGTGCGGCAATTCTTGCGCCGCAGCTTGGCGAAGATCTTCGCGCGCTGCTCTATCCCGCAGAGGCTGTTTCAGAAGACGCACGCCGCCGTGTGACCGATACGATCGTCGCTCAGCCGGCGATTTTCTCAGTCGAATACGCGCTTGCACAGCTCTGGATGAGCTTTGGCGTGCAGCCTAAGGCGATGCTCGGCCACAGCATTGGCGAATTCGTGGCCGCCTGCCTTGCTGGAGTCTTCACTCTCGAAGATGCGCTCGCAATCGTCGCAACGCGCGGCCGTATGATGCAGGCTTTGCCGTCAGGCGGAATGCTTTCTGTAAGATTGCCAGCGGAAGAAGTAAGCGCCCGTCTCGCGGCTGAACCCGAGCTAGACCTCGCAGCGATCAATGGCCCATCACTTTCCGTCGTTGCGGGACCGCACTCGGCTTTGCAACAGTTTGAGAAAAAGTTGACGGCCGCGGGGATTGTCTCGCGTCGACTTGTAACTTCGCACGCCTTCCATTCCAAGATGATGGAACCGATCGTCGCGCCGTTCACAGAAAAACTTCGCGGCCTCAAACTGAATGCTCCTCGGATACCTTACATTTCAGGAGTGACGGGCACTTGGGCGACGCCTGCTGAAACCACCGATCCCGCCTACTGGGCCCGCCACTTCCGCCGTCCCGTGCAATTTTCCGCAGGCGTTTCGGAACTGCTGAAAAGCCCTGGCGTGCTTCTTGAAATCGGTCCCGGCAACGTGCTTGCGACATTGGCCCGTCAGCAAAAACCAAACGCGCAAAACGCCAGCATCCTCTCTTCTCTCTCCGATGGTTTTTCTGGCGAAGGCGATGCGCTCAGCCTGGCTTCTGCACTCGGCGCGATGTGGCTCGCGGGCGTCCCTCTGAACTGGGCCGCGGTGCATTCCGGTGAAAAACGGCTCCGGGCATCGCTCCCGACTTATCCTTTTGAACGTAAGCGCTTCTGGCTCGCCTCCCCCGAGCCGCAAATCAGTGCTCCTGTCAGCGAGTATCAGCGGTTGCAACCCGCGATGAATCATGCTGCAGAAATTTTTCGAACGGAGGAAAGTTCAACCGTGAGCCCTGTGCCTCAATCCCCCAACCCATCGGTGCCGCGCGCTCTAAGGCTTCTTGGAATGCTCGGTGAACTTTTTCAGGATCTTTCCGGCGTTTCCATTTCTGAACAGGAGTACGCCGCAACATTCCTTGACCTGGGATTCGATTCGCTTTTCCTCACACAAGTTACTCAGGCCCTCCAGTCGAAATTCAATATCAAAATTACTTTCCGGCAATTGCTGGGTGATCTCTCAACCATCGAAGCCCTCACAAATTTCCTGGATGAGAAGCTTCCTTCCGAAGCTTTTCAGGAATCCGCGCCAGGCCCGGCGTCGCTCGCCGGTCCGCCGGCACCTGCAATTTCGGTGCCTTCAGTGCTCGCCCATGCTCCGCAAACATCATCACTTGCCGCGTCGTCCACAGCGTCCAGCGCCATTGAGCAATTGCTCCGCGATCAATTGCACGCGATGAATCAGCTCTTTACGCAACAGCTTGCCGCGGTGCAGGGCAACGCTCCGATTCCGACGGTGGCTGCTCCGAACCCCGCCGACGTAATTCCGGTCCAGCCTCCCGTAGCAACAAAAAGCGCTGCGCCGTCCGCTGAAAAGCACAGCCAGGACGGAAAAGAACTCAAGGGCTATGTGCCGTTCAAGCCGCTGCAAAAGGGCGTCGACGACGAACTTACCGAACGCCAGCAAAAATATATTCGCAACCTGATTGCACGATACACGGCCAAGACCCCAGGTTCGAAAAGCAAGACCCAGCAGTACCGCGGCGTTCTTGCCGATCCCCGTGTCGTCTCCGGTTTTCGCGTGCAATGGAAAGAGATGGTTTATCCGATCGTCACCATCAAATCAAAAGGGTCGCGCCTGTGGGACATCGACGGAAATGAATACATAGACATCCTGAATGGCTTCGGGCCAATCATGCTCGGTCACCGTCCGGATTTTGTGGAAGCCGCGATCGAAAAGCAATTGCACCAGGGCTTCGAAATCGGACCGCAAACCATCCTCGCCGGCGAAGTAGCCGCCGCTCTTTGCGAAATGACTGGCAACGAGCGGGCAACTTTTTGCAACACCGGCTCGGAAGCCGTGATTGCCGCGATGCGCGTGGCGCGCACCGTCACCGGCCGTAACAAAATTGTGTTTTTCGCTGGCGACTATCACGGCATGTTCGATGAAGTGCTGGTGAAAGGCTTCAAGAAAAACGGTGAGCCGTTCTCGGTTCCGAGCGCCCCCGGCATTCCCCGCGAAAAAGCCGCCAATGTGGTGGTTCTTGAATATGGAACCGACGATTCCCTCGAGTGGATTCGCAAAAATGGGAAAGATCTGGCGGCAGTTATCGTTGAACCGGTGCAGAGCCGCCATCCAAATCTGCAGCCCGTCGCATTTCTGAAGGAACTTCGCAAAATTACCGAAGCCTCTGACACTTGCTTCGTTTTCGATGAAGTGGTCACCGGCTTCCGTGTACATCCTGCTGGGTGCCAGGCGCTGTTTGATATTCGCGCCGACCTCGCCACCTACGGAAAAGTCCTTGCTGGCGGAATGCCCATCGGCGTGCTCGCAGGAAAAGCCAAGTACATGGATGCACTCGACGGCGGCATGTGGCAGTACGGTGACGATTCCTATCCCGAAGTCGGCGTTACGTTCATGGCTGGCACTTTCGTACGTCATCCGCTGGCGATGGCCGCCTGCAAAGCTGTTTTGCTGCACCTGAAACAGTCCGGCCCGGCGCTTCAGGAAAAATTGACGGCGCAATCCGCTTCGCTCGCTGCCCGCCTGAATGCTCTCCTGCAGCAGAATCACGTTCCGACCCACGTCGAGCACTTCGCTAGCATCTTCTATTTTAGTTTTCCCCCGGATTTTCGTTTCGGCAGTCTCTTCTATTACAGCTTGCGCGAGAAAGGCATCCACGTACTGGAAAACTTTCCGTGCTTTTTGACGACCGAACACACGGACGCTGACCTCGATCGCATCGTGCACGCTTTTGCTGAGACCATCGCTGAAATGCAAAGCGGCGGCATTCTTCCCCAGCCACAGGAAGCCGCTCCGATCCCTGAATTGGAGGCTGAAACTGTGGCAGTGCTTCGATCCCGCCTTACTGAGGCTCCGTTAACAGAATCACAGCTTGAAATTCTCTTGTCCGCTCAGCTCAGCGCGGAGGCGAATTGCTGCTTCAATGAATCGTTTTCCCTGCACCTGCACGGCGAGCTGAATGAACCTGCTTTTCGAAAGAGCCTGAATACGTTTATTGCGCGCCACGACAGCTTGCGAGCGACGTTTGCTTTGGACCGCGACAAACAATTTTTCGCTCCCGTGCTCTCGCTCGATTTGCCGCTCATAGATTTGTCGCAACTCGGAGCTACCGAACGCCAGAAGCGCTTCGACGATTGGATCGCGAAAGACGCCCGCGATCCGTTCGATCTCACAAAAGGCCCGCTTGTTCGCGCTACTCTCTTCCGCTTTGCGCCGCTTCACCACGTCTTCCTTTTTACATCTCATCACATCGTGTTCGATGGTTGGTCAACAAACGTATTTCTCGACGAGCTGTCGCGTCTCTACAGCGCGGAAATCTCCGGAGCCGCGGCGCAGCTTGATTCGCATATGAGCTTTAGCGATTACGCTTGCGACCAGGAACGTCACTTCCGCGGCCAGGAAGGCGCCGAGAACGAGGCTTACTGGACAAAACAATTCGCGCAACTTCCGCCGCCGCTGAATCTTCCGATTGACCGGCCCCGTCCGGCTCTAAAGAGCTTCGACGGCGCAACCTTCCGCAAAAAAATCAATGCTGCAGCCTACAAGACCATCCAAAAAGCAGGTGCTCATCAGAAGTGCACTCTTTTCGTAACTCTGCTTTCCGGTTTTCACGCATTGCTGAGCCGTCTTTCCGGCCAGGACGACATCGTGGTCGGAATTCCCGCGGCGGGACAGACCCTGATAGATGACCGCACTCTCGTCGGCCATTGCGTAAATTTCGTTCCGCTGCGCGGCGATCTTGCAAATGATCCCGCAATGTCTGAGCTCCTTGGTCAGATGCGCCAGACGCTTCTCGACGCCTATGACCATCAGAATTACACTTACGGCCGGTTGGTGCGTAAACTCGCCATCCCTCGCGATCCCAGCCGTCTTCCGCTCATGGAAGTCCAATTCAATCTGGAAAAGGTTGGCGCGGGCGTGCAATTTTCCGGCCTGCGCGCCGAGGTAGATTCCAATCCCAAGAGTTTCGTCAATTTCGATCTGTTTTTGAACGTCGTCGAGAGTAAAGAGGGTCTCACGCTCGATCTGGACTACAACACTGCCTTGCTCGATGAATCGACCGCGGCCCGTTGGCTTGACTGCTATGAATCGCTCCTTATGAGCTTCGCCGCCAATGAGTCGGAAAAAGTCTCCCGCCTGTCGATCCTGTCACCCGGCGATCGCGAATACCTCCTTAACGCGCTAAATCAAAGCGATGCTGACTATCCGCGCGATACATGTGTGCACCAACTCTTCGAAGATCAGGTCGCCAGAACTCCGGGCAAAGTTGCTCTCGAATTTGAAGAACAGTCGCTCACTTATCAGCAATTGAACGAGCGTAGCAATCAGCTGGCGAATTATCTTCGCCAACAGGGTGTGCAGCCCGGCGACTTGGTCGGAATCTACATGGAGCGTTCGGCCGAAATGATCGTCGCGCTGCTCGGTTCCTGGAAGGCCGGCGCTGCCTACGTTCCTCTGGACCCGACATTTCCACGCGAACGTCTCGCTTTCGTATTCGAAGATACCGCGGTCCCTTTGATTCTCACTCAAGTCAGGCTGCTGCCCGATCTTCCCGCGTCAGACGCTCGCATCGTCTGCCTGGACCGGGATTTGAATAACATCGAAAAGGAAAGCGGCACAAATCCCCAGTTGGACGCCGATCCTTCTCGCGCGGCGTACACCATTTACACTTCCGGCTCAACCGGCAAGCCGAAGGGTGTGGTCGTCACGCATCAAAATGTAGTGAACCTGCTCTATTCCATGGCGAAAAAGCCTGGCTTGAGGGAGGACGATGTTCTGGTCGCGGTCACCACTATTTCTTTCGACATTGCAGCGCTCGAAGTTTATCTGCCTCTCATCACCGGAGCAAAACTCGTTTTCGCCAGCCGTTTGACGGCAAGTGACGGCCGCCAACTCCTAAGCCTCCTGACTCGTACCAACGCCACCGTTATGCAGGCGACTCCCATCACTTTCCGTCTTCTTCTCGAAGCTGGCTGGAAGGGAACTCCGAAATTTACCGCTCTGTGCGGCGGAGAGGCGCTATCGCGCGATCTTGCCGACCGCATTCTTCTCTGCGATGTTCCTCTCTGGAATATGTATGGCCCCACCGAAACCACAATTTGGTCGGCCACTTCTCAGGTTCTTCCCGGCGCCGGCCCGGTAACTGTCGGCCCGCCGATAGACAACACTCAGTTTTATGTTCTCGATTCCCATGCACAACCTGTCCCCATGGGAGTTCCCGGCGAACTCTTCATTGGCGGGGACGGAGTCGCGCGCGGTTATTACAAACGTCCGGATCTGACCACCGAACGTTTCTTGCCCGACCCATTTCGCGATTCGCCCGGAGCGCGCATGTATCGCTCCGGCGACCTCGTGCGGCGCCTGCCATCAGGCGATTTGGAATTCCTCGGCCGCCTGGATGGCCAGATCAAACTGCGCGGCTTCCGCATCGAGCTGGGCGAAATTGAAAGCGCCCTTGCCCAGCATCCGTCCGTAAAACAGGCCATCGTCGTTGTTCGCGAAGACGTTCCAGGCGATAAACGACTTGTAGCTTATCTGCTTCCGAATGCAGGGGGGATTCCGGCCGCTGGCCAGCTGCGGACCTTCTTGCTCACAACTTTGCCGGACTATATGGTTCCCGCCGGCTTCATCACCATCACCGCCATTCCGCTGACTCCCAACGGCAAAATCGATCGCAAAGCTCTTCCTGCTCCGGATTGGGCCAATCAGTCCCGCGCAACTTCCTACGTCGAGCCTCGCAACGCCGCAGAAAAACAAATGACCGACATCTGGGCGGAAGTCTTGCGGCTCGAAAAAGTTGGCATAAATGACAATCTCTTCGAACTCGGCGCCGACTCTTTGCACGTTTTTCAAATCGTTGCTCGCGCCAACAAAGCCGGTCTCGACGTCAAGCCTCGTCAGATATTGCAATTCCGCACCATTAGCGGCATCTTGGCTGAGCTGGACAAAACCCGCGGCGTTGCGTCGCAGGCTCCGGTTCTGGCTCCGGTTTCACGCTCCAGATACCGGCTGGTTCGCTAGACGATATGGAGTAATCAACCTTTGACCCCGTTGCACGATCCCAGAGAACTGGATTTGTTCGAAATCGGCGCGGGTTCTCGCGACGGGAATTCGCAGGCGTCGCCCGATATCTATGCTTTTCCTCTTTCCCCTGCCCAGGAGCGAATTTGGCTGGCTTGTAAAGCCAATCCGCTCTCCACGATCCATAACGGTTCTTTTCGCATCAATCTGGCTGGCTCAGTCGATCCGCTCATCCTCGAAAAATCGATCAACGAGATTGTTCTCCGCCACGAAATTCTTCGCGCCAACGTTGAGGAAATTGATGGCCACCCCCTCCAGGTCATCGCTGCATCCCTAATGGTTTCCCTCAAGCAGACGGACTTGCGAAATGTTCCAGGCGAGCGCCGCGAAGTGGAATTGGATCGTCTGTCACTCGAAGAAGCCCGGCGAACGTTCGATCTTCCGCACGATTCCCTGATTCGTGTTGGCTTGATTCGCATGGAGGATCAGCGCTACGTCCTGGCCCTCACTATTCACCAGATTATTTGCGATGGATGGTCCATCGGTCTGATCATGGAAGAACTGCAGCAGCTTTACGCCGCTTTTTCTCAGGGTTTATCCGACCCTCTTCCTCCCATTTCCGTGCACTTTGCCGACTACGTCGTCTGGCAACAGGAGATGGCGCGGCGTCCCGAAATCGAACAGCAGCTCGCGTACTGGAAAAAGAAGCTCCGCCGCTATCGCCGTTTGGAGATAACTCCGGACTTTCCAGATGCCGATCGCGCTTCCACTGACGCTCAAATTATTTCTCATCTGCTGCCCCGCGCGCTGACGGATCGTTTGCGGGATTACAGCAACTCGCAAGGCGGCACATTTTTCATCACCACGCTCGCCGCCTTTCTGGCTTTTTTGCATCGCCTGACCGGGGAACGAGATTTGTCCGTTGGCGCTCCCCTTGCCGGCCGCAACCGTACCGAACTCGAGAACCTCATCGGCCAGTTCGTAAACCACATTGTCTTTCGTGCTGAGATTGACGGCGACCCCACATTTGAAGAATTTCTCCCGCACGTCCGCGACGCGGTCTGGGAAGCTTTCTCCAATCAAGACGTGCCGTTCGAAACCGTCGTAAAGAGCCTGCGTCCCGGCGTGGATGTCGCTCAAGATCCTTTTTTTCGCGTCAATTTTATCTGCCAGCGCGAATACGGCCGTGCGGCCACTTTCAACTTCGATTTTGCCGGCATTCGAATGTCCACCATGCCCTCCAAATCGCAGGGCGCTTTATACGACCTGAATTTTTTCCTGGTTGAACGCGAAGCAGGATGGCGGCTTTCCCTCGAATATAAAACTCTTCTTTACAGCGCCGCGACTGCCAACGCGCTTCTCGATAATTTCAAGCGAGCCTTGGAGGCTGTTGCGGAAATTCCCCAGGGCAAAATTTCTCAGTTAGCACTCGAGAAACTCCCTCCGCACCTGCAGGCGCCTGTCCGCCCCGCCGGCTCGTCCGAACTTGACGTTTACGCTATGCCCGCAAGCTCGGTTCAGGAACGCTTTTGGCTCCTCTCGCAAATCGAACGCAATAACGCGGCGTTTCACATGCCGGCGATGGTACGGATTTCCGGCCCGCTCGATGTTCAGGCCCTCGAAAAAAGCCTGCAAACCGTGATTCAGCGGCATGAAACATTACGCACTACTTTCGAGGAAATCGACAAGGAAGTCGTTCAGATCATTTCGCCCGCCAAGCCCTTCGTCCTTCCCGTCGCCGACTTGCAAGACACTCCGGAGATCCAAAGAGAAGAGCGCCTGAACGCTTTGATTCGTGAAGAATCGTTGAAACCGCTCGACTTGACGACCGGGCCGCTCTTTCGCGCTTTTTTGTTTGTTCTTGGTCCAGGCGACTTTGTGTTGCTGACGAATATCCACCACGTTCTGGCTGATGGATGGTCCAATCGAATTTTGCAGGAAGATCTTTGGTCCGCGTATTCCCAGCTTTCCAACGGCAAAATTCCGGAGTTGTCCCCGCTTCCGATCCAATACAGCGATTACTCCGCGTGGCTCAAAGATTGGCTCGATTCCGAGGAGGCCAGGGAACACCTGGAATTTTGGACCAAACAACTCGAAGGCGATCTCCCAGTCGTCAATTTTCCGACCGACCGTCCTCCCACCCTTCGTCCCGCCTCGCATGGTGCTTTGGAGACCTTGCTTCTCCCCGAGGATCTCACCCAGGCGCTCAAGAAACTTTCGCAGTCCCGCAATTCCACTTTGTTTACCACTCTTCTGGCGGGCTTTGGCACCCTGCTGGCTCGCTCGTCCAATCAGCACGACATCATTGTCGGTTCTCCTTTCGCCAATCGTCGCCAGGAAACCGAACGGTTGATGGGGCCTTTTGCTGGTCCGCTTTGCTTGCGATTGGATTTTTCCGGTGCGCCAACTCTCAGCGAAGTGTTGGCGCGCGTAAACGAAGGAAACCTCAGCGCCTTAAGCCACGCCGAACTGCCGTTCGAAATTCTCGTGGATCGCGTCAAAATGCGTACCATCAACGGCCGCAAGCCAATCTTCCAGTTTTATTTTCTTTACCAGACCGCTTTTCTGCAGCCGCGCCAACAAGGGCCGCTGACCATCTTGCCCCTGCCAACCATTAGCCTCGGCATTCCTTTCGAGTTGCAGCTCGGCATGATTGAGCGGAAGGAAGGCATTCGCGCCCAGCTCGAATATAATCCGGATATTTACGACCCGCAGTCCATCCGCCAGGTGCTCGCCGACTATCTCCAGATTCTCGAAGCTTTCGTTTCGCAGCCCGATGCTAGGCTGAACGAGATTAACGTTTCCCGTGTCGCTCAAGCACCTTTGGCGTCGGAAGATCTTCCTCATCAATATGAATTCGCCGCTCCTCAAAGCGAAACGGAAAAAACACTGGCCACGATCTGGGAGGACGTCCTCTCCGCTCGCCCCATCGGCCGCGATCAGGACTATTTCGAACTGGGCGGCAACTCGCTCCTCGCCACGCGTCTCTTCGCTGAGATCGATCGCGTCTTTCATATCCACCTGCCAATTTCCACTTTGTTTTACGCGAAGACCATCACCGAATTTGCCGCCCTCATCGAGAAGCAGCATTCGGGCGACTCTTGGTCGTCGCTGGTCCCTATACAACCCAACGGCTCGCGCATTCCATTTTTTTGCGTGCACGGCGGCGGTGGAAACGTTCTGATTTATCGCGACCTCTCTCGCCATCTCGGCCCGGACCAGCCTTTTTACGGTTTGCAATCCCAAGGACTCGATGGAAAGCGCGATCTCTTGCCAAGAATTGAGGCCATGGCCTCGCTGTATGTTGAAGAAATCAAAAAGGTCCAGCCGCACGGCCCGTACTATCTCGGTGGTTATTGTCTCGGCGGCACCATCGCTCTCGAAATGGCTCAGCAGTTGCGCGCCAGCGGCCAGCAAGTTGCCATGGTCGCGCTTTTCGACACCGTGAACTGGATGCGCCTGCGGAAGCGCAATCTTGTCGACCTTTTGCGTTATCACGTCGAGCGCGTCAATTTCCACGTCAAGAATTTTTTGCTTTTGGATTTTCACGGCATGCGGCGGTTTCTTCGCGAAAAATGGAGAGTTCTCGAAAGCCGCACCGCCGTTTGGAAGGGCTCTCTGCTTTCTCGTTTTCGCGGGAATACTGTCAACTATACTTCAGAGTCCCAATTGCTTTCCCGGCTGTGGAAAGTCAATGACCAAGCTTCACTCGCTTACATCCCCAAGTCTTATCTCGGCCGCATCGCCGATTTCCGCCCAAGGGATCAATACGGTCTGTACCTCGAGCCGGGCGTGAACTGGCACGGCATTGCCCTTGGTCCCCTCGACGTGCATGTCTTGCCGGTTTATCCAGCTGGCATGCTGCTGGAGCCCTTCGTGAAAGACCTCGCCGCGGCGCTGCAACAAGCCATCGAACGCGCAAACGCAGACATTCCCTGAAATGGTTTATTAACTTTACAGCGCCGTTCGAATCAGCCCCAGCCGGCGCAACCATCCCTGCACATACGCGTTCATGTACAGCCATGCTCCTAAAGCTGCGCCTGATGTATTCGTTATAAGGTCGGTGGTGCCCGAGATGCGCGTTGGCATATACGCTTGCAGAATTTCGATCGTCAAACTTACGCAGAAGCCGAGTATCGTTGCGTACAGCAGGGAGTGCCGCACTCCGATTCGCCACGCGAACAACGCGCAGAAGCAAAATCCCAGCGGCACTAATCCAAATACATTGATTGCCACATCCTGAACATATTCCCAATTCGCGTGGTATTCCCGCCAGAACGGAACCAGGAATCCAGGTTGCATAATAAAATAGTTCTTCGGAATTTCCAGGTCGCGATCCGATCTTCCGAAATTATGAACAGCCGCGCCGCTGCCCTCATCAAACCGGTATAGCGCGAAGGGTTTATCCCCGTTTTTTCCAAGTCCTTCTTGGTCTTTCTGCCACGCGCGGTAATCGCGGGCGATTTCATCGGGCCGCAGCGCGTGCTCATAAAGCGCCAGTCCCCTAACCGTCCCGCTCCAGCTTGAATTGCCGTACGGCGAAGTTCCGATAAGCAAAGTCCCGGCAAAATCCGATCCGCGCAAATCCGCATTTCTCGCCGTCTCGCGCATTACCCCATTGGTGTAAATGTTCAGCACCCCGCCAGAGGAGGTCAGCGTGACCAGAATCCACTCCCCTTTTCGCAAGGCATGATCGAGGAACAGGCTTCGCTGATTCCTGCGGTTAGTGTCCGGCCCAAACGAACGGCTGAACGCCAGGTCATCTATGCTTTGCCGCAATTGAATCCAGCTGGATGCTTGCGGATTGTAAAACGACAGAATCGTTCCGGCATCCGAGGCGCGTCCCGGTTTCAGCCAAATCTCCACGCTGCAACCACTGGCTGCATCCGTCGCCATTCCCGCAAACGGTTCCCTGCTGATCACCATTCCGTGATCGCCAAAGAACAACCCAGTCGCGTCGGGATTCCACGTCACGTTGTTCTCGGGGTAGAACGAAAACGGCCACAAACCGGCGTTCAGTGTGGTTATCAACACCAGCACAGAAAGCGCGGCAAGCAGTATCTTCAGTCCTGGATTGGCCGGTTCGATTCTCTCAGTCAATAGAGTTGGCTCGTGCGTGCTCGTGTTCGGTTCGGTTCACGCTGGTTTCTTCGGCAGTCTTCGCGAAAATCCACCACGCCGATACTGGTGTTCTCGCGACAATTGCCGCGCGGCCAGGCGCTTTGAATGGACCGGGAACCGTCTCACCTGCTCCGCAGCTGGAAATACAATCCGCTGTAGGCAGGAAAAGATGCCTCTGGATGAAACGGAATTCTCCCGTGCCGCGTCGGGACAGGCCATTCATCAATCACCTTGTATCCCAATTTCTCGATCGAATTTACGAACTCATCGCGATTGTAGACATGCAAAGGATGGAAAGCGATTCGTCCGTTTTGCAGCGTAACGTAGGGTTTGCCTCCGTACAGCGGCACTTTGTTCAATATTAAATGCTTCGGCATCACACGCAGCCCGGCCAGCGCTTCAGACAGCGTTGGAGTTTCGATATAGTGGAGTGAACCTGCCGCCAGAAAGATGGTTGCTCCGTCCCCCGCCTCAAACTCGGTTGTGAAGTGCAGATGCCGCGTTACATTTCTCTCTCGCGCCAGTTCGTCGCCCGCCTTCACCACTGCGGGTACTTCGCACACTGTCCACAACAAGTCTTCCGGATATTCGATGTACCTCCCGTAGGAATAAAAATGATGCCCTCGGTGCCCGCCCAGATCGAAGACCCGGCAGCCCTGTTGCAAAATCGGACGGAGCCAGAACAGGACTGGATAGTCCTCCGAATAGACTCGCTGCAAACGATCCTGGTACAGAGTGATGAACTCTTCGTGATTGAATCCCAGCTTCTTGGTCTTGGGGGCAGAACGTAACGCCTCTTGAAAATTCCCGTAAACTCCTCGGAACATGCCGCTGCCTGAGGTTGAGAAAATCCGCTCATAATACGCCTGGAGTACGGACTTTAGAACCGGCACCGATTGAATCTTGACCGAAAGTTCTCGCAACGTGGTCACAGAGCACCTGAATGAAAGATTCTAGCGAAAGAAACAGCCTGGACATCAGCCGGATGCGCGCAACCGATCCCTGGCGATTTGTTTTGTGTCTAGGAGTGCCTTTTCATCTTCTTAAGAGTCTTCGCTGCCCATACGCCAGGAGTAACGGCGGCCGACTTCACGGAGTCTAGCAACTCCGACCGCCCAGGTGGCGTGGGCTTGATACCCAGTCGCCGCAATAGGAAATTCGCGCGGTAAGCATTTGCCTTCAATGAATCCTTAAACTGAAAATTGACGCTCAGCGAAATGGAAACGTTGTTGTGATTCTCCAGCCAGTGCGGCGCGTTGACCGGAATGTGCACTCCGCTACCCGGACGCATCACATATGATTTTGCCCGGCTCTGCATCTGCGCTTTATAGTCGGCCGAACTCGAATCCACCGACCAGAACCGCTCCAGTTCTTCTTCCGACAGAATCTCCCTGTCATTCTGGTCGAAAACGTGAATCGTCTTTTCCCCGCGGATTTGCAGCAGAAAGTTGCACTCGCGATCGATGTGGTACGGAGTCTTCCGGTTCGGCGAGGTCACGAAAATAATGATGTCCTCCACCATGATCTTCCGTTCCAGCTTGTCGCCGATCATTTCCTTGATTTCCGCCAGCCCCTTGTCCAGAAACAGCCGGTACTCTGGATCGCGCTGCGCGGCGCGAAAAATAAACCACGCCGAACATTCTTCGATCCGGTGAATCGTCTCTGCGGGCGAAAACGGATGGTCGGGGTTGTGAATCCACTTTTGGTTTACGTCAATTTCCCCGTTGTTGTAATAAATATCGTCCGGTCGCTGCTTTCTCGTACGCTCCGCCAGCTCCACCAGCGCTGGAAGCTTGAATAATGGATGATCCGCCAATTCGTGCTGTATTGCGAAACTTTTCCGGTCGAATTTCTGGCGGAATTCTTCAGCGTCAATCTTGATCCAGCGCGCGGCTGCTTCGCTCCTACTTTGGACTGAACTCGCCATGACGCTTATCCTCAATGGGTCGTCAGGTAAAATCACGCCCACTCGCACGCTCTCCCCGTCCGTTGTGTACTACTTCCTTTCCCGCGTCGTCGGCACGGACGGGCTCATACGAAACCGCGACAGCGCTTCCCCGAGGTTCTGAATAAATGCTTCCGACTGGAACACGTCTCCATCTTGCCTGGCGCTGGCGGGCGGCGCGATCGGCTCTACTTCGTCCAGCTGAAATTCCCGCGCCACATCTTCGATCACTTTCGGCTCGACAACCTGTTTTTGATCCACGAATGAATTGATCAGCGCGTGTTCGCACAACAGATTGATTACCCTGGGTATCCCCATGGAATAAAGATGTACCGCGTCCATCGCCTTGGCTGAGAATATCGTGGACTGCGCTGGCGCTCCCGCAATGCGCAAACGCTCCCGAATATAGTCATGCGTCTGTTCGTTGGACATCGGCATCGTTCTGCAGCGCAGCGTGATTCTTTGCCGTAATTGCCGCAATTGCGGCAGCTTTAATTTATCTTCAAGTTCTGGCTGCCCCGACAACACGATTTGCAGCAGTTTTTCCGTCGAAGTCTCCAGGTTTGTCAGCAGCCGGATCTCTTCCAGCACCGGAAACGTCAGATTTTGCGCTTCGTCTACGATCAGTACTGCCGTTTCTCCCGCGCGGTATCGGTCGAGCAGCCATTGGTTCAGCTTCATCAACTGCTGGCTTTTTGAACGGTTGTCACACTGAATATCGAACTCCGCAAGAATGAAGTCGAATAACTGGCTCGAGTTCATCCGCGAATTGAACAAGAATGCCGTCTTGGTCCGCTTCAAGTGCAGCCAGTCCAGCAGACGGTTCACCAGCGTCGTCTTTCCGGTTCCCACTTCACCGGTCAGCGTGATGAATCCTTTGCGCGTCTGGATGCCGTACATCAGCCCGGAAAGTGCTTCCTCAATCTGTTTGGTCAGAAACAGATAACGCGGGTCCGGGTTGACGTTGAACGGGTTTTCTTTCAACCCAAAGAAGCTTTTGTACATGATCTTGTGATCGTCTCCGTCGATCCTTGGTCTTCAGCGGCTCTTCGCCATCTCCCTAACGCAGCACAAACGGGTGCGCATGCCAGCTCAGTCCGATCGAGATCTGATGAGTCGTAAAGCTCGCTGCGCAACTGGTTCCGGTGCACACCGCGCCGTTGGCCTGCTCATAGTAAGCTGTATACCCCAGCGAAAAATTTGCGTTCCGCCCCAGCGCTCGAGCCACCGAAGCTCCGCCATAGAATGTGTCGTAATTCGAATTGAGACCGATCTGACCACTGTTCTGGCCACTGCTCAAACTGTGGTTCCTGGAAAATCCAAGGTTTGCGTTTCCGCTCCATACTCGCGTCAAGCTTCGCGAACCTGTCGCCGTAACCTGGTCGGTAGTCGCTCCCACAAATACTCCGCTTCCTGGCGTCACCCCGTGGAAGTAATTCACCGAAAAACTTCCCTTCTGAAGCGTATACGTCAACGTCGCACTGCCCGTGCCTGCCACGTATCGGGTCGTGTTTCCAGTTCCCTGCGGAATGCGGAAGTTCGTGATCTCCGGCCCTCCGGTAAGTTGCAGTGCCAGGCGGCCGGTAATCTTTCTGCCGTAAGCCAGCTGTACTGAATGGTCGCCAATCGCCTGTGGCGATCCAATGTAATGATAAGAACCGTATCGGTAAACCACCCCAATCGTGTCCTGGCGGCTGATCTGATAGTTGTAGCCAAGATTCCCAAAATATTCGTTGCTATCAATGTTGCCGGGGTCGGTAAACCGCAAAAGGCTGTAGATTCCGCCAAACGTCAGTGAACTCCTCTTGCTCAGCACGTAGTTCAATTGCACGCCAGCAACATTGCTATACCGCGGCCCGATCGCGCTGAAGATCGACTGACCCGGGTTGAACTGCCCTCCCAGGCCCGTCGTCGGCACTCCTAACGTGCCTCCAATACCTGGCGACATTAATCCGGTGCCGGCGCCAAATCCGAATTGCGACTGTGGAAGATAGGCAAACTCATCCAGCAATGTCAGTTGCCAACGCTCCCAGTTAAATGCCTGGGTTGCGCTGAATTGCTGAAACCAACCATTTCCAACGGCAGGATCCGTCGAGAATTGTCCGCCGCCCGAATAGTTCAGCATCAGCTGCGACCGGCTCCAATTTTCGAGCAGGCTCAGATTTCCAGCGACATAATTATTTGAACTCCAGCTGTTACCGCCGCCTTGCGTGTTTCCATTCGACTGCAGAAAATTGTAATAAGACACGCCCGGCACCCAATAGCTGTGCCTTTCTAGCGGCGTTCCCACCGTCGGTTGCTGAATTCCGGTCAGAGGCCGCTCATCCGGCTGCAAGGTGTCGGCCGGAGTCTGGTTCTGATCCTGATCTTCATTGCCAATCGGACCATAGGTTTTGGCCGCCGGCTTAGGCTTATCCTCTTGCGGAGGCTGGGTATCCTGCGCCCTTCCTGCTCCTGCAAACCACAGCAGGGCCAACAAAATGGAAACTTTCACGATCATTAGACGATTTTTCATAAGCCCTCTTACGGCACCACGATCGTATCGCCGGGCTGGAGCGTGATATTGTCGTCGGGTCGTTTGCCCTTCACCACATCGTTGTAGTTAAAGGGATATTTGGTCTGCTTGCCGCCTTCGTTTCGCAGAATATAAATATTCTTGGTCCGCGCAAATTGCGTGAACCCGCCTGCGCTCGTCACCGCTTGCAACGCCGTCATGTTCGGCAACAACGGATACGCGCCAGGTTTCGAGACTTCACCGGTTACGTACACTCTTCGGCTGTTTATCTCAGTCACGCTTACCGTCACCTGCGGACTGTTGATGAATTTTTTCAGTCCTTCGGTGATATTGTTTGCCAGCTCCATCGCTGTCAAACCAGACGCCTGCACATCGTTCAGCAATGGAAGTGAAATCTTCCCGTCTGGCCGCACCGGGACTGCTCTCGAAATCTCCGCTTCTTTCCACACGTCAATTCGCAGCACGTCTTGCGGACCAATCTTATAGCTCGAATCAGGTGCTCCCACTGATTGTGCCGCCGGTTGTGCCGGTTTACTGGCGCTCTTGCCCGCATCCTGAGCCGGCGTATTTCCGGTCGCCAGCAGCATCGTCCCCAGCCCTATCCATAACAACGCTCTCATCACTCTTCTCCCGGCAATCTCTTGAATTGGGGCCCGTCTACTTCCATCTGCTTTATTTTATACAGCAAGGCCTTATAACTGACCTGCAACTCTCTCGCTGCTTGTTTGCGGTTCCAATGTGTTCTCTCGAGCGCCTTCAAAATCAGTTCCCGCTCCGCGATCCGCGAAGCCTCCTTCGCAACCACTTTCAGCGACTCGTTCCTGGTCAGTGGCGCCGCTTTATTTCCTCCCTGGCCGGACCTGTGCAATTCACTCATCGCTGCTCGCGATTGTCCGAGCGCCACTATTTTCCGCGCAAGATTCCCCAGCTCCCTGATGTTTCCCGGCCAGTCATGGGTCCGCAGAAGTTCTTCCTCTTCCTGGCTTAATACTGGAGTCCGCTTTCCTGCCTCCAGCGCATGCTTGTCCAGGAAGTATTCCGCCAGAACCGCGATGTCTTGTTTCCGCTCCCGTAATGGCGGCAGTTTTATGCACACGCCATTGATCCGGAAATAAAGTTCGCGGCGAAACCTTCCCAGCCCAATCTCACGGTCTATATTCCGGGTGGTCGTGGAAATCAGCCGGAAGCCCATCTGGCCGCCCGAAACCATTTCTCGTCCCTGCAGCATTGCTAGCAGCACCCTCTGACAATCTAAGTCAAGTTCGTCAATGCCATCCAAAAATAGTGTTCCCGAACTTTCCTGCGGCGCGCCTTCCCCATTTCCCAGAGAACTCTTGACACGAGCCAGCAATTCGCCCGGCTGCAGCGCAGTGCAGCTCAATTTCACCAGTGGCAGCTCGCGCATTGCCGACAGCTGGTGAATCAGCCGTCCGTACACGTCTTTTCCCGTGCCGCTTTCCCCTTGCAGTAGCACCGGAATGTCTGTCCGCGAAATCTCTCCAACCATCGCGTTCACCGACAGAATGGCGTCGGAATGGCCATACACAAAGCCAGCTTCGCTCACCAACTCAAACGCTCGATTGACACCAGTAACCATAGGGTTCCAACCCTTATTCAGCAACTCCCTCGCCAAGCGACTGCATCGTCGAAGCCCCAATATCTAGAATAACTTTAATTATTACAACAAGTTGGCGAAAGCCGTGCTTTCTACCTGTTTTCTCCTACTCGATCGCTGTCCCTTGGACATTCCACGAAGTGGCAAAACTTTATCTCTCTTCGACCACTGTCACCTGTCCCAGGGCGCAAATCGAACTATTACTCTATTAGAATGAATTAGTTACAGCCATACAAGCGTTATTCGTCGCCCACCGAGAAATACCTGCAGTCTGGATGAATGAATGCCAACGCGCTCACGCTGGCTTCAGGATCCATCATGAAACCTTCCGTCAATTCCACGCCAATCTCTTCCGGTTTCAACAGCCTCCACAGGCCAGCCTGATCCTCCAGGGCCGGACACGCCGGATATCCGAAGCTATACCGTTTGCCCCTGTAGCGCGACGTAAATCGCTCGGCCATCGTCATCTCCGGCGGGTCCGGAAATCCCCAATCCTCCCGAATCCTGCGGTGCAGCCACTCCGCGCATGCCTCGGCCGTCTCTATTGCCAACGACTGCAATCCGTGCGATCGAAAATAATATCCTTCGTTCTTTGCCGCTTCAGCCCGCGCCCGCACCCCTTCGCCTGCACTCACCACGAACATCGCCACATGATCGCGGCTCCCATTCTGTGCCGGCAGTACGTAGTCACTCAGGCAAAGCCGGTCACCGACTTTTTGCCTCTCTAGTTCCCACGTGTGCGCAGGCGAACTCTCGCCCGGAGCGAATACATGCAACTGCCCGCCTTCCGCTTCCGCTTCGAAAAACTGCCATACCGCACGCACCTTCATGAACTTGGCCGCTTCTTCTTTCACTTCTTCCATGGCCGCGAAGAGTTCCACCGCCTTCGGATCCCTCGCCGCAAGCTGTTGCGCAAAATTTCCCCGGTAGCCAAGATGCCGTCCAAACAACATGAACGGATTGATGTAACTCCACAGTTCGCGCAAATCCGGCACCAGCCGCACCTTGCGATCTAGATATCCGACAGGCTCGATTGGCAGATCTGCGCGCACTTTCGGCGACCGGGCCACCGCCGGCAGCTCTTTCACTGTCACCCTAGTCGTGACGCTTACTCCAGCCGTCGCTTCGCCATTCGAACGCAGTACCGTCTCGCGCGTCGCCGGATCCATCAACTCATTCATCAACCGCAATCCCGTCATCGCGTCTTTCGCGTAGCACACCGCATTCCCATAGCTCGGCGCGATTTTCGTCTGTGTAAATTTCCCGGACAGCGCCGCTCCCCCCACCAGCAGTGGAATCGAAATCCCCGCATCCTTCAAATCATTTGCCGTGATCACCATCTGCTGCGCGCTCTTCACTAGCAAGCCAGAAAGCCCGATCGCGTCCGGGCGGTGCTGCTGGTACGCCTTGATCAATTCTTCCGGTGGCACCTTAATCCCCAGATTCACCACGTCATACCCGTTGTTTTTCAAAATAATCTCAACAAGATTCTTCCCGATGTCGTGCACATCGCCCTTCACCGTCGCCAGCACGATTCGCCCGCGCTTCGCGGTGTCCGCCTTTTCCATGAACTGCTCCAGGTGATTCACCGAAGCCTTCATGGCTTCCGCCGATTGCAGCACCTCGGCCACAATCAACTCATTGGCATTAAATAGCCTACCCACTTCGGACATTCCCGCCATCAGCGGCCCATTGATGATGTCCAACGGGGCAGCACCTTCAGCGCGCTTTTTTTCCAGATCCTCGATCAGCCCGTCGCGCGTGCCCTCGATAATGTAGTTCGCGAGTCTTTGATCCAGCGGCAGGTCTTCCGCGCGCAGCTTTTCTTTTTTCTTTGTCGTCCGGAAATGCTCGGTGATCGCTGCAATATGAAATTGGTTAATCGCCGCGCGCTGCTCCTTGTTCTGTTCGCGCCAATCCGCCGGAGCGCTTTTCAACAACTCGGCGCGCGGGTTCGCGGCGCCGACCTTCTTCGGCGGATGCTGAAACAGCAGATTCTCCGCCAGCTCCCGCTCGTGCTCCGGAATCGACGCGAACCGCTCCAGCTTTTCCGTATTCACAATCGCCAAATCCAGCCCGGCCTTCGTGCAGTAATATAGAAAAACCGAATTCACCACTTCGCGCGCGCCGGCCGGCAATCCAAACGACACATTCGAAATTCCCAGAATGGTGCGCACATTCGGCAGCGCTTGCTTGATCAAACGAATTCCCTCGACCGTTTCCACCGCGCCGCCAATATAATTTTCATCGCCCGTAGCGCAAGGAAACACCAGCGGATCGAAAATGATATCTTCCGCTGCCATCTTGTATTTCGTGGTTAGCAGTGCGTAAGAGCGCTTCGCAATCTCCAGCTTTCGCTCCCGCGTAAACGCTTGCGCCTGCAGTTTGTCCTCGTCAATGCATCCCACCACCACTGCCGCGCCATAGTCATGCGCAATCGGCACCACCTTCTCGAACTTTTCCTCGCCATCCTCCAGATTGATCGAGTTGATGATCGCTTTCCCCTGGCAGTACGTCAGCGCTTGCTCCACCGCCGCAGGATCAGTCGTATCCACCATCACCGGCGCTTTTACCTTGCGAATTAATTTTTCGTAGAACGGCGGAATATCTTTCCGCTCGTCGCGATCGGTGCTCTGCAGGCAGACATCTACAATCTGCGCGCCGCCTTTTACCTGCCGCCGCGCAATTTCGCTGGCTTCTTCCCATTTTTCTTCCGCCACCAGATTTTTGAACAGCCGCGACCCGATGACGTTCGTCCGTTCGCCCACTAGCAGCGGCCGCGTACTATCGTCCGCCTCCACGGTTTCGATCCCTGAGTAAATTGCCCGGTGCGTTTCCCGCGGCAATGTCCGCGGTTTTTTTCCTTCGGTCATCTGCGCGATCGCTGCGATGTGGCACTCTGTAGTTCCGCAGCACCCGCCAACCAGGTTCAACCAGCCGTGATCCACAAATTTTTCCAGTTGCGCCGCCAGCGAAGTTGGCGTCTCCAGATATTTGCCTTCCTCGTCCGGCAATCCCGCGTTCGGATAACACGAAACAAACTCACCCGTTGACACGCTTAGCGTTCGAATGTGGTCGGTCATGAATTCCGGCCCCGTCGCACAGTTCATCCCGAACGCCAGCGGCTTCGCATGCCGCAGCGACGCCCACATCGCTTCCACTGTTTGTCCGGCCAGCATCGTCCCCATCGGCTCTATCGTCACCGACACGATCACCGGCACCTCGCTGCCAATCTCTTGCGAGAGTTTTTCAATCGCCAGCAACGCCGCCTTAATATTTCGCGTATCCTGGCAAGTCTCCACCAGCAACAAGTCCGCGCCGCCTTCCACCAATCCCTTCGCCTGCGCGTAGTAATTTTCCCGCAGCCCTTCAAACGTAACTCCACCCGTAACCGTAATCGCCTTTGTCGTGGGCCCCATCGACCCGGCCACAAACCTCGGCTTCGCCGCCGTGTGGAATTCATCCGCCGCGGCACGCGCCAACTCCGCCGCCTTTTTATTCAACTCATGCGCTTCCGCCTGCAATCCGTACTCCGCCAGCACCAGCGGCGTTCCGCCAAAACTATTGGTCTCTACAATGTCCGAACCAGCCGCAAAATACTTCCGATGAATATCCAGCACCACGTCCGGCCGCGTTCGAACCAGCACCTCGTTGCAGCCTTCAAGCGCAGCTCCGCCAAAATCCGTTGCCGTCAAGTCGCGCTGCTGCAGCATCGTTCCCATGGCGCCATCCAGCACCAGGACACGTTGCTCCAGCAACTCCCGTAAATCCTTGCCTATGTCTTTGAAGTTTCGCATCCGAAGAAAGAAGGTACTGGCTCCTTGCGGCTCCGCCAGCCGGTCCATCCCCCTAAGGGTAACGGCCAACTGCGAACATCCCTTATTTTACGCGGCTTTTGCTCAAGAATCGAATTACATTCAAGGAGGCCTTACCTCGATAGAAACCCGCCGTCATTCACAAAACCGCCGTCATTCCGAGCGCAACGAGGAATCTCTCTTCTTTCTGGCGTTCACCAGGCCCGCAACCGCCTGTGGAAGACATCCAAGTTGTCAGTATCAATTCGTGAACAACTCGTTCGAACCCCCTTGCCCGTTAGGCCAGTTTTCACTACCCTGACAACGGTGGCTACTAAACGTTCATCCGCAGCTAAGCTCTCCATCTGCCTGCTCTCGCCGCACCCTCTGGTGCTGAGCGAGTTCGAACGCATTCTTTCCAAGCCTGATTTCAAAGTCATCAGCAAGCAGCTCGAATCCACTCTCGCTCCCGATCTCCGCTCTTTCGAACCGCCCAAAGCTCAGGTCTACGTCATTGACGCCCACGCCGCTCGCCAGGCTACCGGCGCTCTGCTCTCCAATATTCTCGAACGCTATCCCGATGCGCGACTCATCGTCGTCGGCGAAGCCCATCAGGATGCCAACAGCTTCTCCCTGCTCCGTCTCGGCGTAAAAGGCATTCTCACCTATACCGAAGCCCGCGATCAGCTCATCCGCGCGTTGCCTCTGGTCGCCACTGGCGGCTTTTGGGTTCCGCGCACCGTTCTTTCCGGTTTCGTGGACTCCATCCTTTCCGGCCAGACCCGCCGCCTGAAGTCCGATTCCGTCGCCAATCTCAGCCGCCGCGAACAGGAAGTCCTCGATTCGCTCCTGGAGAATCTTTCCAACAAAGAAATCGCCAGCAAACTCAACATCGCCGAACGCACTGTAAAATTCCACGTCTCCAATCTCCTCAACAAGTTCGGAGTCCGCCGCCGCGCCGACCTGATCCTCCTGACCTTCCAGCGCCGTATGGCCCCCGACGCCTGACTTTCTTCTGTTCGTCTTCGATCGTCTTGTAGCGACCGGTTTCAGGTGGCCATCCTTCCTTCGAAGCAGCGACGGAATCTATCCCGATGTATCGAGATGCCGCTGCTCTTTCTTTGCTTTCCGTGGCCCATCGGCCTGCCTCGCTTCTCGTGCTTTGCACTGCGGCGGATTGACGCCGCTCTTACGGCGCGCAATCTCTCGACCGCCTTGGTCACTGATCACTCTCCCGCTTTACTGCCCGTCGGTTCCCCCATTACACTCTCTGCTCGACCATCTATGGCTCATCCACGCCACAACCCTCTCGCCCTCATCGATCCCAAACTCTCCGTCGTCATTCCCGTTTACAACGAGCGCGCCACCATCGACGAAATTCTCCGCCGCGTCATCGAAACCGAACCGCGCAAGGAAATCATCCTCGTCGACGATTGCTCCACCGACGGCACCCGCCAGATCCTCGAAAAAATGCTTCAACTGCAAAACTCCGGCGAGTCCTTCGCTCCCGCCATGGACGGCGCCGACCCCATCGCCCTCCGCGACCTCCGCATCTTTTTCCAAACGCAAAATCAAGGCAAAGGCGCAGCCCTCCGTCGCGGCTTCGCCGAAGTCACCGGAGACATCATCCTCGTCCAGGATGCCGACCTCGAATACGATCCGCGCGACTACGCCAAGCTCCTCGAACCCATTTTCGACGGTCGCGCCGATGTAGTCTTCGGCTCCCGTTTCCTCGGCGGCCCGCAACGCGTCCACTATTTCTGGCATTACGTTGCCAACAAGATGCTCACCCTGCTCTCCGATATCTTCACCAATCTAAAGCTCACCGACATGGAGACCTGTTACAAAGTCTTCCGCCGCGAAGTCCTGCAAGGCGTCCAGCTCAAATCCGACCGCTTCGGCTTCGAGCCGGAAATCACCGCCAAAGTCGCCAAAGGGAACTGGCGCATCTACGAAGTCCCCATCTCCTACGCCGGCCGCACCTACGAAGAAGGCAAAAAAATCACCTGGAAAGACGGCGTCCAGGCCCTCTGGTGCATCATCCGCTACCGCTTCCCCGACTGAACCTCATTTTCTCCTTGCTTCTACGTTTCATATATGGTATACTTACTTTATTGATAATTATGCCTTCGGGCTCCTTGCCACCTTCGCCGTTTAAGCCTTGGTTTTTCATCCTCTTCGAGTTTTTCTGAGAATAACTGCTTTATTTCGATGGTCTTCACTTTCTTGTATTTCTTCCGTCTCTTGTTTTCATAAGCTTACCGGCAAAAGGGAGGGGGCTTGGTTAACACTAACCGAGCAAAAAAACGCAATCGTCAGGCTACTACTTTCCTTGGACTGTCAACGACGAACGGCAAAAGGGTAAACTAATCTTTCCGTGGCTACCTTCTACATCGAACAACACGGCTGCCGCGCCACCCAGGCTGACGGTGCCGCCATCGAGCGCCAACTCCTCGACCGCGGTTGCACCCTCGCAAATTCCCCAAACACCGCCGACGTAGTCGTCCTAAACACCTGCACCGTAACCGCCGCCGCCGACGCCCAGGCCCGCGACGCCATCCGCAAAATCCGCGCGCACAACGCCGCCACGAAAATCATCGTCACCGGTTGCTACGCCCAACGCGCCCCAGAAGAACTGGCCACCCTCCCCGGCGTAACCTACGTAGTAGGCAATTCCCACAAACCGCAAATCCCCGACCTGATTTCGCCGCCAGCACTCAGCTCGACAAATTTCATCCCAACCGCAACGCTGTTTGGATCGCGGCGGTCTTTTCCCGTGGGGGCGCAATATGTTGCGCCCCAGCCAGCAACCAAGCCGCCCGCATCGCGCCTCGATTTTTCCGCTGCATCCGATCGTGCAAGCGCTCCGATCCTCGCTGGCAGCATCTTCGACCTGCGCGTCGTCCTGGTCGCTCCCGTCACGGGCGGCGAATCCAACCACACCCGCCCCACCCTGAAAATCCAGGACGGCTGCAACAACCGTTGCGCCTTCTGCGTCATCCCATTCGTCCGCGGAAAAAGCCGCAGCCTCCCTCCAGAAACCGTCCTAAACGAAATCCGCATTCTCTCCAACGCCGGCTATAAAGAAATCGTCCTAAGCGGCATCAATCTGGGCGCCTGGGGCCGCGACCTCTTTCCGCGCCAACATTTCCTTGATCTCCTGCGCCAAGTCCTCGACGAAACTTCGGTCGCCCGCCTCCGCCTAAGCTCTATCGAACCTCTCGATGTCACGCGCGACATGGTCGCGCTCTTCGCATCCACGCCGCGCTTGGCCGAACACTTCCACATGCCTCTGCAATCCGCCTCCGACCATATCCTCGCCGCCATGCATCGCTGGTATCGTTCCGAGCACTACGCGCGCCGCATCGACTTCATCCAGGAACGGCTCCCACACGCCGCCATCGGCGCCGACGTAATCGCCGGCTTCCCCGGCGAAACCGAAGAAGACCACGCCGACACCATGAATTTCATCGACTCGCGCCCCTTCACCTACCTGCACGTTTTTTCCTACTCCGTCCGCCCCGGCACCAGCGCCGCCGCACTTCCGAATCACGTCCCCCCGGCCATCATCAAACGCCGCGCCCGCGAGCTTCGTGCCCTCAGCGAAAAAAAATCCGCCGCGTTCCATCGCTTACAATCCGGCCGCACTCTCTCGCTTCTTACGCTCCGTCACTCCGATTCCGGGCAATCATGCGAATGGACCCCCGCTCTGAGTTCCAATTTCCTCAAACTTCGCCTGGCCGGCCAATTTCCGGCAAATGAATTTGTTGCCGCGCCTTGTCCCGCGAGCTCCGGCACGCTCGCGCAACCGCAAATGCATGAACGCGCCGTGACTTCCTGATCGGCTTCCCCTCTTGTCCGAGATTCTCCGTGAACTCTGCGCTCTCTGTGTTAAAACAACATTCACCATGCTCCTGGAACTCAACCACGACCGCGCACAATCCCATCACCCATGAACATCCTAGGCATCGCAACTCCCGGTCCCGGCGCCTCCGTAGCCCTCTTGGACAACCACAACATCCTCTCCTCGATCGAGGAAGAAAAACTCAGCCGCACCAATGACCCAAAGGCCCTTCCGCATCTCGCGCTAGCCAGCGTTCTATCTTCCTCCGGCCTGCGCCTCTCCGACATTGGCACAATCGCTCTAGCTGATCGCGGCTCCCCGGCAAAAAAGTCCCGCCGCAAAAATTCCGGCCAGCAATCGGTCTTCTCCCATCTCCGCCAGCTTCTTGGCGGCCGACGCTTTTCCCGTTTCGATCATCATCTCTGTCACGCTGCCGGCGCTTTCTACACCTCCGATTTTTCCCGTTCCCTGATCCTCACCCTCGATCACGGCGCCGGCGGCAACTCTGGCCTCGTTGCCCTCGGCGAGGATGACCAGATTAAATCCCTCCTCTCGCTTTCCTTTCCAAACTCGCTTGGCTGGTTCTATTCCCGCGTCACGCAACTCGTTGGCCTCCGTCCCCATCGCGATGAACACAAATTACAATGGCTCAGCAAGGACGGCCAACCCGACTATGTCGAATCGTTCAGAAAACTCTTCGTCTGGAATACAAAACGCCTGCCGGTATTGGATCGCAAATACTTCTCCGCAGGTCCCGACGGCACCGGCGTTTTTTCCCCGCGCCTCTATCGCGAACTGGGCTTGTCACGCTCCGCAACTCCGGCCGATCGTTCCGTTCGCGCATCGCTCGCCCGCAGCGCACAAGACGTTCTGGAAGAAATGGTTCTGCAACTTGCCGAACACTTCCGCGAATCGACCGGCGCCGATTCGCTCTGTCTCGCCGGCGGAGTATTCCAAAACGTTTTGCTGGTTCGCGCCCTCGAGCAGCGCAGCAGTTTTCGCAACGTCTACGTTCAGCCGGTTGCAGGCAACGCCGGAACATCGTTAGGCGCGGCATTTCTCGCGCGCAAAAAAGCCACGGGCCGCTCCGGACGCGCGCCGCTGGCCTGGCTCGCACTCGGTCCAGAACCCACGTCGCAGGAAATCAAGTCCGTACTCGACAACTGCAAAATCGTCTACAAATATCCATCCGGCGAAGACCAACTGGTCGAAGAAACCGTCCACCACCTCGATCGCGGGAAAATCGTTGCCTGGTGCCAGGGACGCAGCGAATTCGGCCATCGCGCTCTCGGCCATCGCAGCCTCCTCGCCTCGCCGTTCAACGAATACGTTCTCGACAACGTCAACCAGTTCATCAAGCACCGTGAAGAGTTTCATCCCTTCGCCCTGTCCGTTCCCGCCGAGCGCGCTCAGGAATGGTTCGATTGTGGCCCCAACTGCCGCTTCATGGCTTCTCTCGGCGACTTAAAAAATCCCCTCGCCGGCCTCGAGCGCTTCGCCTTCAACGGCACCGCCATCCGCGTCCACACCGTGGAAAAACAATCCAACCCACTCTTCTGGAAATTACTCCACAAATTCGGCGAAAGCGCTCCCGCTCCTATCTTGGTCAATACCTCATTCAATCTCTTCGGGGAACCGCTAGTCACCGATCCCCGCTCCGCCGTCCGCAGCTTCTACTGCTCCGGCACCGACGTCCTGGCAATCGGCCCCTTCCTGGTTGTGAAGTGAAGTCGCTGGGATCACGTTTTCAGCCTGGCCTCTTTGGTTTCGTGCGCCGATAAGCGAGTTAAATGGGAATCGCTATAACAACTGCCATCGCGCCAAGCGGAGAGGCGTACAACCATCGAGTTCTTAGCTCTTCGTTTTGTTTCGCATGGAGTGCGTCCCGATTCCCCTCCAGTCGGTTCCTTCATGTAAGCGAGCGATTCGCGTTGGGGCAAGTTCCCCATCGCCAGAAAGAGGACTAGGGACAGTAGCTCCCCGGCCCAGAGAAATACTTGATGTACCTGCTTCCAGAAGGCTGCATGGTTTCTCTACGGCAACAAGAATGGTTCATCCTTCAAAAATCACCTGCGCCATAGCCTGCTTCGGAGTATGGGTAATGCTGATCGCAATATTCTTTACGCCCAACTTGTCAGCGATCTTCCGCGCTTCGCCCTTCAGCTGCAAAGTCGGCCGCCCACCACGAAGCCGCGTAATCTCGATGTCCACCCACCTCACCCCGCGGCTCCAGCCCGTTCCCAACGCCTTCATCGCCGCTTCTTTCACCGCAAACCGTCCCGCATATCTCTCATACTTATCCTTAAACTGCTCGCAATATGCCCGCTCTTTTTCGGTAAAAATCCGACGCAAAAACCGCTCGCCCTGGCGCTCCATCGCGCCCTGAACCCGCTCCACTTCCTCCACGTCAATCCCCATTCCAATGATCATGCAGTCCCTTTTCGCTTCGGCTTTGAAAGCATCGGTAGAGGCAGGCCTTCAGGCCAGCGGTTTTTTTTCGATGTATTTCCCGCGCGGCCAGCACCTGAATACGCTTGCGATTATACTGACATGATGCCCAACGCCGCCAAAACTTCCCCTGTCCGCCGACTTCCCGGTAAGCCAGCTCCACAATCTTCGTCGCGTCCGAAAATCGCCTCGCCATGGTCGCTACGCCGCGTCGGCGCCATGCAAATTCTCGAACTCGCTCCGCTAAAGAAAATTCCCGGGCTGGTGCACGGTTTCAGCACCCGCACCGGCGGAGCCAGCTTACTGAACTCGGACCAACGCGTTCTCAATCTCGGCTTTACTGACTGGGACACGCGCGAAACTGTCCTGAAAAACCGTAACGCCTTCCAGTCCGCCCTCGGCGCAACAGATTCGCCGCTCGTTCTCTTGAAGCAGTTTCATTCAGCGGTCACGGTATTCTTTGCGTCGCCACCGGCACAACCCGGCAAAGGTGACGCATTATTGACGAATTCGGCCGGCATTCTCCTCGGCATCCAAACAGCGGACTGTGTTCCAATTTTACTAGTCGATCCGAAGAAGCGCGCCGTCGCTGCCATCCATGCCGGGTGGCGCGGAACCCTCGCCCGCATCGCAGAAAAAACCGCGGGCGAAATGCGCATGCACTTCGACTCAAACCCCGCCGACATTCTCGCCGCTCTGGGCCCTTCGATTGGCGGATGCTGCTACGAAGTAGGCACCGAGCAGGTCACAGAGTTCACATCGCAATTTGCCGACGCCGCAGAATACTTCGACGAACTCCGCACCGGTGAGGAGCCCAACCCCCTGCAATGGCTCAACAGGATGCCCCCCGGCCACCAGCCACCACCCAAAAACGTTCGCCTCGACCTGCGCAAAGCCAACCGCTCCCAACTCCTGGCAAGCGGCCTCCGAGACACCAACATTTTCCTCAGCAATCTTTGCACCGCCTGTCACCCCGATCTTTTCTTCAGCTACCGGAAAGAGGCCGCAAATTCCGGCCGCTTGCTTTCTGTGATCGGTTTAAAATCCGGCTGAATCCAGTTACAACTTGACGTGTACACGAGCGCCGTGTACACTGATTCAGTGAGAAACATTACGTTTAGCGCCGACGAAGACCTTATCGAACGGGCCCGCGAGGTCGCCAGAGCTGAGCACAGAACTCTGAATATCGCCTTTCGCGAGTGGCTGGCGAGCTACGCTGCGCGCAGGGGCAATGTCCAGCAGTACCGCGCTTTAATGGAGCGCCTCAAGCACATTAACCCGGGTGGTCCGTACACTCGCCAAGACATGAATGAACGATAGATTTTTTCTCGACACAAATATCTTTGTGTATGCGCTACCGGCGAACCCCTCCGGCAAGAAGGATCGTGCCGCGCAGTTGGTAGACCGTGCCATCGGCTCGGGGAAAGGAGTGATCAGCTATCAAGTTGTGCAAGAATTTTTCAGCGTCGCTTTTCGCCGATTCACTCCCCGGATGACGTTCGCCGAGGCCGAGCAATATCTCGCGGCAACTTTCCAACCGCTGCTGGTGGTGCATTCCTCTTATTCGTTATACGTCGTAGCCATGACCTTAAGCCGGCGGTATTCAATTTCGTGGTACGACAGCCTGATCGTGGCCGCCGCGAGTGAGAGTCAATGTCGTGTTCTCTATAGCGAAGATCTCCAGGACGGCCAGTCTTTCGGCAGCCTGAAAGTGCAAAATCCCTTCGCCGGCCTTTAGCAGACCTCAAGCACGCTTTCCTCCGCTCGCCATTCTAAGTTTTGCAAGCCGTCATTCCGTTTTCTACACCAATCGTTCAATTGTCTCCGCCCGTCATTCCTGGCGCAGCGAGGAATCTCTCTTTGCTTCGTCTTTCAACTGATAACTGTGAACGGATTACTGTTTACTTCCGTCAGCGCGAGCTGCCCGCACGCAGCCATCACATCGCGCCCGCGTGAATACCGCGTGAACGCCGGCACGCCCTTCTCGAGCAAAATTTTGTGGAACCGGTCGATGCTTTCCTGGCTCGGCTCTTTGTAGGGCAGGGAACCGGGGTTCCACGGAATCAGATTCACTTTCACGCGGCCTAAATCAGCCATGAAACGCGCCACACGTTTCGCATCATCGGCAGTGTCATTCACCCCGCCCAACAAAACATACTCAAACGTAATGTACTCGCGCGAGCCGCGGGGAAAATTCCTGCACGCCGCCAGCAATTTGCTCAAAGGATATTTTTTGTTGATCGGCATCAACAAATCACGCTGCGCATCGCTTGAAGCATTCAGAGAAATCGCCAGCTTCGGCCGTCGAGTTTCTTTTGCCAGCCGCTCAATTCCCGGAACAATGCCGCTGGTCGAAAGCGTTACATGTTTCGGTGCCAAACCCATTCCCGATTGATCCAGCAAAATTTCCATCGCCGCCATCACCTGCTCATAGTTCAGCAGCGGCTCGCCCTGGCCCATCAACACCACATTCGTCTGCGGCGTTAAAGTTTCCTTGTGCTCTTCCAACGGCAGCAGAACCTGCGCCAGAATTTCTCCCGCAGTCAAATTGCGGATCAATCCAAGTTGCGCCGTCATACAAAACTGGCAATCCACAGCGCATCCCGCCTGCGTGGATATACAAATCGTCTGCCGTGCCTCGCTGGGCATGAACACCGCTTCCACCGCAGCAGCACCTCTCTTCCGCGTATTTTTCTCCGCGACCTCTGTGCTCTCTGTGTTAAGAGCCTTTTCTTTCCCCAGCCCGAGCAAATACCGCACCGATCCGTCGGTTGACGCATATCTCTGCCGCAGCGTCGGCAACGTCACCGTAGTTTCTCTAGCCAGCTTCTCGCGGAATCCCGCAGGTAGACTGGTTACCCGCGCCAAGTCAAAAATCCGCTGCGCATACAACGCGCGATACAACTGGTCCCCGCGATACACAGGCTCGCCCATCGCGACGCACAGCGCCCGCAACTCGAGCCGCGATTTTCCCAGTAATTCCATGTCTGGTCTTTCCTGACCACTCCTTCCATTATCGCACTTAGAGTTATACTTTTCTGCGGAGGCTCTTTCTATGTCCGAACAGCTCGCCATCGAACAACTGGTCATCGCCGACTGGGTCAAAAATCTCGCGGCCATTCCCGACCGCAACTTCACCCTCGAAAATGTTCAGGACTACATCCTGCACCGCGCCATCCGTCCCGAATCGCTCGAAAAATATCTCTTCTTCTCCAAAGGCAGCTATACCCGCAATCTGATTTTCAAGAACCACATGTTCGAATGCATGGCCATCTGCTGGGAAGTCGGCCAGTTCAGCCGCATCCACAATCATCGCGACCAGAATTGCTGGATGTCGGCGCCAATCGGCCGCCTGAAAGTGCAAAACTTTCGTGTGCAAGATCGTCACTCCGATGGAGAGCACCGCGGAACATGCCATCTCGTTGCTACCGACATTTATGAGATGGACGCCGCGCATCCGGCCTACGTCAATCCGCTCGAACCTGTCCACCAGGTCTTGAATCTCCCCGAATACAACCAGCGCGCCGTCAGCATCCACGTTTACTCCAAGCCCTTCGACATGTGTGAAGTGTATTACCGCGACCAAGGCACTTACGCAGACGTCCCGCTCCACTACACCAGCGAGTACGGCAAACTCCATCCCGACGAAAAGCTCTTGTAGAGCGCGAGCCCCTGCCCATTACTCGCCCCTCGCCACTGCCTCCCTCCGTGTGTCACAATCTCTGTATGGTTGCTGAACAGCGCGACATCCAGCGGCATGTCCTTTCAAACGGCCTCGTCGTCGTGACCGAGACCATGCGCCATGTCCGCTCTGTTTCCGTCGGTGTCTGGATTCGCAACGGCTCTCGCCGCGAAGCCATCGAGCAAAACGGCCTCGCGCACTTCATGGAGCACATGGTTTTCAAAGGCACCGAGCGGCGCTCTGCCGAATCCATCGCCCGTGAAATGGATTCCGTCGGCGGCATGCTCGACGCCTTTACTTCGAAAGAGCAGATCTGCTTCAACGCAAAAGTTCTCGACGACCACCTCCCGATCGCTTTCGACATCATTTCCGACCTGTGTCTCCGTCCGCGTTTCGATTCCGAGGACGTCGCAAAAGAGCGCCAGGTAGTCCTCGAAGAGATCAAGATGGATCTCGACAATCCGGAATCGCTTCTGCACGAAATTTTCACGCGCGGCTTCTGGCCGGAACATCCTCTCGGCCGCCCGATTCTCGGCACTCCTGACACTGTTCGCCAATTCTCGCGTGAAGCGCTGCAATGCCGCTTCCGCGAATGGTTCGCGCCGAATCATTTGCTGGTCACCGCTGCCGGCAATGTTCCACACGAAACGGTTCTCGAACTTGTACAGCGTGAATTCGGCCATCTAAAACCCACCGGCGGCCTCGATCACCACGATCCGCCGAAGACCAGCGCACCCATCCACGTCGAGCGCAAAAAAGATCTCGAGCAGGTCCATCTCTGCCTCGGCGTTCCGTCTCTTCCCATTGCGCACGAACGGCGATTCGGCATTGCAGTGCTCAACAATCTTCTGGGCGGCGGCATGTCCTCGCGCCTTTTTCAAAACATCCGCGAAAAACGCGGCCTGGCCTACGCTGTATTCAGCGAAATTACTCCGTACTCCGACGCCGGAATGTTCACCGTTTATGCCGGGACCGCAAAAGAAACGATCGGCGAGGTCCTCGATCTCACCCTCGCGGAATTCCGCTCTATGAAGGAATCGCTGGTCAGCGAAGAAGAACTCCTTCGCGCAAAAAATCACCTCAAGGGCTCGCTGATGCTCTCCCTCGAGTCCACCAGCTCCCGCATGTCCAATCTCGCACGCCAGGAACTTTACTTCGGCAAGTTTTATTCGCTCGATGAAATTCTCGCTTCCATCGACGCGGTGACCCGCGAAGAAGTGCAAATCCTCGCCCAGGAATTTTTCCGCACCGAACAAATCTCCGCAACTGTTCTCGGCCCGGTCAACGGCTTCAGTCTCGAACGCTCCCGCCTGGCCTGTTAGAAACTTTGCTGTTCTCCGTTGACGGTTCAGCCGCGCTCTGCCATCATCCTAAAAATTCGCGCCGTTGCCGTGTCAGCGAATTAGGCTCGCTAATTTTGGAGGAACTTCGATCGGCTTGCGCGTTTCCATTCTGGCTTCCGGCAGTTCGGGCAACATTACGTTGCTCGAAACGGAGCGCACCCGCCTCCTGGTCGATTGCGGCCTCGGCAAACGCGAAACGCTGGCCCGCCTCGCTGCCTGCGACATTACGATCGATCAGCTCGACGGAATTCTCATCTCCCACGAACATTCCGATCACTGCAACGGCTTGCCGCAAATGCTGGGTCTCTATAAAGCCCCGCTTTACGTTACCGAACCAACTTTCGATGCGCTGAAACGCGTTCTTCCCGATCGCCTGGAAAAACGTCTGCGTGGGGTCGAGACCGTGCATGCCGGCCAGCATTTCACCATCGGCGATATTGACGTTCACGCCTTCGCCATTCCGCACGACGCCGCCGATCCGGTTGGCTTCACCTTCCGTGCTGCCGGCGTCAAGATGGCCATCGCGACCGACCTCGGCTACATGCCCGAACTGGTGAAAGTACATTTGCGCGATGCGGATTGCCTGGTGCTTGAATCCAATCACGATTTGGAAATGCTGAAGGTGGGTCCCTATCCCTGGGTAGTGAAGCAGCGCGTTCTTTCCCGCACCGGGCATCTTTCGAATCATGCCGTCAGCGAATATCTTGCCGATCCGGAAGGCTTTGATGCGCGCGCCCGCTACCTCGTCCTCGCGCACATCTCACAGGAAAACAATAATCCCGATGTGGTGAAAATTTCCGCCGACCAAGCTTTGGGCTGCCGCCCCGCCGAATCCGCCTTCGCCGGCGAACTGCTCCTCGCCTCCCAGCAAGTTCCACTGAAGCCCCTGCAGCTCTAAGTCGCCGCCGCTTTCTAGCTGCCCCGTTCTTAACGGGCGTTGTTCCTTCTTCGCTCCCGCAACCCCTCTTACTTCGCCAGCACCTTCTCGAAAAAATCCAACGCCCGCGGATCGTCCGACTGTCCCAGCCAGAACATCGCCTGCTTGCGCACTTCCGGATTACGATTGGTCTCCGCCACCTGAATCAATTTTGGTACGCCATCGTCTTTCGGCATCTGGCTCAGCGCAAACACCGCTTTCTTTTTTACCTCTGTGTCGGGATCGTTTTCGATTGCTCCGGTAATCGCGCTCGAAGCCTTCTTGCCGGCTTTCTGCGCCAGCCAGAACAGCGCCTGCCCACGCACGTGTCCGCTGGTGTCCTCATGCGCCATGCGAATCATTTCGTCCACCGCGTTGTTTTCCGTACTGATGGAGAGCGCGAAGGCGACGTGCGCCCGCACATCGCCGCTCGGATCCTGTTTCGCCATGCGCTTCAGCAGTTCGACTCCAGCGGCACCGCGTGCTTCGCCCGCCCAGAACGCCGCTTCCTTGCGCATGGCTTCCGGCTTGTCCAGCGCGACAAAACCGGCCATCGCTTGATCCGCGGACGCATCTTGGTGCATCGCAATTGCCATCAACGCGCCGCGGCTCAGTCGATTGCCGCCCTGTTCATCCAACTCTTTGCTGTCTATAAATCGTTCCAGCAGCTTCACGCTGTCGGCGGCCTTAACTCCGGTCAGCCACGTAATGTGCAGTCCGCCAGCATCCAGAACGCAGCTTTCAGAGACCGCGCGAATTTTTCCGATCTTGCCCCCTTCGCCGCGGAACAGCACCACCAGCGCAGTCGGACTTTCCAGCTTCACGTTTCCGTTCTGCACGTTGTAGCTGTTTTCGCCTTTGTTTCCTTCCAGCCGGCACGGACCGCACTTTCCAGAGTTCCAGTCGCCACCCGGATCTCCGCAGCACATACGGCCATCGCTGCTTACGGCGGGAACGGTATAACCGAGCCACTGTGCTTGCGCCGCGCCCGCGGCCCACGCATCCACTTCCTGCTTAAGCCCCGCTTTCACTTGGCGCTCTTCCACTTTCGCATTGGCGAATTGCGGCTTGCCGTCGGTTTGCGCGTCCAAGCTTGTACAAATTGCGGCGGCCAGCAACAACAGAGCCACCGCTCGTGCTACCAGTCGTTCCATTCTTACTTTCATCGGCAATCCTCCTGCTTGGCGCGAAGTCTTTCTTGGTCACCGATTACTTCCTACTTATTCAACAACTCCATCAAATACTCATTCCCCTCTTTCGAATTCATCAGCGAAAGCTTTTCCACTGCACGCTTCTTCAACTCCGGATCTTTCTCGCTCTTGGCAATCGCTACCAGCCCTTTCGCGTTCCCGCTGATGAAATAAGCGTTCAGAACTTCTTCTTTCAGCTCGCGGTCCGTGTCTTTCGCATAGATCGATTGCAAAACGTCGCTCTTACCCATCAGTCCGAGGTCGCGAACGGCTGCGCGGCGCAGCTCCGGATCTTTATCGGTCTGCGCAACTTGCACCAGCTTGTCGGATTGTCCCGCAAGAAAAAATCCCTGCAGAATTTCCCGTCGTACCTCCGTTGAAGGTTCTGTTTGATACAGCTGCTGCAGTTCGTTCTGGCCGCCGACCAGGCCAAGGTTTCGGATTGCGTCACGCTTCAGACTTTCGTCTTTTTCGCCCTTTGCCAGCTTGAAAAGTTCTTCGCGATTTCCTGAAATCATGTAGCTGCGAATCACTGCGCGCTTCACGCCGGCATCCGCGCTGCCGGTATACACAGTTTCCAGAGTAGCCGCCGCGCGACTGCCGCCGAAGATTCCCAGATACTCCACGGCCTTGCGCTGCAGCTCCGGATTGCTTTGTCCCAGCGCGATTTTTCCCAACGCTTCGCGCGCTTCCGGCGATCCGTTCTGCGCCAGCACGAAAAGCATCTTCGCTTTATCCTTCGGCGACGCCGTTCCAGCCAGCCGTTTTTCGATCATCTGAATTCCTCGCTGCGGATCGCTATTCATCAAACCCTGCAGCGCCAAAGTTTTCAGTTCTTCGTCGCTCTGCGTTTCTGGATTCACTGGGTGCCCGCTCGACTGCCGAACCTCGATTTCCAGCGCTTCCGCATCTTTCTTCCAGCGACTCTGGGGAAATTTGCTTTTGAGACCTGCGATGGTTGCCAGAGCGGTGTCCCGCTTGCCCGACTGATTTTCCGCATACGCTTTCCAATACAAAGCCGCGTCCGTCTGCGGTCCGTTTTTCTGCGCCAGTTCGTCGAATTTCTGCTCTGCCTGCTGGTATTTTCCGTCGTCCAGCGCTTCGCGGCCCGCGTCGTATAGGTCCTGCATCTGGTCCAGCTTGTCCTGCTCGCGATCCTTCTTTTCCTGTTCCCGGTCGCGTTTCTCCTGTTCGCTATCTTTCCTCTCCTGCTCACGGTCGCGCGCTTCCTGTTCCGCATCGCGGCGGTCCTGTTCGCTCTGTTGTACGGCAAAGTGATCGGAGTCCTGCATTAATTCCATGAAAGCGGGCGCATTTTCTCCGGGCACGCTTTCTCTGGGGGATGGTTGCCGTTCATGCGCCCGCGCAGGCGTGGCCAACAGCCCCGCAATCAATCCCGTGACCATTGCTGTTTTCAGTCCGCCTTCCATCTTCTTGCCCCCGTTCATACTTTGTTCCTCGCTTTCGGTGTCGAATCGCTTTGCGCGGGCGCGGATTTATTTCCCGCCGCCTCCGCGCGTAATTCCTGCCGGACCACCCGGACCTTCAACAAAATTCCCTGCGCCGCAATTCGCTTCTGAATCGATTCGAATTGCGCTGGGGTGAGTTCCGTCGGACTGTTGGCAACGTCCAGCAGCACCCGCTGCAATTCGTCCAGCGTGCTGGCGATGGCGTTGTCGCCGCCCTCCAGCGCGGTCTGCCGGTACAGGCGGTTTTCTTCCACCAGGTCTTCGGCGCGCTTCTGTGCAGTCGAAATATTGATCAGTTTCTTCCCGGCATCGCCCGGCTGCGCGTTCGAAAGCTCCATCAGAATCATTTCGGATTTGCCCAGATGCTCGCCCACCGCAACCACCAAAACCCGTTCGCGAATCTTGCCGGCATCGGCAATTTCTTCGCCGCCCCTGCTTGGACCGGTTTTGCGGCCTGCATAAAACGCGAGAATCAGCAACGCTGCCGCAATTCCAACCGCTACTAATCTTCGCGGTGCAAACCACGCACTCCACCCATTCGCGCCCCTTTTCGGAGCATGTTTTGGCAGTCGATTTCGAATCTGCCGCCACACTTTTGCTCCGTATTCTTCGCCCGGATCGGGCACTGGCATCGCATCCAACGCCTGAAATACTTCGTCAATTCGTTCGAGTTCCGCGCGGCACTCGCCACATTCCCGCAAATGCGCCGCAATCGCCTGGCGTCCTTTCATTTCACCTTCCCGGTAGGCAAACAGCTCTTCTTCCGTTGTGTGTTTCATGATTCCGTTCCCACCGCCCTGGCCGCGCCGCGCCCTTCCGCAAAAGGTCTTAGCGCTAGCCGCAATTTCTGTACTGCCCGGAACACGGTGTTTTTCGCAGCGCTGCTGTTTGATTTCAGCACTGCGGCAATTTCTTCGATTGCGCAGCCGTCCCAGTGCCGCATCACGATCGCGGTTCGCTCCGCGGGCGTTAGCGTGTCCAATGCGTCCTGCATTTTTTTCGCGAGTTGCGCGTTTCCGGCTAGCCGTTCTGGCGATGGCGCGGTGTCTTTCAACTTCTCCAGCGGATCACTTTCCGATTCGCCTTCCGCTGCCCGCGAAGGAACTTCCCGTCGCGCATCTTCGTTCTTTTTCTGCCGCAGCCGGTCGATGGCATAGTTCGCAGCGATGCGGTACACCCACGTTCCGAAATTGGCGTTTCCCGCGAACTGCTGCAATTTCTGGTACGCCCGCAAAAACGCCTCCTGCACCACTTCTTCCGCGTCGTGCGAATTTCCGGTCATGCGGTAAGCCACGCGATAAACGTACGCGCTGTGCCGCTCCACAAGCACACGATAGGCTTCGCGCTCGCCAGCCAGTGTCCGCTCCACCGCGGCCGCGTCGCTGATTCCGCCCGCGTCATAGGCGGCAAACGCATCAGCCATTTCGCCACTCTCTCGCATCCTCACGATTAGACAGGTTTTCCCCTCCCCGGTTAGGTCACCGCAATCTGGTTCGTCTCGTAGCGGCTACCTTCAGGTAGCGATTGTTCTGTTCGCATTCTTATTTCGTAGCGGCCGGTCTTCAGACCGGTGGCCCTACGTTGCCGCCAAACCGGAACTCCCCCCGCTATTTCGCTCCGCTGCGTCAAAATACCGTATCATTACAAAGGACTTATCCCCGCACGCACAAAGGGAGCGTACCTTGATTGCACGCTATACCCGCGAAGAAATGGGCCGCGTCTGGAGCGACGCCAACAAATACTGCAAGTGGCTGGAAGTCGAACTGGCCGCCACCGAGACGCTCGCCGAATGCGGCGAAGTTCCGACGGATGCCGCCGCGACAATTCGCGCTCGCGCAAAAGTAGACGCTGTTCGAATCAACGAAATTGAAGCACGCGTAAAACACGACGTCATCGCGTTCACCATGAACGTCGGCGAATCCATCGGCGATCCGGCGGCAGCGCGCTGGCTGCACTATGGAATGACTTCGAACGATGTGGTGGATACCGCGCAGGCGCTACTGGTTCGCGATGCGTCGCGATTGATTGCGGAGGCGCTGGCAAAATTCAGTGATGTGCTGGCGCGGCGTGCGCAGGAGTTTCGGCATACTCCGCAGATCGGACGCACACATGGAATTCACGCCGAGCCAATCACTTTTGGATTGAAAATTGCCAACTGGTACGCGGAAAACCAACGCAACATCGAGCGCTTCGCGGGCGCTGCGGCGCAGATGCGCGTCGGCAAAATTTCCGGAGCAGTCGGCAACGCTTCGCACCTCGGGCCGGAAATCGAAGAGCGCATTTGCCAGCGGCTGGGATTGAATGTTGCGCCCGTCGCATCGCAAGTGATTCAACGCGATCGCCACGCGCACTATCTCAGTACGCTGGCGCTGATTGCCGCGACACTGGAAAAAATCGCCATCGAAATTCGCCATTTGCAACGCACGGAAGTGCGTGAAGCGGAAGAACCGTTTGGCGGCGAACAGCGCGGCAGCTCCGCCATGCCGCACAAACGCAATCCTGTGGTGTGCGAGCAGATCAGCGGCCTCGCGCGCCTCGTGCGTTCGAACATGATCGCGGCGTTTGAAAATATCGGTCTGTGGCACGAACGCGATATTTCGCACAGTTCGGTCGAACGCATTATTCTTCCTGACTCCACAATTTTAATTGATTACATGCTGGCGAAAATGACTGCGGTGATTGCCGACATGCGTGTTTTTCCCGAACGCATGAAAAAGAATCTCGATGCCACGCAAGGTTTGGTTTTTTCCGGACAGTTGCTGCAGGATTTGGTGGAAAAAGGAATGCCGCGCGACGACGCCTACAAAGTGGTGCAGGAAAACGCCATGGCCGCATGGGAAATCGATACCAGTTTTCGCGAACGCGTCGCGAGCGATTCGCGCATCAGAAAATTTCTCGACGCCAAGGCATTGGAACGTGCTTTCGACTTGCGGCGCCACCTGCGCTACGTGGACGCTATCTTCGCTCGGGTGTTCAGCGAAAAACCCACCGGTAAGACCGTCGCTAGCAATAACTAATAGTGCAGCTTTCGTGCTGCAAACATGGAAAAGTAAATGGGTGCCGGCGTTCCTGCTCTGCTTGACTGCCTGCAATCGGCCAGCTCAGAAAGCAGTCCAACACTCGACCGAACAATATCTCGCGGTTCGAGATTCCGTCGGATGCGATATTTAACCCGGGCCAGCGCCTGGCAACTCTGGGGCGTGGCTGGCTACGTTCACGGCTCAATGCAAAACGGCGAAATTCAGGATCGAGCTCGGAGCCTCTCGGCCGCTCGATGATAAAGAGTCTAAGCAGTTTGACATTCAGAAGGGACTCGGCAAACTCGTTGCCGAACCCGGATCTGATCGAAGCGTTCTTTTGAGTGATCTAAAGAAGGCGCTTGAAGCCAAAACGTTGCCCACAAAGAATTCTCGATAAAAGATCCCGAATACGCCGATATTGTGGTCGCGCGCCTTGCCCAAGCTATATAAATGACCGCTCTGCCTCTTTGAGAAAAAACAGAAGCGCCCCGAACGCTTTCGCGATGGGGCGCCCTTTTCACCTCTTCTGATTTCAGCGTGAACTGAACTCAGCTGCGGAGGCGGAAAAGCAAATCGTAAAAGCACCGGTCTGAAGACCCGCCGCTACCACTGCGACTGCGGCTGCAAAACTACGCCCGCCTCGGAAGCGCCCGCTACAAAGTCAAAAACTACTCGACGCGCTGGACGTATCTGGCTTCGGAAGTGTCCACGCGAATCTTATCACCTTCATTGACGAATGGGGGAACCGGAACTACCAGGCCGGTTTCGAGAGTGGCTGGTTTCATCACGGAGCTGGCGGTGGCTTTCTGGATGGTCGGTTCGGTTTGCGTTACCCGCAGATCCATAGTGTCGGGAAGATTGATCCCGATAGCTTTTTCGTCGTGGAATTCCACTTTCACGATGGTGTTTGGCACCAGGTAGTAGGTGGTTTCGCCGAGTTCATCGCGCGACATTTCCATCTGCTCGTAGGTTTTGGTGTTCATGAAATGGAAGCTGTCGCCTTCGCTATAGAGATATTCGAATTCGATTTCGTCGAGGATGGCGCGTTCGACGAATTCTTCGGCGCGGAAGCGATAATCAATCATGGTGCCGGTGCGGAGACTTTTCATTCGCGTTTGCATGGAACCGCGCTTATTGCCCGGAGTGCGATGGTCGGTGCTGAACACAGTGTACAGTTCGTTTTCGTGCAGGATGACCATGCCGGGGCGGATTTGTGTGGCTTTAAGACTGCTCATTTTCGTCCAATACCTTCAGTTTGATTTCGTGGATTCCAACAACCTGTCGCTTTCGGAGGCGGCGTGTTTGGAACGACCCGCTTATGGCGGGCACGAGGCACGCAGAACGGAAAAACGCGTTCCGCGCGAACAAACAGTATAAGTGGCGCTATTCCGTATGGTCAATTGGGCTTCGATGATTCCCCTGTGTGCGAACGAGCCGTTTCAGCCATGATTTTTTCGATTTCGGCGGGATCGCGAGGGAGGCGCTCGCTGAGAAATTCAAAGCCGGTGTCGGTGATCAGGAGGTCATCTTCGATGCGCACGCCAAGATTTTCTTCCGGGATGTAGATCCCGGGTTCGACGGTGACGACCTGGCCCGGAGCCAGCGGCTTGCAATAATCGCCGGGATCGTGAACATCGAGACCGATGTTGTGGCCGAGGCCGTGGATGTAATACTGGCCGAGCCGCTTGCCATGCAGATCTCTGCCGTGGGAGTTAATGTAGTCGTAGGAAATTTTGTAGAGGCTTTTGTCACCGGACTTGCAATAGTTCATGCCCGGTTTGAGGGCGGCGAAGACGGCATTCTGTGCGCCAAGAACGATTTCGTAAATTTCGCGCTGGCGCGGAGTGAATTTGCCGTTCGCGGGGATGGTGCGAGTGATATCGGCGGAATAGCCGGAAAATTGCGCGCCGACGTCAATCACGACGATGTCGCCATCGGCGATGTTGCGCGAGAGCTGGTCGTAGTGAAGAGCTGTGGAATTCGGCCCGGCGCCGACAATGGGAGCGTAGCCTTCGGCCTCGGCGCCGCCCATGGCGTGGACTTCCACCATTTTTGCGCCGACCTGATATTCGTAGAGGCCGGGACGCATCATCTTCATGGCTTCCAGATGCGCATCGAGCGAGAGATTGATGGCTTTCTTGAGGAAAGCGATTTCCCCGGGGGATTTGATCATGCGCAGGGTTTCAATCACGCCGCGAATGTCTTTTAGTTTGACCGAGGGATCGACGAGCTGGAGCCAATCCACAACCGCCTTTTCGTGGGGATAACCGCCGACCTCATTTTCGTAGGGCAGGATAGTGGCGAAGTTGGAATAGACCTTGGTGAGCTTTTCCACAACGGCGCGCATTTGGCCGAACGGTTGTACGGAGGCGAAGCCGGTGCGGGCTGAAATATCCGGATCGGTGGGAGAGAGGCGGACGCCGTTCCATTTTTCTTTGCCGGGATCTTTAGCGGGAAGAAAGAGAATTTCGCGCGGGCCGTCCCAGGAATCGCGAGCTTGCCCAGCTTTCAACGCGGGGAGAATGATCAGGCCGGCCTCTTCTTCGTTGTGACCGGTGAGGTAATAAAAATGATCTTCCTGGGCGAAGATGTAGGCCTGAGAAAGTTCTTCGCGGCCAGTGAACCCCCAAAGAATTACAGGCGCGTCGGCCCGTGCGGCAACGCGCGCGCGACGGGCCGCGTAGACTTCGTTCGGTTCGCGATCGCGGCGTTGTTGAGCCAGCGTGACATTGGGGGCGCAAGCGAGAAAAAGTGCCAGAACGGCCAAGAACAGGGCGCGAAGGTTAGACTGCGGGGCAAATTTCATCCAAAGACCTCGTTGAAGTTGAGAGCAGCCGGATGTTGCGCTAGCCGGAAAGCGCAACGGGCGAGATAGAACGGCAACCGGGCCACGGCGGGAGATTGTATCCGAAGCGAGAGGGATGCGGAAATCGGGAGAGGCCTACCCCCCTGTTTTTTGGAAACCGTGAAGAAACCCATGGCGCTTTCAGCAAAAGAGCCAGCGCGGGTGTTTTTGTGGATCGCTTTGGCCGATCTCGGGGGGGGTTGTCTTTCCGCTCTTTTCAGCTTGCGGCCACGATCAGCCCGTGCGCCGCGTCGGTGGAAATCTGCGCATTGTAGCTCAGCGATAATCCCCCATCGGAGTGGTGCATCACTCGCGCTTGCGGATCGCTCGTGCTCACGCGCGCGTCACTCTTGGCCTTCTCTCCGCTCCTGCCTTCCTGCAACTTCTGCAACTCTTCTGGCGCGCGCTCCAGCCGCTCTGGTTGCTCGCGCCGCGCGAACCCGAGCTTGTCTTGCTTTCGGGCTGGTCTCTTCGTTTTTTGCATCGCCCATCTCGGCCACGCGCCGCCGCGCCCGCTCCAGATGGCCTTCTATCGTTCCTTCCCGTTGATAACTCCGCGTGCTCGCCAGCGCCTGTGAGAATTGCGAGCCGCTAGCGGATCGGCTCCCACCTTCGGCATTGCGCCACGTTGAGCGGCGAGGTCAACGGATCACCTGTTTTGAAACGAATGATTCCGTCGGAGGTGGAACAGAAGCTCCTTCGTCCGGTATTGCTCTGAACGGGTGTGGCAACCGTCACGTAATCGTTGCAGAGGCGTTGATTGCAGACAGAGGTAACGCGGAAATGGAATCCAGACTTGGTACACCAGGCATCGCCGGTGCAGCTTTCGTTCGCTAAATTGCTGTCGAGCAAATCAGCGTGCTCGGGGGAAGGCGGATCATTTCCACGAGGATCGCCGCCCAGCGAGGCGAGATTGGGCGCGTAGCCTCTTTTTGGATAAGTCGATAAATAGACTACCTGAGCGGTATTTACGGATCGGACGCTGCCCAGGGCGCTGGCTTCGTTGGCGGCGATGCGGGAGCGCAGCAAGTTAGGGATGGCAACGGCGGCCACAACCAAACCCAGGCCGACATCGACCGTAGAGCTTCCGCTAGTTTCGCGAATGGTGGTGTCATCGGCATAAACGCCGAGGACTGATGGCGGGCCCTGCCCGACCAGCTTTTCGATTGGTCCTGCCATCTGCGGCGCGAACCTTCGCACTTGCAGCGCTGACATCGCGACGGGATCGCTGAAAATCAGTGCGGAAGCATCGAGCGACTGGCTCGGCGGAAGAGTTGCGAGAAGCGGCTTGGACTTTGACAGCGATTCTCCAGAGCGATGCGATTGAATTGCTTCGGAGGCGGCTTCACGACCTGAAGCCACGATCAGATGGCCATCGGCGAAGGCGTAGGCGATTTTGGTGGTGGTGGTCGAGGAAGGTATGGCGAAGGAATTGTAAGTGATGCCGCCGTCGTCGGCGTGTTGCACTTCCAGATGCGTGGTCGCCAGTAATGTGTCCAAAGTTTGCCGCAAACGGGTCGCGTCGTTGACTTTGAAGATTGCCTTCCAGGCTGGCCTCGTGGGAGTGAGGCTATCCGCTTCCAGTGTGAATTCGCCGGAAAGGTATTTGAGGAGATCGTCCTTCAGCGATAGATTCAACGCTTTTTCAAATTGTGCCAAAGTTGCGAATGGGCTCGAGCTCGAAGCGGGGGCAAAATCCTTCATGTCTTCAAATACCTGTGACGGGTTGGCGAGAGAAAGGGTGAGTCCCATGATTGGCCGGGGCGAGGCGAAATCCAGAGTGCTGAGCGGGGCCGACTTCGCGAGCCAGGATGCGGCTCCGTGGCGCGGCGCAATGAAGCTCAATTCCATTTGGCTGACTGATTTGCCGGCTATCTTTTTGTGGTCCCAAACCAGATATTTCATGTCAGCGAATCCGCTGCGGTGGAAGGCCGATTGTTCCTGCTGCATGCTGGGCGGAATCTGAGCGAGGATTTTGTGCAGATCAGCGGCTCCTAAAACGGTGACGCCGCTTGCGTATTCCTGCAGCACGCGCTGCCCGAAGGGAGTGGAGAGAAATCGTGACGGGCCGTGCTGGTCCAGGTGCGCGCTGAAACTGCGCAGAGCGGCGAGATCGGAAGCTGCGACCACCAAGTCGGGGCGTACCAAAACGAGGAGCTCTTGCGTATGGCCCTGGTCTTTCGTGGCCGCCAGTTCCTGCAGATCGAGCACCCGCACACCGGGTTTCGATTTGCCGGCAAAATGATCGATGGTTTGCTGAAGGAAATTTTTCAGGCCCGGCTTGTGAATTTCCGCAAGGAACACCAGGCTGGGATTGCGGCCTTCGATTGTGCCGGACACGACAATTTCGTCACTGAGATATTCGTGGAATTGATAAAGCTTCTCCAGACAATCTTCGATTTTGGGAGCAGCAGTGGCCAGCTCGCCGCGTTGCCACCAATCGCGTAATACCGGACTCTGTTGTAATTCGTCCCGAAAAATTTTCAGGGTTTGCTGTGCGACATCGCCATAGTTGGGAAACGCGGCGTAGAAAACGGTGGATTCGGGCAATAAAGGCAATAGACGGCTGTCGTTGCGCGCGGATGGACCCTGAATGTTTTGTTGCAGCTTGACGACCAACTGGCCGAACTCAGGCAGTAGACCGGGGTATTGGTTCAGGGACTTCAGGAAGGGCGTTTCGGGCGATTGATCTGCAGGTGTGTCTTGGGCCCGGCAGGCAGAGGCCACGAGAAAGATCGCAGCGATGGTTGCAGCACACTTTAGGAAATAGCGCCGTTTTGACGGCAGAGTCCGCGAGTAGGCCACTGGATTTTGGCTCCTTGCTTGGCTTGTAGGAATGAGGTTGCGCCCCGTTTTTGCCACCATAGCATGATCGGCAGTCGGCAGAATGCTCGTCGGCGCGGAGCTTTAGCGAATAGTTACTGGGAGCTTTCGTGTGCGGGAAGTTTTGGAGTGGAGTTGACGGAGCGAAAAAGCGAAGAGAGATTCCTCGCTTCGCTAGGGAACGACGGGTCTGGGGCCATGGCTATGCCCGGATTGACGGCGCCTAGAAGAATCAGCGCGGAGTGGTGTAGCCGAGCCCGGCCAGAACGCCGCGCATGTAGGCAAAGCTGGCGATTACGCCGGGCAGGGGATCGTCGGGATGAATTTCGTACTCGAGATCCACGAAGCCCCGGTAGGCGATTTCGGCCAGAGCTTGAAACATTTTTGGCACATTCATTTTTCCTTCGCCTACGGCCACCTGGCTTCCCATGTCCTGGAAGTTGGTAAGGTCTTTCATGTGGATGTTGAAGAGGCGGGGTCCGGCTTCGTGGATGGCTTGAACTACGTCGGTGCCGGCGCGAACGGTGTGGCCGACGTCTATGCAGCAGCCGATGCGCGGGTCCAGACCTTTTACAGCTTTCAAGACATCGAGCGGCGACTGCCACAGCTTATCTTCCGGGCCGTGGTTGTGGATGGCGAAGCGGATGTCGTATTGGTGGACGAATTTTTCGATGCGGGGCAGAGTTGCTGGGGAGGGGTCACCGGCGACGATGACTGAGATTCCGGCGCGCTTGGCGTACTCGAATTTGCTGCGAATGTCGGCGTCTTCGTCTTTTTCGAAATAGATGGTTCCGGCGGCGTGGGGCTTGATGCCTGCGGCGGAGTAGTCCGCGAGCGCGGCAGTCTCCTGTTGCGGGTTCGACGGGAAATGATCTTTCACGTCTTTAAGATTTACTTCGGACATATGGAGCTGCTTCAGGAAGCCGATTAACTGCGCGCGATTGAAGTTACGGAAGGTGTAGCTGGCCAGTCCCAAATGGATAGGTGATGTTCTGCCGGTTGATTGTGTTTGCTGGCTTGAACCGAGGATGTCGATTGGAGCGGCGAGTGAGGTTGCCATGAGTGCGCTGGAGCGTAGGAAATCGCGACGTGACCAAGAATTTTTCATAACGGGTAATTACATTTTCCCCGACAGTAAAAGTGGATACCCTCGCGCGTAGTATACACGCGCATCACAGCGGCGACCTGGCTTTGAACAAAAGAGAGATTCCCCTCGCAAAACGCTCGGAGAAGCAGCGGTCCTCGCTTCGCCCCCTCGAAGGAGCGGGGCAGGTAGAATGACGGCCAGGCATAAAGGCTGGGGCTATTTTAATTCGACTTCGATGATTTGGCCTGGGGTCATGCCTACGTTGCCGAGGTTGTGCGTGATTTTGGCGTCCACGAAACGGAAATCGCCGGGGCCGACGCCGTGGGTGGCGGACTGGCCGTCGGGAGAAGTCATTGCCAGATTCATTTCGGTAATCGAGATGATGACGTACGGGCGTGCGTGCGTGTGCATCGGAGATGTGACCCCGGGAGGGAGCACCCAGTTGTAAATGCGGGCGCTGGGATTTTCCGCGGCGACGGCGGCGGCCAGCGCGGGGGAAGGATTTTCGGGGCGCTGCAGAAGTTCGATGTCGAGGACTTCGTAGGGAGTTTTGCCGACGCTGTGGACGCGGTGAGTGTAAGAGGCGTCGGTGAGAGTGAGAGCGGAAAAGTTGCCTGGCTTGGTGGCGGTTTTGGGGCCTTCGGGTTCGTTGATTTTTTGCTGGGTGATTTCGGCGGTGGAGAGTTCGATGGCGACGCGATCGTGGGTGTGAGTGTGGAACTGGGTGCTTTGGCCGGGAGGCAGGGTTAGTTTTAAGACGATGACCGAGTCGTTCTGGAAGAGGACTTTGTGTAGCGGCTCGGCTTCTACGGGGATGGAGGTCTGCGAAGAGGTTTGTTGCGCGACGAACATCGCCGGCAAAACTAACAGAGAGACTAAACCCATTTTCATGTTGAAAACTCCTGAACGCAGACCGTGCGGGAAGAACAGGCAATATCGTACACCGCTTTTTGCGAGGGAAGACTTTGGGGATTGACAATTTCGCCCAGCACACAATCGAAGAGAGATTCCTCGCTTCGCTAGGAATGACGGCGAAGAAAATCTGAGCAGAGTTGCAGGCCCCCGGGCAAGCTGGGGCGCAGCATGCTGCGCCCCTACGGGGAGACGGCGACATTGGCGCGTGCGCGGAGCTTAGAAGCCGGGGGCGCCGGAGGAGGCGGGGCGCATTTCTGGGGCGTTTACGCCGAAGCGGAGGTGGGCGAAGTAGGTTTGGCCGAGGGACATGAAGCCGGTGTAGAAGTAGCCCCAGACGAAGAGCAGGAGGAAGGGAATGGTGGCGAAATTCTGGTTGGTGATGGCGTAGATGACGGTGCAGGCGAAATAGAATCCGAGGAAAATTTCCGCGTAGGGCATCCAGCCGGCTTTGTTGCGATATTTCTTGGCGACGAAGGTGTCTTTTTTGCCTTCGATTTTGAATTTTGGCGTGCGGGCGAATTCGCTTTTTATGCCGAAGATAGCTTCGAGAACCGCTTTGGCGTTGCGGATGGAGATACCGATGCCGGTGGCCATCACGAACGGCATGTAAAAAAAAGTGCGGTACCAGGTTTTGGGGCGAAGCTCTTTTTGCGCGACTAGATAGAAACTGGAAATTGAGCAAGTGGAAGCCAAAAAGAGCGGCAGGTCGATCAGCAGCATCTGAAACCAGCCTTGGTAGAAGCGAACGATCATGGCGGGAAGTAGCATCGCGGAAAATAAAACCATTAATGGATAGCTGATGTTGGCGGTGAGATGGAAAAAGGCTTCGGCTTTGACGTGCCAGGGGGCGTTCGAACGAAAGACCTGCGGAAGAATTTTTTTTGCGGTCTGCATCAGGCCCTTGGCCCAGCGGGCTTGTTGAGCTTTGAAGCCGTTCATGTCCACGGGGAGCTCGCTGGCACATTCGATGTTTGGAAGATAGAGAAACTTCCAGCCCTTGAGCTGCGCGCGGTAGGACAAGTCGGTGTCTTCGGTGAGGGTGTCGTGCTCCCAGCCGCCGGCGGAGTCGATGGCGGCGCGGCGCCAGACGCCTGCGGTGCCGTTGAAATTGAAAAAAGTGCCGCGGCGGGAACGGGCGCCGTGTTCGACGACGAAGTGGCCGTCGAGCAAAATCGTTTCGACTTGCGTGAGCAGCGAGTAATCGCGATTAAGGTAAGTCCAGCGCGTTTGCGCCATACCGATGGCGGGATTCTGGAAATAGGGAACGGTGCGGCGAAGAAAATCGGATTCGGGAATGAAGTCGGCGTCAAAGATGGCGACGAATTCGCCGCGCGCGGTTTTCAGTCCATTTTCGAGAGCACCGGCTTTGAATCCTTCGCGGTTGCTGCGATGAATGTAGTTGATGGGAACGCCTTGCGCGGCGTGGCGTTCGACGCAGCCGCGGGCGACTTCGCGAGTTTCGTCGCTGGAGTCGTCGAGGACTTGTATGTCGAGAAGCTCGTACGGATAATCGAAACGCGAGACGGCTTCGACGAGACGTTCGATGACGTAGCGTTCGTTGAAAATGGGAAGCTGCACGGTGACGCGCGGCCATGCGGTGACTTCAGGCGGAGGGCCGGGAACGTTCTTGCGGTATTTGTAGTAGTCGTAGACCAGCCAGTAGCGATGCAGGCCGTAGATCGCCAGGATCGTGAGCACGATGAAATACGGAATCATCATCATCAAGTCGAAAGCGTTGACGTGGTAGATGCCGGAGAAGGTGCGGTCTGTGGCCTTGTGCCAGTAGTTTGAGATGGGATTCTGGGCAAGGAGCCAGATGCTGGAAAAGAGATTCATGGAGGCATTTAGTTTACGAAGTTTGAGCAGAGCGCGCTAGGGGAGCGGGGAGCAGCGAGAATTTGTCGCTGCTAGAGCAGATTATCGTGTTGCTCGCTCTAGTGCTGAAGCTAATGATTCAGGGCATTTTGAAGGATGGCTCCCTCGGCTCGTTAGGAGTTCTGGTGGGTTTTATCGGTGCAGTGCTGATGCCTTGGCCGCAAAACACGATCACCTACTACGTAGGCACCACTTTGGTAACCCCCACGATGAATTCGTATCAGCACCCGGAGAGAGTTGGAATCAGGAAATCGGAAAATAACCACACCACTTGGAAATCGCTCCGGGCAGAACAGCTCCAACTTGCTCTTTGAAGATAAGGCATAATCGCGCGGCGATGATTGAGGCAAGAACTACGGGCAGTAAAAACCGGCTGGGGGAGATTGCGTTTGCGTTTCTGCGGCTGGGATTTATTGCCTTTGGCGGGGCGGTGGCGCATATCGCGCTGATGGAGGAGGAATTTGTGCGGCGGCGTGGATGGTTGAGCCGCGAGGAATTTGTGGATCGTGTAGGAGCCGTGAACCTGCTGCCGGGGCCTAGTTCGACGGAGATGGCGATTTATCTGGGGCAGTTGCGCGGGGGATTTCCGGGACTGTTGATCGCTGGAACGGCGTTTATTTTGCCGTCGGCTTTGCTGATGGGCGTGATGGCCTGGGCGTATGTGCGGTATGGCGCGTTGCCACAGATTGCCGGCGTGTTGTGGGGAGTGAAGCCGGTGGTGGTGGTGCTGATCGCGCAGGCGGTTTGGTCGCTGGGAAAGACGGTGCTGAAATCGCGGGAGTTGATGGTGATTGCGGCGATTGTGCTGGGGCTGGCGGCAATGCATGTGGCGACTTTGGCGCTGTTGATTGGGACGGGAGTGGCGTGGATTGTGGCGAATCGGTTTGGGCTGAGCCGTGATCCGCAGAATGGAATTGCGGCTGTGGCGGGTGGTGCTGCGGGAGTTGCGAGTGGAGCGGCAACCGCGGCGGCTACGACTACCGGTGTGTTTGTTTATTTTTTGAAGATTGGGGCGCTGTTGTTTGGCAGCGGGTATGTATTGTTGGCGGTGCTGCGCGAGGACCTGATCACGCGGATGCATTGGCTCGCGGAATCGCAATTGTTCGATGGAATCGCAGTGAGCCAGGCGACTCCCGGGCCGTTTTTTACAGTGGCGACATTTTTGGGATATGTGCTTTCGGGATGGCGAGGCGCGGGTGTGGCTACGGTGGGAATGTTCATTCCTGCGTTCTTGTATGTGTCGGTGACGGCTCATGTCTTGCCGCGGGTGAGAAAATCTCCGACGGCGGGCGCGTTTTTGGATGGGGTGAATGCGGCAGCGGTGGCGTTGATGGCGTTGGTGGGATTTCAGTTTGCGCGGGAGGCGGTGGTGACACTGCTGGCGGTAGTGATTGTGGCAGTTGGCGCGCTGCTGGCGTTTCGCTTTCGCATGAATTCGGCGTGGTTGATTTTGGGCGGGGCGGTTTGTGGGTTGGTGGCGAAGATTGGCGGATGGGTGTAAGAGAGGGCGAACCGGTTAGAGTCGACATCTTGCCTCCCTTACGGTCAAGAGGTTAAGGGATCAGCACGATTTTGCCGAAGGCGCCGCTGGGTTTCATAACGTCGATGTGGGATTGCGCGGCGTCTTTCAGCGGGATTTCGGCGCCGACGACCGGGCGCAGTGTGCCATTTGCCAGGCCGGCGTTGATGCCGGCGTGAATGTCGGTGGCTTCGGCTTCGGTGATGGCCCATAACGTGAATCCGAGAACCGCGGCACGGCGGGCCATGATGTCGCGCGGAGTGACGGTGACATCGCCCCGGCTGCCAATGACGATGACTCGACCGAATTGCGCGAGGAGTTTCAGATCGGCGCCGAGATTCACGTTGGCGAGCATTTCGAGAATGATGTCCACGCCGCGGCCGCCGGTGGTTTTCATGATTTCGTCTTTGTAGGCAGCATTCGAATGGTCGAAAGCCTGATGCGCGCCTTCGCGCTTTACGAGCTCGAGGCCTTTTGCGGTTCCAGCGGTGCCGAAAACCGAAAGGCCGAGTGCGCGTGCAATTTGCAACGACGCAATGCCAACGCCGCCGCTGCCTCCGTGGACCAGAACGGTTTCGCCGCCGTGCGCTTTCGCTTGATGGTGAATGGCGTGGTACGCCGTGCCATAGGGGATGAAGACGCCGGCGCCTTGTGGGAAAGAAATGCGATCGGGTAAGGGAAAAACTTGCGACTCGAGCGCCAGCGCCCACTCGGCGTAGGTGCCGGATAGACTTTTCGCTACGTAGACGCGCTCGCCTGGTTTAACTTTTTTCACGCCATCGCCGACGGAGTCGATCACGCCCGCGCCATCGGTGCCCGGCGTGTAAGGAAGCGGCGGGAGCACCGCGTAATGGCCGGTGCGAGCGTAGGTGTCGGCGGGGTTGACACCGGCTGCGTGGATTTTAACTAGTACTTGGCCGGCGGCGGGCTTGGGTGTGGGGAGTTCTTCGAGCTTGAGGACTTCAGGACCGCCGAATTGACGGACGAGAATGGCTTTCATGTTTGCTCCGCCGAAATAAGTCTTGAAAAAGCAGCCGGGCTGAAGCCCGGCCCTACATAAGGCAGTACCAGAATCGAAAAACGAAACACCCACTGGAAATACGCGACCGTCAAAATGCGACGCGGCGCGAACAACTAAAAATGATCGTCCACGGCGACGGCGGCGTGTGGTTCGATCAGGCCTGCTGTTTTGCCCCATGCGGTGGTCTGCCAGTTGTCCTTGCCTTTTTTCAGCGGAACCCAGGGGGGCAGAGATTGATTGAGATACGACGCCAGCGCGAAAATATACGGTTCGTACATGCGGCGCAAATCGATCAGACGCTGGTCGGCGGCGGCGTCATCGTGCAACTTTAAACCGTGTTGCGCGAGAACGTCACGAATGTGCTGGAGCGCGGGAAGCGGCAGGCGGTCGGTCGCAAGTTCTTTCGGCGAAGTGTTGAAGACTTGCGAGAGATCCACGACGGCGTGGCGCGCGATGGCGAAGGTAAGCTCAGCTTGCCGTTCACAAGCGCCTTCGATGCCGACCATGATCAACGCGCAGGAATCCAGGATAGCGGTGAGCGAGGCGATCCAGGATTGGTTGTCGTGCTGCGAACGAAAAAATGCGAGCACCGGATAAGAGAGATGGCTCTCCATGAGTTCGGCGCACCAGAGTTCCCATTCCTTCAGAAGTTCGCGCAGCGCTTCCTGTCCATGCGGGTAGCTGTGACGGCGAAGAAGTTCGCCGGCGGTTGGCGGCGTGCCGGCGCGTGAGTCGAGCAGCGAAATGCTTACCTCGCGCTTGGAAAATGAACCGTAGATGAACGGGAGATAGCCGATGACTCCGGCGAGGAATCCGAAGCCGAGGCCGCCTTCGACTACGACCAACGCACGGGCCATTCCGGAACGCGGAACCACGTCGCCGAGACCGAGTGTAAAGAAAGTTGTGCCGCTCAGATACGCATCTGTCCAGAAGCTTGGCGCCATCCCAGCGACGTTAAGAGCGGAGCCTGCACCGTACTGCATCAGCCCGAAGCTCAGCACCAGCCCTACGGCCCAAACGGCAACGAGAATGAGCAGTGAGAGCGGACCGAAGATACTGAATGCCGATTCGCGGACTTTACGCGCAGGCACTAAACGAGCGCAGAATCGCCACACCATCCACAAATTTTTGTAGAAAAGTCGGCTCAGCCGAAAACGACGCGTCACGCGACGCGGCAGGATGATGACCTCGAACGCATCCCATACGACGATGATCAGGATGGCGATGCCGACGAGAAACGCGGCTGGAGAAATGAGCATGTGCGGAATTGTACCTGATCGATTGGCGGTTGGGTCGCGGCGATCAGCTGTTCAGTTTGGCGCTCACGGAAATCTCGGCTTTGAAAAGTTTTGAGACCGGGCAGCCGGTTTCGGCGGCTTTTACGGCGGCGTCGAATTTTGCTTTGTCGGCACCGGGAATAGTGGCGACCAGGTCGAGGTGGCTCTTAGTGACGGAAAAGCCTTCGCCAACTTTATCGAGGGTGATTGTTGCGGTCGTTTCCAGTTTTTGCGCGGTCAACCCCGCGCCGCCCAGCTGCGCGGAAAGCGCCATGGTGAAACATCCGGCATGTGCGGCGGCGAGAAGCTCTTCCGGATTCGTGCCAATGCCACTTTCAAAGCGCGAGTGGAACGAATAGGCGGTTTGTTTGAGTACGCCGCTGTCGGTGGACAGGGTGCCTTTGCCTGATTTCAGATCACCTTGCCAGACTGCGGAAGCTTTGCGCTGCATGATTACATCCTCCAGTGAAAATTATGAATGCTTTGAATCTACCGATTCGATTCGCGCGGCAGCGTTCCGGGTATATTAGCAAGAGATTCGGCTGACCACATACTTGCACAGAATGCATTCTTCACTACGATCGCTTGCGCACCGGCCGTGGGATTTGCCAATGGGTCCGTGGGTGATGGCGCAAGAATGGCACGACTTGCTTTTCGCGCATTGGGCGATCGCGCCGGAGACGCTTCGGAGACTCGTTCCCGCGAAACTCGAACTCGATACGTTTAACGGGCAAGCGTGGATTGGGATGGTGCCGTTCACGATGTCCGGGGTGCGGCTGCGCGGAACGCCGCCGGTCCCGGGGCTTTCAACATTTAGGGAATTAAATGTGCGCACCTACGTTACCGCGGGGGGCAAGCCGGGAGTGTGGTTTTTCAGTCTGGATGCGGCGAGCGTCCTGGCAGTTGAGATCGCGCGGCGCTGGTTTCATCTTCCGTATTTCCACGCGCGAATGAACTCGAGAGCAAAGTCAGAGGGAATCGAGTATTTCTCGCGCCGCGATGATCGGCGCGGAGGCACTGAACAACTGCAAGTGAGTTACAACGGCAAAGGTTCGTGGTTCGAAGCGAAACCCGGAACGCTGGAGTATTTCTTGACGGAACGGTATTGCTTATATGCGCAGAAGCCGGGCGGCGAATTGCTGCGTGGCGAGATTCACCATGCGTCATGGCAGTTGCAGGAGGCGCAGGCGTCGTTCGCTGTGAACACAATGACGGAAAATCTCGCTATTCAAACCTCGGGACCGCCTGCGAGACTTCATTTTTCAAAATTACAGGAAATGATTGCATGGGCGCCGCAGAGGGTTGACGTCTAGTATCACCATTTGTGGAAAACGAAAAAGACACCCAAGACCAAACACGCAGCACCCAGGCCATAGTTCCACTTCAATTTTTCGCCGAGATAGGTGACGGAGAAGACCGCGAACACGGTTAAGGTAATCACTTCCTGGATGGTCTTGAGCTGCGCGGTGTTGAATTCGTAGGAGCCGATGCGGTTTGCCGGTACCTGGAAACAATATTCGAAAAATGCGATGCCCCAACTGGCAATAATTACTTTCCACAGCGCCTCGCTACGGTATTTCAGGTGGCCATACCACGCAAAGGTCATGAAAATATTTGAGACGGTCAGTAGGAGAATAGTGCGCATGTTTTTCGTGAGCTCCCGCGACCAAGAGTTGTAGAAATTGGTCGAAACATAATTAGCCTGTTGCGGCAAGGGAATTCTGCTATTTGCGGTGCGACGCAGGCAAATCAAACATTGAGAGTGAGCGAAACAAGGCCCGCCGGCGTGATGGGGGCGACGGGCGGCATCTTCGAACGATCCACCGGACGATAGAGAGTGTCTCGCTCGACGGGGACGCGGCCCGCGGCGCGAATCAGGCGTTCGAGTTCGGCGCGTGGCGTGAACTCGGAAGTTTTTGCACCAGCGTCGTGATAAATCTTTTCTTCGACTACGGTGCCGTCGAGATCGTTGGCGCCGAAGCGCAACGCGATCTGCGCGATGCTTGGCGTGAGCATGATCCAGTAGGCCTTGATATGTTCAAAATTATCGAGCATCAGGCGCGAGACGGCGATGTTGCGGAGGTCGAGATAGCCGGTGGTTTTCGGGATATGCGAGAGCGGCGTGTTGTCCGGGTGAAACGCCAATGGAATGAACGCCACGAATCCGTGTGTCTGGTCCTGCACTTCGCGCAGCTTGACCAGGTGATCGACGCGTTCTTCTTCGGTTTCCACGTGGCCGTAGAGCATGGTGGCGTTGGAAGGTAAACCGATTTCGTGGGCTTTTTTGGCGGTATTCAACCAAACCTGTCCGCTGACTTTGTGGTCGCAGATGATTCGGCGCACGCGAGGATGGAAAATTTCCGCGCCGCCGCCGGGGCAGGAATCCACGCCGGCTTCTTTCATCCGGCGCAGCGTTTCTTCGATCGAGATTCTTGCGATGCGTGAAAAATAATGAACTTCGACCATCGTGAAGGCCTTGAGATGAACGCCGGGGCAGCGCTGTTTTAGTCCGCGAATCATTTCCAGAAAATAATCGAATGGCAGATCGGGATGCAGGCCACCGACAATGTGAAACTCCGTTGCGCCTTCGCGAACACCCTGCTCGGCGCGTTGATATATTTCTTCTAGCGCGTATGTGTAGGCGCCCGGCGAGTTGGGATCGCGGCCAAACGCGCATAGCTTGCAATGAGCCACGCAGACGTTGGTGGGATTAATGTGGCGATTGACGTTGAAATAAGTGACGTTGCCGTGTTTTTTTTCGCGCACGTAGTTGGCGAGCCAGCCGACAGCGAGCAAGTCCGGCGAACGGTAAAGTTCGATGCCATCTTCGAATGCGAGGCGCTCGCCGGCTAAAACTTTGTCGGCGATAGGCCGCAACTTCGCGTCGGTGAGAATCAGTTCGCTCAACAGCTTCAGCCTTCTCCGATACTTTTCTACGATCTCAACGAATTGGATGCCACTCTTAAAGGCGCCGCTACAGCGGTGATTCGCGGCGAACCGTTCGAACCTTTCAAACTTTCCAGAGCGCTGTCGCGGCTCCCCAGAAGAGCAGGAACGAAATACTAATATAACCGTTCATGGCGAAAAACGCAGCGTCCAGCTTGCTTAAATCGTCGGCTTTTACGAGTGAGTGTTCGTAGGCAAGCATTGCGGCCACCACCGCGATGCCAGTCCACGCCGGCCACGGCAGCGCGAAACTTGCTGCCAGCAACGCGAGAAGCGCGACTACAAAGATGTGCATCACGCGCGCGAACAGAAGCGCAGTCGCGATTCCGAATCTTTTGGGTATGGAAAACAGTCCGGCGTGCTTATCGAAATCCACATCCTGGCAGGCGTAGAGCACGTCAAAGCCGCCCACCCAGAGCGTGACTGCAGCGCAAAGCATCAACATGCGCAGATCGAGATGCCCTGTGACCGCGATCCATGCGGCGGCGGGAGAAATGCCGAGCGCAAATCCCAGAAAAAGATGCGACCAGTTGGTGAAGCGTTTGGTGTAGGAATAGAAAAACAAAATGGCCAGTGCGAGGGGCGCCAGCTTCAGTGCCAGTGGATTCAATTGCCGGGCTGCGATGAAAAAGATCGCGGCTGCCGCCAAAGTGAAAATCCAGGCGAAGCTGGTGGAGAGAGCTCCCGTTGCCAGCGCTCGTTGTGCCGTGCGCGGGTTTTCTTTGTCGTAGCGTACGTCAGCGATGCGGTTGATGGTCATGGCGGCGCTTCGAGCGGCGACCATGGCGACTACAATCCAGAATATCTGTCTTAGCGAAGGCCAGCCGTGCGTTGTGAACCGTGCTGCAAGCAATGCGCCGGTGAGTGCAAAAGGTAGTGCAAAGATCGAGTGCTCGAACTTGATCATTTCGAGGACAGTGCGCAGGCGATTTATCGATGGCGTTGGCATGTTGAATTTAACGCAGAGTTCGCGGAAAAGCGAAACGCGAACGCACAGCGAGCTTTCGCGCTACGATCATGCTTTGACTTCTTTCGCGGCGGCTGAGCCAGTCCAGCGGAACATCGCCTCTTGCCGCAAATCCATTTGCGCGAGAACGCGGCAGACGTATTGCGTGACCAGATCGTCGATGGTTTTCGGCGCGTGGTAGTAGGAGAGAATCGCGGGCATAATCACCGCACCTGCTTGTTGCGCGCGAAGCATATTTTCCAAGTGGATTCGGCTGAACGGCGTGTCCCTCAGGCACAGAACGAGTTTGCGCCCTTCTTTCAGCATGACGTCGGCTGAGCGAGCGAGAAGATCATCGCACGCCCCTGCAGAGATTCTTGCAAGCATGCCGACGGAGCAGGGAATTACGGCCATCGAATCGACTGCGTAACTGCCGGAGGCGATTGCAGCGCCAACGTCTTTATTGGAAACGAGCGCAATTTTGCCGGAAGCACGACCAAGGATGCGCTGCACCAGTTGCTCGGGATTGCCGGAGGCAATCATCAATTCTTCGGCAAAAAGTCGCAGCCCGGTTTCGGTGACGACCAGATGAACGCGCTCGACGCGCGAATCGGAGTCGAGCAGTGCCAGCATTTTTTGCGCGAGCACCGCGCCGCTTGCCCCGGTCACACCTACAGTAACGATTTTTTTGCCGTTTCCGTGCATTTTTCCCCGCGGATAAATTCAGTCTCGCAGCCGACTGGTGGCAAGTCAAGCGGCGGCGCGCATGCACTGCAGTGATAGACTTCTTATGCGGCAATTACGATGAACTCTCAGGAACTCTTGAAACTTCTGGAATTGGTGCAATCCGGCAAGCTCGCGCCGGCAAAGGCGATCGAGCGGCTGAAACACTTACCATTCGAAGACCTGGATTTCGCGAAGGTGGACCATCACCGCACCCTGCGGCAGGGATTTGCCGAAGTCATTTTCGGCAACGGGAAAACTCCCGAGCAGATTGCAAAGATCGTATGGGCGATGCTGGCGAAAAAAGATAGTGAGCACAACATTCTAATTACGCGAACCGATGCCAAGACATTCTCTGCCGTAAGGCAGGCGGCGGGAAAAGAATCGCGGCTTGCAAAATTTCATCCACTCTCCGGCGTGATCACGATCGAGCGCGACAAAAAGATCGTCGGCAAGGGAACAATTCTCGTTGTTTCCGCGGGAACCAGCGATATTCCGGTTGCCGAGGAAGCTTTGCTGACTGCGCGCGTCATGGGAAATCATGCCGAGCATCTTTACGACGTTGGCGTGGCGGGAATCCACCGGCTGCTGGAAAATCGCTCGGCGCTTGCGGGCGCCCGCGTGATTATTTGCGTGGCGGGAATGGAAGGCGCGCTGCCTAGCGTGGTTGGTGGTTTGGTTGCCGTGCCCGTGATTGCGGTGCCGACGAGCGTGGGCTACGGAGCAAGTTTTGGCGGAGTCGCGGCGCTGCTGGGAATGCTGAACTCCTGCGCTTCAAACGTGACCGTCGTCAATATTGATAACGGATTCGGAGCTGCCCGCGTTGCGTCCTGCATCAATCGCCTGTGGGAAAAAATATAAAGGTAAAAAGGTGCAAGAGTATAAGAGTTGCAAGAGCGAAAAAGTGCAAACTTGACTGATTTTGCTTCGCTGAAGGCTTGCGGATTGTACGCTACATTAGTTCATTCTTCAGCAGAACTTTCATCACAGCGGATTTTTGTGCGAGGGCCATCGCAGCCGAAGCCTCTTGCAACGGAAAGGTACGGGTGATCAGCGCGCGCGGATCGACTTTACTCGATTCTAGAAGCGAGATGGCTTTGTCGAATGGGCCGCAGCGCGATCCGATCAGGGTGAGTTCTTTCACCACGATTGGCCAGGTTTCGACGGGCGCCGCTCCGTGGAAGGTTGATTTCAAAACCAGCGTACCTCGCGGCTCGGTCATTTGTTGTGCCAACGCCAGCCCAGCCGGCGATCCGGTTGCTTCGACCAGCAGTGCAAAACTTTCCCTCACGCGCTTAAAGTCACTGGCGTTGCCGCGGACCACTTTCGTTTCGATTGCTGCGCGCCGTGCCAGCGCTAATTTCTCTCGATGTTTGCCGTACATCACCACGCGCGGCAGCGCCGTCCGCAAAACGCGCGCGATCAGCTGCGCCAGCTTGCCATCGCCGAGCACTGCAGCTTCGCGGAATTGTTTCGCGTCGACCTGATCCAGAATTTCGCGCGCAGCTGCGAGCGGTTCCACGAAAACCGCCATTTCGTCGCTGATCGAATCGGGAATAATGTGCAAATTTTCAAGAGGCAGCGTCAGGTATTCTGCGAACGCGCCGTCATGCGCCACGATGCCCAGGACTTTGCGGCGCTCACAATGGCGCGTCAGGCCACGTTTGCAAAACCGGCAAAGCGGCCGGAAGCCGAGCGCGCGACAGGCGACATTGATTTCGCCGGCGACTCGTTTCCCGATCCACCGTTTCTTCACCGCCGCGGAAACGCCAGCCACTTCCTGCACTTCGCCTACGAATTCATGTCCCGGGGTGCCATGGAAATTGTGGTAGCCGCGCAGGATTTCCAAGTCCGTATTGCAGATACCTGCCATGCGAACGAGGAGCAACGCCCAGCCCGGGCGCAGATTCGGAGTACTGACATTCGTTCGCTTTAAGTTGTGATTGGTTACGACAAAGGCCAGCAAGCGGAACGCAATCCTTTCAGCGTTAACGTGAAGTTGCCATATTGGTGTGCATCACGCGCGCAATTCTAAACATTTCCCGTGAGGCGCAGACGCCTTAGAGCCAACTGTGATCACCGGAGCGCCGCCGCCAGGGTCTCGGCAAGCGCCGCCTCCTGGTTTACAAAGACCGTACGCAGATCAATCACCAGGCGGTCGTCATCGATCCGCGCAATAACCGGCGTAGGACCCGGTCCGCGACGCAGCCGCTGTTCCGTCTGCGATGCGGAGTAGCGCCGGCTTTTGATGCGAATAACTTTTGTCGGAATCCATTGCGCCGGGGTTGAGCCGCCTCCGGCAAGAGATTCGCCATCCGCGATTTCCAGATCCAATTCGTTCATGGAAAGCGAAGGCGTCAGTTCACGGATAAAATTCTGGCTACGCTTTTCCATTTCCTGCGCGCTGATGCGAATCATCGCCAGCGTAGGCACCTCGTCCAGTGCTCCTCGTTGATAAGCAGCCAACGTCACCTCCAACGCGGTGATCGTCAATTTGTCCACGCGAAGCGCGCGAAACAGTGGATGAGGGCGAACGCGCTGCACCAATTCTTCTTTTCCGGCAATGATTCCAGCCTGAGGTCCGCCGAGCAATTTGTCTCCGCTGAACGTCACCACGGAGATGCCCGCTTCCACGCTCTGCCTAACGGTCGGTTCATTGATGCCGTATTGCGAAAGGTCCACCAGACAACCGGAGCCAAGGTCTTCAATCAATGGAAGATTGGCGCGGCGGCTGAGCGCGACGAGTTCAGCGACGGCTGGCTTTTCCGTGAATCCCGACATCTGAAAATTCGACGGGTGCACGCGCAACAGCAATTGCGTTTTGTCGGTGATGGCATTTTCGTAATCCGCAATGCGGGTGCGGTTGGTAGTGCCGACTTCGCGAAGGACTGCACCGCTTTGCGCCATCACTTCGGGGATGCGGAAACCATCGCCGATCTCGATCAACTCGCCGCGCGAGACAATGACTTCCCCGTTTTTTGCCAGCGCGCTGAGAACCAGCAGGATCGCTGCGGCACAGTTATTCACCACAATCGCATCTTCGGCGCCGGTCAGCCGGGTAAGAAGTTCCACCGTATGCGCGTCGCGTTTTCCGCGCGTTCCAGCTTCCAGGTCGTACTCCAGGTTCGAATAATGAATCGCGGTGTGGCGCAGCTCGTCCAGGATTGACGGAGCAAGCGGCGCACGTCCGAGATTCGTATGCAGCACGACTCCGGTGGCGTTGATAACCGGTTGCAAGGTTCGCGAAAGAATGCGTTCGACTTCGCGCGCAATGACGTCTTCCAGATCGGAGGGAATAATGGGAATCACCGAAACGCCTTTTTCGCCGGTTATTTCTGCGCGAATGCTGGAGAGAACTTCGCGGGCCACTTCGACCAGCAACTCGCGCGGAATGCGTCCGGCAAGTTTTGCCATGCGCGGCTGGCGAAGCAGTTCGTCCACCGAAGGAATCTGCCGCAGCAATTCAGATGTTTCGGGGGCCAGCGAACGTTTTGCGCGAAAATCCATTTTCGTATTGGAGCATAGGCGGGCCGAGCGAGCAATGCGAACAATCGAGCGACCTGTCCGTTGGTACGGGTAGGCGGCGACCGCGAACAGTTTGCCTTCGGCGTACTGGAACCGACGAGCCGTTGACGCACCGCCAGCCGCCCTCCTAACATGTAAAACGAGAGAGACTGTTGCCTTGGCCACTATCGACGAAGAACTCGGCGCACTGGAACGAGATATCCGACAACTGAAGATCGAATACGATCAATTCTTTGGCGGAGGCCGTAAACGTCCGCCTAACGAAATTGAGTGGCGCATCGAATTGATCGTCAAGAAGTACGGCGAACGTGCCGGCGACATGAAGTATGGCCAGCGCTTTCGCTACAACAACCTCACGCAGACGTACGCGAAGTACAAGGATATTTTCCGCAAGCGGACCAGACAAAAAGAAGAAGGTACGGTGCAGCGCCACTTTGGCGCGGCCGCAAAGGCAATTGAAGCGGAACGGGCGCAGCGGCTGGCCGAAGCGAACGCGCGTTATAACACCGCTGTTGCCGATGCATCCACTTTCCGCATGACCTGCTCGGAACCGGAACGCGAAACGGAAAAAGTCGAGAGATTGTTTCAGGCGTTTGTGGAAGCAAAAAAGGCCGCCGGCGAAGACATCGCGCGTTTGACGCACGCCGGCTTCACCGAATTCGTTCGTAAGAAGACCAAGGATCTGCAGCGGCAGAAAAACTGCAACGAAGTCGAGTATGTCGTAGAAATTGTTGATAATCAGGTCAAGCTCAAAGCGCTGGTTAAGGCTTAGACGCACTCTTGGTTCTTCCCGAAAAAAGTTCTTCCATGAAGTTTCCACAGTTCACAGCTTTTCGATTCGCTCCGCAACGCTTACACTGAATGCTTTCTGATCTTATGTGCGTGATGACGGAGGATTCGACATGGCCGTGGAGCGGGCGCTGATCAGCGTATTCGATAAGACGGGAATTATGGATATTGCAAAGCGTCTCGCCGCACTGAACATAGAAATTCTCTCCACCGGCGGCACCGCGAAGCTGCTGCGCGATTCCGGCGTCGCGGTGAAAGACGTGTCGGAATTTACCGGTTGGCCGGAAATGCTAGGCGGCCGCGTCAAGACGCTGCATCCGAAAGTTCACGGAGGCTTGCTCTATCGTCGCAATCTTGCGGATGACCAGAAGCAGGCGAAAGAACACGGCATTGCACCAATCGATCTGGTGATTGTGAATCTATATCCGTTCGAAGCGACCGCAGCGAAAACGGACCTGAACGCGGAAGAACTTATAGAAAATATCGATATCGGCGGACCGACGATGTTGCGTTCCGCGGCAAAAAATTGGGAAAGCGTTACGGTAGTTACCGATCCCGCAGACTACGATCGGGTTGCGACTGAACTTGAAGCCGACTGCGACACCGCTCCGGCTACACGTCTTGAACTGGCGCGAAAAGTTTTTGCCGCCACTTCGCGTTACGACGGAATGATTGCCACCGAACTGGAACGCTTGTCAGTTTCGCCCGGGCATCCCGCGCTGATCGCGAAGGAAACGTTGCCGCAGCGCCTTCACTTCTCGCTGGAGAAGCAACAGCCGTTGCGCTACGGCGAAAATCCGCACCAGGCCGCCGCGCTTTATATTCCCGCGGGCAGGCCGAAATCCGGACTGGCCGCGGCCAAACAACTGCAAGGTAAAGAACTCTCGTACAACAATTTCGTGGATTTGGACGCGGCTCGCAGCATTGCCGCCGAATTTCAGAAGCCGGCCGCAGTGATTATCAAGCACAACAATCCATGCGGAACAGCGGAACAGTCAACCTTGCGGGAAGCTTATTTAAGAGCTTATTCCTGCGATCCAATTTCGGCATTTGGCGGCGTCTTGGCGTTCAATCGTGAAGTGGACCCGGCAACCGCCGAGGAAGTTGCAAAACTTTTTGTGGAGTGCATCGCGGCACCCGGTTTCGACGTCCGCGCGAAGGAAATTTTCGCCGCCAAAAAAAATCTGCGGCTGCTTGAGCTTCCAGCGGACAGCCTGGAGCCTGAACGGGAGCTGCAATTGAAACGGATTCTCGGAGGCATGCTGGTGCAACAATCGGACCTCGGGAAAATCAACGCATCGGAGCTGAAGGTGGTAACACAGCGCGCTCCCACCGCCGAAGAACTCGCCACCATGAAGTTCGCGTGGAAAGTTTCCAAACATGTGAAGTCCAACGCCATCATTTTTGCAAAGGATGGCGCAACGCTGGGCGTCGGCGCCGGCCAGATGAGCCGAGTGGATTCCGTAAAACTTGCGGTGATGAAGGCTCAGTCTTCCTTGCAAGGTTCAATCGTAGCGTCTGACGCGTTTTTTCCGTTTGCCGACGGCGTGGAAGAAGCCGCGAAAGCGGGAGCAGTCGCCCTGATTCAGCCGGGAGGCTCGGTGCGCGACAACGACGTCATCGCTGCCGCTGACCGCCTGGGTATGGCCATGGTCTTTACCGGCATGCGTCACTTTCTGCACTGAAGACTTCGGGCCGGCCTTTGTGCCAATGTGTCACGAAGCGCCAATTTCGCTTAATTTTCCTCTTAACCCGCGCACGTCCAGCGACGCCAGCGGCAAGCTCAAAAACAGGCTGATTCTGCGATCCAGCAGCAGGTAGGCATCTCGAAACGCGCGTTCGAGCTGGTTCTGCGAGCCTGTCATCGCCACCGGATCGGGCACTCCCCAGTGGGCTGTGATGGGTTGGCCCGGCCACACCGGGCAAATTTCGTTTGCTGCGTTATCGCACACCGTAAATACGAAATCCATTTTGGGTGCGCCGGGCGTTGCAAACTCATCCCAACTCTTGCTGCGCAGGTTCGCAACCGGCATTTTGGCCGCATCGAGAAGCTTTACGGCAATGGGATTCACGCGCCCGGTGGGATGGCTTCCGGCGCTGTAGGCTCGGAAGTGGGGCGATCCTTTTTGATTCAGTATGGCTTCCGCAAGAATCGAACGAGCGGAGTTGCCGGTACAAAGAAACAATACGTTGCGGGACATTGCTCCACTCCTTGCCGCTATGGCGTTTTGAATTTCGCCGGAAACCGGGCCGAATTTCAAATCAGGTACAGCAGGCAAGTCCAACGCAGCCCGGCGGGCATTCGCACTTCACCGTTTGCGATTTCCCGTCTTGGTCTTCCTGGTCTTTTTTGCTGTTAATTTTCGGCGGACTCTCTCAACATTGAACGCTCCGCGGCTTTCGTTTCCCCCCCTCGTACTCGTCTTTTGGTCCCATGCCCGTTTCCGATCTTGAAGAGTTTCGCGTGATCAATTGCAGCCGGTCGGCGCACAGCAAGAAGGTCCGACCACGCTTCCGCGAGCGTTCGGTTTTTGTGCCCGCACCAACGCGCTCATGAATTTTCCATCGATCAGCGGCGCGACTTTGTCGGGATCGAGTCCAGCAGCCGCGAGGAAATCGCGCGCTTCGTCACTCTTGTAAACGCGAGTTGGCTCGATGTCTATGGATTCGAATCCAGCACGGAAAAGCTTGTCGCGATATTCGTATTCTTCGAGAGCGCCCGCGATACAGCCCACCCACAGCTCCATGCTCTTGCGAATTTCCGGCGGAACCTCCCCGCGCACCACTACGTCTGAAATCGCAAAGCGGCCGCTGGGCTTCAATACGCGAAACGCCTCACGCAACACTCGATCTTTGTCGCCGGAAAGATTGATCACGCAATTCGAAATGATCACGTCCACGGAATTATCGGGCAGCGGAATATTCTCGATCGTGCCTTTCAGGAACTCCACGTTTGTGATGCCAGACTTCTTCTGATTTTCGCGAGCGAGCGCTAGCATTTCGTCGGTCATGTCCAGCCCGCACGCTTTTCCCGTCGGCCCAACGCGCTTTGCCGAAAGCAGGACATCGATTCCACCGCCCGAGCCTAGATCCAGCACCGTTTCGCCAGCTTGTAGTTGCGCCATGGCCGTCGGATTTCCGCATCCGAGTGACGCTGCTATTGCTTTCCCGGGCAGTCCGGCAATTTGCGTGGCGTCGTAGAGGTCGCGAGTGATCGGGTCGCAGCAAGATAATTCGCCAGCTCCGCCGCACGACGCGACGCCTCCTGCCGCAGCCTGGTTTGCCGCTTCGCCGTACTTCTGTTTCACAATTTCCTGGATATCCTGATCGCTCATCAACCTCTCCTCGTCTTCAATAGTTCCTTACCGCGAAATTTGTACAAACGATTCCGGAGCCACCGCGTGGCTGCGCGTGCAGCATGCCTCATAAAGAAAGCCAAGCACTTCGCGCAACGCATCGGTATTCGCGGAGTACCACAAAAATGTTCCGACGCGCCTTACATTGACCAAGCCGACTTGTTTCAGTTTTTCCAGGTGATGCGAAAGCGTGGACGCTGGAATCTCCAACTCTTCCTGCACTTCTCCCGCGATCATTCCGGTTGGGTGAGCGGAAAGCAGCAACCGCAGAATGGCCAGCCGCGGTTCGGCGCCGAGCGCGGCAAAGCGGTCCGCCGAGCGGGTGACCAGGAGTGGATCGGGCTTCTTCATATTTCGATAATTGCAGAAATACAGAAAAAGTGTCAACTCTTTTTTCTGCCAACGCTGCTCCCCTTGCCTGCATCCAATCCAGCGTGAAGTCAGGGTTTGTAAGTACAAACCCTGAAACCCTGTCGGCCTTCCATCTGGCTCTGGAAATGTTCGGCATTTCGCTTTTGACCGTCCCGTGCGCTCATGGGATACTTTAATTTTCAGGGCAAATATGAACTTTCTAAAGCTGAACACATTGCTTCTCAGTACGACTTTTGCCGCCAGCGCTGTTTATGCGCAGACCGCCGCGTCTCCAGAATCCGCACCAGCGCAAAAGCAGGATTTCGCAAACGGCGAGCCCGCCGCTCCGCCAACGTCCAGTCGCGCCGACGCGTATTTCAACTACACCATGGGCCACGTTGCCGAATTGCAGTACGAGGCGACCAGCCGCAGCGAATACGCGACGCAAGCTATCGACTATTACAAAAAGGCCTATGCGCTGGACCCGAAGTCGCCAATCATCGGCGAACGCCTGGCGGAAATGTATTGGAAGGCACAGCGCGTTCATGAAGCCGAACTGGAAGCCCAGGCTCTGCTGAAGCGCAATCCCGAGGACGCGCAGACTCGCCGTCTTCTCGGCCACATTTATCTGCGCAGTCTCGGCAGCGCCGGCGAAGTCACCGGTCAATCGGAAACCGTCAATCGTGCCGTCGAGCAATTCAAGGAAGTGGTGCGCCTGGATCCGTCGGACACCGAATCGGCGCTGTGGCTGGCTCGGCTTTACCGGCTGCAGAACCAGCACGACAAAGCGGAAGAAGTTCTGCGCGGCTTGTTGAAAGCCGATTCCGAAAATGAAGCTGGAGTCGAGCAGTTGACGCAACTGCTTCTCGATGAAGGCAAATCTTCCGATGCGGTTGCCCTGCTGGAAGGCATGACGTCAAAATCTTCTTCTCCGGTTTTGCTCGATCTGCTTGGCGACGCCTACACACAAACCAAAGACCTCCCGAAAGCGGAAGCCGCGTATCGCAAAGCGGTCGAACTCGACCCCAGCGAAACCAGCCACCAGCGTGGCCTCGGCCAGACTCTGATCTCTGAAGAGAAATATTCCGAAGCGTTGAGTGTCTACCAGAAGCTTTCAGACTCGATGCCTGACGATGCCGACATTTATCTCCGCCTGGCGCAGATTTACCGCGAATTGCACCAGATGGACAAAGCGGAAGACACGCTGGTCAAAGCGCGCCAATATTCTCCCGGCAGTCTCGATGTGATGTACAACGAAGCGATGTTGTACGAAGCGCAAGGCCGCTACGAGGATGCGATTCGGGTTCTTTCCGAAGCGGTTACCGGCGTCAAAGGGCAATCCGTTTCCTTGCCGACGCGGCGGCGCTCACTTTCTGTTCTCTATCAACAGCTTGGCGGGCTGTATCGCGAAACGCAGAATTTCCAGGCGGCTGTGAATACTTATGAGGAATTAGGACGTCTGGGAGACGAAGAAGATCGCCGCGCGCGTGTCTTGATCGTGGACGCTTACAGCTCCGCGAAAGACCAGCCAAAAGCTTTGCAAGCCGGCAAAGAGGCCGTCGCCAAATATCCTAAAGATCCCGCAATCAAGGCGCGATATGCGCTGCTGCTCGGAGAAACCAATCAAACCGACGAAGCCGCGAGACTTCTTCACGCGCAGCTCAACGGCACTGCGTCCGACCGCGAAACCTATCTGAATCTGGCACAGACTTACGAATTCGCGCGTCGCTTCCACGAAGCGGAACAGGCTGCGCGCGCAGCGGAAGCCATTCCGGGCACCCCGCGCGACAACGAAATGGTGTGGTATTTCCTGGGCTCGATCTACGAACACCAGAAAGTTTTCGACAAGGCCGAAACGGAATTCAAGAAAGCTCTCGCGGTCAACCCCAAGAGCTCCGCCGTTTTGAATTATTACGGATATATGCTGAGCGAACTTGGCATCCGTCTGGATGAAGCGCAGGGTTTGGTGCAACGCGCTCTTGCCGAAGAGCCCTACAACTCCGCTTATCTTGACAGCCTCGGCTGGGTCTATTACAAGCAGAACAAGTTCGCGGATGCAGAGGCAGCGCTACGCAAAGCTCTGGAACGTGATCCTCACGATCCGACCATGCACCTGCACCTCGGCGATATTTACGCCAAATCGGGCCGGCCGGAAATGGCGGCGGCGGAATGGGAAAAGTCGCTTGCCGAATGGAAACGCGTGTTACCCGCCGATGTCGAGCCCGACAAAGTGGCCGAAGTCGAGAAGAAAGTCAGCCAGTCCCGGCATCGCGTTGCGGAAAAGTCATCGCCCGAATCCGTGAAGCCGTAATCGCATACATGGCCGAAGTTCGCATCCCCGCCATTGCGAAAATCAACTTGCGCTTGGAAGTCATCGGCAAACGCGCCGACGGCTATCACGAACTGCGCACCATTTTTCAAACCATTTCGCTGCAAGATGAAATTCGCCTTAAGCCCACGCGCCGGCTGGGCATTTCGCTGAAAGTGCTGGGGAACGATTCGCTTTCGACTGAGCCTGCCGAAAAAAACCTCGTCTATCGTGCGGTGAGTTCGCTGCGCCAGGAGCTAAAGCTGGCCGGCGGTGTCGCGATCGAACTGCGCAAAAAAATTCCCGCGGGCCGCGGTTTGGGTGGCGGCTCAAGCGACGCCGCCGCTGCCTTGATCGCCTATTTACGACTGGTAAAAAAACAGCTGCCTCGCCAACGCCTGTTCGAACTTGCGGCCGCACTCGGCGCAGATGTGCCGTTTTTCCTGGAAGGCGGAAGAGCATTGGGCATCGGCAAAGGCGACGAAATCTATCCTCTTCCCGATATTCCCAAGCTTTCCCTGCTGGTGGTCTCTCCCAAAGCGATTCACGTTCCGACGCCAGACGCCTACCGTTGGCTGAATTCACCGCCACTCGATGCAATGCAAACTAACGCTGCGCAATTGACAAATTCCGAGGGAAACCCTAAACTTCATAAGTTCTGTGCTCTCGCTTGGAGCCTGCAGGGCGGCCCTCTTCTAAATGATTTTGAGGAAGCGGTCTTCCAGCAGCGCCCCCGTCTGGATGCAATCAAACGGGATTTGCTTCAAAACGGAGCTACAGAAGCCTTGCTGGCGGGTAGCGGTTCGGCGGTGTTTGGAGTTTTCCCGAGCCCAGCAAAGGCGCGCCGAGCCGTTGTTGGGTTTCCGCACGATCAGACTTTCGTTTGCGAGACTGTCTCTCGCGATTCGTATCGTCGTCTGATGCACAGTCGCACCGTTATCAGTGCGCCTCGCGATTAATCCGCAGCGTCTTCAGCCAAACAATTTATCTCAGGGTTTGTAGGTTAAGACTCTGACCCCAGGGAATTTCAGCTGGCAGCTTTTGCAGGGTGGAGATCGCTTTTTGAACGACGAGCGTTTCAAAATTTTTTCGGGAACTGCGAACCCGGTGCTGGCAGAAGCCATCTGCAAGCACTTGGACGTTCCGCTGGGCAAAGCCATGCTCGGCCGCTTCAGCGATGGCGAAATATATTTTCAGATTCTGGAAAATGTGCGCGGCGCTGACGTTTTTGTCGTTCAGCCCTGCCACTATCCGGTGGACAACCACCTGCTTGAACTTTTGCTCATGATTGACGCTTTCAAACGCGCTTCCGCCTGGCGAATCACCGCCGTGCTGCCGTATTACTGCTATGCCCGGCAGGATCGTAAAGATAAGCCGCGCGTTCCGATCTCCGCCAAGCTGGTTGCCGATTTGCTCGAAACGGCGGGAGCCAGCCGCGCGTTGACGCTCGATCTGCACGCGCCGCAGATTCAGGGTTATTTCGACGTTCCGGTGGACCATCTTTTCGCTTCTCCGGTGCTGGTCGAATATTTCCGCCATTTGAATTTACCCGATTTGACGGTCGTTTCGCCGGACGCCGGCGGCGTCGAGCGCGCCCGCTTCTTCGCCAAAAAACTAGACGCGCCACTGGCCATCGTTGATAAGCGTCGCGTGGATGTGGACGTCAGTGAAGTCATGAACCTGATCGGTGAAGTGCGCGGACGCAGCACCCTGATCGTGGACGACATTATTGACACCGCCGGCACCCTGGTGAAAACCGCGGAAGCGCTGCTCAAGGAAGGCGCCACGCAGGTTTACGCCGCGTGTACGCACGCCGTGCTTTCCGGCCCCGCGATTGAGCGCATCGGAAAATCGCAAATCAAGGAAGTGGTTGCCACGGACTCGATTCCGCTCAGCGCAGCGGGCCAGGCACTGAAAAAAATTCGCGTGCTGAGCGTGGCGGATTTGCTGGCGCGTGGTATTCGCTCGATTCATGAAGAATCCTCGATCAGCGAATTGTTCATCTAAGTTTTCTATAGCTTGGCAGTTTAAGGCCCGAATTTAAGGAAAGGGAACAAGGCAATGGCAGACAAGATCGTAGTCGAAGCAGCAGCCCGCGAATCCCGCGGCAAAAACGAGGCCCGCCGCCAGCGCGTAGCGGGAAAAGTCCCAGCGACGCTTTACGGCGGAAAAGATGGCGCCATATCGCTCACCGTGAACACCAAACAGGTAAGTCAGATTCTCCGCTCGGCCACTGGCCACAACACCCTGTTTCAGGTGGCTTTCGAAGGCAAAGAACAACCCGCCATCGTGAAAGCCTGGCAGGTGGACCCGGTCAGCGGCAGTCTTCTGCACGTTGATCTGTTGCGCATCGCCATGGACGTTCGCATGCGCGTCAAGGTCCCTGTGCACACCTTTGGCGAACCTTCCGGCGTGAAAGTCGAAGGCGGCGTATTCGAAGTCGTCACTCGTGAAGTGGAAATTGAATGCTTGCCCGGCGAAATCCCAACCGAATTTAAATTGGACGTCAGCGGCTTGGCCATGAACGGTCAGCTCCGCGCCAGCGATATTCCCATCGACACAACCAAGATGAAGCTGGTCACCGAACCGGAACGAGTTCTCGCGCACGTCGTGGCGCTCAAGGTCGAAGAAGAGAAGCCCGCGGAAGCCGTTGCGGCGGAAACGGCGACGCCTGCTGAGCCCGAAGTCATCAAGAAGGGCAAGAAGGAAGCGGAAGGCGAAGAAGGCGCCGAAGGCGCCGAGAAGCCGGAGAAAAAGAAGTAGCGTTTTGTTTGCTAGCAGTTTTTGCGATTGTGAAGAAACGAGACTATGCGGCTCATTGTCGGCCTTGGCAATCCTGGCCCGGAATATCAATGGACGCCGCACAACCTCGGTTTTCTTGCGGTGGATGAACTGGCCAATCGCGGCGGTATTCGCGTCGAGCGGCCGGAAGCAAAGGCCCTGGTAGGTTTGGGCAAATTGGCGGGGGAGGAAGTGATTCTCGCCAAGCCGCAAACGTATATGAACCTGAGCGGCATTTCGGTACGCGAGCTGCTCGAAAAGTATGAGCTCGGTCCGCAAGACGTGCTCGCCATGTGGGACGAAGTGCAGTTGCCCTGGGGCGCGATTCGTATTCACGCCGAGGGCAGCGCAGGCAGCCACAACGGGGCGGGGTCGCTGATCAGTTCGCTGGGCACTCCGAAGTTCCTAAGACTTCGGCTTGGTTGCGGGCCCGATCATCCGTTGAGCAGCAGGAAAGAGTACGTCCTGCGGCCGATGAAAAAACCGGAGCTTGCGGTCGCGGCGGAAATGATTGCGGATGCAGGCGACGCCGCCGAATTGATGCTCACAAAGGGCATCGAGGCGGCGATGGCCAGGTATAACCGGCGCGAGCGGCAGCAGGACGAAGACGCCCAGCCTTAAACGGAATTGCCGGTCGCGAGTGCGCGACGACGTTCCCTGCTTTTGTAGAGCCGGGCTTCGGCCCGGCACTTGGGTTTTCGTTGTAGTGGTAGCGGCCGCCTTCCGAGGCGGGCGGTTTTGCAGCGGCGGGTTTACCCCGCCGTGAAAGGCAAGAAACGAGGAACCATGGAAGAACGTCTGTACGACCTGATTTTTATCGTGCGTCCGGCCACGCCGGAAGACGAAGTCAAGAAAGTGGAGCACACGGTTGAACACGCCTGCAGCGATAAGGGCGCCAAGATCGAAAAGACCGAGCACTGGGGCACGCGCAAGCTCGCTTACCGCGTTGCCAAACACCGCGAAGGCATTTATGTTTACTATCAGATCCGCACTTCGCACAACGATTTGATCGTGGAGCTCGAGCGCCGCCTCAAGGTCCAGGACAACGTCATTAAGTACCTGACGATTCGTCTGGACGAAGACCTCAAGCGTCAGAAGAAACTCACCGCGATTCGTGACAAGCGCGCCGCTCGCCGTCCGAAGCGTCCAGCGCCAACGCCTGCTCCTGCGCCAGTCGCAGCTGCGCCATCGCATTCAGCTGAACAGCCTGCAGCCAGTTAATCGGGCATCAGGAAGTATTTTGATAGCAGGACTCTTCGCGAAGAGTCGTAGCGCCGGCTTAGTCGGCGCCGAACAGATTAAGAAAGAAAGGGTAAACGTTATGGCAGACGAACAGAACCAAACACCAACAGCCCCGCAAGCAGCGTCAGTTCCTTCACCCCGTCCCAGCGGACCAGGTGGCGGCGGACCAGGTGGCGGCGGACAAGGCGGCCACGGCGGTCACGGAGGCGGCGGCGGTGGACGTCGCGAAGGCGGTCCCGGTGGAGGCGGCGGACGCCGCGAGGGTGGCGGACCCGGCGGTCCGGGCGGCGGTCCAGGCGGACCCCGCCGCGGCAAGCGGCAATTTTTCCGCAAAAAGAAAGTCTGCAAGTTTTGTGTCGAGAAAATGGACCTGATCGACTACAAGCGCGCCGACATTCTTTCCCAGTTTGTGCAGGAGCGCGGCAAGATTCTTCCGCGCCGAATGACCGGCGTTTGCGCGCGGCACCAGCGTTGGCTCGGTGTTGCTATCAAGCGCGCCCGCAACATTGCTTTACTGCCGTTTGCCGGCAGCGCCGCGGGTAGCTCGGCTCCTCGCCCGGTGGAAGCGGCCAAACAGCAGGCTCAAACACCAGTGACACCGCCAGCGACGACACCGCCGCCAACGACGCCGCAACCGGCGGCATAAACTTTTTGCCCGGCACTTTTCTCGCCGGCTGCCTTGATACTTGAGAAAGAGTGGCCGCACTGCGGCCACTCACAAAGACCTAACCGCATGCGGCTAGATTGAAAAGGAATACGATATGCAAATCATTCTGCAGGAAGATGTCGAAAATCTCGGTCATCGCGGAGACGTGGTCACCGTGAAGCCGGGCTACGCGCGTAATTTTCTTTTGCCGCGCAAAATCGGAATTGAGGCCACTACCGGTAACATGCAGGCGCTCGAGCGTATCCGCACCTCGCTGGCCAAGAAAACCGCCACCGAACTGGACGCCGCGCACAAGCAAGCCGAACTGCTGAACGGCGTTGCCGTGAAGTTCGCCCGCAAGACCGGTGAAAATGATCAGATGTTCGGCTCCGTTACCAGCGCCGACATTGCCGAAGCTCTCGCAGCTCAGGGCTTCAAAGTGGACAAGCGCCAGATCCAGCTAGCCGAACCGATCAAAATCATCGGCGAACAAAACGTCACCATTAAAGTTTTCCGCGACGTAACCGCCGCCATAAAAGTCGCCGTAGACAAAGAAGCGTAAGACGCGATTCTCGCTTCTTGTAGGGCCGCAGCACAGCTGCGCCCTTCTTTTTTATTCTTTTCAGTTTTATCGGTTGTCGTCATTCCGAGCAAAGCGGGGAATCTTTCTTCGATTTGTGCCGCGCCAAAAAAAATAAACAACGCGCAAAAAACTTTTCCACTTGTTCGAAAATTTGCACAGCACTTCTTGTCGACTTCTCATTGACGTCACGACAACTCACCATCACAATGCACGCAATCCTTGCACAGCAAACCGCGCCGGAAAAATCTCTACCAACCGGGCTTGCCTGCCGCAGGACAAAATGCTATAAAGCGAATAAAAGGCGAATACGGAACTATCTTTATGTCTGCTCAAGCCACTCTCGAACGCCCCCTCCCGCAGAATCTCGACGCTGAACGCTCCATTCTCGGCGCCATTTTGCTCGATAATCACGCCCTCAACGCCGCCATCGAAAATCTCAAGCCCGAAGATTTTTTCCTGGAGCAGCACCGTCGCGTTTTCAACCAGATGATCGCGCTTGGCGAAAGCCAGCAAGCCATCGACCTGGTCACGCTCACCGAATCGCTGCATCGTGTCGGTGAACTCGAGTCCTCCGGCGGCGCCCCCTATCTTGCCGCCCTTGCTGATGGCATGCCCCGCGTCAGCAACGTCGAACACTACGCGCGCATCGTGCGCGAAAAGGCGCTGCTGCGAAATTTAATTCACGCCACGCACAATATTCAGCAGCGTGCCCTCGAAGGCGAAGACGGCGCGGACACCATTCTCGACAACGCCGAGTCCTCGATCTTTGCGCTCGCCGAAGACCGCGTAAAAGCCGGTCTGATCCCCGTAAAAGACATCGTTCGCGACAATTTCGAACGCCTGGAAAAAATCTTTCGCGAAGGCAAGAGCATCACTGGCGTTTCCACCGGCTACACCGAACTGGACAAACTTCTCTCCGGCCTGCAGCCCTCGGAACTCTTGATTCTTGCCGCGCGCCCCTCGCAGGGGAAAACCGCGCTGGCTCTCAATTTCGCGGAAAATATTTCCATTCGTGCCGGCAGCCCCGTCGCATTCTTCAGCCTGGAAATGTCCAAGGAATCCTTGCTGCAGCGTCTGGTCGCCAGTGTCGCGCAGATCGACGCCCACAAATTCCGCTCCGGCCATCTCAGCCGCGAAGACTGGCGCCGCATGACCGAAGCTCTCGGCACCATTTCTTCCGCGCCGCTGTGGATCGACGACGCGGGCTCGACCAGCGTACTCGAAATTGGCGCGAAAGCCCGCCGCCTCAAACGCGAAAAAGGCCTTTCGCTCGTCGTTGTCGATTACCTTCAGCTCATCACCGGCCGCGGCCGCTTCAGCAATCGCCAGGAAGAAGTTTCCAGCATCTCGCGCGGCCTCAAAGGTCTCGCCAAAGAGTTGCAGCTTCCCGTGCTCGTTCTCAGCCAGCTCACCCGCGCCCCCGAACGCGAAGAGCGCGGCCCGCAACTTTCCGACCTCCGCGAATCCGGTGCCATCGAACAGGACGCCGACGTAGTCATGTTCATCTACCGCCCGCACTGGTCAAAAATGGAAGCCTCGCCCGAAGAACGCGACCAAGCGGAAATCCAGGTCGCCAAGCAGCGCAACGGCCCCACAGACAAGGTGCGCTTCGTCTTCCGCAGCCGCCTTACCCGGTTCGAAGAGGCCGCGCCAGACGCCTTCTCCCAATTCGCCCCCGACGAGATGTAAAACTAGTCGCCAATTCTTCGTTTTTCGTAGCGGGGCAGCACTGTTGCGCCCGCCCCAACTGGTCTTCTTTGGAGTGCGGCGGCTCGACGCCGCTTTGCCTTCTCGCATCTCAACCCGCGTGTTCATTCGGCACGCCCGAGTCAGCGATGACACACATATTCTTGGGTGCGTTTTCTAACCTCTTTCCTCTCAACGCCCAATTCCAACCTCCCGCTGGCACTCCCCGTGCATATTGGCCTGTTGTCTTTCTCGCCGCAGTCGTTTCTCGATTCGAACGCGCGCGCGAGGATGCCGTAAAATAGGAATTCTGGAAAGCGAACTGAAACGAGAATGTCCCCAACGAAAAAGATTGAATCCGTAATGGGCCGCCCGGTCTGGACCGATATTTCTCTCTCGGCTCTCAGCCACAATTTTCGAGCCATATGCAATTTCGTAAATCCCAAATCCGAAAACCGCGCTGTTCCGCGCAAGGTTCTCTGCATCGTCAAAGGCAACGGCTACGGACATGGTGGACCGCAAGTCGCCAAAGCTCTGGAAAAAGCCGGCGCCGACTGGTTCGGCGTCACCGGCGCAACCGAGGGCGAACAGGTCCGCAAGGCCGGCGTTCGCAAACCTGTTCTCGCGCTTACGAGTTTCTGGCCCGGCGAAGAAGCGCAGCTTCTTGCCAACAAAATTTCTCCGGCCATCATTCGCTGCGAACAACTGGCCGCATACGATTCCGCCGCTTCGGCACGCAAGTTCGCGAAACGTTCCGCCGGCTTCCACCTGAAAATTGACACCGGCATGAACCGTCTCGGCATCGCGCTCACGGACATCGAGTGTTTTGCGCGCCAGTACGAAAAGTCTGCGCGCCTCAAGCTGGAAGGTGTTTTCACGCACTTCGCTTCCTCCGAAATATTCGAGGGTCCTGTCGCTGCGCAAAACTGCCGCCAGGAAGAAAGTTTTCACAAAGCCATTGAACGTCTCCGTGCATTGGGAATCGATCCTGGCATCATTCACCTTGCCAACAGCGCCGCCATCGCCTCGCGTCCGGAAACCTGGGCCGACATGGTTCGCCCCGGCGCGATTCTCTACGGCTACCATCCTGGTTACGATCCGATCGAGCGCCGCGTCCAAGCCGAAAAAGAATTGCCGCTGCTTCCGGTGATGAGCCTGCGCGCCCGCATCATCAATATTCGCAACGTACCGTGCGGCGGCGGCGTCGGCTACGGCTCAAAATTCTTGCCGACACGCGCCTCTAAAATCGCCGTGCTTGCCGCGGGATACGGCGACGGCATCCATCGCTCCCTAGGCAATAAAGGCAGCGTGCTCGTGCGCGGCGTTCTCGCGCCCATCGTCGGCATCGTTTCCATGGACGTCACCATGATCGACGTCACCGGCATACCGGATGTAGCGCTTGGCGATATAGCTACCATCTACGGCACCGACGGCGACCATGTGCTTCCCGCAAATCTGGTTGCGCGTGGCATCGGTACCGTCACCTCCGACCTGCTCTGTGCGGTCAGTGCCCGCGTTCCGCGAATTTATCTGGCTTGAAACTGCCACCCTCGATACAATCTCAACATTTGCCCCTGTCTTGACGTTTGAACCGTCTCTCGCGTATACCAACCTCAGGGGCGTTTACCAGCGTCTTTGGTCCGCTCGGGTTTTTTCCACCCGAAAAAACCGCGGACGGCGGTACCGATTTTGCAGTGATGCAGGTGGATGCAGCATCCCGTCCGGGGATGCCGGGGCTTCGAGGTTTGCAGACCCCCGCGCTGAAAGGTCGTATGAGCCGCACGCTGCCCGAACTTCCCCAACCCTCGCCACCGGAAGACCGTCCCCGCAGTCTTGCCTCCCTTGCGAACTCTGCCGATGCATCCCGGCAGTGGAACGCCTGGCTCTTCCGCATCGTCCTCATTGCCGCTTCCTGCGCTATCACCGTAGGTGTTTCCCCGTTTGGATTGCATAGATGGGCTGCGGCAGGCTTGGGGCTTGCGCTCTCGCTCGCGATTGTCGCTGTCGAGCATCGCCTGCGCAGCTCAAGCGCAACCGCGCTGCTCGGTGGCGTGGTCGGTGGGCTGTTCGGGGCGCTTGCCGCGTTGCTGGTGGCCATCTTGATTTTCGGCACCTCGGCGCCGGATGCCACGAAATCTTTTCTCGCCTATGCCGCGCTTCTCGCGTTCGGTTATGTCGGCATCATGATCGGCTCGCAAAAGGCCATCTTCTTCAAGCCCGAATCGCTGCAGGGAATTCTTCGTCCGCGAATCGCGCCGGCTTCTCCCTTCGAGGATGGAAAACTCCTGGACACCAGCGTCCTGATCGACGGCCGCATCGCTGAAATCTGTGAAGCCCATTTCCTCGATGGCCCGCTGCTGGTTCCGCGATTCGTGTTGCACGAATTGCAAATGATTGCCGATTCCGCGGACAGCTTGCGCCGTCAGCGCGGACGCCGCGGCCTGGAAGTGCTGCAGCGCGTCCAGAAAATGCAGACAATCGAAGTTCGCATCATTGACGACAATCCGCAGAGCAGCAATGAGGTGGACCGCAAGCTGGTCGAACTGGCCTTGCGCTTCCACGCCAAAATCGTCACCAACGATTTCAATCTCAATAAAGTTGCCAGCGTGCAAGGCATCAGCGTCCTTAACGTAAATCTTCTGGCCAACGCTGTGCGCCCCGCGTTCCTTCCCGGCGAAGGTATGCGCGTCTTCATTCTTCGCGAAGGCAAGGAAGTCAATCAGGGTGTGGCCTATCTCGAGGACGGCACCATGGTCGTGGTTGACGGCGCCCGCCGCCTCATCAACAAAACCGTGGACATTCTTGTTACCTCGGTCCACCAGACGCCCGCAGGCAAAATGATTTTTGGCCGCCTCGATGAACACACTGCTGAAACTCCGATTCCCCCCGGCAAACAAGCCTCCGCGGCAGCCCGCGCTGTGCGCCCGGGCTTTCCAGAATCTGCCGAGTAGCGCTGCAACTTCCGCCTCCCCCTGGATCATATTTATCTTGGCGCACCGCTGCCGACTCGCCTGTAACCTTCGAATCGTATTTCTACACCGACCCGTTTCCCTCCCTCACTCCGCTTAGGGTAAACTCAACCACTTGGGGCAGCGGTCGCAAACCGTCTGAAAGCACCCGCTCCCCATATCCAATGACCAGAGTCACAGCCATCTTGCCCGCCGCTGGAATGGGCACGCGCATGGGCGGCGAAACTCCCAAACAATTCCTCGAACTGGACGGCGCGCCCATCCTTCTCCACACCTTGCGCCGCCTCGCCTCCTGCGACCCCATCAGTGAAATCATCGTCGCCACCCGCGCCGATGAAGTCCAGCGCATGGAAGAGCGTTTTCGCCACGAAAAATTCCCCCAGCCGATTCGAGTGGTCAAAGGCGGAGCCACCCGGCAGGAATCCGTCGCCGCGGCCCTCGACCACATAGGCGATGATGTGGAATTGGTCGCGGTGCATGACGCGGTTCGCCCGTTCGTCACTCGTGAACAGGTTTCCCGGGTCATCGAAGAAGCTCGCAAATGCGGAGCCGCCATCCTTGGCATCCCGGCCATGGACACCGTCAAAGAAGTGAAGCGCAGCAGCCTGCCGCAGGATGTTGCGCTCATCACCGGCACCATTCCGCGCGAACGCGTGGTCCTCGCGCAGACTCCACAGGTCTTTCACACCAAATTGCTGAAAGAAGCCTTCGCCAAAGCCACCGCTGACGGAGTCAACGCTTCCGACGAAGCCGGTCTCGTCGAGCGCCTCGGCCACGACGTCCACGTCGTCCACGGCACCGAACGCAACATCAAAATCACCAAACCCTCCGACATGGAACTCGCCCGCTTCTATCTCGACCTCGAACGCAGCAAGGTTCACCTGGCATGAGCGCACTTTCATGAGTAAAGTCCGCTGTGGCATCGGCTACGATCTGCATCGCCTGGCGGAAGGGCGCCCGCTCATCGTCGGCGGCATCACTCTTCCATTCGACAAAGGTCCAGTCGGCCATTCCGATGGCGATGTTTTAGCCCACGCCATGTGTGATGCGCTCCTAGGCGCAGCCGCGCTGGGAGATATCGGCACGCATTTCCCGGACACCGATCCGAAATGGAAGGGCGCAAACAGCCTGCTATTCCTCGAACAGGCCCGCAAACTTCTCGATGAAAAGCGTCTGACAATAGAGCACGTAGACGCCGTCGTCATCACCGAAAAACCCAAACTTGGCCCGCATTTTCCAAAAATGCGCGAAGCCCTGGCAAAATCCCTCGGTGTCACGCCGGATACGATTCACCTGAAAGCCAAGACCAACGAAGGTGTCGACGCCATAGGCCGCGGCGAAGCCATCGCTGCATACGTTGTAGCAACCGTAACCGCAGGCTAGCGGTTCTCATGACCCTGTGCGCGGTTGAAGCCCTGGCAGATTTGTTAGCGGCGAGGAACACCACTCAGGTGCATTAGATTCCGTCATTCCGAGCGGAGCGAGGAATCCCTCTTACTCTTCGATGTCAACGCCGCCACCCATGTCAAACTCCGGTCCAGCGCCATCTTTCGAAAACACTCTTACTGCCAGCGACATTGCAAGAATTCTCCGCCAACAAAACTGGCACACCATCGAACTCACACCAGCACAATCCGCATGGTGCGAACACGCCGCAACTCTCCTCGGCCCACAATCCGTAGACCGATCAGCACTCGAGAATCTTCTCAAGTTAATTTTTCGCTACGACGCGCAAGCGATTCTTTCGCAGGCAGACTCGCACGCCACGCTATCGCGCTACGCCGCCCGCGACGCTCTCCGCCAACTCGCCTTGCAGCTTCTCGATCCCATCGCACTCTCCAGCGACCGCTTCCACGAAGTCATCGACACCATGAAAGCCAACCTGGACGTACGCGGCCGCGAACTCTTCCAAACCGTGCGCTTGTCGCTCGCAGGCCGCCCCGGTGAAGGCGACCTTGACCGCGTGATACTTCTGCTCGACGAAGCTGCCGCAGCCAACTTCAGCACTCCCGTAAAGTCCGCCCGTGCCCGCATCATCGAATTCTGCGCTGCGCTCGACTGACTTTGCGCGAATAAATTGTTGGCCGCGATTACTGTATGACCAGCGTCAGCGTGCTGGGATGGCTAAGCGAGCCTGAAGTGGCCGTTACCGTGACCATGTAAGAGCCCGCAGGCGTTCCGGTAGCCGGCCGGGGAGGCGGCGCTGATCGAATAATGCGTGTCGGTCGCGTTAGATGGCGTCGAGCAACTCAGCGCAACAGCGGAAGAAAACCCACTCTGGCCGGCGATCACAATCGCATTTGTGAACGTGGCAGTCGATCCTGCAGCCACCGTTACGCTGGTCGTGCCCGTCGACGTAATCGAAAAATCCGGCGGCGCCGTCACAGCAAAATTAAACGGCGCTGACGTGCCCGCCGGTGCCGGGTCTACTACGTACAAAGGATAGTTGCCCGGATTCGATGGAACTACAATTGAAACGTATACCAGAGCTACCCTGAAGGTTTCCTTCCAGCGGCGCGGCCTACTTCTGCACATTACTTTGCAGCTTTAGCCAGCGGTTTCAAGCGCTCTTTGTTGATTTTCACGACGATCCCCGCATTTCGGTCGGCCACCTCGCTGACTTTGTATTCCGAAGCAGTACCCAGCACTTGCGCTACCTCCGATGGAGTTAATTTGTATTCGTCAGTCAGCCAGCCCGCCATATTCGCTGTCGCTTCGCGAAACGCATCGTCCAGCGAACCAGCCAGTCCCATTGCCATCAAGTGTGTAGCTGATTCCACTCGCGGCCCGGGCACGTGCTTGTTCGGAATTACGTCCACTGTCACTTCGACATCCATCGAAGTTTCCAGTGCGTTGCCGTTCAATTCACCGTCGCCCTGCGCGGCATGTCCATCTCCGAAATACAGCAGCGCGCCCGGAACATTGACAGATAAATAGACCGTCGCGCCTTCGATGATGTCGTTGAAGTCCATGTTTCCGCCGTAGCGGCCCGAATCACCCGTGCCCGGAGCGGCCTGCGTGCTCCCTGGAGCGACGGCAACACAACCCAACATCGGTCGCAGTGGCACAGTGTATTGCGTCAAATGCTCCGCTGGTTTTTCTGGAGAAGCAGTTCCGTTCGCCAAGTCGAGACGCCAGCGAACATTCCTAAATCCGTCCTTCATTTTTACGGCCCAATCGCTGTCCAGTCCGCGTCCGACGATCCCGTCATCGCTGATTGCATAATCACGATTTAGGCGAAGCCGCGTGATGTGCACAGCGAGCGTGTCTCCCGGCGATGCAGTTTCGATATAGAAAGGGCCGGTTTCCGGATTGCCGCCGAGAACCCGGGTGACGCTTTGTTCGTCCGTCCCGCCGGCATCAACTGTTGTGGTGTGAATCGTATCTCCGGGCGCAATCGTCAACACCGGTTTATTTTCCGCAGAAAATCGCCGATAGAAAGTGGCTGGCACAAATTCGTGGCGCTTTGCTACGCCTTCGCGACGTGTTGCAACCCGCGTCGCCGTGAACGAGTGTGTTTCGGGATGTGTAGGGTCAGTCGAATCCATGAAGATTACCGAACCCGTCATGGTGCTGCCACTCACCGTGGCGTTTCCTTCCTCGGTTCCTCCGTGCTCGTCTTTTGCCAGAAAATGAATGTGGCCGCCGGATGCCGTGCCCTCCAGTTTGTCGCCATCGAAGTTGCCCGTCAGCTTTTCGCCCTGCTGCTCCAGCAGCAGTCCGAAGTAAATCGGAGTACTAAAAAAATCCGCGTTGACTACCCAACGTCCCGTCAGCGCGCCCACAGTGGAATTTGCCGGCTTGGAAGCGCCTTGCGCGGAAGTCCCGTAAGCAAAAAACAGTGAAAAAGCGAGTTGCAGCAATGGCCTAAATTTGCCCATGGAAGTGTCTCCGAAGTGTGAGTGCACACGCGGCCTTGTCGAACCAGTGCGAGTTTAGACGAAAAGCTTCGTACACGGTTAGCTGCAACTTTGCACGTAGCAAACTGCGACGTTAGACTGTGATGCCTATGGACAAATTGACCGGCATACACGCGGTGAAAGAAGCATTGCAAGCGGGGCATCCGCTGGAATATGTACTGGTCGCAAAAGGCCGGCAGGATACTCGCGCGGAAGAAATTGTGCAGCTTGCGCGGAGCAACGGAATTTCAGTGCGCTTCGAAGAACGCGCGCAACTCGATCGCACCGCGGGAACGCGTGATCATCAGGGTGTCGTCGCAATCGGAGCGGCTCGCGGCGCGGCCACTTTCGAAAATATTCTTGCCGCCGCGAACCGCGAAAAAGGCAAGCCAGGCTTGATTGTTTTGCTGGATGGCGTCGAAGACCCTCACAACCTGGGCGCAATCATTCGCACTGCGCTCGCTGCCGGCGCGCACGGCGTCATCATTCCAGAACGTCGCGCAGCGGGACTGACGGATACCGTTGCGCGCGCATCGGCCGGCGCGCTCGCCCACCTGCCGGTCGCAAAAGTCACCAACCTGGTTAGAACTATGGAAGAGTTGAAAGAAGCTGGCTACTGGCTGGTGGGCTTGGACGAACGCGCCGACAAAAGCTACACCGAGGTGGACTACACTTCGCCCACGGGGATTGTGCTGGGCGGCGAAGGCGGCGGCTTGCACGAACTCACGCGCAAACGCTGCGACTTTGTCGTCACTCTGCCAACATCAGGCCCTGTGAAATCCCTAAACGTCTCTGTCGCCAGCGGTGTAGTCCTCTTCGAAGCCCTCCGCCAGCGGCGACTTAAAAAGTAAATGGAGCTCCAGAGAATGGCCGCTCAACCTGAATCCGCCCGTCGCTGGCCACTTGACTTTCACTTGGGCTGGATGGCAGCGAGAGCACTCCAGACTTTTTTTGTCGTCGGATCTCTACCCAATGCCTATCTCGCTTGGAAATCAGGCGACAGTCTGGATCTTGTTTCCAGCCTAATCATGTTGGTTGCTGTTTTTGCCTTCTTTCACCGATTTGCAACCGGGGAGATAGATTCGCAGGGAATTCACTACCGGCGTTACATTTTCAGCAAAAACTTACCCTGGCAAGACATCCGAGAGATTCAGTGGAAAGGAAACCGCTTAATTTTCGTTCGCAAAGACAAAAATATTCTGGTTCGAAGGCTTGATTTCGTTCTGAATCCCGTGACGTCGAGCATCCCTTATTTTAGACATCGCCAGAACCTCGACACCCAGTTGCCACCGATTCTGGAACGAATCCACGCATTTATAAGTGACAGTCCTGAAATTGTTTCGGTGCCTGCCCAATCCCGCTGGATCGTGCGTCTGTTCATGACCCTGACTACTTTGCTCGTCGCGATCATGCTAATGAGAATTCTTTTGGCAGCATTCTGAGCCGCTCTAGTAGATACAAATTATCTGTCGTATTGGATCAGCGAAAACACATCGAGGCCGGGGAGTTTGGCGCGGCCGTTCAGGAAAGTTAATTCGACGGCAAACGCGGTGCCGTCTACTTTGCCGCCGAGTTGTTGGATGAGTTTTGCGGTGGCGGCGGCGGTGCCTCCGGTTGCGAGGAGGTCGTCGCAGATGATGACGCGGTCTCCAGGCTTGATGGCATCTTCATGGATTTCGAGAGTGTCGGTGCCGTATTCAAGCGCGTACGAAACGGCAGCAGTTTTGGCGGGAAGTTTTTTTGGCTTACGCACCGGGACGAATCCCGCGCCCAGACGATACGCAAGGGCTGGCGCGAAAATGAAGCCGCGCGCTTCGATGCCTGCCACAATATCAATCTCGTGATCCCGGAAGTGGCCGCACAGCCGGTCGATCAGCGTGTGGAAGCCTTGCTTGTCTTTCAGGAGCGTGGTGAGGTCGTAGAAAAGAATTCCCGGCTTTGGATAGTCTTTCACTTCGCGAATCAGCTTTTTCAAATCTTCCATTCCTACGCTCTCCCTTTTTTTACCGCTGCAACATCCACAAAAGGCACACAAACAAGATTGCCTGTGCTACTGATTCGGCTGCATGCTGCTTCTAATGATCGTACGTGATGCTGAATTCTTCCGCGAATTTCGGATCGAGCTCGGCGGACTCTTCGACAACATGCTGGACCATGGCGCCGCGCGGGCCGCGTTCGAGGATGGTGCGCAGACGAGCCAGATTTTCCGGCGTGCCGATGGCGTACACTTCTACGCGGCCATCGCGAAGATTGCGCACGTAGCCGCAAAGATTCAGGCGCTCGGCTTCATCCTGCGTGAAATAGCGGAAGCCGACGCCTTGCACAATTCCGGAAATGACGAAGCGGCTGGCGATACGATTCGTGGCCATTAAATCAAAAATTGTAGCATTGCTAGTCAGAATTCGATGAGCTGTTGCTTGCATCGGGACGAAATCGAAGAGCGCGGCAGTTTTTCCCCTCCATTGGTCATTACCGGTCGTGAGCGTTAAACTTAATCTGACTGGCATTTAGAGAAACAGGGGAATTACGGTCAGGCCGCCATCTGTGGCCTGCGTGCATCTTAAGAGACGATGAACATGGCGCGAGAAAATCGAATCGTCCTGACAGCCTCATGAATCCGCTCACAAAAATGTGCGCGATGTTTTCGCTGACGGTTTTTAGCGCTGCTGGAATATTCGCGCAGGATGCCAACGGGCCGCTTAATCCGCCGCCGGAACATGATGTTCACCGGATCACGACAACGCAGCCTGCGGAGGCTTCGCCGGCGTTGGCTCCCGCGGAAATCATTAAGGAATTTGCGGCGAAGGAAGAAAAGTTTCTACGCGCGCGCGTTCAGTTTGGCTACAAGAAATCGATCAAGCTGACCGAGTTCGGGCCTGACGGGCAGCCCAGCGGCGAGTATCAACTGACGGTACAGATGGTGCTGGATTCGGAGGGCCGGCCCTACGAAAAATTGGTGGACCAGAAACAATCGACGCTGCGTGCGCTCAGCCTTACTCCGGATAACGTGAAAATGATCGGGCACCTGCCGGCCTACCCGCTGATTCCGCAGCAACTGGCGAAATACGATTTGCGTTATGTGGGCACGGAAAGAGTGGACGAGATCGACTGCTATATTATCGACGCCAAGCCGAAATTGTTGGAACGCGCGCAAGCGCTGTTTCAGGGTGTGGTGTGGGTGGACAAGCAATATCTGGAAGTGGTGAAGACCTACGGAAAATGGGTGACGGACCTGGGCGACGAGCGCGCTCCGGAATTGCCGTTCACCAATTTCGAGACGTACCGCGAAAATGTGGAAGGGAAGTACTGGTTTCCGAATTACGCCCGCTCGGATGAGTATTTGCACTCAAAGGATAGCGGAGATATTCCGGTCCGGATCGTGATCAAGTGGTCTGACTTCAAGCCGTTGGTGGCGAGCGCAGCGGCGGCTCCCGCCGCGGCAGACGCTGCCAAGCCCAAGCCTTAGAGAACCTCACCGTATGAAAATAATGCATGGCGCAGAAGAGCAAGAGAGGGTGTCTCGGACTCCTGGGTACCCCCTTTCGCGTATTCGGTGCCCTCAATCAATACATACTTTAGACTCAGACTCTTGAACTGCTCTTGCTGCTTGGACAAGCGAAGCGCGAACGAATTCTTAGTCAGTCCATGCCGATAGTCTTCTTCGCGCAGATACACGGCATCCCCCTCAATTTCGAGGCAGAGAAAGCCGTGAGTCCGAATGAATTTGCCCTCGTAGCTGTTGGGTGCGGCGATCAAAGCAACCATGCCCACGTCGATTGGTTTTGGAACGTCGGACAATTTCCTTGTCTGTTGTCGGTAGGTAGTTGCGATCCCGGTCAAAGCGAAGAGTGAGAATGCCACAAGACCAACTAACCATCCAGATGAAGGAAAGCGCGCTGCTTCTCTCGTTCTTCTCCTTTCGTTATTTACCATATCATTACTAACGGTGTGGACTGCACCCCGGGGGACTGAAAAACTAGCAAGCTTTGATTCAATCGTTGAAATGCAGAAGAGCGGCGGGGAGTTCTGTGATGGATGCGAGGAGGAGGTCGGGTTTGGCGGCGCGGAGACGTTTTTCGGTCGGGAAGGGGCCGAGGATGGCGATGGCGGCGCGGACGCCGGCGCTGCGAGCCATTTGCAGATCTTCGGGAGAGTCGCCCACATAGACCGTGTCTGACGGGTGCAGCCCCATCTGGAGCAGCGCTAGGCGTAGCGGTGCGGGATGGGGTTTGCGAAGCCGGGTATCGCCGCTGCAGACGCGGGCAGCGAAGTGATCCCAGAGATCGAATTCGCGCAGTTGCCGGTGAACACGTTCGCGATCTCCGCTGGTGACCAGGCCGAGAGCGTGGCGGCGGGTCAGTTGGGCCAGGACGCGGCGGGCGCCGGGCAGGAGTTTGGGGCGATGTTTGGCGTAATGTTCGCGCCAGACTCGGTCGGCGGCGTCCCATTGGGCGCGAGGCAGATTCGCGGCTCGATAAACGTGGTACCAGTTGGGCGAATAGTTTTGCTCGAGCTCGGCCACGCCCCAGGGGATGTGCATTTCGGCGAACATGGCGAGGTAGGCGGCGGTGTCGGCGGCGTAGGAGTTGAGGAGTGTGCCGTCCCAGTCGAAGAGAACGCCTTTGAGTGGATAGATGGATGATTTTTTCATTGGTGGCTGGCTTTGCATTCCAGACAGTTAAGTTTACGGCAAACATGCAGAATCGGTAGGAAAGCGCGAACAGCACCGTGAATTCACCTTCCTTGCAGAAAACTTCGGAATATATAACGCAGTCCGTTATGGCGCTGTGCGGCACTTGTAGAGGATGAAAATGGGCAAGGTGTAGGGTAGGGAAACCTGGGCCGTTCGAAGCCGAGTCGCTGGCTGCGGCAAGTGCTGGTGCCAACGGCAGGGGCGGCCAGCCGGAGCAAGAAGAGCTATCTGGCGGCGCAGTACCGGCGGCTGGCAGCGAGGCCAGGAAAGAAGCGTGCTTTGCTGGCTGCAGGACATTCGCTACAGGTGATTTTGTATCACCGTGCTCAGAGAGCAGCGCCAGTACCTAGACCTGGGAGTCAACTATCTGGACCCGTTGGACCCCAAGAGCTGATCCGCTACCACGTTAAACGCTTCGAGAGCCTCGGATACATCGTCACACTTAGCGCGCACCCAGCATGAACTAAATTTTCAGGGCAGAGACGCGCAGAGAACTATCGGGACCGGAATTGCTCTGAAGGACGGACCAGTGTTCGGAAGTAGCTGGAGTTCTGAGTTCGCCAAAAAAAGGCGGGTACGGACTAACCGCAAAGCGACAGCTGGGCTGCCGCACTCCAAAAATGCCTCCGAACAGGTCGGGGCCGCTACATGGGAGAAGAGCAGAGCCAGAAATGGCTGCGCCACGAGAGAAAGAAGGCGCGGCATAAAGCCGCTGCTACATAAGATGGAGGCGCGTTAGATCGAGGCGTATTTGCCAGACAAGAGTGCGGTCGGGGTTAGGAGTCGAGCTGGTTGGTTGGGACGTTGTCGTCGCGATCGAATTCCAGATCGTCGAAAGAGACAGCGATGCCGAACCAGCCGGGCATGGCGGCGGGCTCAAGACGCCTGACGCGGGCTTTGCTGACGATCACGACGTTGCCGCGGCCCATGGGACGACTGACGAGCACGACTTCCAGTTCGATTGGCGTGCCGAGAGCCAGTTTGCGAGGACACAGGAAAAAGACGCCAGTGGAACTAATGTCGCGCGTCACCAGGGTGATTGGGAAATCTTCGGCGCGGCCGGCAATACTCCGAAGGCGGAGCGGGAGACGCAGAGAAGCTCTGGGGTATTCACGCTGCTCGGGAAACACTCCGACGGCGTGAGTAGGCACGCGAGCAAACCGGCGCATCGGATTCACCGGCTGCAGCGGCATGACGCGCAGCGACGGTACACGCGGATTACCTATCGCGGGTGGAAGTGATGCCGGTGTAGCGGCTGGTCCTGCGGCGACAGCCAAAGCAGGAACCGGCTGCGGACCACGCACGTTAATTTGACCTACGGAAACGGATAGCGACGGATCTTGCTTCAAAGCATGATTATATGCGCTCATCTCGCCCTCAGAATTACGTCAGGGTTTGTAATCCACAAACCCTGAAACTCGGATGCTTCAAGTTGCCGTGCCTTGCTGGGTGCAGACAGATGGCCCAAAAGCTTACAGAACGCGAGAGACATAGAGACGTGCTCCGAATCGGGACAGTGCGGAAAAAACTATGTGCCGAAATGGATTGAGAGGATGTCACTTTCGAAGGGTAAGAGTCAACCTATGGAAAACGGAAGAAGTGTCTTATCTTCAAACAGTTGGTTTTAGTAGTACCAGAGGAACGAGCCGCGGCCCGCGCTCACGCCGAAGGACGAGTCGGCTGCGTGGGACCGCGGCGCTTGTCGGAAATTCAAAACTGCGAAGCAAATTGGCTCTCGAATGCGATTTGCTATGACTTTAAAGTGGAGGCTACTTGCCGCACTTGACCGACAACCTCCCGGAAAAGGCCGCTCCCGTTGAGAGCGGAATCGCCGACGGCGGCACACGGCCGATCGATCGTGCCTCGCCAACTGGCTTGCTCGTCCTGAGTTTTCTCACCGTTTATTTGTTGTGGGGCGGAACGTTTTTCGCCATGCGAATCGGCGTGGAGTCCTTCCCGCCGTTGATCTTGGCGGGGATGCGGCATCTTTCCGTGGGGCTGGTGCTCTATCCGCTTTTGCGATGGAAGACGGGAATCCGGCCTTCCGCGGAACAATGGAAAACAGCAGCGATCACTGGAGTGCTGCTGCTTTGCGTGGGGAATGGCGGAGTGTGCTGGGCCGAGCAGACAGTGCCGTCGGGAATTGCGGCGCTGCTGGTAGCTACTGTAACGCTGTGGATGGTGATTGTGGACTGGTTGAGGCCCGGAGGGCACCGGCCGTCGGCGCGCATTTTGTTCGGGATTGTGATGGGCTTTGTCGGAATGGTGATACTGATTGGGCCGTCGAGATTAGGATTATCCGGCCGAGTGGATCCGATAGGCGCCGGAGTTTTGATCGCGGCGTCGCTGGCGTGGGCTTGCGGATCGCTCTATTCAAAGCATGGGACGCTGCCCAGTTCGCCAATGCTCGGAGTGGCGATGCAAGGGCTGTGCGGCGGCGCTGCGCTGTGGATTACGGCGGTCTTGAACGGCGAAGTTGCGCACTTTCACCCAGCGGCAGCGCCGCTGCGCGCGTGGATGGCAATCGGCTACCTGATGGTCTTCGGTTCGTGCATTGGATTCACGGCTTATCTTTATATTTTGAAAAACAGCACGGCGGCGCGGGTGGGAACGTACGCGTTTGTGAATCCGATTGTGGCGCTAATCGTGGGATGGGCGTTGGGCGGGGAAGCGATGTCGGCCAGAACGCTGCTTGCTGCGTCAGTGATTTTAACCGCGGTGGTGCTGGTGATTACGGCGCCGCATCGCCAGCCGCGTGAGGCGGCGGATGCTTTGCCGGCTCCCGGTGAAGCGTAGGGTTCGTCGCTTTTTGTTCGAATCGTTCTTCCTTCCAGACTTCGTTCCAGAAAGTTTATTTGAGCGCCGATTCCGGATAGCGCCGCGCCGGGCGCTGCGGTAAGTTGGGGTCATGATGAACGCGCAAATACAAGAGGGGGAACAGACGGTTTCGCCGCGGGCAGAAGCGCGTTACTGGCAAGCGACGCTAGAGCGCGATACGCGAGCGGATGGGGCTTTCTTTTTTGCCGTAAAGTCCACGCAAGTTTATTGCCGGCCAAGTTGCCCGGCGCGGCGTCCGCTGCGCAAGAACACACTATTTTTTTCGACCAGGCGAGAAGCGGAACAGCAAGGCTTTCGTCCTTGCCGGCGTTGCAAGCCGAATCTGATTCCCGCGGCGGTTCGAATCGTGCAACGGGCGGCGCAAGTGTTGGGAAGCGATCTCGACGAAGCAGTGAATATTGCGGAGCTCTCACGCAGAGTCGGAGTGAAGACTGAGGCGCTGCGCCGGGCATTTCGTCAGCAAGCCGGTTTGACTCCGAAAGAGCTGGCGGCGGCGCTTCGGTTGAGAAAATTTAAGAAGTTGCTACGCGAGGGAAACAGCATCACCGATGCGCTGTATGCGACAGGGTATGGATCGTCGAGCCGGGTTTACGAACGTAGCGACGCACATCTGGGTATGACGCCCGCGACTTATCAAAAGGGAGGAAAGGGAATGAAAATTCGATACACGACAGCAAAATCGTCATTGGGACAAGTGTTGGTAGCGGCGACAGAGCGGGGCATCTCGGCGGTATATCTGGGCGAGGCAAGGGAGAAATTGGAGAAGGAACTGCGCGAGGAATATCCTCGCGCAGAGATTATGGGCGCGAATGGCGCGTTTACGCAGTGGGTGGAGGAAATTGTCGCGCGGACAGAAGGCAGCGCCCCGCGGCGGGAGCTTCCGCTGGATTTGCGGGCCACGGCGTTTCAGCGACGAGTGTGGCAGGAGTTGCAGCGGATTCCGCCGGGCACGACCCGGACGTACAGCCAGATCGCGCGAGCGGTGGGAAAACCACGAGCGGTGCGAGCGGTGGCGCGGGCGTGCGCGACGAACCCGGTTTCGATCGTGGTACCGTGCCATCGAGTGGTGCGGGCGGATGGGGATCTCGCGGGATACCGGTGGGGGCTTTCGCGGAAAGAAAAATTGTTGGAACGGGAGCGGGTGTAAAGGGCCAGTCGGGAACGGTAGAACCTGTCTCGGGCGGTGGATGCTAGACCAGGATTGCTTCGCGGAAAGAGTCCTGTGTCGTCATTACGAGCGCAGGAATCTCTCTGCGGCAACGATCGAGCAGAAGAGACTCCTCGTCGCTTCACTCCTCGCAATGACGGCTAAGAACGCCGATCGGAATGGCCGTGTGGGTGGCCCGGCTAACCGCGGGGTTTGGTTTTGGTGGCGTTTTTTGGCCAGTCGGGCTTGAACTTGGAGTCGTCGATTCTCAGATTTTTTTTGATGTCGCTGTAGTGAAAAATGAAGTAATCGCCGGAGCCGGGTTCAAAGAATTTCTGTTGCAAGGGCAGCCAGGCCGATTCGTCAACCCACATCTGGATTTTGCTGATCTGCGCACGAATTTCGTCCGACTTGGGCACCAGCTCCAGCAGTAAAGTTTTTTTGCCGTCCAGTTCCGTTTCTCCGGCGAAGGTCACGGTATAGTTTTTCCTAACGCCCTCGCTGCGCGAACCGAAGCCCAGCAGAACATACTGGTCGACCATGGTCCGATTCTTGCCGAGGTTGTATTCCTCGACGCGATTGATCTTCGGCGTGTAGATGGAAAGAGAATCTCCAGAGCGCAGAATGGTGCGCGAACCGGGCTTGGAAAATTCGATGCGCATCTTTTCATCTTTTTTGCGGAACCACATGTGGCCGGACTCGGTCGAAGTGTCCTTCACGACCTCGGTGTATTTGATGTTGTCAATACTCGCGGTGAGGGTGCGAAAATCGCGGGCGCCGGCATCCATCATGTTGAGTACGGAGTCGGCGGTCCACTTTTGCGCGGATTGTGCGTGGGCGGCTGGCGCCGGGGAAAGTAACGCCGCGAAAATTAATGCAAAAAAAAAGCCAGGCTTGCTGGTCAAAGTCGATGCCATCCCCTGTGGATTCGGCTGAAATATGTGCTCAATTGATCGTAACACACTTAATAAGACGTATCGCCGGCGGACGGAGTTTCCCACCGGGCTTTCTTCAGGGGTTTTTCAAGTAAAAAACGACCTATTTTTTGTGGAGAGTTACCTGGTAGGCGATGACCGCGCCTTGAGCGTCGCGCACGGCTTCCACGTTGGTAATTTCGAAGCGGCCGTTTTGCAGCGACGATTGCGCCTTTTGCAGTTTGCGGTGCAGTTCGTTTTGCAGTTGCGGCATCTGCTCGGGCGGGGTCAGGATGGCCGCATCCACTTTGTAGATCTGCTGGTTGCCGTGTTCTTGCAGAAGTTCGATTTGCGCGGAGGGGCTTGGAACAGCGCGAGTAGGCTGGTCGTGAAACCAGCGGCCGGGTGTGAGCAGTACAAAAATCAGAATAGCAATGACGGCGAGGTCGTACTGCCAGGAGCCGCGCTCGTAGGACCAGAAAAAAATCCGCGAAATGAATTGACCGGGAGATGCCATGTCAGTCCGCCGGGACTCCATCCACGATGACACCGTCGCGCATGTGCACGACACGATCGAAGTACGTGGTGGCCTCGGGATTGTGGGTGATCATGACGATGGTCTGGCCGAGATCCTTGTTCAAGCGGCGGAGCATTTCCAGAACGATCTCGGAATTTTTTGTGTCGAGATTGCCGGTGGGCTCGTCGGCGAGCAGAATCTTCGGCTCGTTGATAATGGCGCGGGCAATAGCGACGCGTTGCTGTTCGCCGCCAGACATTTCGGACGGTTTATGAGCCAGGCGGCCATCGAGCCCGAGCATTTTGGTGACAACGTCGAAGCGATGGGGATCGAAGCCGTCGCCGTGAATGTATTGGGCGATGGCTATATTGCTTCGCGCTGTGAGGGTCGGAAGCAGATTGAAACGCTGGAAGACGAAGCCAATCTTGCTGCGGCGCAGCTTGGTGCGCGCCGAATCGCGCATCTCGGTTAGATCATTGCCATCCACCAGCACTTTGCCGCGCGAGGCTTGCGCCAATCCGCCGATGACATAGAGAAGAGAAGACTTTCCGCAACCGGAAGGGCCCATCACCGCAACGGATTCACCGGGCTGCACTTCGAAATTGACGCCACGCAGCGCCGGAACTTCCACTTTACCGGCGCGGTAGAGCTTCCAAAGATTTTCCGTCTTGAGTATCGGTTCCAAGCTGCGTTTTTCTAGCCCCTGTTCCCTTTGTGATTCAATCACGGCGCTCTGCAAAGCAGAATGCGGCGCTGGTATTGTAGCCGCGATTCGCACCGGAGCCTAGCGAGCCTCGGTGGTAAAAATCCGCGCGATGGCGCGGCAAGAAGAGTTTGCGCGCGCGTTCTCAGTCAAAGGTCAGAGCCTCGACGGCGTCTTTTCGGCTGGCCACCCACGCGGGATAAATGGCACCGACAACCGTGCCGAGCAAAGCTATCAAGCCGGCGCGTATCACCCATCCCGGCGTGATGAGGATCGAAAGCGTCGGAAAAATCCAGCGATGAGACGCGGCCCGCACGGCGTAACTGAGCGCGACGCCTCCGATAATTCCACCGAAGCAGAGCAGCGCAGACTCCATCAGCAGAGCGCGGATAATGAACGGCGGACTTGCGCCAAGAGATTTGAGCACGCCGATGTCGCGGGTACGTTCGACTACTGTGGTGTACATGGTCAGGAAAATTACCAGCAGCCCGATGGAAACGGCGAGCGCGATCATGGCGTCAATGAATACTTGCAGCCCCGGGATATTTGTCGAAGTCATCAGGGAAAGCAGGTCTTTTAAAGGGCGAACGGTGTAGCCCGGAAAATTATCCGGCTTGCGCATGTCTTCCATCACATCTTCCGCATGCTCCGGACGTGTGCACTTGATGAAGAAAATCGAGGCCTTGTCATGCGCGCCAATAAGATCTTGCAGAGTCGAAATGGGAACAAAAACGCGCGAGCCTTTGCCATGCTCGACGATTCCGGCGACGTGCCAATCGTTGTTGAAAAGGTTGTAGGTGTCGCCGACTTTCAGATGTTTGGCGCGCGCCGCCCAATCGTCAACCAAAAGGTCATCCGGCGCCTGCATATCGTGGCCGGAGATAAAAACAAATCCGCCGGTGACTTCGTGGAAGGATTCCGGGTCGATGCCGTAAACCACTTCGACGCCGCCAGTGGAATTAAATTGCAGTAGCACCGGCGCGACGGCCTGAACGTATTTCAGTTCACGCAGTTTGTCCTGAATCTTGATAGGCATCGGCGATCCGCTGAATCCCAGAAAGACGGACGCCGCGGGAGGCTGTAGCATGATGTCCGCCCCGATGCCCTCGATGCGCTTGGCGGTCTCCGTGAGCAGTCCAGAAGTCAGGCCAACGATCAGCACCACCAACGCGACTTCGACGGAGATGGCCAGAATCCCGATAATGGTGCGCGCCGGCCGGTGCAGCAGGTTGCGGAAGATCAATTCGCCCATCATGGATGCGAATCCGAGGGTGGCTGTTTCGAATTGCCGTTCGATTCGACGCGCACCAGTTCCGAATTCGGCGGCTGCGAAATCTCGAAGCGATCGGTGGCCAGATCGACATTAAGATCGATTTTCGCGATTTGCAGATCGAGGCGGTAATCATCGCGCGGACGATCAATGCGAATCGTGCGAGGAAAAGCTTTTGGACCACTGGCGGCGTCGGCGGATGCACCCGTTGGAGTTGCGATCAATGGCTGCCAGTCCGACACATGCACGTCAGAGAGCAGCGCGCCTTTCGGTCCGTAGGACTGCAGCCGGACCACATTCAAATCCGCACGATCGAACCATATTTTGCGATAAATTTCCGTGGTGTATCCGCCGCGCAACACGGTCAGCACGTAGTAACGCGCATTCTCGTCATTAAACTCCTCGATCAGCACAGTCTCCTCTTTGCGGATCTCCGGCCAAAGCAGCGCGTCCAACAAGTGTTGCGGTCGTAAATTCTCCAGCGGCTTTTCGCTGTTTCGCTCCAGCCGCACGTCGCCCACCAGAAATTTATTTCTTGTCGGCAGCCATACGCGGAACTCTTTGCTGTCGCTGGCCATGTCAAAAATTGTTTTTCCGATTACCGGCGCCTGGCCGACCATGCGAACATTCGCGGGCCGCGCAGCTAGAAGAAATGCCTTTACTTCATGGTACTCCTGAATGAGCCCGGAATATTGCGAACCGGCGGTAGTCTTCAATTCCACGGTCGCGTTCAGAGATTTCACGCTCGAAGCAAATGCGTTGTATTTCTCCAGAAGCTCTTCGCGACTGGTCACTCTTGCGACGGGGCGCGACGACGTTGGATAATCCCGCTTTTTCGTGACCACGTTTGTGGACCCGCATCCGCCGGAAAAAGCCGCCAGCGTCGCCACCGCCATCCATAAATTTGGTCTTTTCATCCGCGAATTTGTGCCGCTGCACTTCAATTATAGCAATCTAGCAACCAGTCCCAGAGGGGTCAATCGGGCCGAAGCCTGAGGCAGTTTATTGCGGACGCGAAATATAGACATCAAAAGATTGCGCGGCCGGACGGACACGGCGAATCACTTCGCTGGACCAAATCGTTTCGCTAAGCAGCGTGACCCAGCCATCTTCGAATTCGCACACCGCGCAAAAAGAATACCTCTGGTAGGCTACTTGGTAAGCGTCGAGGCCGTGTCGCGAAAGCTCATTGGTCAGTCCGGCGTCATCCGCGTTGACTCGGTCTCCCGCGCGAAAGCCGAAGGTTTCTGCTTCGAAGCGCTCGAACAGCTGCCGCAACTGCTCCTGCGCCGGGTGCGGGACGACGATGCAGCGCGGACCCGCTTCGCGAAACGAAATACTCTTGGCGGCGCAAAAATCGCGGACACGATCCAGGTGGCCGAAAAAATCCACCGCAAAAGGCTCGCCCGCGCAAAGCAGGGGGAAGACCGCCGACCAGAAGTCCGTGGCTTGCTTTCCGCGAACCGGTTCCCGGCTTTCCGTTGCCAGAATTTCCAGGCTGACCGCTTTCACGTCCGCGCCCAGATCCAGCGCTTCGACATCGAGCGAAAATGCTGGGAGGTCGAGCGCGCCTGTCGCCGCTGCACCATTGCCTGGACCGCCGCTCATTCCTCTTCTTCCAGCTTGGGAAATTTCTCACGAAAATCGGGCGTCTGCTTGCGCACATCCAGCCAGTCAAAAAACGCATCCGGATTTTCCAGCCAGATGCGAAACCAGCTTGCGATCTCTTCTTTTTCCGCGCGTTTGTGCGCTTCCACTTTGTGATTGCGGGCAATCATTTCGGCGCGGCGTTTGCCCAGGCGGCCGATTTCCATCACCCGCTCCGCCGCCGCCTTTTCTCCGTGCGCCTTGAAGCGGCGCAGCAATTCGTCCAGGCGCATCAAACTGACTTCCGCATCGCCCAGCGTTTTGAAGTGCAGCAGATCTTCGAATTCTTCCTCGAACTGGTCTTCGGCTTCTTCCTGCGCCGTCAAGACCACCTTCCATCCCGCCGATAGCAGAACGTCCGCAATGTAGTCGGAGCCGGTTTTTCCTTCCGCGCCATGATCCGCTAAGAGCTTTCTGCGCAGTTGGTCGATTTCCGCCGCGGTCCATTTTTCCGCGCCAATGGCGGCGGCGGCGCGCAGGATCATGGCTCTTTTTGTTTCGAGAGTTTCCGTCATCGTCCTGAACCTCGGTGCTTCTTCTCCCGTGATTTGTTATGCGCGGCTTGCGCGGGCGGAGGATCGGGCGGCAACCCCGCCAGCATACGGCGATAACGGTTCACGTTCTGGTTATGCTGCTCCAGGGTTGCGCTGAAAAAATGGCCGCCCTGGGTATTTGCGACAAAATAAAGAAACGGCGTGCTTGCCGGCACGAGAGCGGCACGCAGCGAAATCTCGCCAGGGTTGCCGATTGGTCCGGGAGGCAGCCCGCCGTGCATATAAGTATTGTACGGCGAGTCCTCGTGCAGATCCTTGCCGCTCAGCGAGCCATTGTAGCGGCCTTGCTGCTCCAGCGCATAGATCACGGTCGGATCGCACTGCAATAACATGCCTTTTTTCAGGCGGTTTTCAAACACGCCAGCAACGATCGGGCGTTCCTCTGGTTTTGGGGTTTCGCCCTCGACCAGCGATGCCAGGGTAATGGTTGATAGCAAAGGATGCCCCATCGATTGGCCGGCTCTGTCGGAGGATGCAGGCGCGATTTGCGACCATTCCTCGCGAAATTTTTGCGTCATTTCCGCAACCAGCTCGTGCGCTGCCGGATGCCGCGGTAAATGATACGTCGCGGGGAACAGAAAGCCTTCCAGAGACTTGGCTTGCGGAGCGAGGTCATGAATGATTTCTGGATTTCTCGCGGCGGCGAGAAATTCGTCCGCCGTCATAAATTTACCGTCCTGCAGTTCGCGCGCGATATCGAACATGGTCTCGCCTTCGCGTACGGTGAACGGCCGCTCGTACACATTGCCGTTTGCCAGCGTCCAGAAAACATCTTTGCCACTGAGCGGGTGGTCGAAATGATATTCGCCTGCCTGCAAAGTGCGCCGCGGATGCTTGCGCGCGTAAATCTCAAACGCGACGGCGTTGCGGATGATGCCGTTCCTTTCCAGCAGACGCGCCACCCCGCGGCTGGACGCGCCATGCGGCACGTCCACAAAAACGCCTTCGCCGGAATACGTACCGTACGGCTTTTCGACCGCGTACCACGCATATCCCGCTAGGGCCGCGGCGATGAGCAAGACCAGCAAGAAGAGCTTCGCCAGAAATTTCATTTAAGGCTCCTCCTGTGCGGAATTGTCACGGCGTTCCGGATTATGGCGTTCCAGGTATTCGCGAAGAACGATGGTCGCAGCTACGGAGTCCACTGTGAATTTAGCGGCGTCCTTTTTCTTGGATGCGCCGTCAATCTGTTTCGATTTGCGCCCGAATTCTTCCTCGAACAGGAGCTCGGCTTCCCAACTGGTCAGCCGTTCGTCCGCCATTTCGACGGCAACGCCAATCTGTTTGCGCATGCGTTCGGCGAAGCGCTGGGTTTCCTCGGCCATTTCGCCGTGGGTGCCATCGAGGCGCAGCGGAAGTCCGACCAAAATCAATTTCACCGCGTTGTCGCGCACCAGTTCGCGCAGGCGGCGCATGTCTTCATTGCGATTGATCCGTTCGAGCGTGCCGAGAGGCTGAGCCACGCCTTGCAAGGATTCCGCGATGGCCAGGCCAATGCGGGCGCGGCCGTAGTCCAAAGCCAGAATTTTTCCGGCGGCACGCGCATCGGCTGCAGACGGAACGGATGGGGACATGCGGTTCACATCCTAATTATATCGTTTCTGTAGTGCGTCAGGAGGCTTGGGCGTGTTCGCCCTGTGTCCAGTTTCTAGCCTCGTGGCTATAGCTCTTCCGTTCTTGTCTGCCTGTACGCGGACGTGGTAGTGCCTTCCGCATCATGCAATGTTGTCAAAAACAGCCGTTGGTACTCGCGTTCGCGCTTGTCTTGTCCCTTTGCCGTGTAACCTCAGGACAGTCGCCAACGACGTGGACGTGTTCCCGCCGGACCATTTGGGTGTTCGCGATTGACCGGAATTGGGCACAGATACCAGATTTGCGGGCGGCTCAAGTATTTTCAGCGGGGCTTTGCGCCGTGTGGCGCCTGCGACGACTTGTTCTAAAAGCGCTACGGTTTGCGGCCTCGCGCGCCGCTTTGCCATTGCTCCCAATAGCCCAATGTCTTCATCTGCTCGTCTAGGCCTGTCTCTTTGACCAGGGTGTCCAGTTCCGCGCGGGACAAGCGTTTACCGATCGGCTCGTCGCGATCGGCAATACCCCACGCAGTCAGCGCGGCAATAACAGTGTTTAGTTTCAGTTCGCGTTGATCCACTTTGTCGAAAGTATCGGAGGCGGCGTGATAATTTGCCAGATAATTTGAAATTTCGTTGTTTGCGACGAAGGTCGGCACGCCTTCGAGCAGAAAATCGAAATTGTCGGTACCGAAAGAGGCGTCGGCGGTGTGTTGCGTTACGCCCCACGCATTGAGAGGTTTAAGGATTTGCCTTAGGCCAACTTCAGTATCCAGCCTCCCGCCCAGCGAGTATCCAGGGACGCGGCCGCTGCCGGAATCAAAAATAATCACGCCGCGGATTTTGTCGAGTTCGGCTGCATGCGCTTTGACATAAGCGAATGAGCCGATGGTGCCTTGCTCTTCGCCGCTGAACAAAATGAAGCGGATGGTGCGTCTTGGAAGGAGTCCGGTTGCTTTGATGGCTCGGGCCGCTTCGATCACCAGTGCCGCGTTGCAGCCGTTATCGAGAGCGCCCGTGCCCAGTTCCCAGGAATCCAGATGCGCGCCAAGAATTACAACTTCATCCGGCTTTTCGTAGCCGCGAATTTCGCCGACTACATTTTCCTGTTCGATTGGGCCGTCGGTTTCGTTGGGCATATGGAGCATCGCACTGACTCGACCAGGATTTGCAGCCACGGCGCGTGCCAAGCGCAAGGCGTCTTCGCGCGCGACAATTGCTTGCGGGATTTTATCGATATCGCCATCGAGCGAATTCGTATGCCGATACAGAAGAAGTCGATCGCGCGCACTCATCCAAAGAATCGCGGCGGCCCCGTCTTTCACGGCGCGGGAGATGATCGCAGGCGGGCGCATGTATTCGTTGAATAGATCAGCCCATGTCGAGCCGATATCGCTATGCACCAGCAACACTGCGCCTTTGATGGAGTAGCCGGCGCGTGCGAAGTCCTCTTCGGTTCCGTAACCAACGTCAACAACTGTGGCGGATCTTTCTTGCTTCTCCGCAGGGCCCCACCCTACGGAAACCGCGCGCAAGGAATCCATCTTGGTCATCAGGGCCATCGTTCTGTCGGTGTCGTGCTCGACAAGGGTATGGTTTCCCCGGATCATCAGCTTGGTGTCGCCTTCGCGCCAGGCGACCGGCAGCGTGTATTTTTCAGTATGCACATCAACGCCCGCCGCGCGAAATCCTGCGACGCCCCACTGCACGGCCTTCGCCATCTCTGGCCTACCGCTTACGCGTCCGCCGATTTCATCCGTCAGACGCCGCAAGTTTTCGATCATCGGCGAATCGCCGAGGATGAGCGGCATTAGCTTGGCGGCAGTCTGCGCGCAGGAGGAAGCGTCGGTGGCGGAACACGCCGCGACGCTTTGTGAGGCTTGCAGTTTGCTGAGGGCATCGGTTTGCGACGGCGCCAGTTGCGCGAGGGTGCACGATGCACTAATGCAAACAATGAACAGCGACAGCGCAAAAGGACGAAGAAGCATGAGGCCTCCGAACGCGGACACCAATCGGCGGAATTATATCTGTTTTGGCCGCTCTGGCTGCAGCGGCGGGAATTCTTCTCAGTGGTCTGTGGGTCCTCTGTGTTAAGAAACACATTCACAATGGGCGTCCACAATGGGCGTCGATACGAGTGAGGGGAGCGGTCCGGGTGAGGATGCGGTTTGTTTTAACGCAGAGGCGCAGAGTTCACCGAGGAACAAACGGCTGCTCCGAACACTGTGCGCGAGTGTTAGAAGCTGCCGAAGTTCAGCAGGGCGTCGGCAACGCGAACAACCTGGAACATTTCCGCGACGTCATGGACGCGCACGATGTGCGCGCCGTTCAAAACGCTCGCCGCGATGGTCGAGGCGGTCGCAAAGATGCGTTCCTCTGATGATGCGGATGTTCCATTCTTTGCCAACGTTGCGCCTAGAAAGCCTTTGCGCGAGGTGCCGACCATCAGCGGATAACCGAGCTTCGCAAGTTCTGGCAGCTTCGCAAGCAACTCGTAATTTTGCGAATAGCTTTTGCCGAACCCGATGCCCGGATCGATTACGATCTGCGATTGCTTCACGCCAGACTTTCTTGCAATCGCGACGGATAGCCGCAGCCCGCTGATAACATCGCGCATTACATCGCGCGCGAACGGTCCCTTCTGCATCGTGCGTGGGGTTCCGCGCATGTGCATCAGAATCAGCGGCGCTCCGTGTTTCGCTGCAACGCGTGCCAGTTCGGGATCGTTACGCAGACCTGAAATATCGTTGATGATTTGCGCGCCCGCGCCGAGCGCAAGTTCCGCAACCGCGGATTTCTGGGTGTCCACAGAAATGGGAATCTCTAGCTTGCCGCGCACCGCTTGCAGCACAGGCAACAAGCGCCGCAGTTCTTCCGCCGCAGAAATTCCTACCGACCCCGGCCTTGTGGACTCCGCGCCAATATCAATGATGTCGGCGCCCTCACGCTGCATGGCGAGAACGTGCCGCACCGCGCGCTTCACGTCAAAAAATTTCCCGCCATCCGAAAAGCTGTCCGGCGTCACATTCAGTACGCCCATAACCAGTGCGCGCTCGCCAAGCTTCAGCACACCCGAACGCAACTTCAACTGAAATGTTTTTCTGCCGATCATCGAAAAGTGGCAGCGCAACAATGGAAGGTGTACACGACTCACTGGTCACAATTTACCAGTCACTCGACTTCAGTCCAGATCGAAATCGCGAATCGGCTTCCCGACAGGCGCATCCTTGGCTTTCTTCATCTGCTCTTCAAACTTTTTCGCCAAGATGTCTTCCTTGTTGGTCTCCTGGAACCAGGAATCCGCGAATTTGTCTTCGCGCTGTTGTTTCTGCTTTTCCAGAATGCTCGCAGCCTGCGTCAAGTCCACGTCAGGGCCTGGCTTTACGTGCGCTTCGTGCGACAACACCGCGCCAAATACCGGATCCACCACCAGTTTTGCGTGGCAGCAAGGGCAACTCACATTCAGGTTTTCGCCGTCTTTCAGTCCCATGCCGACATTCTACGACCGTGCGGGCCGAGAGGGAAGCCACACACCCGGAGTTTACGTGTTGGACTAGGCCAGGGGTTCGCCGAGCGTAGGCGCGCGTGCTTTTGCGGTGCGGGTTGACGCGGAACTCGCCGTAACAGAGCGGGAGTTGAATGGCTTCTTCGTCGCCCTAAGCGGCGGCGCGGTGGAGAGGCGTTTCGGCTTTGGTGCGGCAATCGCGCATGAAAGCGCCAGTTTCCACGTCGGGGCGCGAGTCAGGAGGTTGGGATCGGCGCCGGCGGAAAGACAGAACCAGATTGTGCGTCATACGATCTGGCGTGCACAGAGCTGCGTGAGACGGCGTCTCGCCGGTGCCCGATACGGGATGATTTGCTTCAGCACCCTGCTGAATCAGGAATTTGCAGAGGCGCCAGTGTCCATGGAAGCTGGCGCCTCTGCAGACCGAGGTCTTCGCCCAGAGCGGAGCCAGCGACGCACCTTGCGGCATGAGGAACTTCATGGCGCTGACCCGTAGCAAGCGCAGTAGGAGACCAGCGCGACGCCCTCGTGGATTGCGGTGGCAGAGCCACCTTCAGCGAGGAACTCAAACACCGCGTCGGTGCGCCCAGGCTGCGACTTCTCCGAGAAAAGACATGGGGCTCGGAAATGGGAATGTCGTTAGGAGGCTGAAGTTAGGCTTTGGCCGGGCTGTCGCCGCGGGTAAAGCCTGGCGCTGGCCGAAGTTCCGGCCGCGTGACTTTGGGATCGGTCGCAGGAGCGCCCGGCGGCTGCGGTGGAGGCGTCCGCACCTTTTCCGGCAGCGCCTTGCCTTCGATCAGCATGCGGACCTCGTTCGCGTCGAGTACTTCGCGTTCAAGCAGTCCCTGCGCGATGCGTTCGAGCACGTCGCGGTTGGTATTCTGAATGTTTTTTGCACTCTCGTATGCGATGTTGACGATGCGCTTCACTTCCTTGTCAATATCGACGGCAGTGGCTTCGCTGAAATCGCGATGCTGGGCAATCTCGCGGCCCAGGAAAATCGCTTCTTCCTTCTTGCCGAATGCCAGCGGCCCCAGCTCGCTCATGCCCCATTCGCAGACCATGTTGCGAGCAATGTCCGTCGCGCGTTCAATGTCGTTGCCAGCGCCGGTGGTAATGTGCCCGAGGAACATCTCTTCCGCGGTACGTCCGCCCATCAAGACGGCGAGCATGCCTTCCAGATGTTCCTTGGTATAGGAATGCTTGTCGTCAGTGGGCAACTGCATGGTCAAGCCCAGCGCCATGCCGCGCGGAATAATCGTCACCTTGTGAACGGGATCGGCGCCCGGAGTCATCGCTGCGACAATCGCGTGGCCTGCTTCGTGATACGCGGTGTTTTTCTTTTCCTCGTCGGACAAAATCAGGGATTTGCGTTCCACTCCCATCAACACTTTGTCCTTGGCCATTTCAAAGTCGGCCATCAGGATGAACTTGCGATTCTGCCGCGCCGCCCACAAAGCAGCTTCGTTGGCCAGGCTTTCGAGGTCGGCGCCGGAGAATCCGGGCGTGCCGCGTGCGATGATCGAGAGATCCACATCGTCCGCAATCGGCTTTTTGCGTGTGTGCACGCGAAGAATCTCTTCACGGCCCTTTACATCTGGTCGAGCTACAACCACTCGGCGGTCAAATCTTCCCGGACGCAGCAATGCTGGATCGAGCACGTCTGGCCGGTTAGTGGCGGCGATCAGGATCACGCCTTCGTTCGATTCGAATCCATCCATTTCCACCAGCAAGGCGTTCAAGGTCTGTTCGCGCTCGTCGTGGCCGCCGCCCAAACCGGCGCCGCGGTGCCGTCCGACCGCGTCAATTTCGTCAATGAAAATGATGCAAGGCGCATTTTTCTTGCCCTGTTCGAATAAATCGCGCACGCGGCTCGCGCCCACGCCGACAAACATCTCCACGAAGTCTGAACCGGAAATCGAGAAGAACGGCACATTGGCTTCGCCGGCAATGGCCCGCGCCAGCAAAGTCTTGCCCGTTCCCGGAGGTCCGACCAGCAGCACGCCCTTCGGAATACGCCCGCCCAGCTTCTGAAACTTTTGCGGATCCTTCAAAAACTCAATAATTTCCTGCAGCTCTTCCTTGGCTTCGTCGGTTCCCGCAACATCCTTGAAGGTAACTTTTTTCTGTTGCGCGGAAAGCAATCGCGCCCGCGATTTGCCAAAACTCAATGCTTTATTTCCGCCCGCCTGCATTTGCCGCATCAGGAACAGGCAGAAGCCGACCAACAGCAACAACGGCAGCGCGTTCAATAGAATGATCAGCCAATCGCCGCTGCGCACTTCCTTCACATTGATCGCCACTTGCTTGTCGCGAAGTTGCTTGGTCAGGTTCGGCGCGTCTTCTTTGAAGATGGTGGTGCGGAATTTCTTGTTTGCCGGCTTTGCATACTCGCCCTGCAACTCGTAGCTGTTTGGCGCCAGGTACATCGTGACTTCTTTGACGTCACCCTGATCGACGCGCGTCATGAACTCGCTGTAGCTAGGCGTATCTTCCCGCTGCGCCTGCCCGTTTGCCGAGACCAGCCGCCAGAGCATCACCCCAAGCAGCACGATGGATAGCCAGAATAAGATTGTTTTTGCTGTCGAACTGGGATTCACGTTTACCTCACTAAAACTGGTTCCGAGTATTGCGTTAGAATTCGTTGCGTTACGTCTACTGCGCTATAAATCCGCGCCGCGTTATAAATCGTTTTGTAAAAAACCGTCTTTGGTCGCGTGATTACTTCTTCTTATTGTTAGACGCCGCTTTGGCCTTCCGCGGCCATTGCTTCCCCTGAGTCTGCCTTAGCCCGCGTTCGTTGCGCCGTTCGCCCCTGCCGTCTGCCAGACCGTATCCAGCCCATACTTGGTTAGATGCCGTTTGGAACCCAAAGTAATCCGGCTCCAGCGCCACCCGCCGGCCGGCTGTTTTGTCCAGCAACACCGCCAGACGCAATGACCGCGGCTGCGATTCACCCAGGCGCCTCAACAAAAACTCTTGAGTGACGCCCGTATCCATCACCGCGTCCAGGACCAGCACGTCGCGTCCCTTCAAATCCGGACGCGAGCCGAAGAAAACCTCGCGCCGTGCTTTTGCCCCCTGCTGTACGTCGCGAACATCTTCGCGCACGAAATGGCAGACCGTTGGTGTAACCACCTTGCGCAACAGGTCCGCTGCAAAAACAAAGCCCCGATCCATGGTGACCACGACATCCACTCGGCGTCCGCGATACGCGCGCGAAATCTGTTTGCCCAGTTCGTCGATTCTCGCGGAAATACGCTTGTCTGAATACGAAGATCGCTGCTTCGTGCTCACGCTGCACGCTCCTGATTACGTTCGAAAACGGTTCCCAGGTGGCCCACGCGTGCGCCCGTGCCTCTTTCTTCTATTAATAGTGTCTCGCCTGTCGGAAATGCAGTCAATCGTTGTAAAGCGGAAATCAGAGTTTGTTCCCTAAGTGCTTACTGCTCGCTTTTCCTGCCAGCTCGGGGCGTTTCCCGCCGCCACACAAATGCCAGCGCATCTCTCTCCCGCAACACATCAACACCTCCCGGAAGCTGCAAGCGCTTGCCCCTTTCCTCTTTTCTGGCCAACTGCACGATCGCGTCGATGTGTCGGGCCAGGATTTGCCCGCGTCGCTGCCGCACTCTCTCGACAATGTCCAAAATCAATTTTGCGCGCAGTACGTCGCACCCTTCAGATTCAGCAAGCTTCAGCGGATTCAGAAGCTCCGCAATGCCAACCCGCGCGACATTCCCGTCCAGCACCACCAATTGTGTGAAAATCTGTCGCGACCAGTGTTCGACAAACGCCGCTTGCTCTCGCGCGCGCTCCGCTAGGCCTGCGACATGCTCGATCACCGCTGGATTAAACTCTTTCTCCAAAAGCGGCAATAATGTTTTGCGCATCCGCGCCCGCATCCGGGTAGTGTCCTGGTTTGTCGCATCTTCCCGCCAACTTTGTTTCTGCGCCCGCAAAAATGTTCTCAGCTCCTCGCGCCGAAAACTCAGCAGTGGCCGCACCACGCAGCCTGCCACGGGATGAATTCCCGCCAACCCCGCGATGCCTGTGCCGCGCAAAATATGTGCCAGCACCGTCTCAGCCTGGTCGTCCATGGTGTGTGCCGTGGCCACTACGTCCACCACACCCTGCTCGGCGAGACGCGCGAAGAAACCATAACGCGCGCGCCGCGCCGCGTCTTCCAGGTTCGCTTTTTCGCGCTTCGCCTTTCCCGCCACGTCTGCGTGTCCGACATGCAGCGTCAGCCCAGATTTTTCCGCCAACGCCGCCACGAACTTCTCGTCCGCGTCCGACGCTTTCCCCCGCAACTTGTGATTGAAGTGCACCGCACTGATCACGATGCCCAACTCCGCCCGCATTTTCGTCAGCAGCGTGAGCAACGCCACCGAATCGGCGCCGCCAGATACGCCTACGCCCACTCTCAGCCCGGGCCGGAACCACGCTAACGCTCTAAGCTGATCCGCAAACCGTCGCACAGCATTTTCCGCGAAGCCCATTTTTCGCACAACGCCGCCCCATTTCGTCTGCATCATCGCACGAAAAACATTGGAATGGGCTGGTGCAACGGGTGGCACACTCGAGAAGAGCAAAAAAAGAGGCAGCCCGGAAAGGGCTGCCTCTTTGCTGGAGCTGGAGCGACTTGCTCGGTTAGAACGTGATTTTTCCCATCACCTGCACGATGCGGGCATCTGTCGCCGCTGCGGCGAATGACCCGTAAGGCGACGTCGGCGGCTGCACGGCGCTGACGATCGAGCCAAAGTTGCTGCTGCTGGCCAGTTTGGCGATGGGGTTGGCGTAGTTCACATGGTTGAGCACGTTGTAAGCGTTAGCGCCAACCGTGAAGGCGAGCCTCTCGTGGAAGTGGAACGTCTTTTTCAGCCCCAGGTCTGTGTTGAAGAAGCCGGGACCGCGGAACGAGTTCCGGGGAATCGTTCCGAAGGTTGTAACGGCCGATCCGCTCGCGAACTGCGATTCCGAAAAGCATGGCGTGTTTACGCTCGCGCCACCGCAGGTCAATGGAACGGTGCTAACGGGTTGACCGAGGACCGTCACGTTTTGCAGGTTTGTTCCCGCGCTTTTCAGGATTCCCGTGGTGGTATCATCCACCACGCTAAAAGGCAGACCGCTCCGGTAAAAGAACGTTCCAGACACAGTCCAGCCGCCGGCGATCGTGTCCAGTGCCCGGTTCTGGAACTTCACCGGAAGATCCCAGACATAGCTGGCATTCAGGCTGTGACGCACGTCATAGTCCGAGTTGCTGTAGTTCAAGCTCGTCGGGCTGAATGGGCTGATCTGATTTAACAGGCTGTTGCCGATGCTGTACTGATCGATGCCGCCGTTCGATACATTGTCCAGCGTGTGGCTGAACGTGTAACTGAACTGGCCGGAGAATCCGTGCCCCAGCTGCTCTTTCACTGCAGCCGTCACGCCGTTGTAGTTTGATCTGCCATTGTTTGTCAGCTGCAGAACGTTTTGCACCCGGTTGTCCGCTGCGCTCGAAGGCAACCCGCCGAATCCGAAGCTGTTCAGGTAAGGATTCTCGAGCAGTCCATCGTAGCCATGATTTCCCACGTAGTTGACAGATACCACTGTCCGCTTTCCGAGTTCGTGCTGGACCATCAGGTTCCATTCAATGTACTTGGGATTCTTCAGTTGCGCGACTACGTCATTCAGATTTGGAGTGGCGCAACCGGCCGGTGCAGCGGACAGGAAACCGGCCGCGGTGCCGCCGCTGTTGAAGTTGTTCTGGAATGCGGTATTGCATTGCGCAACCAGAGCCGCAGCACTGTTCGGGTTACTGATTGCATTGATCGATCCCAGTCCGGCAAGCGAGAAGGCCGTCACCTGCGGAAAATTCGTCGTGAACTGATCCAGGATCTGTCCAGGATACAAATCAGAGAAGAGTCCGACTCCGCCGCGGATCACGGTCTTGTCACCCGCCGGGCTCCACGCAAATCCCACGCGTGGTTGGAAGACGACTCTTTCCACGTCGGGCAGAATCTGACTGATTCCATTGGTCACCATCTGATTAAAGGGAATCGTCGGGTCATGGCTGAGTTGGTCAAACGGCACCGTGCCGCGCGAAACGCAATCCGATTGGCATGCGCCACCGGAGTTCCGGTCAGCCCGCAACGCCAGGGTAAGCTTCAGTTTCGAATTCACTTTGAATTCGTCCTGGAAATAAAAGCCTACGCTATAGAAGGCCAGCGGTTGTGAATTATGAATCGCGAAGTTCTGCTGAATGACGTCGGCCGATCCGTTTGCGAAATCCAGCATACTGGACTGAATCGCGGGGAAGCTTCCTTCGCTTGCGGTGAAGTCGCTGACGTCATCGCGGCGGAAGTTTACGCCCATCTTGAAGGTATGTTTTCCGCGTTCGACAGAAAGGTCATCCACAAGCTGCCATTGGGTCACGTTGCGGCCCTGGGGAAACAACGCGAAAACCGGATCGGAACCCGACCCTGAGCCGAGCGGTGTCAGGCTCGTGTCGGTCGTGCTCAAAATGAAGGGAAACGTCGAAAGCGCGCTGTTGAGGTTTGGGCTTTGGAACAACGCCGAGTAATGGAGTACGGACCCGACAAAGTTGTTCACCACTCGCGGACTGAACACGTGCGTGTAGTTCAACTGGCCTTCATTCTGCGGCTGATTGCTCTGAATGTTGAACACTGGATTGATCGGATCGGTGTAGGTCGGCTGACTTCCGCGGTCGAATTTCACCCGGCCGAAGATCTTGTCCTTGTCGCTGAAGTTGTAATCCACACGGCCGCTGAGCAGCCATTCCCGGTTACCGTTCGGCACCGATACACGGTAGGACGCCAGGCACGGTCCAGAGAAAACCGTGTCTAAGCTGCCGCACGAATCACCCGGCACGGCTTGTGCCCTCGCGACGCCTGGAGCGTTGTTGTACAGGTTAAATATCTGCTGGTAGAAGGGAATTGCCGCAGGATTGTTCGCCGGCAGACTGGTATTCAGAATGAAATTCTGCAAGCTCTGTGTCGGCACAAATACTTGCGAACTCGATCCGAACGTGTAGCGCAAGCCTTCCGTGTTGATAAAGAAGAATGCTTTATCCTTCTTGATCGGTCCGCCGAGCGATGCCGCCCATTGGTTGTTGTTTTCAAACGGCCGCGGCTGCCCGCCCGCGTTCAGGAAGGTGTCATTCGCATTGAGGGCGCTTCCGTTCCAGTAATACAGGGCGTCGCCATGGAACGCGTTCCCGCCGGATTTCGTGGTGTAGTCCACCTGGGCTCCGGCCTGCCGTCCATACTGGCCGGTGTAGCCGTTGCTCACTACCGCCACTTCCTGCACTTCGTTCGAACCGAGCAGCAGGTTGCTGGCGCCGGAGTTATTCAGGTTCAGGAACGGATCGTTGTAGTCGTTTCCGTTGATGGTAAAAAGATTCGCCGTGGCTGGCAGGCCGAACGCGGTGAAATTTCCGAATCCTCCGCCGTTCGAGGTGTTCATGGTTACGCCCGGTGCTATCTGCGCAATGTAGCTCAGATCGCCGCCGGGATTTGGGATGTTCTGCAGCGTACGTAAATCAACGTTCGATGTAATGTTGGCATCTTCGGTCTGCAACAGCGGAATGTTCTCTGTAATCTCCACTGTCTGTGTCGCCTCGCCGACCTCTAGCCTGGCGTTTGCACTGGCCGTCTGTCCTAACAGGACTTCGGACTTCTGAACTGCTCTCCGGAATCCCGCTTTTTCAACGGTGACGCTGTATCTTCCCGGTTTCAGGAGGGAAAACTGGAACGTCCCGCCCGGTCCGGTAACTGCGGTTCGTGTTTCCTGCGTTGCTTCACTCACCAGTGTGACGTTTGCGCCCTCCACGACCGCTCCGGAAGCGTCTGTTACCGTTCCATTGATCGCTCCGGTCACGATGCTCTGCGCGTTTGTTCCAGCCCCGATCGCCAGAAGCCCGATCGCCAGAAGAATGGCCGGGATAAGGAAAATGTGCTTCAGGTACCTCGTATTCTTCATCTTCTTTCGTTCTCCTTAATTGGTACTTCGTATTTTCTATCGCCAGAACTTTTGCCTGCGTCTCCTCTCGAGTTGTAGCTGATCTCAAACACGCAGTTCCGGGACACACTTCTTCCTCCGCGTGATTTCCCATTTCACGCACCCACACTGCTTCGATAATGTTTTTCTTGTATTGCGCGCTTAAAAGACTTTTCCTGAGGACCTTCGTCTCAACTGCTCAAAGAGCTTCGCGCAATACCCACTCGATTTTCCCGGCGCGTTCACATTTGCAAGCATGATGCCAGTCCCGTTCGGCCTATAAATCCTTTAGAAATCTTGGCTTTACATAAATTGATAACCGGCAACCGATTTTTGACATTCCAGAACTAAAATAATTCTCCACAAATCCGTAATTACTGTAGCGGCGCAGGCGATATTCACTATACTTATAAGTAATCGATTTATCTTAGATTTCGACCCTTGGTAGTGCGGAGCTACAAGAAGAACAATAGCGGACGTAAAAGCTCCGTTGCAGTGCGGCGAGCGCCACGCGTGACCCTAAGAACGGGGTCAGACGGCAGCACCTTGTGAGATGCGCCTTCCCCATCCGAGGTTTCAGTTCTCAAGGCATCTCTCCATTATCCATACTGGAAAGCATGTTTTCCGATCCGCTGCGCCTCTCCTGGTCCCAACGTGTCTGACCACTGGCCTAACGCGCGCGATTAGTCGCAGTCGACGGATACGAGCAAATAAGCGAGGTACTTTGCGCGCGCCTCAATCTGCGGCAACCACGGACGGACTTTCATGGTTCGCAACCGCGACTTGTTTTTTCCTTCAGTTTCTCGCCTGCATTCAGAGACAAAAATCGTGCAACCACGAATATTTTTTCGATATGCCGATCGTGTTCGGCTGCATCTCACACCGTTTCAAGTGTTTACAATGACGACCGGACGCTTGTGGAAATCAAAAAGATTTCTTGCTTGAAGTGTTGACAACCCGAAGCCTTCTCCCTATACTCGTCTAGTTGTTTGGTTGCCACTCTGCTGGACAGGGAGGCTCTGCTCTTTGACAATTGATACGATGTGCCAGAATCCGTTCGAAACCATTCGGCCTTATTCGAGCCCGAATGGTTGAGTAACATCGAGCGAT